>Ga0075428_100006479_pt1 | contig 13021 bp, 14 predicted proteins | sample RhiMetdeltSRZDD2_FD_75291 | JGI IMG/M metagenome (GOLD analysis project Ga0075428, IMG submission 75291) | Populus rhizosphere microbial communities from Tennessee, USA - Rhizosphere MetaG P. deltoides SRZDD2 | ecosystem: Host-associated > Plants > Roots > Rhizosphere > Soil | place: USA...
TCCGCGAGCCGCTCGTAATTCGCGATCGCCCGTTCGTACTTGCGCTCCGCCGTTTCGACTTCGTCGAGCGCGCTCACCCGCAGGATGTCGCCGTCGAAGTCCGCCTTGTGCTTTTGCACGCGCAGCGCGTAATACATCGTGCCGGACAGTCCGACGATGAGCAGGACCGCGGCCGCGATCTGCCACACCCATCGGGCCTGCCCTGAGCGCAGTCGAAGGGACGACCGGCGACGCTCTTCCTTCAATGCGCGTTTGATGCGAGGCCACAGCGTATCGTTCTGCCAGGTCGTGCGCATCGACTGCGCCGTCTCGGTGATCTCGTTCCACGAGGCGAGCTTCTCCGCGCACTCGGCACAACTCTCCGCATGCCGCGCCGCCGTCTCCATGGCCAGAGGCGAGGCATCGAAGAGAAGGTCGTCGAATTGGCTACAAGTGATGTTCATGATGTCGTTCCCGGAATCAGTCGGCAGTCGGCGGTCGGCGGTCGGCGGTGGATCTCCCGCCCGACTGCCGACTGCCGACCGCCGACTTTTGTGTTCTCCACTTCTCTTGCAACTCTTTTTTCGTGGCGAAGAGAATCCATTTCGAGTTCCCTTCGCTGATTCCGAGGATCGATCCGATCTCGGCGTGACTCAGTCCTTCGATCTCGAACAGCGTGAAGACCGTGCGGCGTTGCTCCGGCAGCTCGTCGAGGAGCTTGCGGAGCGTGATCCGCTTCGCATCGTCGACGTTCGGCGCAGTGCGCCCCACGGTCTCGGTCGTTTCGTCGATCGGCGCTTCGTCGATCCGCCGCTTGCGCTTGCGAAGGATGTCGTAGCAGGTGTTCACGAGGATGCGGAACGCCCACGTCGCGAACGAAGCCTCGCCGGTGAAGGTCGAGGCCGCGCGGTGGATCTTGAGGAACGTCTCCTGGACCGCATCTTCGGCATCCGATGGGTTGCCGAGGTGATTCCAGGCGATGCTCTTCATCCGATCGCCGAAACGCCGGTAGATGTCTTCAAAGATCCGCGTATCGCCAGCGGCGCACGCCGCCGCAAGCCGGCGGTCCTCCTCGCCCGAGGGCGAGACTGCAGTGACGGGGAAGATGCCGGTCATGGCCGCCTGAAGCATGGTTCTGAGTGCATAGACGAGGAGATTTCGGAAACGTTAGAACAGTTGCGGTTGGCGGTTGGCGGTTGTCGGTTGGCGGGAGAGCCAGAGCTACCGCCAACTGCCAACCGCCAACTGTCAACCGATTTCGTCGATCGACTTCGGCCAGTCCACATTCAACAGCCTCGAGAGCGCTCGGTCCGCTAGCAGACGGCCGCCGGTCTGGCAGCGCGCGCAGTAGTTCGTCTCGTTCTCGGCGTAGACGATGCGCTGCACGGGCGAGCCGCAGACGGGGCAGGGGAGGTTGTAGCGTCCGTGCACGGCCATCTCGGGGCGGAACGCGGTGACTTTCTCCGGGAATCCGCTGCCGGCGTCGGCGCGCAGCCGCTCGATCCATTCGATGAGGACTGCGCGCGTCGCGTGATAGAGGCGCGCGATCTCTTCGCCCGAGAGATTCGTGCTCATCTGCACGGGCGAGAGTTTCGCGCGATGGAGGATCTCGTCGGAGTACGCGTTGCCGATTCCGCTGAATGTGTGCGGATCGGTGAGCGTGCGCTTGAGCGTGTGGCGCTCGCGCGTGAGTGCGTCGCGAAATTCATCGAGCGACATCTCGAGCGGCTCGAGTCCGCCGGGATCGAGCGCGCGCAGCGCATCTTCGCCGCGCAGGATGTGGATCGATGCGCGGCGTTTCGATCCCGCTTCGGTGAGGATGAGCGTGCCGTTCTCGAAATCGAACGCGGCGAGACCGACTTTGCCCGGCACTTTCGCGCCGGGCGCGAGCCATTTGAAGCGGCCCGCGATCATCAGATGAATGACGAGGAAGAGATCGTCTTCGAATCCGAGGACGATGCGCTTGCCGAGTCTTCGCAGCGAGGTCACATGTTTTCCCGCGAGCTCCGAGACTGCGGGCTCGACGGTGCGCAACACGAACGGACTGGCGAGCCGGACTTTGTCGAGCCTACGGCTGAGCACGCGAGATTCGAGTGCTTCCAAATAGATCGTGACATCGGGAAGTTCCGGCACGTTCTCTTCATTATCGAATGACATGCGGACATTCAAGGTGCTCGTGATCGGCTGGGTGCTCGGCGGAGCGTTCGTAGTGCTCTGTGGCGCCGGCGGCTCGCCGGCCGCCGGCCAGCGGCCGGTGGCACGGCCGGTCGGCGACCGGCCCCACGTCAACCAGCTCCACGTCAGCCGGACAGACGTCGAGTTGCTGATGCCTGTCGTCGGTGTACGTCCCGAACAGCTCCGCGACAACTTCAACGAGCATCGCGGCGGTGGAACGCGCTCTCACAACGCGATCGACATCCTCGCGTCGCGCGGAACCCCCGTCGTCGCGTCGGTCGATGGAACGATTCGGAAGCTCTTCACGAGCCGCGCGGGCGGGTTGACGATCTATCAGTTCGATGTCGACGAGAAGCGCGTGTACTACTACGCGCATCTCGATCGCTACGCCGATGAACTAAGTGAAGGGATGTTCGTGCCGCAGGGCACCGTCATCGGCTACGTCGGCACGACCGGCAATGCGCCGCCGGGAACTCCGCATCTGCACTTCGCGATCGAAGATCTTCCGCCGACGAAAGAGTGGTGGAAGGGAACGCCGGTGAATCCGTATCCGATGCTCACGACACGCGCTTTAGCGCGTCCTTGATCTCGGTCGACGACGGCGCGAGCGCGAGCGCATTCGTGTAGCTCTGCTTCGCCTCCGCTTTCTTTCCCTGCTTTTCCTGAATCTGTCCGAGCCAGTACCACGCGGCGCTGTGGCTCGGCTCGTTGTCGGCTGGTTTGTGGGTGAGGTATTTGCGGAGCGCGTTCTCGCCGCGCTCGTAGCTCGTCTCGGAACGCGCCGCGTGCTGTCCGATGCGGAACATCACCGGTGCGAAATTCGGATCGAGCTGCAGCACCATTTCGTATTCGTGCATCGAGCCGTTCCAGTTCTTCTCGTTCATCAGGAACACGCCGAGAAAGTAGTGCGCCTTCGCGGATTGCGGCTGTTCGCGCACGGCATCGACGTACTCCTTTCGCGCGAGATCGTTTTTCTTCTGACGCATGTAGACGCGCCCGTATGCGCGATGTCCGTCGAGCGCGTCGCGCTTCTTGATCTCCGCCGCCTGCGCGACCGCTTTCTCTTCGCTGCCGCCCATGAATCCCGGCGCGATGAGGTAGTAATCGATGAGAGCGAATCGTGCCTCGAGCAGATTCGGATCGAGCTCGACCGCCTTCTCGAATTCCGCCTTCGTCTTCTTGGCGAGCGAGGCCTGTTTGAAGAGACTGGCCTGCTGTGCCTGACGGCCGTAGGCAGAGCCGAGGAGGAAGTGAGCCTGGGCATTGCGCGGCTCGGCGGCGACCGCCTTCTCGTACGCGGTGATCGCGGCTTCGACGTCATCGCGCTCCATCGCCGCGCGTCCTGCGGCGACGTGATCCGCTGCGTTCGCGGCCAGCAGAGACGTGGCGATGAGCGTGCAGAAAAGTGAAAGAATGCCGCGGCGCATGTGCGCTAGTACGAGATTTGATGATGATGGGTTTCGCCTCATATGAGCACTGAGACCGTTCCGCGGACCGAGGCCGCCGAGCGCACGACCATTCCGATTCTGAATGCCGCCGAGGTCGCGCATGCGTCGGCCGCGGCGTTGGATCGCGCGCGCCGGCTTCTCGAGGAAATCGAATCCGTTCCGCTTCACGAAGCGTCCGTCGAGCGCGTGCTCGACGCATGGGACGACACCTCGACCATGCTCGAAGACGCGTTCGGCGCGATCTCGCTGCTCAACAGCGTGCATCCGGACAAAGACGTACGCGAAGCGTGCGATGACGCGCTGATCCTGGAGTCGAGCTTTCTCACCGAAGCATTTCAGCGGGAGGCGTTCTACGAACGCGTCCGGCGCGTCGAGCCGCACACGATCGCGCAACGCGAGCTGAAGAAAGATCTGCTCGAGGCATTCGAGGACAGCGGCGTGTCGCTCGAGCCCGAAAAACGACAGCGCTTCAAAGAGATCTCCGATCGCCTGACCGAGCTCGGCCAGGAGTTCGCGCGCAACATTCGCGAGAATGCGACGCGACTCACATTTACGCCGGAAGAGTGTCGCGGTCTTCCGCAATCGTGGCTCGATCGCGTGCCGCGCGACGAGAACGGGGACTACGTCGCCGGTTTCGACTATCCGGACTACGTCCCGTTCCTGATGAACGCGCACGATGAAGACGCGCGGCGCCGCTACTGGACCGCAAACACGCTGCGCGGCACCGATCGCAATCTGGCCGTGCTCGACGAGATCGTCGCGCTGCGGAAAGAGATCGCCGATTTGTACGGCGTGCCGAGCTTCGCGCATTACGTGACGAAGCGGCGCATGGTCGAGAGCCCGGATGCGGTGTCGCGTTTCCTCGACGAAGTCCGGAGCGTCGTCACCGAAGCCGAGATCCGCGACCTCGGGCAACTCGCGGAGCTCAAGGCCGAGATCGCGGGAGTGCCGGTCGAGCAGGCGCGCATCCAGCGATGGGACGTTGCCTACTATCGCGAGCGTCTGCGCGCGCGGCGCTATGCGATCGATCAGGAACAGCTGCGCGACTACTTTCCGAGCGCGGCGACCGTTCGCTGGATGCTCGATGTCAGCGAGCACCTGTACGGAGTTCGATTCGAGAGTGCGACCGTGCCGGTGTGGCATTCCGATGTGTTCTATCTCGACGTGCTCGATGCGGAGAGCGGCGCGCTCATCGGCGGCATCTATCTCGATCTCTATCCGCGCGACGGCAAGTACAAACACGCGGCGGCGTGGCCGGTGCGCGGGGTGAGCCGCCGCACGGGACGAAAGCCGATCAGCGTTCTGGTCACGAACTTCAATCGCGAAGGACTCACGCACGACGAAGTGGAGACGCTGCTGCACGAGTTCGGACACGTGCTGCACGGCGTGCTCTCCGACACGTGGTACAGCGAGCACGCGGGAACGAGCGTGCAACGCGATTTCGTCGAGGCGCCGTCGCAAATGTACGAAGAGTGGGCGTCGCGGATGGAGAGCCTGTCACTGATGGGCAACGCGATCGATCCCTCACTCGTCGAGCGCCTCGTGCGCGCGAAGAAATTCGGCGCGGGCATCGATTACGGACGCCAGCTTCTGTACGCCTCGTTCGACATGGCGCTGTCGAGCGAAAATCCGGGACGCGCGATCGATGTGTGGTCGCGCATGGAAGGCGCGACGCCGATGGGCTATGTCGAGGACACGCAGTTCCCCGGAACCTTCGAGCACATCGCGTCCGGCTACGCGGCGGGCTACTACGGCTACATGTGGGCGAAAGTCATCGCCCTCGATCTCGTCTCCGCATTCGGCGCGGATCTGATGAACAGCGAGACCGGCCGCCGCTTCCGCGAGATGATCCTCAGCCGTGGCAGCGAGGAGCCCGCGCGCGACCTCGTCGAGCGCTTCCTGGGCCGCCCGGTCGCGAGCGAGGCGTTCTTCAATCACATTCGCGGCGTGTAAAGCACACTTGACAAATCGCCGAGTGGAACCTACTTTGTGTCAAGCTAACTTGACTCAACGGAGGCAAAGCGATGACTTCGGCATGTGCTTCACTCTTCACCCCGCGCGATACGCAGAACTACAAAGTCTTCACCGCGTGGATGATCGCCGCGACGATCGTCTTCGCCGCGACGACGCTCCTCATCGACGGCAAGTTCCTTCCGCCCAGCGCGGGATGGGCACTCACCGCAGGAGCTGTCGTGCTGCTGCTCTTCACGGTTCGCGCGTACGTCTCGTTTCTTCGGCAGGCCGATGAACTGCTGCGAAAGGTTCATCTCGACGCGCTCGCGCTCGCATTCGGCATCGGCGTCGTGATGATGATGGGCTATCGCCTCTGCGAGCGGCTCGGGGCGCCGAAGCTGGACGTCAATGATCCCTTGCTGGTGATGATGCTGGTGTGGATCGGTGCGCAGATCGTCTTCGCGCGCCGCTACGCGGGAGGCGAGAGCGATGAATAACCGGCTTCGCGTCCTGCGCGCCGAGCGCCGCTGGTCGCAAGCCGATCTCGCGGAGCGCGTCGGCGTTTCGCGTCAGACCGTCAACGCGATCGAGACCGGCAAATACGACCCCAGTCTTCCGCTCGCATTCGCGCTCGCACAAACGTTTTCGTTGAAGATCGAGGAAATCTTCAATCCGAATGGCATCATCTCCTCATGAGGATGTTGTGCGCGTTCCTGTTGCTGTTCGCGCTCTCCGTGAGCGCGGAGGACGTGCGCGACGAGATCGCCGGCCGATGGGTTGGCGATTCCATCTGCACGGGCGTCCGTCCGGCATGCAAGAACGAAATCGCGTCCTACCGAATCTCGCGCAATGAAAAAGATCCTTCGCGCGTGACCATCTCGATGAACAAGATGGTCAACGGCGAAGAAGAAGTCATGGGCGTGACCGAGTTCGTCATCGATGCCGCGAAGCGAACGCTCACCGCCGAGACGATGAACAAGAAACGCACCGTGCACATCGTCTGGCGACTCGAGTGGGAAGGGACGCAGATGAAAGGCACCGCGTCGCAACTGCCGGATGGGCAAGTGATTCGGAACATCAGTTTGAAAAAGGAGTGATCCGCGCGACTGCGCTGACCCAGCGCCGTCGCGCAGTGCCGCACGTCTCATCGAAGATCGATGCTCACTTCCCCGCTGGCAATCACTTTCAGCGAGATGGCGTGTGCGAGCGGCGTCACGGACTCCGGCTCGATGGCTTGCGCGCGGCCTTTCATGATCACGCCGGGTGCGAGGGTGCGCGTGAGCGCACGCGACACCTCATCGCGCAGAGTCGTGATGCGCGCGCCTAACGGGAAGCGCGCGGAGTCGCGGAGTCGCTGGCGGATGGAGTCGTGGGCCGCGCGCTCGGCGATGCGTGAGAAGAACCCGCGGCGTTCCTTGGCGAGGGAGTAGTCGAGATCGGGAACGACGATCGCGGACGTTGCGGCGTCGAATCGCGGCGTGCCTTCGAGAAACACGACTCCTTTGTAATTGCGCAGCGCGCCGCCGCGATAGTCGATCGTCGCTTCGACGAGCACGCGGCCATTCGGCGCGGGCGCGATGCGGATCGCGTCGATGATCAGCGTCTTTCCGTTCACCTTGTACGTCTTGCCCGCGTAATCGCGTGAGGCGAGGCGGCTCGCGTCGTCATACGAGAGCTCGAGATCGAACGGCACGCGCACGAGAGGCTGCGCAACCCTGGCATCCGCGCGAAGCGCGGGCAGCGGTTTGCGCGACACGAGAGGCTTCTCGCCGACCACCACGCGCGTCCGCGCGCGCAACGCGAGCGTGCTCATCGCCATCGATCCCGAGCCGCCGATCGGCGAGAGCGCGACCTCGAACGGATCGAGCACGAGCCACGTCCGCGGCGCGAGCTCCGTCGGCGTCTGCAGCGCATTCCAGATCTGCTCCGCGCGCGGTTTGAGATTCGTGAGCAGCGGCGTGTTGTGATCGATGATCTTCGCCGTCTCGCCGAGCTGCTGCTCGACCACCGGCGCGACGAAGCGCCGCGTGATGTCGATGTCGAACCAGGTCACGCCGCAAGGCTTCGGATACGACACCGGTAAGAGCTTCGTCGACGAGCGGAGTCGCCAGGACGCGTCCCACAGCAGCTTCGTCTCCAACGTGATCTGCGCCTCGCGCCGCGCTTCCTTGAATCCGCACGACACGCACGGAAAGCGTCCGCGGCACGCGCGCATCGCGTAGTGGATGCTCGTCGACGCATGCAGCGCGTCAACGGCCATCTGCAGACGGATCGGATCGCGCGCGACTTCATAGTGAATGTCGATGCCGCGCTCCTTCGCGTCGCCATCGAAGGTCTTCGGCGCGCGTTTCTCGACTTCGGCCGCCAGCGGCGCGAGACTGGCGCGGATCGGCACCACGATGGTCGAGACTTCCGCGGGCGGGGGAGCCGCCCATGGTCCCTGCTGCGCCATCCGCGGGCTCGCGCATGCAACAATTGAGAGGAGAGGGAAGAGAATGCGCGCCCGGCGCGCTCTAAGCGTTGACATCATGTCCGATACGACCACCCGCGGAATCCGCATCGAAGTCAAGAGCGAGTACCTTGCCGATCGCAGCGACCGCGATGTGTACCTGTTTGCGTATCACGTTCGTATATCCAACATCGGGCAAGAGGCGGCGCAACTCGTCAGCCGGGAGTGGATCATTACCGACGGCGACGGAAACGTCGAGCGCGTCCAGGGTCCGGGAGTCGTTGGAGAGTTCCCGCTCCTCGAGCCGGGACATGCATTCGAATACACGAGTTTCTGTCCGTTGCCGACATCGATGGGCACCATGCACGGAAGCTACACCATGCGCACGCGCGCCGGAGAGCGGTTCGACGCAGAGATCGCGCCATTCACGCTCGCGGTGCCGGGAGTGGTCAACTGAAACGCCTCTCCTTTCTTCCGATCTTCTTCATGGCGCTGGCGGTGCTCCTCGGCGCGGCGGTATGGGTTCGTTTGGGCTCCTATCAATCATCAGAGGATGTGACGCGAGCGCCGGCGGTGACGCACAGTGCGACCGCGACGAGCGCGAACGCGAACGCAACCGGAACGATCGTCGAGATTTCCGAATCACCGATCGATGGCGCGGCGCCGTCGACGACGAACACGAACGGAAGCGCATCGGCGCGCGAGCAGCGCTACAACGAGCTGCTTCGCTCCACGCCTCCGCAGGCGCCGCAGACCGTTTCCAGCATCGCGCCGCCGCAGGAAACGAAACCGCCATCGCTCCTCGATCGCGTGGCCTCGGTTCTCGGCATGAAGCCGAAGCCCGCGCCCACGCCGCAACCGCAGCCGCAGCAACCGGCACCGCGGCCGCAACCGCAGGCATCGAATGATTCGCCGGGGCAGCAACAACAGAAGACGGACACGACGAATACGGACAATGATCCCGACGCGGACGTCATCGCACCGCAGCTCATGGCCGCGGAGTTCGTCCCGCCGCAGGTGGCGGACGGCGAGTCGACGCAGTTCGCGGTCATCGTTCAGGACAATCTCTCCGGCGTGCGCAGCGTCTCCGGAGTGATCGCCAGCCCGAGCGGCGCGATGCAGGGATTCGCGTGCCAGCGCGAAGGCGATTCGAGTCGATACGTCACGCGCATCAACATCCCGAAGGAAGCGGCGTCGGGCACGTGGCAGGTGAAGTACCTCACGCTGATGGACAACGCGAGCAACAGCGTGAATCTGAATCAGAGCTCTGGTCTGCCGGGATCGGCGAGCTTCCGCGTCGTCTCATCGACCTCGGATTCGACAGGCCCTGTGCTCAAGTCGGTGTGGCTCGATCGCATGTCGATGGAGGCAGGGGAGCGCAACACCCTCTTCGTCCAAGCGGAAGACGATCACGCGGGCATCTCGATCGTGAGCGGCGTGTTCGTGAGTCCCTCGAAGAGCGCGCGCCTCGGCTTCGGTTGCCGAGCCGGCACGACCGGCGCGTGGGAGTGTCCGCTCACGCCGCCGAAGTGTCTCGACTGCGGAGCGTGGAAGCTCGAGCAGGTTCAATTGCAGGACAAGGCGAACAATCTCACGACGGTGCGCGCGGACAACGCGCTGATCAACAACATCGCCGTCGCGATCTCCAGCGATGCATGCGATTCCGAACCGCCGAGGCTGACCAGTCTCACGCTCAGTCCGACCGTCGTGTCGAACATGGAAGACAGCGAGATCGAAGTGCGGGCGATGATCACCGATGAAGGATGTGGCGTCGCGAGTCTCAGCGGCCAGGCCATTCCGCCGGGCGGCATCGGTGGTCAGCGCGCGTACTTCTCGCTCGAGCCCGCGGGTGATGGTCAGATGTTCGTCGGAAAGATGATCATCAAAAAGAGCGCGGCCTCGGGAGTGTGGACGGTCAACTGGCTGCAGGCGCTCGACAAGGGACACAACCTCAAGCCATATCCGGCGAACGATCCGGTGGTATCGCGAGTGACGTTCAGGGTGGAGTGAGAAAAAGACTCGCGGTCGGCTGGTCCCGCGAGTCCCTGTCTTCGGTTCGTTCACAGCTACCAGCGAGCATCCGAACCGACTACGTCCGTCGAACCTCTGCCTCGGCGGAACCATACGCGTCCGTTGAGCAGCCGCAGAGGGGCATCCGGATCGCCACCCCGGCGTCCATCGCAACTTCCGGGGTGCCGCTTCAGCTCGTTGTCAGCGTGCATGGCGCATCCGAGACTGAAGGCGAATTTCAATCTGTGTTCGGGTGAAGCGATCGTCAAGTGGAGTTTGAAAATTTTTTGCGGGACTGTCCGGTTGAGTGTGCAGCTCGGTCGTGACGCCAGCCCCTGGTTCGAGTAAGATACGCGTCCCAACCGTTCTCACGACCGAGAACCAATCACTGAAAGGTAACGCAAACTCCCATGATTCAGACGAGAGATACCGCCGAGGCGACGTCCTTTGCCGAGGCGATGGAGAACCTTGATCTCAAAACCCCGCAGCAGGGAGAGCTGCTCAGAGGCACGATCGTCTCCATCTCGGGCGACGACGCCTACATTTCCTACGGCGGTCCGTCCGAAGCCGTGATGGAAACTGCGGAGTTGGAGGGTCTCGATATCGGCGACTCCATCGAAGCGACGGTCGTCAAGACCGGCGCGGAGATCCGGGTGTCGCGCAAGCTGATCAAAGGGAAGGCTTCGCTCGACCAGCTGCGCGCCGCATTCGAGAATCGTCTGCCGGTCGAGGGCAAAGTCACCGGCCGTAACAAGGGCGGCTTCGAAGTGAACGTGAGCGGTCTCCGCGCGTTCTGCCCGCTCTCGCAGATCGCGCTCGGCAAGATCGACAATCCCGACGCGTTCCTCAATCAGGTGCTCGAGTTCCGCGTGACCGAGCTCTCCGAGGATGGACGCCGCATCGTGGTCTCCCGCGCCGTGATGCTGAAGGAAGTGGCCGCGGAGCGCGCTGCCGAAACACGCGCGCGCATCGTTCCGGGTGCGGAGCTCTCCGGCCGCGTGAAGACGCTCACGCCGTTCGGCGCGTTCGTCGACCTCGGCGGAGTCGATGGTCTTCTCCACGTCTCGGAGATGAGCCGCCGCCGCGTGACCGATCCCAAAGAAGTCGTGCAGATCGGACAGGAAGTCCGCGTCAAGGTCATCAAGATCGAGAACGACGGCAAGCGCATTTCGCTGTCGATGAAGGATCAGGAGCCGGATCCCTGGTCGGATGTCGCGGAGCGCTACGCGCCGGGCACGCAGTTCACCGGCCGCATCGTCCGCTCGACCGACTTCGGCTACTTCATCGAAGTGGAGCCGGGCGTCGATGGTCTCGTGCACGTCTCCCAGCTTCCGCACGGCGTGAAGCCCGGAGATCCGGAAGTCGCGATCGGCACCCATGTGCAGGGATGGATCCGCGAGGTGGATTCGTCGAAGAAACGCCTTTCCCTTTCGCTCCGCGCGGTTGCGGTCAGCGATCCATGGGAGACGGCAACGCACAAGTACTCGATCGGCCGCGTCGTCGAAGGAACCGTGGATCACGGCGCTGCGCCGGGAATCTTCATCGAGCTCGAGCCGGGTCTGACCGGACTCATTCCGAACTCGGAGATCAGCGTTCCGCCGGGCGGCGATCCGTCGCAGGCGCATCTGCCGGGCGAGAAGCTCATGGTTCGCATCATGAGCATCGACCCGAGCCGCAAGCGCATCTCGCTCAGCCATGAAGCAGCGAAAGCCGCCGCCGAGCGCGAGGAGTACACGAAGTTCATGGACGAGCGGAACGACGAGAGCGCCGGCGAGTCCGCGATGGCGCTCGCGTTCCGTCGCGCGATGGAGAAGAAGAGCCGGTAAGCCCCTCACCCTGACCCTCTCCCCACTGCGGTGGGGAGAGGGGAATCTCTTACCGATCTCTCGTTGCCGCGAAAATCAATCCCGCGCCTAACGCCAGCGCCGCCACCCCAGCCGCCACCTTCCCGGGGTTTTCTTTGGCGTACGATTTTCCGTCCTTCAGATACGTGCGTGCGGTGTTGAGGTATTCGTCGATGTCGACGTTCGCGAAGCTCGTCTTGAGCTGATCGACCATCTCGTCGTTGATGCCGAGGAGTCCGAGAAACTGTTCGAGTCCGCCGCGATTCATCGCCTGTCCGCAATGCGGGCAGACGCCGGTGTCCGTCGCGCTGGTGACGCCGAATCCGCCGGGTGTACCGCTGGTGCTCGTTCCGGGTGTGGGAGTGTCCTGGTCCATCTGCTGTTCCCTCCTATTCGCGGGCTTCTTCGCGCTCTTCGTCCGGCTCGTACGTTCTACGATGCGTTCCGATGCGCGGATCCCCCGATTTGTTCGTGTAGCGGTCTTCGTCGTTCCAGCGATTGTCGGGACGTTCGAACGCGAACTCCTGGTCGCGCTCGCGATCTTCCCCGTCGCTGCGGAACGACGCCTTCGAGCTGGTCATTGGTGGCGTGTACTCACGGTCGAGTACGTCGAATGGAATGTCGGTCTCGCGACGCGCGGGGCGTGCGGGATGCGCGGCAACCTGCTTCCGGCGCTTCAAAGCCGGAGCTGCAACGAGCTCCTCCGTTTCTCTCGAGCGTCCTGAAAAGAGTCGCTTCACCGCCTGGGCCGTGCGACGCAGACGACTGATTTTCTTCATGCATGTTCCTTTCTGGTGCGACTTCGCACATCAAGGGTCTTGCAAGTACGGTGCGTGGACGCGGCCGGTCACCGGAATATGTCAGCATTACCTGGTGAGCAATGCGGTACCCGAGTCCCTCGGCCACTACAAGATCGTTTCGCTCATCGGCGCGGGCGGGATGGGAGAGGTCTACCTGGCCGATGACGCGAAGCTCGGCCGGCGCGTGGCCATCAAGATCCTTCCGGTGAGCTTCAACCGCGACTCCGACGCGAAGCGGCGCATGTTGCGTGAGGCGCGGGCCGTGGCGGCGCTGGATCATCCGAACGTCTGCACGATCTTCGAAGTCGGCGAATACGAAGAGCGGCCGTACATCGTCATGCAGTACGTCGAAGGCGAGACGCT
>Ga0075428_100006482_pt1 | contig 13016 bp, 14 predicted proteins | sample RhiMetdeltSRZDD2_FD_75291 | JGI IMG/M metagenome (GOLD analysis project Ga0075428, IMG submission 75291) | Populus rhizosphere microbial communities from Tennessee, USA - Rhizosphere MetaG P. deltoides SRZDD2 | ecosystem: Host-associated > Plants > Roots > Rhizosphere > Soil | place: USA...
CCGCCGATGGACATTCACAGCTTCATCGTCACGAGCGATCGAAAACTGTGGGCCGCCGATCAGGGCACACACAAGATCCTTGGCTACGACCTGAACGGGAACTTCCTGTACTCATGGGGCAGCTGGGGTGAGTATCCCGGCGGCATGTGGGGCGTGCACGGGATGTCAACCGACCAGGAGGGCAACTTCTACGTGGCCGAAGTCAACAACGGCCGAATTCAGAAGTACCGCCCTCGGCCGGGGGCGAACCCGGCGTTCCTGGTCGGCAAGCCGTGGAAAGGCGTGTGGTAAAGGCGCGAGCGTCGCTCGCCACGCGAGCGACGCTGCTCGCGCGCATCAACGCGTATGCAGATCGTCGATGACCTTGCTCACGCCTGCCGTTTCGTGTGCCAGTGCCATCGCACGATCGTGTTCGGCCTTTGAGCCCACGGTTCCACTCAGTGTGACCGTCGTGTCGTGCGTCGTGACGTTGATGTCACGCGCCTTCACGAGATCATCGAGCGCCATCTTGGCCTTGATCTTCGCGGTAAGGGCGGCCTCGTCGAGTGTCTCCTCGACCTTGGACGCTGCGACCGCGGCTTTCTCGCCAATCTCAGCACCGCGCGCACGAGCGCGATCTACCGTATCTGACGAGCTCGCGATGGTTGGACGGCTCAGCGTGTCGCTGGTACGAAGGCCGCCGACGTACCCCATCGCCAGAAAGATGCCGGCAACTACGACAAGCACAACAAGGAATAAGCGCAGGATCGACATCTCATCCTCCGCTCGTTGATTATTCAATCGTGCTGCCACTCCGCGAGTGGCAGCACCCTGTGGCAATTCCGTGACCATCGGGACGGAAGCCTATTGATGGGCAAACTGCACTTTTCGACCCGCAGGAGGCAACTAAAGCACCCAGCCGGTGCACTTTTCTCTGGTGTTTGCTGAGTGAGTCGCAGCTCCAACGTCTCCCTGACTGACGAACTGTTCGGCTTTCGCCCTCCGACTCAGCGGGACGCGCTAAGAGCGGGGGAACGCATGGGTCAGGATGCGAAATGCTCCGTGACCTCGATGTAGGTTCCCCACGGATCAGTGAGAAACGCAACCTTGGTCCGTGTGTTTGGAACCTGGCGCGGTGGACCTTCGAATTTCACGCCCTGCTCCAGTTCAGGTTTCGCCACGCAAAGTAGTTATCATCACTACATGAGGCTCGGCTTGCGCCAAGCAAACCAACAGTTCTCGCGCGCAATGAAGGCCGTCCGCGCGGGCAAGGAGGTCGTCCTCACCGATCGCGGGCGGCCGATCGCGGTGATCAAGCCAATCCGGCAGGCCGAAACGGAGGAAGCCGCGTTGCAGGCTATGGCGGCTGAAGGCTTGATCGTTCCGCCAGTCCGCAGGGGTATCACTCCGAGCGCACGCTGGCGGCCAGTCAAGGTAAAAGGCCGACCGCTGTCGCAGACGGTCATCGACGACCGCGAGGATCGCGCCTAGCGTGTCGTGGGCGTATTTCGATACCAGCGCGCTCGTCAAACGCTACGTCGAGGAAGCCGGGCGACGCGAGGTCCTTGGTCTCCTCCGCCGGCAACGAGTGCGTGACGTCTGTGTTGCTCCCGGTGGAGTTGCGAAGCGCCCTGCGTCGCCGCGTTTTTGACAACACGCTCGACGAAGATCGAGTCCCAGACATCATGACGCGATTCGCCAGCGACCGCGCGTTCTGGGCGCTCGTCGAAATCACGAGCGGGGTATTGAACGCCGCTGAGACGCTGGTCTCGTCACATCCGCTGCGGACGCTCGACGCCATTCACGTCGCCTCCGCACAGCTCTTCGCCAGTCGCATTGCGACCGCGCCGCTACTGTTCGTGAGCGCCGACGCGAAACAGACGATCGCCGCAGCCGCGCTCGGGATGGTTGTCAGGCATGTTGGATGATCACGGAGCGAGATGCTCGGTGACCTCGATGTAGGTTCCCCACGGATCAGTCAGAAACGCAACCTTGGTCTGCGTGTTTGGAACCTGCCGCGGTGGAGCTTCGAATTTCACGCCCTGCTCGATCAAACGCTTCTCGAATTCTTCGATGTTCTTCACGTCGAAACCGAGGTGGTCGAGCTCACGCCCCTTGGTCGCAGCCAGCTGCCCCTCACCGGCCGAGAAAGACATGTTGAAGCGATGAAAGTAAGCGCAGTCGGTGAGACCCGGCAGCGCGACGCGTTGGCGCTTTCCCGGAATGCCACCAAATACCCTCGCGTACCACGCCTGGATCACCGGGATGTCGGCTTGCGGCGGATAGAGATGAATGTGATCCATGCTGACCGGTCCCGGCAGCGACGGATCGCCAAAGACCTCCACGCGAATCGCGCTATCGGGAGCGTAGACATATCCCTGATTGGGATTCGTCTCACCGACGTCGAACTTCACACCCGCCGCCTTCCAGCGCGCACGCACGGCGGCCAGGTCCTTGTAGACGAATCCAAAGTGATTCGCGATCGATCCTGCAGACGGACCGGTGGCTTCGCCCTGGCGAAGCATGATGAAGATGCCGGGAAACTGAATCAGCGTCAGTGGTCCGTTCGACACCAACGTTCCACCAAGCATCGTCGTCCAGAACTCCTTCTGAGCATCGACGTTCTTCACCACGAGGTGGAGGTGTCCGAGCGCCACGCCAATGTCGTTCGGAGGCGCCAGTTGCGCCAGGGCCGGAGTCGACGAAAAAGCCAGGCACCCGACGAGGACGAGCAATCGCATGTTCATAGTGACCTCGCGTCCAGGTTGCGCGTCAACGGCTGGCGTAAGGCTACACGAAATGTGCATTTGACTCGATCGCTGCCGGAGCGCATTGCCGCCATATGGCGATCACGGCCAACTTGACCGAGTCAGCCGGCGTCTAACGACACGGATTTGATCGATGGCTGCGCTGATGCTCGAGGTGCGTTACGCGTGGCGGCGGTGGATTGCGCGCCCTGGCCTCGCGGTGACGGTCGTACTCACGCTTGGCCTCGGGATTGGTGCGAGAAGGGGAGACGTTCGAGTCAGTGGCCACGTGGCAGCGCGCTAGACCGGTCGCGCTTGCCGGCGCCACAGACGACGTGGCGCACGCCTTCAACGTGTCGTCGGATCGCTGCCACGACTCGCACATCATGACCCGCGGCCTTTGCCAGCGCGGCGATTCGAAACGCTTCAGTGCACGTCTCCAGAATCACTCGAGCGGCGGGTCGACCTCGGAGCAAGGCGACCAGTCGGCCCGTGCGCCAGCGCCACTCGCCCACGATCTCCCCATCAGTCGAGCGAATACAGACTTGACTCTCCTTGCTACCGAGGTCGATGCCGATGTGCTCCATTTGTCAGCCTCCATGCGGCCAGTATCAGCGACCGCGTGTAGAGGCCGGCCACTTCATCCTTTCTGATCAAGTCCACGGATCGACATCACAACTCCAACGGACGAAGAAACTAAGGACCAAGGACTAAGCACCAAGGCCGCGCGATACGGTGCTGACAGCGCGCTAGTTGCGCGCGTCCCCGTGTTCGATCAGAATGACGGGGCGTAGACCAGACTGGCAGCACCGCCCAACGGTGCGCGAGGTAACGAAATGCGTTCACTCCTCAAACCGATCTCCATCTGGGTTCTCGTGTCAGCCGTCACGCTTACAGTGAGCACCACGATGGCGGGGCAAGGCCAGGCGCCAGCGCCGGCAGCCGGCCAGGGACGAGGACGCGCCGCGGGCCCGCCGCCACCCCCGCCCGAGCCGCAGGCCGGTCACCCGTCAGGCAAGCTGGTCATCTGGGGCGACGTCGCAAGCTTCGATGTGCCAGCCTCTTTGCCGACGCACTGCATTCTCACCAGCCGCTTCAAGCGCGGTCAGCGCCTGGGTATCCGCATGACGGCCATCGATGGCGGCACCGGCGAAACCGAAAACACGGCGGTGCTCGTCGCGCACATCAAGTACGCGGGCCAAACGATCGACGTGCCGATGCGCTGGCGCGGCCAGGGTGGATTTCCGGCATCGGAATACCCACGACAGCCTTCGGAGATGTGGACAGGCGTCTGGGTCGTGCCAATGGACGCGCAACCCGCGACGTTGAGCTACACCGTCACCGCCACCGATCGCTTCGGCCGCACGGCTACTTTTTCGCCGTTCATCAACCTGGCCGCGCAGATCACGATCGTCGAATAGTCTCGCGATCTCCACGGCGGGTCTAAAGACTCGCCGCTGCACCGTTCGCAACGCTCGGCGTCGTTGCTGCCTCGCAAAGCAGCCGCAGCAGCCGGTCGGGATCGAGGCCACGCCAGCCAGTCTCGCGAAACACGCGTATCTTCAGCTCGCCCGCCGAGCGGTTTGGTGAGCCTGCCGAGAGGCGGGCCCTGGCCTCATCGAGCGTGCGCGTCAGAAATGCCTCATCCGTCCGTCGATCAATCACGATAGCGATTCGGTCCGATGGAACGACATTCAGCAACTCGCCGACTTCGTATGTACACCCCGCGTTCACGGGCGAGAAGCCGCGAAGATCCATGAGCACAACGTCGCTCGCCGCTGCCAGGCGGCCAAACACCGTGCGCCAGGCATGATCGCGACAGATGAAGTCGGTGATGCGATACCGGCCGTCATGATCCGGGTGTGTATCGAGCTGGCCCAACGCACGTTCAACGGAATCGCTGCTGTCGAGAAACCGGTCGCCGAGACGGCGCCTGAGGAAGTCGAGAAACTCGTGTGGCTCCACCGTTGACGATGCCAGGTCGGGTCCGGCAATGAGCTGCACGCTGCCAATGTGCCGCCAGCGAGTCGTGAACCGATCGAATAGTCTGCGGCTTCTGCGACCGAGGGCGAAGACTCGCAGCACCAACAAGCGAGGGCCGCCTTCATCAACCGCGGCCCGGCGCCGGAGAAGCCAGAAGCCTGCAACAGTCAGCGCCGAGAACACCAGGAACGCGAACAGGCCGGCGGTGATCCAGCGGGAATCGCCGAATGCAAACGCCGCCGATTGGATGCCGGCAAATATGAGCCACAACGCCGACATCGCGATCGTCTGATCGCTGGTGCGCTTGCGCCCATACCACGAGGCGACGAGACGCAGCATGAACCATCCAGCCACCGGGCCGCCGGCACCGAGCAGAAAGACGCCTCCGAGAAACAGGAATGCCACTCCCGCATTGTCGAGGGATCGCGGACTGGGCGTGCCTGCGTTTTCAACCGTCGTTGACAAAGCGACAATAAACAGCAGCGCGAACCCGACAATCGTAAGCACGGCGCCAACGAGCGGTGCGACCGCGTGGATGCGACGGGCACGCACGACCAGGCCGACAAAGGTGGCGCCGACGTTTGCGAGGAAGATGCCGAGGAGAAACCATCGTGTGGACGGTACGGCGGTGCCGAACAGAAACACGGCAAAGTAGGCGAAGACAACCAATACCTGCCAACGCGGGCGACGTGGCGGATCAATCAGGAGAGCCGTCAGCACGGCAGGCCACGCGAAACCGACCGTGTAGGCTAACCACGACGCGGGCGAGAGCGTACGCGATTGCACGCCCATTGCCATCGCCATCAGGCCCGCGTAGACGAGACCTGCTGCGACGTAGACGACGACTGTTGCCTTCATGCCGCGACGGAAGCGCTCGTAAAGCACACCACCGACCGCCAGCGCTGCGTCCGTGTCTTGGTCCGCCGACCGGACAACAAGGGCGACTCCGCCCGGTGTCGTCGCTGATCGCGCCTCGGGGGCAGTCGATGGCGGCCGTGTGGATCGTTGTCCGCGCATCGCACCGACAACGGCCCGGCGATACAGCGCCAGAAGGACCTCGGAAATCGCCAGCGTCAGCCAGGGGATGAGCAGGACGCCGAGCAGCATCAGCGCCGTAATCCCCGACGCTTCTGGGCCCTGGGACTCGATCACGCCTTCACCAGCCGACCTTGCTCCCCTTGTTCTGCTCGTCCAGCCACGTCTTGAGCGGCGCGAAATAGTCCGTGATCGCCTTGGCGTCGAGTTGGCGTTCGCCCGTCAGCGCCTCCAGCGCTTCCGGCCACGGTTTCGATACACCCATGGCCAGGACGGTCTTCAGCCGCTTGCCGGCCTCGGTGCTGCCATAGATCGAGCAGCGATGAAGCGGGGTCGTGCAGCCGGCGACTTGCGAAAGCGCGCGATGAAACTGGAACTGCAGCACGTAGGACAAGAAGTAGCGCGCGTACGGAACGTTCGCGGGCACGTGGTATTTGGCGCCAGGATCGAAGAACTCCTCACCCCGCGCCGACGGCGCTCGTACTCCTTGATACCGCTCACGGAGCTCCCACCATGCGGCATTGTAGCGCTCGGGCGAAACCTGTCCGCTGAAGACCTGCCATCGCCACTGGTCGATAACGAGGCTGAACGGCAGGAAGGCAATCTTGTCGAGCGCCTGCCGCAGCAGCAGAGGGATGTCACCTGAAGCATCGGGCGCTTTATCGAGCAAGCCGATCTTGACGAGATATTCCGGCGTGACCGAGAGGCCGATGGTGTCGCCAACGGCTTCATGGAAGCCGTCATTGGCGCTGTCGCGGAAGATCATCGGCTGCGCGCGGTTGTACTCGCGCGCGTAAAAGTCGTGTCCGAGCTCGTGATGGATCACCGTGAAGTCTTCCGCCGTCTGGTCGATGCACATCTTGATGCGCACGTCTTCCATGTTGTCGACGTACCACGCGCTCGCATGACAGACCACCTCGCGATCGGTGGGTTTCACGAACAGCGATCGCTCCCAGAATGTCTTCGGCAACGGATCAAATCCAATCGAGGTGAAGAAGCGTTCCCCCGTGTGGACCATGTCGACCGGCGTGACTTTGCGCGCCTTCAGAATCGTGTCCAGCGAGTAGCCGTGCGTCCGGCCAGGAGGCGAGACGATGTCGAAGATGTTCGCCCAATCCTGGGCCCAGATATTGCCCAGCAGGTACGCCGGGATCGGCCCATCAGCCGGAACGACATCGCCGTACTTCTGGTGCAGTCTCGACCGCACGTAGGTGTGCAACGACAGATACAGCGGTTCCAGTTGCTCCCACAGCCGATCGAGCTCCTTGGCGAATTCGTCGGCTGGCATGTCATAGCGCGAGCGCCACATCGCTCCCGTATCGGCGAAGCCAAGCTCCTTCGCGCCTTTGTTCGACAACTCGACGAACTTCACGTAGTCCTTCTTGAACGGCGGCGAGATCGTGTGCCAGCCTTCCCACACCTCGCGCAGACGGGCGGGATTGCGATCCTTGGCGAGCAGCTCGGTGATCTCCTCGACATCCAGGCAGGTCTCGGTACTGCCTTCACCCGCCCGGCAATACTTGCCGCGACCGTAAGCCCCGTTCATCGACGTCACCAGCTTCGCCAGCTCCGCCGACTCATTCGGATCTGACGGCGACGCCATCGTGATCGAGTTCTTGAGCACCGTCAGTTGCCGCTGCTGCACCGGCGTCGCGCTTTGCGCGTTGAAGGTGGCGGCGCGCTTGGCAAAGCCGGTAATGGCGTTCATCAGCGATTCGCTGGCGCGAGCGGCGATCGCTTCCGTGTCGGGCGTGATGTAGGTCTCTTGCGTCCAGCCGGCTTGGTTGGCCTCATTGCTGAGACGAAGAAGCGTCGCATCCGCATCGTCAAGGAATGTCTTGAGATCGGTGCTCGGCGCACCGCCTGCCGGCTCGGCGGCGCGACACGCGATGACGGCAATCGACAGGAGCATCGTGAGCGCGAGACGTGAATAGATCAGCATGAGCGAAATGATATGGCGGCCGTGACTGCTTCTTTGCATCCGAAAAATTGCTGACACGCTCGAGTTCGATGCTGGTGAATCCGCGCGATACTTCGTCGTGTGAGAGCTCCCCGCAACCCGGTTCCAACAGGCTACTCCCATGATGTCGAACATTGCGAAGCTGATGCGTGGCAATTCCCGCATGACCGCGGGCGCCGCGGCCCTTGCACTGACCCTGGGCGCAGGCCTGGCGACGGTGCTTGGCCAGGAGGAGGAAGAACGCAACCTTCCGATTGAACAGACTCACAGCGTCAACGACGCACCAGCACCGGTACCGAATGCCGTCTTCGGCAGCGGTCCGGCCCTCCGACCCGGCGACCGCATCTGTACGACCGCGACGCAGTTTGCGAACAACGTCGATACCGATTGCGAGAAGAGTGGGCCCTCCAACGAAACCTCAATCGCCGTCAATCCCACCGACGAGAACAACATGATCGGCGGCGCCAACGATTACCAGCTGGCCATCAATCCTGGCGGCCGCGTCAGTCAAAGCATCCACTCGCGCGCGCATGTCACGTTTGACGGTGGTCGCACGTGGTCGGAATATCCAATCGCCTTCGGCGGAACGTATCAGGCGACCGGTGATCCGGCGGTCGCGTTCGATGCTGCCGGTCGCGCGTACTACGCAACGCTCGGCTTCAGGTTCGTTGGACCTACCAACGCATTGAACCCGGACATCCTCGTCGCAAATTCAGCGGACGGAGGTCAGACCTGGAGTTCTGTCCGCGTGGCGGCCGGAAGCGGAAATTTCGGCAGCGTTGGCGATCTGCTTGACAAGGAGTACATCGCCGCCTGGGGCAACGGCAATGCCATCGTCACGTACGGCAAGTTCCGGCTCGCGCAACATGGTGCGTTCAGTAGCGCGAGAATCTACAGCTCGGTGACGCACGACGGAGGCGCCACGTGGTCGACGCCGCAGGTGATTTCAGGCAATCTCGATCAGGCATTCGTCTCGGTTCCAACCGTCGCCGCAGATGGGCGGATCTATGTGGCCTTCCTCAACACGACGAACCTGCAGAACGGGCGTGACGACTACGAGGTCGTCGAGGTGAGCCCGGCGACCGGCGCTCGCGTGTTCGGTCCGGTGAAGGTCGCCACGGTGATCGACGGCTTCACCGACTATCCCCTCGCGTTCGGTAGCCAGACGTATCACGACAGCCTGTTCCGCTCGTGGGCGGCGGGCAACATCACGGCGGACCCGACGAACGCAGCGCATCTGGCAGTCGTCTGGTCCGACATGCGTAACAGCACGGTCCCGGCGCCCGCGAATCCGTACGCGGCGGTCACCAACTCCGATGTCATCGTGAGCCAGTCGTTCGACCGAGGGCGCACGTGGTCCGCTCCCGCGGCACTGACCCGAACGGGTGATCAGTTCCAGCCGTGGGGTGCGTATGACAGGACGGGGTCCCTGCGCATTGGTCTCTTCGACCGCTTCTACGACCCACTGAACCACCAGTACGGCTACAGTCTCGCCACTGAAACGGGCGTCGGCGCGCTCACGTTCACGACCACGCAGTTGACCACCGCGCTGTCCGAACCGACGAAAGATAACCGATGGTTTGCGGCGACGCTCAATCCCGCGTTTCCGTTCGCGACAGCGTTCATCGGCGATTACTCGAACATCGCAGCCAGGCCCTCGGGCGGAATCGTGGCGTACTGGACCGACCTGCGCCTGCAGGCCTGCTTCGGTACGCGTTGCGGACACGGACAGGACGCATTCTTTGCGACGGCGCCCTGAGTATCTGATGCTGAAATGGCTCAACTCCCAACATCCAACTTCCGACTCGCAAAAGCACCTGATGGACATTGGGAAATGGAATACAAGTTGCTCTTCAACAGCGCATGGGTATTCGAAAACAGTTGAGCCAATATGCCAATCGCCGGTTGACCCGCCGGCTCTACCGTACGATGCCGTGGATAGGCGGCGTGCTCGCGCTCGTCACGCTGGGTCAAGCCGTTCGTCGCAAGGGACTGCTCGGAGGCACGGTTGATACGGCGCTCGATTTCATCCCGTTTGTCAGTGGCGCGAAGAATCTGGCCGAGATGGGTCGCGGTCGAGACCTGATTCCGGACAAGGCGCGTCGGCCGTAAGATCTCGTGTCCGCCTTCCGGGACCCGTCATAACCGGCCGCGGTCGTGTGCAAACGATCTCTCTACTCGTCGGCTCTTGGACTAGAGTTGTGCGATGCGTGATTTGACTCGGGGAGAGCGTGACGAATCCGAGGTCAGGAACCGCTATCACGCGATCACGCTCACGCTCGCGCAAGAACGAGTGACCGAGGGTCGGCCACTTCGTGACGTCCTCATGAGGGTCACCGAGACCGTCGCCGAAGCGCTGCAGGTCCAGCGCGTCAGCGTGTGGTTCTTCCTCGACGAGCGGCGATCCATTCGCTGCGACTATCTGTACCAGCCCGACCGAGGGAACGTATACGAGGGCGCCATCCTTCACGCTCGTGATTTCCCTGAGTACTTCAAAGTGTTGACGAGTCGCCGTGTCGTGCGATTCGTTGATCGCACGGGCGACCCGATGTCCGAGGAGCTGCGCCACTCGTACCTGGGCCCGCTGGGCATCACGGCCATGCTCGACGCGCCGGTTTATCAAGGTGGTGAGGTCGTCGGCATCCTGTGCCATGAGTATCTCGTCCATCCTCGAGAGTGGACCGATCCGGAGTGCGAGTTCGCAGCGTCGGTCGGCGACATCGTCGCGCGTCTCTACGTCGAAGCCTCGCAGCTGCGCGCTGAAAGCCAACTCCGAATCCAGGAATCGCGTCTGACCGAACTGCAACAGCTCGCCGAACTGGGCCGTTTTGCCTCCGGAGTCGCTCACGACGTCAACAACGTGCTTGGCGCCGTCTTCTCTTATGTCGAACTCCTCACCAGCACCGCCGCCGACGATTCGGAAGTGAGCAAACTCGGGGAAGAGCTGACGGCCATCGTCGAGCGCGGACGAGACCTCACGCAGACCCTGCTGACACTCGGACGCGCGAACGCCGATCGCCCGAGCGTGATCAGCCCGGCGGATCTCCTCAACACATCGCTCGCGTTGCTTCGCGGGGCGGCGGGACCGCAGGTGCGTGTGCAGACGTCCGTCGGCGCCCACGTCAGTCGTGTCCTGATCGATCCGCTTCAACTCGAGCGCGCGGTTCTCAATCTGGTGGTCAACGCGCGCGATGCCATGCCGCGCGGCGGCGTGATCACGGTGGAACTTCGCGAAGAGACGATCGGCCTGAATCCCGAACACGGGAGCACGTTCGTCGTGCTCGAGGTGATCGATACCGGCACCGGAATGGACAAGACCACCCGCGATCACATGTTCGAGACGTACTTCACGACGAAGGGCTCCAAGGGCAAAGGACTGGGCCTCGCAATCGTCAACCAGGTCGTCACGCTGGCCGGCGGTTTCATCCAGGTGGACAGCGAACCAGGAGAGGGCACGCGAGTGCGGTTGTATCTGCCGAGGATCGCGGCCGACGAATACGCGGCGACCTGATCGGAACGCCGGTGAGGTCCGGCTCAAGCCGGACACCTCGTCGTCGCGTCAGGCGATTGACATATCCCCGACGTCGGGCACCCAGTGACCCGCGGCGCGCTTCTGTTGATAGCGTCGTACGAGGTCACCAGCGAGCGTCGCGCTGATCTCGCCATGCTCGAAGAACGATGCGTAGTGGTCCTCTGCTAACGCGCCTCGAGCCTCCTGGCTTGCGCGGTACGCCAACTGCCTGGCGGCCGTAAAACGCGTGGCGGGAAGCGCCGGCGCCGCCATCTCCGCAGTCTCTACCCAATTCCCGGGATTGGCGCCGAGCTCCGACGCCAGCAATGTCGTCAGCCTCGCCGCGCTCGAGTCGAAGTCCGTCTTGGGGAACGTCACTCTTCCTACCGTCACCTCGTGCCCACTCTCCCAGGCCTTCGTCAGATCCACCAGCGACGTGTCGTTCTCGTTGCGGAAGCGAATCCATCGCAGGTCGAATTCCAGCGCACCGGCGCTCTGACGCGCGCGCCAGTCATCGGTTAAATGAGTCGGTCCGCGCGTGGCGCCCGGTCGTGGCCGCACGTCCTCGGTCGGGACAAACGTGAACTTGCCAAGCACATCACGGGCTCGCACGATCCCGGTCCAGTACTGCTGATATGCGGTCGATGACCGTAGCGTGCGGAACGTCTGCGAGGTCACGTGCAGGGCAATGGTTGCGGCTCTGTGTCGCGCGTGTCTGACCAGGCCCGCCACCAGCTTGGCTTGAGAGCCGAGCTGATCCTCGGCGCTCGACGCGTCGGCAGTCGCCTTGAGGAGCGCGAGGAATTCTTCAGGCGTATCCGTTGGCGACGTTGGATCGTTGATCGTGACGAAATCGACTCGCCGTCCAGACGCCGTGCGAAACGCGACCATGAGCCCAAGGAAGTCCGCATTGGTTTCAGCGTGCGGACACCCAAGGCCGGTCGACATCCGGCCGATACCGATCCTCGGCGGCGACGAGCGCTGGAAGACACCGAGCCCGTCGAGTTCTGGCGGCAGGGACTCGGCAATGGTCAGCAGAACTTTCGAGCCCGCGAGTTGCTGCTGGTGCGCTCCCCGGTCGGGCATCGTCAGTTGCGGATGATTGCGCACCAGCCCGCGCTGCACATCGGGAATCTGACGCGCAATCGCCTCGAGCGCTCGTCGCTCCTCGGGCGTGGGATCAAAGAAAGTCGGCATGAAGATCGTCCTTTCTACCTCGACGCGCTGTGCCGTGCCGCGTCATGGCTCTCCGCCGATCACCAGCGAGATTGCGGTTCCCGGACGCTGTCGCGTGCCCGAGGCGGGATCTTGCGCAAGCACCAGATCCGTCTCCGGCCTGCTGGCCGGCCTCACGCTGACATCGCCGACGATGAAGCCACGCCGGACGATTCGATCGCGGGCCACTTCGCTCGAGAGCCCGATGAGCGGGGGCACCTCTGGATCCTGCGGAACCTTTGCCTCACTCCTGGGTTTCTGCGGCTGACGCACGATTTCCGGCTTGGCGACCGCGGCAGCTGCAACAACCAAATCGATCCGCGTTCCGAGACCCACGCGCTCGCCCGCGGCAGGACGCTGTGTCGTGATCGTCCCCACAGCATCACCTCCGGGCGTTTCCTTGACGTTGCCGATCACCAATCCCACTCGTTCGAGTTGCGCGCGTGCCTCGCCGAGTGTTTCGCCAACGAGCAGCGGCACGTAACGAGCGCCATCGCTTTCCGGCGCGGGGACGCTCGATTCCTGGGGCGCCGCAACCGGGGCTTTTTCGATTGGTGTCTGTTCGGTGCCGCCGGACTCCGCCGGC
>Ga0075428_100006483_pt1 | contig 13016 bp, 8 predicted proteins | sample RhiMetdeltSRZDD2_FD_75291 | JGI IMG/M metagenome (GOLD analysis project Ga0075428, IMG submission 75291) | Populus rhizosphere microbial communities from Tennessee, USA - Rhizosphere MetaG P. deltoides SRZDD2 | ecosystem: Host-associated > Plants > Roots > Rhizosphere > Soil | place: USA...
TTCCTCGTGGGCTACTCCGGCTGGGGCAAGGGGCAGCTCGCCCGGGAGATGGAGGAGGAGACCTGGGTGCTCTGCCCGGCGCGGGAGGAGTGGGTCTTCGACGCGGAGCCGGAGACGCTCTGGAGGCGCGTGCTGCGCTCGATGGGCGGGCCCTACTCGCTCCTCGCGAACACGCCCGCGGACCCCGAGTTGAATTGACGGTCGACTACGCCGTCTTCTTCACCGGGACGAACTTCTCCGTGATGACGGTCCCCGTGGCCTTCTCGACCTCCGGCGTCGGGATCATGGCGATCGCGTCCCAGGCCATCTTGGTGCAGACGCGGGCGCAGATCGTGCACCCGATGCACTCGTTCTCGCGGACGCGCACCGGCGGGATGGGGCGGTCGGGGTAGAGCGAGGCGGGGGACACCTCGATGCAGTCCACGGGGCAGAAGGGCACGCAGATCTCGCACCCCGTGCAGTTCCCGGGGCTGACGACCGCGATCTCCTTGGGCTTCTTCTTCTTGGAGGCGTACTTCTCCGGGACCTTCGGGATGTCGGAGTAGAGGTCGACGGTCTCGCTCATGGCGTGACGCAGTATAGCGGCCCTCAGGACAGGATCGACTCTTCCGCCGGGTCGAGGACGGCGAAGCGCCTCCCGAGGACCTCCGAGAGCAGCGCCACCTCCGCCAGCGCGGCCCCGGCCGCCGCGACGGCCCCCATCCAGGCCCCCGCCGGCAGGAACGCCGGCCCCCCGATCCCCGCGAGGAGGACCACGGCCCCCCCCGCGGCCGCGGGGACCGCCATGCCGAAGACGAGGAGGGCGAACTTCCCGATCATGAGGATGATCCCGTAGCCCATCGCCTCGACCCCCTGGGCGGGGGCCTGGCCGGGCCGGACCCAGGCGGGGAAGAAGAGGACCCCCGCGGCGTCCGCCGTCGCGGAGAGCGCGGCGAGCGCGGGGAGGACGAAGGCGAGCCCCGCGGCCCCCGCGATCCGCCACGCCAGCGTGATCCCCGCCTTCTCCGGCGCGGGGAGGAGGATCGCCGCCCCCCCCACGAGGAGGGCCTGCAGGACCGCGGTGGGGAAGACCGCGCCCGCGAGCGAGCAGCGCACGAGGCGGCCCGGGGCCACGGGGAGCGTCTTCAGCAGCTCCACCTGCTCCATGTCCTGCCGCAGGTTCGACCCGAGGAAGGAGGGCCCGCCGAAGACCAGGAGCCCCGCCCCCGCCAGCATCACCGCCGCCAGCACGGTGCGCAGGATCGCCCCCGTCCCCGCGGGGGTGGCCTTCATCCCGAGCGCGATGCCCAGGGCGCCCGCGGCGATCAGGATCCCGATCAGCCTCGGGGAGACGGCCCGCAGCGACTCCGCCACGCTCTTCCAGAGGAAGGCGGTCTCCGGCGGGCCCGCGGACCCGAGGCGCCAGGGGTTCCGCCGGGGGGGCTTCCGCCCCTTCTCGCGGCCCCAGAACTTCCCGCGGCGCGCGGCGTCGATGCGGCGGGCGAGGTCCGCGGCCTGGTCCGCGGCGGCCTCCTCGAAGGCGGCGTCGGTGCGGATCACCCACAGGTAGAGGAGGGCGCCGAGCCCCCCCAGGGTGCCCGCGTGCAGGAGGAACGAGGGGAGGTCCTGCGCGAACATCGGGCGCGCGAGCAGTCGGAAGGGCAGCAGGGCCCATCCGGCGGGGCTCTCCCCGAGGGCCGCCAGCCAGTCCCGGAGCCGGCTCCCGAACTCCTCCTTCTCCAGGGCGGGGAGGGGAGGGGTCCCCATCGCCACGACGGAGACTAGGGCCGCCAGCACCATCAGCGGGATCCCCATGCGGCGCCACCCGCTCACCCCGTGGTCGAGGAGGCTCTTCCGCGTCAGGTGGGCCCCGACCTGGTGGAGGGTCAGCACGGAGAACCCGAGCCAGGTCCCGCAGAGCACGGTCGCGGCCCGGAACGGCCCCGAGCGGAAGAGCGCCATCAGGGCGAAGAAGAGCCCGGAGAGGACGAGGTACTTCTGGATGTCGAGGAGCTTGTAGGAGACGAGCTCCCTGCGGGAGAGCGGGGCCGGGAAGAGCAGCGCCACCTCCGCCTCGAGGAACGCGAGCGGGGACTTCCGCGCCGGGAGAAGCCAGGCCCCCGCGGCCATGAGCATCCCGAAGAGCGCCCCGCCCCACTCGGCGAACTCGCTCCAGTCGTCCGAGGGATCCCGGGTCCGGCCCCAGGGGCCGAAGACGAGCCCGAAGTACGCCGCGCCCACGGCGAACAGGAGCAGGTAGCGGGGGTTCCTGAGGCGCCGGAAGCGGCCGACCACCGCGTTCCGGAGCGAGCGGCGGAGGAGGTAGAGGAGCGCGGGGTTCACGGGCCCGGGGCCCCCGCCGGCGGCGGGTCCCCCGCGGCCATGCGCAGGAAGATCTCCTCCAGGGACGCGCCCGCGGCGAGGTCGGGGTGGACGGCCTGCAGCTCCTCCAGCGTCCCGACGGCCCGCAGCGTCCCCTTCAGGATCACCAGCACCCGGTCCGCCAGCTCCTCCACGAGGTGGAGGAGGTGGCTCGAGACGATCACCGCGGCCCCCTCCTTCGCGCGGGCCGCGATGGCGTCCTTCGCCCAGCGGATCGCGATCGGGTCGAGCCCCGTGAGGGGCTCGTCGAGGAGGATCGCCCGCGGGTCGTGGAGGAACGCGCAGGCCAGCGACAGCTTCTGCTTCATCCCGCGGGACAGCGCGGCGGGGAGCTCCGCGGCCTTGTCGGCGATCTCGAAGTCGGCGAGCAGGCGCGGGATCCGCTCCGCGGCGCCGGGCACCCTGTAGAGCCTGCCGAGGAACTGCAGGTGCTCCTCCACGGTGAGGTTCTCGAAGAAGCGGGGGTCGTCCGGGACCCAGGCGAGGGCGCCCTTGGCCGACACGGGGTCGAGGCGCAGGTCGCGCCCCGCGACGCGGATCGTCCCCGAGGTGGGGGGGAGGATCCCCGCGAGGCAGCGGAGCGTCGTCGTCTTGCCCGCCCCGTTGGGGCCCACGAGCCCGAGGACCTCCCCGGCGCGGACCTCGAAGGAGAGGCCGCGCACCGCCTCGGTCTCGCCGTAGGCCTTGCGGAGGTCCCGGACCTCGATCAGCGCGCCCGTGCCGTCCATGGTGCGGGAAAGATACCCGGGCGGCCCGGGCGGCGCGTGCTTGGGAGGGGCGGGTGGGTTACCTTGGAGGGCTGCCGGGTCCGCCGGTGAGGGAGGCCGATTCGCCGATGGGAGCGTGGGGAAGGGTCCGCGTCCTCGACGGGCCGATCGCGGGGACGGTCTTCCACCTCGATCGGCCCGTGCACTGCATGGGCCGGGCGGCGGAGAGCGACCTCCGCGTCCCCGACGCCACCGTCTCCCGGAAGCAGGCTGAGCTGCGCTGCGGAGGGGACGGAGTCCTGCTCGTGGGGCTCAGCGACAAGAACCCCCTCTGGGTGAACGGGGAGCCGCTCGAGGGGCCGCGGCGCCTCGTCTCCGGGGACAAGTTCCAGGCGGGCCTCGTGCACTTCGAGTTCGAGGGAGGGGAGTCCGCGCCCCGCTCCGTCCCCGTCGTGGACGGGGCCGTGACGATGCTGGCGGGCGCCTCCGCACCCGGCGCGGCGTCCCCGCGCCACGACCTCCGCTGCCCGCGCTGCGGGGCGAAGGACCTGCCGGGAGCCCGCTACTGCGGGGCCTGCGGCGCGGCCCTCCAGCGTCCCGCGGAGATGGCGCTCCCGACGGTGCGGACCCTGCACCCGGCCCCCGGCGCGGCGCCTCCTCCGCCCCCCGCGCCGCCTCCCGCGCCGGACACAGGCAACCATCCCCCCGTGAAGCGGTCGCGCACCCAGACGATGGGGCGCCCCGCGGAGCTCATGCCCCAGGAGGCGCAGGCGGGCCTGATCCTGAAGGGGCGGTTCGAGCTCCGGCGGGAGCTCGGCGCCGGCCGCGCGACGCAGGTCTATTCCGCCTTCGACCGCGCGCGCAACCTGGAGGTCGCCGTGAAGGTCCTCCGGCCCGAGGCGGCGGCCCACCGCGACGCGCGGGACCAGTTCTTCCACTCCTCCAACGCCTTCGTCGTGGCGAAGCACCCCAACCTCGTCCGGGTGGAGGACGTGCACGAGGAGGGGGATCTCTGCTTCGCGGTGATGGAGCTCCTGCCGGGGCTGCGCCTGCGGGAGCAGATCCGCGCGCGGCCCGCCACCGCGGGCGGGTACCCGGCGGCGGAGGCGCGCCTGGTGGGCGCGGCCCTCTGCGGGGCGCTGGAGGCGCTGCACACCGTGGGCGTGCACGGCAACGTGCGCCCGGAGAACGTCTGGATCACGCCCCAGGGCATCGTGAAGCTCCTCGACCCCGGCCTCCTCCCGCCCCAGGGGGGGAGCGCCTCCTGGATCACGGGGCCGGGGGACCTCGAGGCCGCCTTCTACTCCGCGCCGGAGGTCCTCCAGGGGAGCCCGCCGGACGCGATGTCCGACCAGTACTCCGTGGCCGCCGTCCTCTACCACATGCTGGCGGGGGAGCCCGCGGCGGGGCGGGTGGAGCCGCTGCGCGGCTCGCGGAGGGGCTTCCCCGACGGCCTCGCGAGGGCCGTGGACCGGGGCCTCTCCGCCGCGCCGGGGGACCGCTTCCCCTCCCTCGCCGAGTTCGGCCGCGCGCTCGGCTCGGCGAGCGGGGGCGCGGGCCCCGGAAGGGGGCTCGTCGCCGCGGGCATCGCGGCGGGCGTCCTCGCGCTGGCGGCCTCCTCCCTGCTCTGGTTCCCTCCCGCGAGGGACGCGCTCCGCAGCGCGAAGAAGGACAGGGCCGCCGAGGACAGGGCGACGGCGCTCCGCGAGGAGGCCGCGCTGGCGGAGGCGAAGGCCCGCGAGCAGGGGGAGTTCGCCGACGCGGAGGCCCTGGGGAGGGCCCGCTCCGAGAGGGAGAAGGGGGACGCGGCCCTGGCGGGGCTCCGCCACGGCGAGGCGGTCCTCGCCTTCCTCGACTCCAAGGGCCTCTTCGAGGCCGAGGCGGCGGCGGCGCGCGCCCGGAAGGACGCCCGCGGGAGGGCCGACCTCGCGGCGGCGGCCTGGGCCGCGGCGGAGAGGACCCTCGAGACGGCGGCCGCCCCCCTGGAGCGGCTCGCGGACCTCGAGGCCGCCCTCCCGGCCGCGGAGGGCGCCGACGGCGGCGGAGGGCCCGCCGCGCGCCCGCGGCGCGAGCGCGAGGCCGCGACCGTCCGCACCCGCGCTCTGGCGGCGGACCTGCGGAAGGCGTGGGAGCAGGCGGGCGCGGGGCCCGAGTTCACCAAGGCGCGCGAGGCCGCGGAGAAGGCGCGCTCCCTGCAGGCGGAGCGCAGGGACGCCGAGGCGGAGCCGGAGTGGCGCCGCGGGGCGATGCTGCTCCACAGGGCCGTCGCGGAGGCGCGGGACGCCCTCGTGCAGCGGGCGCTCGCCGAGGGGGGGCTCCGCACGATCCGCGGCATGGACGAGGCGCGGAAGAGGGCCGACGACGCGGCGCTGGCGGGAGGCGCGGGGGACCTGGCGGCGGCGGCGGCCCGGTGGAAGGAGGCCGCGGACGCGTGGGCCGACCTCCTCGCCCCCGCGCTCGCGGGCGCCGCGGAGAAGTTCCTGCGGGACGAGGTGGCGCTGCGGTGCCAGGCCTGCGCCTCCGACCCCGGCCGCTGCCCCGCCTGCGGCGGCTCGAAGGTGGAGTCGAGGGAGTGCCCGAAGTGCGCCGGCAAGGGGGACCGCCCCGCGGACTGCCCCAGGTGCTCGGGCGCGAAGAAGGAGACCTGCCCGCAGTGCGCGGGCGCGAAGGCGGTGTCCGCGGCCTGCGCCGCCTGCGGGGGGATCGGCAAGCGCCTCTGCGCCGCCTGCAGGGGCGTCCCCGCGGACTGCCCCTCCTGCAAGGGGGACGGGAAGGCGAAGTGCCTCCGCTGCAAGGGCACGGGCAGGCCGACCGCGATGGGGGAGAAGGCGGTCTGCCCCGACTGCGACGGCACGGGCAGCATCCCCTGCCCGGAGTGCAAGGGGGAGAAGAAGCGCGCCTGCACGACCTGCGGCGGGACCCCGGAGACCCCCTGCTCCGCCTGCGGCGCCACGGGGAAGGTGACGGGCACCTGCCCGGGATGCGGGGGGGAGGGGAACCGGGACTGCGCGGCCTGCGCGGGGTCGGGGATCGTGCGCGTCCCCTGCGGGGAGTGCGAGGGCGGCCGCGTCACGGCGCCCTGCCCGAAGTGCAAGGGCGAGGGGACCTGCCCCGCCTGCGAGGGGCAGGGGAGGAAGGAGTGACGGGAGAGGGCCCCGGCTCCCCGGCGGCCCCCGGCCTCCCGCCCCGGTACGAGGTGCAGCGGTTCCTCGGGCAGGGGGCGATGGGCCGCGTCTTCCTCTGCCGCGACCAGGAGCTCGACGTCCACGTCGCCGTGAAGGTCCTCTCCCCCCAGTTCGCCGCGGACCCGTCGTCGGTGGACCTGGTGCGCTCGGAGGCGCGGGCGGTGGCGAAGTTCCGCGGCTGCCCGAGCGTGCTCTCCCTCTACGGCTTCGAGCGCCACGAGGACGCCTGGTACCTGGTCATGGAGTACGCCGCCGGCGGCTCCCTCGACCAGCGCCTGAAGCGGGAGGGCGCGCTCCCGGAGGCGGAGTGCCGCCGCCTCGGCGCCGAGGTCGCGGAGGCGCTCCACTTCGCGCACCAGGGGCGCATCCTCCACAGGGACATCAAGCCCGGCAACGTGCTCCTCGACGAGCGGGGGCGGGCGAAGGTCGCGGACTTCGGCATCGCGAAGGTGCTCCAGGGCGACACCGCGCAGGCCTCGACGATGACGCTGACGGGGACGCCGGTGTACATGTCGCCGGAGGCGATCCTGCGCACGCCGATGGACGCGCGGAGCGACCTCTACTCGCTCGGCTGCATGCTCTTCGAGATGGGGACGGGGGCGCGGCCGTACTCGGGGTCCCACTTCGACATCTTCCTCGCGAAGACGGCGGAGGGGGCGAAGCCGCCGGACCCGAGGGCGCTGATGCCGCACCTCGCGGAGGAGTTCTGCGCGCTGGTGCGGCGCGCGATGTCGACGGACCCCGCGGACCGCTTCCCGGACGGCCGCGCGATGGCGGCGGCGCTGCGGGGGGTCTCGGAGGAGGAGGAGCAGAACACGCTGCTGTCGATGGCGAAGGCGGGGGGGATCCCCGCGTCGCCGACCCTCCCTCCCGCGCGGGACGGGGGCACGCAGCGCGAGGCCCCGCTCGACCCGACGATCCTGACGCCGCCGTCGACGCTGGCGATCCCGCCGGCGGAGGCGAAGGGCCCGACCCCGCTCGCGCCGCCGCCGCGTCCGAAGTCCGCGCCGGTGGTGCCGATCGTCCTGGGCGGCGTGCTCTGCCTCGCCGCCGCGGGGGTGGGGGGGTGGCTGCTGTTCGGAGGCGGGGAGAAGGAGCCCGCCCCTCCGCCGCCGCCGAAGAAGACGGACACCGCCCCCGGGCCGGGGCCCGTGTTCCAGCCGAAGGAGGACGGGGAGAAGACGCCCGTGGTCGTCCCGTCCCCGGCTCCGAATCCGGATCCGCCTCCTCCTCCGTCTCCACCGCCGGCGCCGCCAACCCCGCCCGTGGAGGAGGAGTTCCATCCCGTCGTGGACCTTCCGAAGGCGCAGAACGCCGCGCCCGTGGAGGCCTCGCTCCTCCTCGAGGGCTTCCTCCTCCGCAAGGGCCGCGTCTACTGCGCCAAGGACCGCGCGGAGATGGTCCTCGTCCCCGCGGGGAAGTTCGTCCGGGGGTTCGGGGGGGAGATGGGCGAGGACGGCAAGCCGAACGACGAGGGCCCGCAGAGGGAGATCGTCCTCAAGGCCTTCCTCATCGACCGGCACGAGGTCACCCGGGCGCAGTGGAACGCGTACTGCGACGACGCGGGCCGCGGACAGGACCGGCAAGGCGGGGACCCGCGCCTGCCCGCGGCGAACGTCTTCCACAACTGGGCCGAGCAGTACGCGGCCTGGGCGGGGAAGCGCCTCCCCACGGAGGCGGAGTGGGAGAAGGCGGCCCGCGGGGAGGCGGGGCGCTCCCGGCCCTGGGGAGACCAGGAGGACGCGGGCGCGGCCAACACGGAGGGCCGGAAGAGCGACGACCACGCGGAGGCCGCCCCCGTCGGCTCCTACCCGAGGGACCTGAGCCCCTTCGGCCTGCTCGACATGGCGGGGAACGTGGGGGAGTGGTGCTCCGATCGCTACGCCGCCGACTATTACGCGAGCGCGCCGGCGGCGGACCCGCGGGGTCCGGCGCAGGGGCAGGGCCACGTGTTCCGGGGCGGCTCCTTCAAGCTGCCTCTCGACCTCACCCTCGCGCACCGACGCAACCGGCTATTGTCGGACGAGGCGAGGCGGCAGGACCTCGGGTTCCGGTGTGCGGCGGACGTGAAGGAGGAATAGCCCGCCCGGCCCAGGCGACAGCGGCTACCCAGGCCTTCCCGAGAAGTCTATTCGGGAGATTTGGGAAGGGGCTGCAGTCGAATAAGGTGACAACGCACTATGAATGCGGGACGCGTCTCCGAAGGATGGTGGGACACATGACACCAGATGTCGGGGAATGAAAGGTTGCGAGGCGAGGACTCGCTCACAATCGCCCTTGCGAGAGTCGACAGGTGCGGAGGTACCCATGACCATTCAAGCGCTGACGGAGAGGGTCGAGACGCTGGAGAGGGAGAACCGCCGGCTCCGAACGTGGGGTGTCAGCTGCATGGTTCTGGTTCTCGGCGCGAGCATGGTCGGACTCGCATCTGGGGAAGAGATCATGCGGGTCAAGGGTGTCTCCGTCCTCGATTCGGAGGGCAAGGAGCGGGCGTGGCTGACTTCCAGCGGGATTCGAGTGGCTTCGAGTGACGGGAAGAGGCACATCGCGATGCAGTGTCTTCCGAGGTCCACGGGAACGGGCGAGACTCTCCGGTTCGAAGTTACGGAATCGGTCGAGACTCGACCCGAAGAGTGGGAAGAGATGCCGGTCATGGGCATGGCCTACAATGTCTGGAGTCCTGCAGCGCGTTCCCAATCCCCCGCGTCGCCCGGCCCCGAGGGGAAGTCTCGATCCGATGCTTCGGCAGAATTGTGGTTGAGGTCCAGGGGGGTGTCTCCTTCGCAGTTCGAGGTCCGATGCGAGGATTTCGCCGACCTCGAGGTCGGTGCAGGGTCTAGGAGCAGCATACATGCCCACGTCCAGCCGAAGCTCGCCAGCCTGACCGTCGGGCCGCTCTTGGGAAAGGAGGAAGGCAGGATCCATCTCGAGACGCTGCAGGACGAGGCGACCGCCGCTCGAGTGATGCTCTGCGGAGGCCCGCGGGGCTCGGCGCACAAGCAGCCGGAGCCGGGTGCGAGCGCGGTAATCGAGGCGGCGAGGTCGGTCTGCCCCAACACGCGCGCCGTGCTGGCCCTCGCGGCGGACGGGACGCCCCATTCGGCGCTGCTGGACCCTGAAGGGCGTGAGTTGCCGGAGGCACCCAAGTAGGCAGCGACCGCGGGGCGCAGTGGGCCGCCCCTGCCTGTGCCGTGCGATGAGGTCGTAGGCGGAGGGACGGGATCCAGCGCCTGTGGAGCGATCCTTGGCCTGGGAGCGTCGCCCGTTTCCCGTTGCTTGCCGCGACTCGGGGGTCCAGAATCCCGCTCGGCTGGGTCGCGGAAGCGGGGAGGTCCATCATGCGCATCACCACGGGCGCGGCGCTCCTGCTCGCCCTGGCCGCGGCGGCGTCCGGTTGCCGCCACCGGGACCAGTGGGTCCCGAGAGACCGCACCCCCGGCGTCGACGGCGAGTCTTCCTCTCCCCCCCCGGGAGGGTCGACCAAGGCCTGGTTCTCTTTCACCCCGAGCCCCGGCGTCGCCGGGGCGGGGCAGGCGGCGCTGGCGGAGTTCGTCACCCGTACCGCCGCCGCCCCCCGCGCCGCGAGCATCGGCTTCCTCCCCCTCGTCATGTACGACTCCGACCACCGCGGCCCCTGGGTCCCGGAGCTCGGCGTCTCGCTGGCGGACGAGGCCGCCGCCTCCCTCCGCGGCGCCGGCTTCCAGGGCCTCGTCCTCGACACCACGGGGATGTCCGTCCGCCTCCACCAGGTGAACCTCGAGAAGGTCTCCCTCTCGACGCTCGAGGGGATCTCCGACGCCGGCGACCGCCTCGGCGTGGACGTCGCCGTCTTCGGCGTCATGCGGCGCGACAAGGACCCCGGCACCCCGTTCCTCCAGGTGATCCGCGTCGACCTCACCGCCTACGGGTTCCTCGCGGGCACCGTGCTGGCGCGGGCGAAGTTCGAGCTCCGCAGCGACGACGGCCAGAACAAGCCCGCCTACGCCGCCGCGCGGAACGAGAGCCTCTGGATGCCCGGCACCGCCTGGGAGGTCCCGCCGTCCCGCCGCGCGTTCGACGAGGAGCTCCGCATCGTGGCGGACATGCTCGCCAGGCGCGTCGTCGAGTCCGTGGACCTCGAGAAGGCCGAGGGCGCGATCTACGTCCCCCCCGCGGACACCGGGCGGTTCGTGCGCTCCATCGCGCGCCTGCGCGCCGCGCAGGGGGCCTTCGTCCTCGAGCACGAGAAGCGCTCGAAGGAGGCGGCGCGGGGCGAGGACCCGATGGCCGTCGAGAAGCCGCTGACGCTCAACGGGGTGGAGTTCAAGACCCTCCAGGCGGCGCACTCCTACCTCTCCACGCTCCGCGAGCAGCTGCTGGCCACGGAGACCGCCCGGTTCGCGGGGACCCTCTCCTCGCTCTTCGCCGAGGCGCTCCGCCCCATGGTCTCGCCCCGCAAGGTGATCCTGGAGGTCGGGTTCACGGAGGCCTCCGACGTGTCGCTCCTCGAGGGGGAGCTGGCCACGGGCGGCCTCGTCCGCGGGCTGCGCTCCCGGCAGGCCCTCCAGGCGAAGGGCGTGGCGATCGTGGTGGCGCCCCGCGTCGAGCGGGTCGGGTCGAACTACGCGCTGCGCGGCGAGGTCTACGACCTCGGCAAGCCGAACCTGGTCGCCTCCTCCTCGGTGCGGGTGGACCAGCGCTACGCCGCGGACCTCGCGAAGATGCTGGAGGTGGACGAGCTGGCCCCCGTGGACGACCTCCCCGCGGTGGAGCGCGCCTCCTGGGACAGGGTCTACGACAAGGTCGCCAGCGGCGCCGTGGTGCTCACGGCGAAGAAGGGGAACGCCGGCGTGCAGGGCTCCGGGTTCGTGGTCGCCCCCGAGGGCCTCGTCATGACGAACTCCCACGTGGTTGCGGGCATCGATCCGGGATCCGGCGTCGCGGTCTTCGCGAACGGGAAGCAGTCCGCGTTCCAGGTCGTCCGGGACGATCCCTTCTGGGACGTGGCGATCGTGCGGGTCGACGCCCTCCCCGAGGGGACGCACGTGTTCACCTTCGCCGGGGGGGACCGCGTGAAGGTCGGCGCCGAGGTGGCCGTCCTGGGCGCCCCCAAGGGCACCTCCGGCTGGGTGTTCACGCCGGGGCACATCTCCTCCGCGAAGGAGATGGTCCAGACCTCGGGCCACAGGCCGAGCCTCATGTACACCTGCGCCACCCGCGCGGGGAGCAGCGGGAGCCCCGTGCTGCTGGAGGACGGGAGCGTCGTGGCGGTCCACTCCGCGGGGACGATGGGAGACGTGAAGGACACCAACGGCTACCAGGTCGTGAGCGGCGACGCCGTCGTGTTCGCCGAGCTCCCGGGCTTCGCGCTCGGGGCCCCGGGGACGGAGGCGCGCCGGATCCTGGAGGGCGGCGCCGGGACGATGCGCTGAGGCGCCGGTCGCGTCGCGCCCGCGGCAGGGCGGGATCGGGAAAGTCGGACAGGAGACGAAGACCATGAACGGACTCTCGTGGACGGCCGTCGCCGCTCTCGCTCTCGCGGCGGCGGGGTGCGTGGGGCCCTCGGCCCGCGTGAAGGGCGACGAGGAGGGGACCCTCGTGGACGTGAAGCGCGGGGGGACGGAGACCTACAAGGCGCTCATCCGCAAGGGGGTCGAGGACCTCCTCGAGGAGCACCGGATCCTCCTGTCGGGGGCGGCGGAGAAGCCGCTGGTGGCCTTCGTGGGCGTCGAGAACCGCAGCAGCGAGGAGCTGGGCGAGTTCCGGGCCGCCATGAACAACGAGGTCACGACGTCGCTGGTCAACTCGCGCTACTACACGATGCTCTCCATGCGCGCGGTGGACGCGGCCAAGCGCGAGTCCGGCATCCGGAGCATCGACGACCTCGCCACGGCGCGCTCGCGCGAGGGCTTCATGTCGGTCCTCAACAGGGACGGCAAGCCGCCGCAGTACCTCCTCGCGGGCGAGGTGACGACCATGACCTCGCGCGGCAGCTACGAGAAGGAGCGCACCTACCAGCTCACCCTCCAGATGTGGGACTCCAGCAGCGGCGTGATCCAGACCCAGAAGCTGGTCGAGGTGAGGAAGGCCTACGAGTAGGGGCGAGCGCAGCTCGCCCGGCCTCTGCAGGGAGGACTGCATGACGGGGATTCTCCGCGCGGGGGCCGCCGCCGTCCTGGCCGCGGCGGCTCTCGCGGCGTCGGGGTGCGCCTCCCACTCGAGCCGGATCCAGGTCTTCCGCCAGGCCTGGGGGGCCGGGGACTTCGACACGGCGGAGAAGGCCGTGGACCAGCTCCTCGTCGAGGAGACCGGCGCCTCGCCCGAGGTGGTGGAGAAGAGCCGCGGGCTCGACCCCTCCGTGGACGCCTCGGAGGGGAACACCTACCTCCTCCTCCTCGAGAAGGCGATGGCGCGCCTGGCCCACCTCGACGCGGCCTCCTCCATGAAGCTCCTGCTCAAGGCCCGCGACGAGCTGGACATGCACTACTCCGCCTCCTTCAAGGACTTCTTCGGGGCGGCGCTCACGGACGACGAGTCCATGTCCTACGCCGGGGCCGACTACGAGCACGTCCTCGTGCGCGTCCTGCTCGCCGTGACCGACCTCCTCGTCGCCGAGGGCGACGCCTACGCCTACGCGCTCCAGGTGGGGGAGAAGCAGGAGGAGATCATCGGCAGCGACTTCGGGGACGCGTCCACCGGGTACTACCCGCGCCGGCAGTACCAGCGCGTCGCCGCGGGGGCCTACCTCCAGGGCGTCCTCCAGGAGGCGAACCTCTTCCCCTCG
>Ga0075428_100006484_pt1 | contig 13012 bp, 5 predicted proteins | sample RhiMetdeltSRZDD2_FD_75291 | JGI IMG/M metagenome (GOLD analysis project Ga0075428, IMG submission 75291) | Populus rhizosphere microbial communities from Tennessee, USA - Rhizosphere MetaG P. deltoides SRZDD2 | ecosystem: Host-associated > Plants > Roots > Rhizosphere > Soil | place: USA...
TTGAACCAATCGGTCAGCTGGTTGGCCCGCCCTCCGACGAGGCCCCGCTCGTTCACGACCTCCTGGTCGTAGGTCGACTTGAGCCGGTCGACGCTGCCGAGGATCTCGTTGGCCTTCGTCATCAGGTCACTCTTGACCCGTTCCACCTGCTCGCTGACGGCACGAACTTCGCCGTTGCCCATGTCTCACGCCTCCTGAGGTTGTCCTGCGGCGGCGACGTTAGCCACCGCCCTCCCTGAGATGTCCGCGCGGGTCACGAGGAGCGCGGACGCGGCCATGGATGGTGCGGCTACCTTCGCCGTCCGGTGGAAGCGGTCACCGGGTTCCTCGAGGCGTGGGCGCGCCAGGTGGCTCGAGCGTGCGATCCGGCCGTCGTCCGCGGCGTGTTCGAGACAGCGTCGGCGGGGAGTGGGGCGGCCCGGGGCCGCGACGGGCGACGGGCGAGCGTGATCACACCGTGGGGTCTCCCCTTCGAGGCCAGCACCACGGGGAACGGCAGCGCACGGGGTGTCCTCCGGTACCTCACCGAGGCCGGGGCAGATCAACCCTTCTTCCGCCCCCGGCTCGAGGCTCAGCGCGAGGCGCTCGACCGACTGGTCCATCGGCTGCCCGGCGATCTCGACCACAGTGCCGTGGCGGCCGAGCTCCGAGGCCTCGTGGACGCGCTGTTCCCGGATCCTTCGGGCGTGCCGGCGCGGACCCGGCATGCGCTGTTCTTCGGGATCGTCCACGACCCGGCCGTGCCGACCTACTTGGGGCGGTTGAAGCTCTACGGCAGCCTGCGGTGGCGCCCCGATGTGCTCGGGACGCTGGCCGCCCGGTGGCCCGCCTTCGCCGCCCTTGCTGGCGCGGTCGACGGGATCGCGGGGTTGGTCCCGCACATGGCGTGCATCGAGGTGGACGCGGCCGGGCGGTGGCGGCACAAGCTCTACTTCGTTCCGGCGACCGCCGACGACCGGCCGCTGGGCGCGTTGGCCGAGCGAACCGGCGTCGATGCCATGCAGTGGAGCGAGACCCTGTCGTCGCAAGGGGTCGCGGTCCGACGTTGGGACCGCACCCACATCTGCTGCGAAGCCGATGACGGCGCGGGATGCACCCTGGCCGTCCACATGACGGCCAAGGCGCTCGGGCTGGCGCCCGGCACGATGAGCGCGGTCGCTCGTCGCCTCGCCGAACGGCACTATGGCGACACCAGTGCTCTCGACGCGCTCGCCGCGGCGGTGGTCGAAGGCGCCCCGGCCTCGGTCGGCCCTTGGCACTGCACGGTGATCGGCTTCGGGCTGGACGAGGGCGGCCGGGACGGAGGTTCGAGCAAGCTCAACCTCTACGTCGCGCCGACCGGCGACAGCGCCTGACCGAACCGCTACGCGTTCACCGTGCGGTTCGCGAACTCGGGCTTGACCACCACGGGCAGTCCGGGGGCATGGGTCTCCGGATAGCCCGGCCCGGGCGGATCCGGCGGGTTCTTCGGAGGGTCGCCGTAGTCGTCCTCGCCGGCCACCCACTCCCAGCTGTTCTCCGCCCAGCCGTCGTCGTCCTTCTCGGCCTGCACCCACCGGGCCCAGTTGATGCGGTTCTGCTGGCCCCGTGCCCTGGCCCACTGCGCGGCGAGCTTGTCAGCCAGCGCGCGCAGGCCGGACTCGATCCGCTCCGAGTCGGTGCGGGCGGTGACCAGGTTGTGGTCGAAGACGTCGCGCTTGCCACCCTTCCACTCGCCCGTGGTGCCGTCGGCCTGCGCGTTGTGGGCCTTCTCGGCCCAGGTCTCGCGGCTGTTCTTGACGGAATCGGCCAGCTGTTGCAGCTGCCGGGCGGCCGCGAGGGCCCGTGCGAAGTCGAAGTTCACGTTGGCCGCGTTGGCCGAATAGTCAGCCATCGACCGGAGTGTAAAGAGGTGGACGGAGGACCGGTGGTCGCGCGCCACCACATCGCCGTGCCTGCGTGCTTGCATGGCGCGCCATGGCAACCGTGTCGGCGGACTTGAACAAGCTGGGGACGTTCGTAACGGACGCGGAGGGTGTTGCGACAGGGCTGCAGGGCCGGATCTCCGACATGCGCCGCTCCTACGACGACTTCGTGCGGATCCAGAGTGGCCTGGATCCCTCGCTGCTGGTCGTGAACACCGACCTGATGGGGGGCGGGAGCTCGCAGGGCGAGGTCAACCTCCTGGTCACGCACTACCGCAACGACATGCTGTTCGTGAAGGCGGTGCGACAGGCGCTCGACGAGGCGTCGAACGGCCAGGGCGTGGTCATCGCCGATGCCGCCGCCTTCAACCGGGCGCTGCCCGGTGCGCTCGCTGACGTGGTCGCCGGGTACAACCACCTCCACCCGACGGACCAGGTCACCGTGCCCGAGCTACTGATGCAACGCGAGCCGGTGACCGTGGACCAGCCCTGGGTCGGCACCGTTCCGGAGGACTCGGGCTTCGTCAACGACCCGATCTGCACGGCGACCGGCCACTTCCTCCAGATCGAGGAGGACTTCGTCTGGCCCGAACGGCTTGGTGTGCTGCGGTGGCGCCGGATGTACTCGTCCCGGTTCATCGCATCAGGGCCGCACGGTCGCGGTTGGGCGTCATGGGCCTCGGTGGGGATCGTGCCGCAAGAGGACGGGACCGTGGCGTTCCAGGGACCCGAAGGCCACCTGGCCGTCTTCGACCCCGAGCCGGTCGGGCTCGGCTACGTCCGGGTCTCGGGCATCCTGGCTCAGCTGTCCCAGCTGCCGGGCGGCAACGGCGGGAACGGTGCCAACGGCGGTGATGCTGGTGGCCCGGCCGACGGTGGCTGGGAGATGCGGTGGGACTGGCACTCGCGCCACCCCGGTGACCGCTGGCGCTTCGACCGGAGCGGGCGGTTGGTCGAGGCGTCGGGCCCGGCCAGCGGGACGGCGGTCTTCGACTACGAGGCCGGCCGGCTGGTTGCCATCCGTCACGACAGCGGCCGGAGCCTCGCCATCGGCTGGGATGACGAACGGATCGCCGTGGTGCGGGGATCGTGTGGCCGGGAGGCCCGGTATCACTACAACGAGGCCGGTGACCTCGTCCACACCGAGTGCATGCTCGGTGACCGCGACTACGCGATCGACGAACAGGGCTTGATCACCGAGGTCGTCGACGCGGACGGCGTGAGGCTCTGTCACAACACCTACGACGACGAAGGACGCGTCCTTCGCCAGGTGTCGCCGTTCGGGCGCGAGACCACGCTGTCGTACCTGCCGGGACAGCGGACCGTGGTGTCGGATGGCGACGACGGTCCGGTCTCGGTCTGGGAGCACGACTTCGCCGGGCGGCTGACAGCCCTCACCAACGATGACGGCCACCGGATGATGCGGTCGTTCGACGAGCAGGGCCGGTGCACGTCCGCTGTCGGCTTCGACGGGGGGATGATCCACCAGTCCTTCGAGTCGGACGATCGCACGGCGACCAAGGTGGGGACGGACGGGGTCGAGGAGCGTTGGACGTACGACGAGCAGCATCGGGTGGTCAGCCACGGTCTCGACGGCGGCCCGACGATGCGCTTCGAGTACCCGTCCGACGGGATCGTCCCCTCACGGGTCTCGGGCCCCGAGGGTTGGGAGGTGCAGCTGGACGTCCAGGACGGTCTGCTGCGTACGGTCACGGACGCCGACGGCGTGTCGACCCGCCTCGACTACGACCGCGACGGCAACGCCGTGACCCTCACGAACGGCCTTGGCGCCGTGACCCGGATCGACCATCACGTGTCCGGCGCACCCTCCAGCTTGACGACGCCCGACGGCGCCAGGTTCGAGTTCGCCCGGGACGACGCCGGGCGGCTCCGAGAGATCCTCGCCCCGACCGGTGACCGGTTCGAGATCGAGGTGACACCGGCCGGGCGACCGGCCGCGATGGTCGAGCCGAACGGGGCTCGCATCGCCTTCGAGTCCGGTTCCAACGGCGAGGTCGAGCGGATCATCGACGCGCTCGGTGGCGTCGTGGAGCTGCAGCGGGATCATCTGGCCCGCCTCGTGGGAATGGCCGCGCCAGGGGGCGCCAAGTGGGGTTTCGACTACACCGCGCTCGGTCTGCTGTCGATGGTCACCGACCCTTCGGGAGCGGTGTGGCACTACGGCTATGACCCCGAGGGACGCCTGACCACCGCGACCGATCCCCTCGGTCATTCGGTGCAGCAGCGCCACAACCCCGCTGGCCGGCTGGTCGAGCTGGTCGACCGCACCGGGAACACCACCCGGTACAACCACGACGCTTTGGGCCGGGTCGTCGGCGAGGAGAACGCCGAAGGAGCGGTCACCGCCTTCGAGTGGGACGCGCTCGATCGGCCCACTCGGGTCCGGTTCCCCGACGGCGACACCCTTACCTACGCCTACACCCCCGCCGGGCGGGTCGCGGGAGTGACGACGGCCGGAGGTCGCGGTTGGACCAACGAGTACGACCAGGCTGGGCACCTGGTGGCGATCACCGATGCCGCGAGGAACACCACCCGCTTCGAATGGGATGCCTGTGACCGCCTGGTCGCCCAGACCTCCCCGTCCGGACGTGCCGACCGCTACCGCTACGACCCGCTGGGTCGGCTCGTCGAGTCCGAGCGGGGCGGTCGCGTGTGGCGAACCGAGTATGACCACGGCGGCCGGGTGACCGCCTCCATCGACCCGCTGGGAGCGACCACCCGCTATCGGTACGACCTGGCCGGCAAGCTGGTGGCCGCGACGGACCCGTTGGGCAACACGCTGCGCATCCGCTACGACGAGCGCGGGAACCCGACCGGCCTGGTCGATCCCTTCGGCGGGCTGGTCACAACGACCTACGACGCGATGCGTCGGCCCATCGGGGTCACCGACCAGCTCGGCCGTACCACCCGCATCGTCCGCGATCTGGCCGGGCAAGCCGTCCGCCAGGAGCTTCCGACCGGCGATGTGATCGAGTGGGCCCGCAACCCCCGGGGACAGACGACCGACGTGCGGGTGAACGGCCGGGACGTCATCGTCTTCGAGCGCGATCGCGCCGGTCGACCGGCTCTCATCCATGAGCCCGGCCCCAACCGCACCCTCAGCTTCGGGTGGAGCCCCGGCGGGCGGCTGCGGTCCCTCGACGTGGACGGCGCAGCGATCCACTGGGAGTACGACCGCGACGGATACCTCACCACCCGCCGCGACCCACGCGGCCTGACGAGCCGCTTCGCGCACGACCGGGCCGGACGGCTGTCGTCGGTGATCGTGGAGGCCTGGGGTCGACTCGACCTCGAGCACGACGCTGACGGCCGACTGGTCGCACTCCGAGGCCCTGGCGTCCAGCGCCGTTGGGAGCACGACAGCCAGGGCCTCATCGCCTCGGCCCACATCGCGGGCCTCGACAGCGAAGAGGCGCTCGAGCTGGTCCGAGATCAGTCGGGCCGGGTGGTCGAGGCCCGGAGGCGACGTCGCGACGCCGGGATGCCCGGATCGGCCGACCAGCCGACAGGCGGCCCCGCCGGTCAGGATCCGGTCGCTCAGGTGACTCGCTACAGCTACGACGCGGCAGGCCAGCTGATCGCCGCAGCACGGGGGAGTGAGGCCTGGCTCTGGCACTACGACCCAGCCGGACGACTGGCCCGTGAAGACGGCCCCACCGGTGTCAGGCGCTACACCTATGACGACGCGCACCAGCTGGTGCACGTCGATGTCCCCGAGGGCCGCACCACCTTCAGCTACGACGCCGCTGGCCGGCGCATAGCGCAGGACGGCCCCGCGGGCCCGCGTCGCTACACCTGGGACGAGCTCGGTCGCCTGTCGGGCATCGCGATCGACGATCGGCACCACGAGCTGGACGTCGATGCCCTCGGTCAACTGGCCAAGGTCGACGGCACCCTGCTCACCTGGGACGCCACAGCTTCGGTCCCGGAGCTGCTCGCGGTCGGCGAACGCCAGGTCATCAGCGCTGGCGGCCTGGTGCTCGGCCTCGCGGAACCAGGCGGAGCCACGAGCTGGCTGTCGGGCGATGCCCTCGGAAGCACCGACCGTGGTGACGGCCGGGATCCGTGGGGAGCGACCGGCGCCGACGACCCCGCGACCGGTGGCCAACCGTCACTCGGCTATCTGGGGGAGTTGGACCTCGACGGGCTGGTCTGGTTGCGGAACCGGGTGTACGACCCCGAGAGCCGGCAGTTCCTGTCCCCGGATCCGCTTCCCGGGATGCCGGGCCTCCCCGGTGCTGCCAATCCCTACGCGTACGCGAACAACAACCCCATCAGTTTCGTCGACCCCCTGGGTCTCCAGGGGCAGCCGCTGTCCATCGACCAGTACAACACCATCCGGGCCCAGGAGACCGGGCCGCAGTGGAACAACATCGTCACCGTGGGGCTGATCGCGGTCGGCGTCGCGACGATGTTCATCCCTGGGCTCAACGTCGTGGGCATGATCGCCATCGGAGCCGCCATCGGCGCCGTGGGTGGTGCTGCTCCCGGGATCATCCAGGGGATCCAGACCGGCCAGTGGGACATGGGCGCCATCATCGGCGGCGGGATCAAAGGGGCGGTCGTGGGTGGCCTCGCCGGCGGCCTCGGCGGTGGTTTCGGGGCGCTCACCTCCCGCTTCGGGTCGGCCGGAGCCTCCTTCGGCAACACGCTGCTCCGTGGAGGCGGCATCGCCGGCGGGATGCTGCGAGGTGGCGGCCTGGGGGCGGGCACCGGTGCGCTCGGCGAGCTCTACGACCTCGCACCTTTGCCGGGGAGTGACGGCCAGTTCAACGTCGAGAACGTCGCCATCAACGCGGCGTTGGGCGCGGGAGCTGGCGGCGGTGCAGCCCTGCGGGTGCAGAACACGGCCGCTGCCGCTGCTACCGAACAGATGAACCTGGCGCAGGGAGCGAGCCCGCGTCCAGGCGCAGCCGGCGCGCTAGCGACGCCGGATGGCCAGGTCTTCCCGGCCTCCAGCGTCAAGGGTGGCACCTCGCCGGCACTACGGCCGGACGTTCAGGGAGTCCTGGACAACATCCCGCCCGAGCTGCGCGGGGCGGGTCACACACCGACGGGCAGTCGATGCGTCGAACCGCAGTCCGTCTCGAACGCCCTGGATGCCGGCGTCAATCCGAATGGCGGTGTCATGAGCACCGGCGGCGTCCGTGCTCCGGGCAACCCCAAGCACGGGGCGGCGCTGCCGCCATGCGACTCGTGTCAGCAGCTGTTGGACCACTTTGGCATCCGTTGGGTGCCACCAGGATGATGGGGCTCGATGAGTCGATTCCCTGACGAGGTCAGCGAGGTCCTCCGAGCGGCCGGCTGGGCGCCCGGCCGCCAGGTATCCGACGAGCAGCTGCAGGACTGGTCCGCCCAGCTCGAGGGCTTCACGATGTCCGAAGCGGCTGCGCAGGCGCTGCGCGAGTTCGGTGGTCTGTCGGTCGACCAGCGGGGCCCGGGCCTGGAATGCGCACGAGCGGCGTTCGAGATCGATCCGGTCCTGGCCCTGTACGAGAACGATCGCTTCGTCCTCTATCGGGACGAGTACGGCGTCGAGCTGTTCCCGCTGGGTGAGGCGGCCGGAAGGCACTACTTCCTGGCCATCGACCCCGCAGGGCGCACCTATCTCGTGATGGACGACATCCTGCTGCTGGCCGAGTCGTTCGACGCGGCGCTCGAGGCGCTCGTGCTCGGACGCCGGCCCGTGCCTCTCGACTGACGACCCTGGCTAGCCGCGAGCGGCGCTGCTACTGCGGTAGGCGACCTGCCCGCGGTCCTGCTCGTGCTCGTAGTGGATCGGCCCCCGGGTCGGTTGGTACGAGTTCCGTGCGCTAGGCGTTTCGGGGTCCTCGGGCGGTGGGCCCGTGTCCTCGTCGTAGACCAGCTCGACGACGTGGTCCTCGAACCAGCCGTCGTCGTCCTTCTCGGCTTGTGCCCACCGGGCGTGGTTGATGCGGTCCTGCTCGCCCCAGGCCTTGGCCCACTGGTCGGCGAAGCGGGTGGCGAGGTCGGCGAGATTGGCGCTGATGGTCTCGGCATCCCCACTGGCTGTTGCGAGGTTGGCCTGGAAGGTGTCGCTGTGGCCGCCGACCCAGCGCCTCACGAGGTTGGAGTCGGCCATGTTCAGGGCACGGCTGGCCTCCTGCTGCCAGGCATAGGCCTTGTCGTTGATGACGCTCGCCAGATGGCTCAGCTCATGGGCGGCCGCCAGCGCATGGCCGTACTGGAAGCGGACATTGGGCATGTTGGCTCTCGGATCACCCATCGATCGGCGATTGTAGGGAGCCACATTGCAGCGGTGGACGCGCGACCGCCGTCGCGGGGATGTTTGTGGTTGCATCGGATCGTATGGCGACAGTGTCGGCGGATCTGGGTCGTTTGGATGCGTTCGTCGCGGCGGCGAACGAGATCCTGACGGGTGACGGTGGTTTGACGGGGCAGGCAACCTCGGGACGCGTTGGATATGACGCCTTTCAGGCCTTGCAGGGCTCGCACTATGGCGTGAGGAACGCTGACCTGATGGGCATGGGTGGGGTTGGCGGGGAGGTGCAGCGGTTCATCTCGAATCTGGAGCGGGACCGATTGTTCGTGCAGTCGGTGAAGTTGGCGTTGGAGCGTGCTTCGGGTCAGCGGGGCGTTCCGGTGGTGGTGGACCAGGCCGCGTTCGATCGTGAGTTCCCCCGTGCCGCGCGTGAGACGTTCAATGATCCCAACGTCGATCTGCCGGCTTTGTTGACGCCTCGGTCGGCGATCACCGTGAACGGCACCGAGGTCGGTGTCGTGCCGCGGACCTCAGGCTTCGTGAACGATCCGATCTGTACGGCGACGGGACACTTCTTGGAAGTCGAGGACGATTTCACGTGGCCGGAGCGGGTCGGCGTCCTGCGATGGCGGCGGATGTATTCGTCGCAGTTGGTGGCGGAGGGACCGTTCGGTCGGGGTTGGGCCTCCTGGGCGAGTGTGGGGTTGGTGCGACACGACAGCGGCGCTGTCGGGTATCAGGGTCCTGAGGGCCAGTTGGTGGTGTTCTTGCCGGATCCGTTGGGTGTGGGATTTCGGCGGGTGTGGGGTGTGGCCGGGCGTCTTCGGGTTGTCGAGGGTGGCAATGGCGCGGGTGGCAACGGCGCGGGTGGGGGCGGTTGGGAGTTGGTGTGGGACTGGGAGTCTCCGCATCCGGGGGAGGTGTGGCGGTTCGATGGTGAGGGCCGTCTGAGGGTGATGTCGGGTCCGGTGACCGGCCGGACCGAGTTCGAGTACGACGCCGTGTCGCGGCATCTGGTGGCGGTCCGTCACGACAGCGGTCGTGGCCTGGAGCTCGAGTGGGATGGGCCTCGGGTGGTTCGGGTGCGGTCGTCGTGTGGCCGTGAGGCGAGGTACTTCTACGACCAGGCCGGGGATCTGGTGCGCTCCGAGCGGGTGTTGGGCGACCGCGACTACGTGGTGGACGGGTCGGGTCGGATTGTCGAGGTGGTGGACGCGGATGGTGTCCGCCTGTGTCACAACACCTACGACGATGAGGGTCGGGTGGTGGCCCAGGTGTCGCCGTTCGGGCGGGAGACCCGGCTGGCCTACCGGCCCGGGAACCGGACCGTGGTGTCCGACGGCGAGGGTGGCCCGGTCTCCGTGTACGAGCACGATGAGGCCGGTCGCCTGACCGGCCTCGTCGACCACGACGGCCACCGCATGCAACGGGTCTTCGACCCGTTGGGGCGTTGCGTTGCTGTGACCGCGTTCGACGGCTCGGTGGTTCGGCAGAGCTACGCGTCGGATGGCCGGTCGGCGTCGTTGGCGGGTCCCAGCGGCGTGGCGGAGCGTTGGGAATACGACGATCAGCATCGGGTCACCAGCCACGAGGTCGAGGGTGGCGCGACGCTGGCGTTCGACTACGAGGGTGACGGAGTGGTGCCGTCGGCGATCAGTGCGCCCGACGGGTGGGGGATGCGCCTCGGCGCCGAGGGCGGGCTGTTGCGATCGTTGACGGACGCCGACGGTGTGAGCGTCAGCATCGACTACGACCAGGATGGCAATGCGGTGGCGGTCACCAACGGACTGGGAGCCGTGACCCGTGTGGACCCGCACGTGTCCGGCGAGCCGTCCCGGTTGACGTTGCCGGATGGCTCGTCGTTCGAGTTCGGGCGGGACGACGGGGGACGGTTGCTCGAGGTCGTCACGCCGACCGGGGACCGGTTCGGGATGGAGTGGACCCCGGCTGGACGGTTGGCGGCCATGGTGGAGCCGAACGGAGCCCGGTCGATCTTCGAGTCGGGGTCGCACGGCGAGGTCGAGCGGGTCACGGATGCTCTTGGCGGGGTGTTGGAGCTCCAGCGTGACCAGCTGGCGCGACTGGTGGGGATGGCCGCGCCGGGCGGGGCGAAGTGGTGTTTCGAGTACACCGCGTTGGGTCTGCTGTCGATGGTCACCGACCCCGCGGGGGCGGTGTGGCACTACGACTACGACCCCGACGGCCGCCTCGTTGCGGCGACGGATCCGCTCGGGCACAGTGCGCGCCAGCGCTACAACCCGGCGGGTCGGCTGGTGGAGTTCCTGGACCGGTCGGGCAGCGCGACCCGCTACAGCCACGACGCCCTGGGCCGGGTGATCAGCCAGACGGACCCGGAGGGTGCGGTCACGGCTTACGGGTGGGACACCTGGGGCCGCCCGACGAGCGTCCGGCTCCCCGATGGCGACACCCTGAGCTACAGCTACACGCCCGCTGGGCGGGTCGCCTCGGTCGAGACGGCCGAGGGGCGACGCTGGTCCAACAGCTATGACGCCGGCGGACGCCTCGTCGCGGTCACCGACGCCCAGGGCGCGACGACCCGGTTCGAGTGGGACGCCTGCGACCGGATGGTGGCCATGACTCGGCCGTCGGGGCGCGTCGAGCGCTACCGCTACGACAGCTGTGGCCGGACGGTCGAGGTGGAGCGCGGTGGCCAGGTGTGGCGCACCGGCTACGACCACGCGGGGCGGGTGGTCTCGACGACGGACCCGCTGGGAAGTTTGACGCGCTACGAGTACGACCCGGCTGGCAAGCTGGTCGCGGCAACCGACCCGGTGGGCAACACGGTCCGGTTCCGCTACGACGAGCGGGGCAACATCAGCGGGGTGGTCGATCCGTTCGGCGGGCTGGTCACCACCAGCTACGACGCCATGCGGCGGCCCATCGCGGTGACCGACCAGTTGGGCCGCACGACGCGCATCGACCGGGATGCCTCGGGGCGTCCGGTCCGACAGGAGCTCCCCACGGGCGAGATCATCGAGTGGCGTCGCGATCCGCGCGGTCAGACCAGCGACGTGCGGGTCGGTGGTCGGGACGCCATCGTCTTCCACCGGGACCGGACCGGGCGGCCGCTGCTGATCCACGAACCGGCCCGCAACCGCACTCTCACCCTCGACTGGACCGCGGGTGGGCGGCTGCGGTCCCTCGACGTCGACGGCGCGGAGATGCGCTGGGACTACGACGGCGACGGGTTCGTCGCCGCTCGGCACGATCCCGCGGGCCGGACCACTCGCTATGCGCGTGACCGGGTGGGGCGGCTGTCAGGCGTCTCGATCGATGGCTGGGGCCGGATCGAGCTCGAACGAGATGCCGACGGTCGGCTCGCTGCGCTGCGAGCACCCGGATTCCATCGGCAGTGGGAGCACGACACCGCGGGTCTCATCGTCACCGCCCACACATCTGGTGATGGCGACGCTGACGGAGCCGTGGAGCTGGTGCGCGACGCCGCCGGGCGGGTGGTCGAGAGGCGCGACTCGTCGGGGACGACCCGCTACCGCTACGACCCGGCCGGTCAACTCGTGGCCGCCGCCCGGGACAGCGAGGCCTGGCTCTGGGACTACGACCCCGCCGGACGGCTGGCTCGTGAGCAAGGGCCCCACGGCGTGCGCAGCTTCAGCTATGACGACGCCCACCAGCTCGTGGCCATCGACGGTCCCCATGGCCGGACCGACTACACCTACGACGCCGCAGGTCGCCGTACCGAGGAACGTGGCCCCGACCACACCCAGCGCTACGCGTGGGACCGGCTCGGACGCCTGGCCGGCGTCGACGTCGACGGCCGCCGGCACACACTGGACGTCGACGCTCTGGGCCGGCTGGCTGGCGTGGACGACGTTCCTCTGCTCTGGGACCCGACCACCCCGATCGCCGAGGTGCTGACCATCGGCGACCAGCGGATCATCGGAGCTGGGAGCCTCACCCTCGGCGTCACCGATGCCGACGGGGCCACCCAGTGGCTGGCCGGCGAGGGGCGGGGCTCGACCGAGCGAGGCGATGGCCGCGACCCCTGGGGCTGTGGCTCCGGCGCTGATGCCGACAGCCCATCGCTGGGTTACCTGGGTGAGGTCGAGATCGACGGGCTGCTCTGGTTGCGCAACCGGGTCTACGACCCCGAGACACGCCAGTTCCTGTCGCCCGACCCCCTCGCGGGGGTGCCGGGTCTACCCGTTGCGGCGAACCCGTACGCCTACGCCAACAACGACCCGATCGGCTTCGTCGACCCCCTCGGACTGCAGGGCCAGCCCCTGTCCATCGAGGACTACAACGCCTATCGCCGCCAGAACTACGGGGTCAACTGGGGCAACATCGTGACCGCGGTGGCCATCGTGGCCAGTGTCGCGTTGGCGTTCACCGGTGTCGGGCTGGTGGCGAGCATCGCGCTCGGCGCCGTGATCGGCGGGCTGGCCGGCGCAGCGCCGGGCGTCATCCAAGGCATCCAGGACCACGGCTGGAACATGTCGCAGTGGGATTGGGCCGGGATCGGCGGCGGTGCGCTCAAGGGCGCGATCATCGGGGCCGCCGGTGGAGGTCTCGCCGGGGGCCTCGGTTCCCTGGGCACTCGGGTGCTGCCTGCCGCGCTCACCACGGGCAGCCGGACCGCGGCCACGGCCTTCGGCGGCGGTGTCGGTGCCCTGTCCGGTGCCGGCGGCAGCACCCTGGGCGAGCTCTACGACCTCACGCCCCTCCCCGGCAGCGACGGCCAGTTCAACGGCGAGAGCGTCGTGCTCGGCACCGTCCTCGGCGGGGCCACCGGCGCCGGCGTGAACGGCGCGCGCTACACACCGGCCCCGGGGCGCCTGGACATCTACAGCGCTACGGGCGACGA
>Ga0075428_100006487_pt1 | contig 13012 bp, 12 predicted proteins | sample RhiMetdeltSRZDD2_FD_75291 | JGI IMG/M metagenome (GOLD analysis project Ga0075428, IMG submission 75291) | Populus rhizosphere microbial communities from Tennessee, USA - Rhizosphere MetaG P. deltoides SRZDD2 | ecosystem: Host-associated > Plants > Roots > Rhizosphere > Soil | place: USA...
TTCGGCTGCGGACCAGGGGGCCGGTCGCGGAACAGTCTCTCGAACGGCGAGCCCTCCAAGGGAATCCCGTCACCCGAAGTCGAGTAGGTCGTGATCGCTGTGCGCACCCGAATGGAAACGACCGCCGGCCGCACTTTCTCGACGAGGTCGGCGAGAGAGGGTATCGCCGCAGCAGGAGTAGTGCGGGTGACGCCCACCCCGCTGCTGGACGCCTGGGGAGCCGGGCTAACGGAGGCGGATTGGGCAGCGTAGAGCGCCGCCGAGGATACGAGAGCGACGATCGCCGCACCGGCCAAGCGCCTACGCAAAGTTGACCGGCGGCTGCCGGTGCCGCCTCGATCGTCCGGGCCGAAGTCGGGTGAATGAGCAGTCACGATTCGACTCCGTTGCTTTTGCAATTTGAAACGTCTCGACGCGAGGCGCGTGGAACAGATATGGAGTAGAGCGAAGGTGGGGAAAGCCGCATCTAGCTTACAAGTTCGTAATTTAATTCAATAGGTTGTGAGGCTATCCTGACACCGTCTGCGTCCTCGCGGCGCAGCCGGGTAGCCGTCAGTAACAGACCCATCGGTGAGAGCGTGCGCTCCACCAGCAGCCTGGCTCACCATAGTCGTCATCGTAGTAAGGGCTGCCGAAGGCACCAAAGCCTCCGCGGAAATGACCGCCATGGAAACCACGGCCGCCGCTAAAGCCAGCCCCGTGGCCGCCGCCAAATCCGTGACCGCCGCCGCCAAAGCCGCCGCCGTGGCCGCCACCACCGCCACGAACCAAGACGAGTGGGCTAGTTGCTGGACTCAGTAGCTGCTGTTGAGACCCGCCGATATTGTCCGGCTGTGCGAGCGCGGCAGCGGCGGAACAAGCAAGAGCAAACACGCCGACAAGACCAGACGCGATTAGACTTCGTTTCATGATGCACTCCATTCAGGCGTATGGCATCGTGGCACTCACCATGCATCGCGCCAGCTGTAAGAGGGCCAGTGCATGAGACGAGTCAGACGACTCTTTGAGTACCCGCTTCAATTTGTGAACTGGTCGTACCTTCCGCGCGCTGCAAGGGCGGGTCCTGCGGCATGATCTACAGGTGCGCATCAACTTCGCTTGAGACATCTTCGCGCAAGCCGTGCTTGTTTCGCCGTGAGTGTGACGGCGCTCGATCTCACGTGCGATTTGCTGCCAAACTGCCGGAGCACCGAAAACAAAATCGGTAAAGTGGAGAAGCCGACTCCGGCCCACGGCTCGGCACCGAGGAGATGTCCACCGCTCCTCATGATCGTCCCATCCGGGCATCGGTGCGCAATGCGATGCCGCATTAGCACATAATTGCTGCCTGCGCGTCGAGGACGCGCTTCAGCGGTTGTGCAAGGTCAATGGCGGTTAGCGCAGCACCGTCGGATAATCTTGCATGGTGCGCGCACAGGCCGCCTTCCACTCGGCCTTGCTCATGTGCGTCTCGCGGTCCCAGAAGCCCATGCAGTCGGCCAGCGACTTGCCTCCGCCTCCCGGCGCGCTTGGCGCCGTTTCGCTCGGGCTAGCCGCAGAGGAGGCGCTCGGTGATAGCGCGAGGTTGGGCTGCGTGACTCCACCAGTGGCGAATTGTGTTGGCAGCTGTGGGGAGAGGGGCGCGATGGGGGCGAGCTCCGGCTCGGGCGCTGCGATCGCGGACGGCGGCGTCACCCGATCCGGTGGCGGCGGAGATGGCGAGGTGCCGATTCCTGAAATTGATAGAGCTGCTGCAGCGGCCGCCGCCGCAGCCGAGTTGCCATTCGTGGGTGTGACGGCGGAGCTATGAATGGACTGGGGCCTGCTAGGCATCGCAGGTGAGGTGACGGTGGCGGCAGCAGGCGAACGCGGCACGCCGTTTGGATAGGGGTGATGCAGCATCCCACCGGGCAGTCCGGCGGCCGGATGCGCGCCCGACAGACCAACCCCCGGCAAGGGCGTCGTTGCCATATGCGAAGCCGGTGCCATCGAGCGGCCGACGGCCCCCGCATGTCCGCCACCTCGAGCATGAGCTACACCGGGCATCAGCGTTAGGGTCAAAGCCGCGGACATTGCCAACGGCCAATTGGTGCGGAAAGCATTCATGTGAGCACCGTCCGTTTCTGGCAGTGCCCCCAATCCCTCAACGGGCCGACGATCCAAAACCGTTGCGCAGGACCTGCGCTTTCGGCGCATGCCTGCGTAGGACTGGCAGCTCCGGTACGGACGCCCACGAAGATGCTGATACGCAACATCACGGACGAGACCATATCGCTGCCGTTGTTCTGCGAAGGTGATGCACCTGTTTGAACCCATGGTTTCGCCGCTTACGGAGCAGCATCGGACGCGATACCGTTAGTAGACTTGCCGGCTCCGACTTTTCTGAGCGCCGCTTCGATCGCCTCGAAGTTCGCGCGGGTCACGTCGTCGTTTGGGTCGAGCGCAAGTGCCTTTCGGAAATCGGCCATGGCTCCGTTGACATTGTTGCGGATGATTCGAACATTGCCGCGGTTGGCGTACGCCGCTGCGAATGATGGGTCGAGTTCGATGGCCTTCGAATAGTCACGGTGCGCTTCGTCGAGCTTCCCGAGTACCTTGAACGCGAGCCCGCGGTTGAAGTACATCCACGACACGGGTGCCTTCGCTACGCTGAGCTGCGCGGTACAAGATTGCACAACCGCCGCCGGATCGTCCGGTGCCCAATTGCAATCGCGCGCTGTGGCCGCAACCGCGGGCGTTAGCGTACAAGCGAGGATGCAAACGCCCAACGCTCCCATGAGAATCGAACGCGTGGCCACAGCATTTCGTGCTGGCTGATCGGTCGACATGACTCAACACCTCACGAAAGCGCTCGCGGCGGTCGGCCAAGACTCGCCCCAAGCCAGCCCTCTGAATGTAAGATGGAGCACTGTGCGCCTGCGAAAATAGCCGGTCACGGACGAGTGACCAACAGTGATCACAGCGTGTGATGGTGCAGCCGTAAGCAACAGATCTTACAGCGGTGTAGAGTTATCAGCCACACGGCGCCTGGTTGATTGAAGCAACGCGGTGATCGATGATTCCAGCTGCGCGTCGCAGCTGTTGGATGGCCGGGCGCTGCCTGGCAACAACGGCGTTCTTCCCGAGGACTACCAGACCGTTGAAATCCCTTGCAGCGCAACGGTAAGACCAACTGAGGTGGTAGACGAGAGTCTCTAAGGGAGTGCTTCAAGCAGCCGCACGAGCTTGCTGCCTTGTTTGCCGAACGTGGTGGCGCGCGGCGCGCCCTGGCTTATATGGCCGCTTACGTCTCCTTACTCCTGCTTGCGGGAGTTCGGCCCAGCCGCCGAGGTTGCCTTTTGGACCTCAGCCGCCGTTCCACGGTCATCGGAGGAGTGCGTTATCGGCGACCTTAGTCACCACCGCCGACCGGGCTTCCAATGTACGGTGAACCGGACACTTGCAGGCGATTTCGATCAGCTTGTCGGCCATCGCCGCATCGACGCCGCCCTCGACACTGATCACGCGTTCGAAGCGATCAATCCTCGCGGTCTGACCCTCGGCAGCTTCACCGCAATCCTCGCAGTGCTCGGCCGGCAGCTTACCATGTCTGACGTTGACGGTCAGACGGCCGAGCGCGAGCTTCTTGTGCTCCACGTAGACGCGTAGCGTCATCGAGGTGCAGGCCCCCAAAGCTGCTGCCAGATAGTCGTAGGGGCTCGGCCCGCTATCGAGGCCGCCAGCTGATGCGGGTTCGTCGGCGAGGAGATGATGGCGACCTGCAACGATTGCATTCTGGAATTTTCCTGTGCCTGTTTCCGTGACAACGACGCCGTCATGCCGGTCCTCACCGGCGTTGTCTTCGTGTCGAGGGACATATCGTGACGCCCAGGCTGCAAGAACCTCGGCGGCGTAGGCGGCATCGGAGGTGTCCGACAGCAGATGGTCTGCGCTATCGAGAGAGACGAAGCTCTTGGGATGCTTCGCGGCCGCGAAGATGGCTGAGGCATGCTCGATGCCGACGAATTGATCCCGCGGTGCGTGCATGACCAGCAGCGCCTTGCGCAGATTGGCGACGTGCTGCTCGAGTGCTTGACGCCTGGCGTCCTGCACCAGGTTGCGGCTGATCGGGAAGGTGCGACCGGCGAGCGTAACATCGGCGACGCCGTCACGTTCGATATCGTCAAGATGGGCCCGGAAGTTGTGCAGCACATGGGCGACATCGGAAGGGGCGGCGATGGTAACGACTGCCTTTGCCTCGGGAACGCGGTGCGCCGCGGCGAGCACCGCCGCACCACCCAGCGAGTGGCCAATGAGGATAGCGGGAGCGCGATAGTATCTCCGCAAATGGTCAGCCGCGAAGATCAGGTCTTCGACATTCGAGGAAAAATTGGTGTTCTGGAACTCTCCCTTCGAGGACCCAAGTCCTGTGAAATCGAACCTCAAGACGGCAATGCCGAGAGAGGCCAGCTTCGCTGCGATATGGCGAGCAGCAAAGATGTCTTTGGTGCAGGTAAAGCAATGCGCGAACAGCGCATGAGCGCGGACATCGCCTGCCGGCAAATCCAAGCGCGCGGCCAGTTCGTAGCCGTGGCTGCCAGGAAACGTCATACGTAGCGAACGCGCCGTCATGACCGGTTTCCCCCCTCCGTAACAGCATTCGCCATCGCTTCGATATGGCCGTACGATGAGTAGTAGAGAATCAGAACCTTTGACATGATCATCTCCCTGAGTTGGCTTTTATTGAGCCGCAACGGGCAAAGGCACCCTTCCTTGCGAACTTCGGCCGATCCCGTCGTTCGGTGACCTCCCGGTTCCTGAAAAGCGCAAATTCAGACAACGCCAGACGTCGACCAAGGCATCGACCAGGTGGTCGATCATGGCGATGTCATGCATGGGACTTGGGGTAATGCGCAGACGCTCCGTACCACGAGGCACGGTTGGATAGTTTATCGGCTGGATATAGATGCCATGCCTGGTCAACAGAAGATCGCTGGCCGCACGGCACTTCTGCGGATCGCCGACCAGAACGGGGACGATGTGTGTGTCAGTGGACATGGCGGGCAGGCTGGCGCGTCTAAGCGCGGCCTTCAACTGAGCTGCGCGTTCCTGGTGAACGCGTCGTTCGTATTGTGATGTTTTCAGATGCTTGAGCGCCGCCGTCGCAGCGGCACAAATCGCCGGCGGCAATGCCGTCGTGAAGATGAAGCCGTGCGCGTGAGAGCGCACGGCATCGACAAGGTTCGCCGTTCCGGCAATATATCCCCCCAGGCACCCGAACGCCTTGGCGAGCGTGCCCTCGATCACGTCAACTCTGTCCATGACACCCTGCCGGGCGGCCACACCTGCGCCGCGTGGTCCGTACATGCCGACCGCATGAACCTCGTCGCAATAGGTCATGGCGCCATAGCACTCGGCGAGATCGCAAATGCGTTCGATCGGGGCCAAATCGCCGTCCATGGAATAGAGACTTTCAAACACCACCAGCTTCGGGCGCTGCGGTCCCGCCGCCACGAGCAGCTCCTCGAGGTGCCAGGTATCGTTGTGACGCCAGATCTGCCTTTCCGCGCCGGACTGCCTCACCCCCGCAATCATCGAATTGTGGTTGAGGGCGTCTGAGAGAATGAGACAATCGGGTATCAGGCTAGCGATGGTTGAGATGCCGCTCTGATTCGAGACATAGCCAGACGTGAAAACAAGCGCGGCTTGCTTCTCGTGGAGGTCGGCCAGTTCACGCTCGAGAAGCACGAGTGGATGGTTGGTGCCGGCTATGTTGCGCGTCCCGCCGGCGCCGGTACCCATGCGAAGCGCCGTTTCCACCATGGCGGCCACGACATTGGGATGTTGCGCCATCCCCAGATAGTCATTGGAGCACCAGACAACGATGTCACGCGGGCCATCCGGCGCATGCCAAACAGCGCGAGGGAATCGTCCTGCCACCCTCTCAAGCTCGACGAAATTCCGGTAGCGGTGCTCGTCGCGGAGGCGAGCAAGGGAATTGGCGAAATAGCAATCATAGTTCATGGCACTATCCTGGGCTGCGAGTTCTGCCTGGCGTCGGTCGAGGCTCAATCTGAACAGTTGCTGTCATGCCGGCTGAAAGGATCACCCCTCGTTGCACCTGATCGATATGAACGCGGACGGGGATGCGCTGGGCGAGTCGCACCCAGGTGAAGATCGGGTTGACGGTCGCCAACCCCTGACCATTGGGTTGCGCGTTCGAAACGTTGATTCCGCGCGCGATGCTGTCGACGTGACCTCGAATGATCTCGCTGTAGCCCATCAGCTTGATGCTGGCGGGGTCGCCTACGCGAATCCCGTGGAGATTCGTTTCCTCGAAATACCCGTCAACCCAAAATGAATCTGCGTCGACCAGGGAGACCAGATTTTGCCCGGCATTGGCGTAGTTGCCGAATTGGGCCAAGAGATTGGTCACATAACCATTGACCGGAGAGACAATGCGTGTGCGTTCCAGCTTCACCCGCGCCTGCTCAAGGCTGGCGAGTGCCTGCCGATGGCTTGCATCGGCGCTCAACCAGGTAGTTTTGAAAGTCTGCTTGGCTTCATCCGAAACCGACATGTTGGTCAGCTTTTCTCGGCGAGCCGACTGGGCGAGCGCGTTATCTGCGGTAGCTTTCGTCTGAGCCACTTGCGCTTCAGCTAACGCAACCGCGATGCGGTAATCGGTGGGGTCGATCACCATCAACAAGTCGCCTTTGCGCACAAACTGATTGTCACGCACCGGTAGTTCGACGACGCGCCCGGCCACCTCGGGCGCCATCGTGACGACATAGGCACGCACGGTTGCGTCACGTGTCCAGGGTGCGCCCATATAGACGGTCCACAGTCCCCAAGCCGCGAGCAGTGCAACCGCGACCGCCGCAAGGGTGATGGCGATGCGAGAGTACCGGATCAGCCAACCAGACTTGTCCCTAGCTGCCGACTCGGGTTCGGGAGCCGGCCGCTCGGGCCAATCGGGCGGCGTGGGCTGCCCCTCTGCCTCAATGAATTTCGCTTGGGTCTCTGTATCGTTCATGGCCCCTCAACGTGCGGCGATCAAGGTCATGGAGGAGAGGACGATGATGTAGACCGAGAAGACAAACAGCGAGGGATGCCAGATTTTGCGCAGCAAGCCAAAGCGGCTGGCCGCCCTGCGCAGACCAATCATGACGAGCCAAGCCACGACCATCAGGACCGAAATCGGAGCGACGTAGACTCCGAAGAGATGGATCTCGGCGAACTTCATGCGCGCGCTCCCATGTCGAAATAGGACCCATGCGCCGCGAGCGCTTCGGAGAGGACCAGGACACGACCGCGCATACGAAGCGCAATGACTGTTTCCTGCCGCCCGTGAGACCCGGAGCCGAGGCGTTCGTCGAGGTGACGCAGCCGCTCGATGGCGAGCGTGCTATTTCCCTGCGCGACGGCCTCGAGCGCTGCCGCGAGCTGCGCGGCCGCGCCAAGGCGTGGAGCCATGTGGCGAAGCTTGATCACCTCGGCGCCGACCGACAGGGCCGCTAGCAGTCGCGCGCGCTGCAACGGCTCGGCCTGGTCCGGCAATGCGGCGAGCCGGCTGTAGATGCGGCCTTCCCACTGCTCCGAGGTGGGCAGCTGCGCGGCAATCGCGAGGCGGCGCAGGTCGCGCAAACTGAGGTCAAGCAGGCGGCGCGCCCGCAGGGTGGGCGACAGCGGCGGCAACAGCCGAAATGCCAGCGCCGCGACGCCGCACCCTGCGATGACCGCGAGCGAGGAATTATAGAATTGTCCAGGGTCGTAGATCATCTGGTTCGTGGGCGCCAGCAGAGGCACGAAATTCGCTCCCATAGTGGAGAACGCGCCCATCGCGGCAGGGTGCCGGCTCCGAGCCATGGCAAAGCCCGCCGGTATGAGGAAAAGACCCATAGCGATGCATAGGGCCGGGAACGTCTCAAGGGCCGGAAGCACCGCAAACTTCACGATTGCCGCGGAAACGATGGAACCGGCGATGCCGAGCGAGGACGCGATGGCACCGCTGTAGGCAAGATCACCTTTCGGCGAAAGCAACAGGATCACGGTCACGGCGAACTGGAATGTCGAAGCGCCGTTCGGCCAGGCGGTGATGATCCAGAAAAGCTCGACTGCGGCGATGACGGCGAACGCACGCGCCGCGTTGACGAGCGCAGGCAGCCAATCGGGTACGCTCAGTATGCCGCGCGGGCGACGCGAAGATCGGCCGGGCGCATCGACGAGCAGCACCAGCCCGTCGAGAAGATGCGACAGGCTCGCCAAGACCTTGGCAGTCTCGTCGGCGAGCAACCGCAGCGATGGCGTCCCGGCCGGCATTGCGACCAAACTCCGCACCCCCTCGTGACAGAGGCGGCGCAGCGTGATCGGATCAGCCATCCAGCGCGTCGGCGCATCTGGCTCACGTGCCGAGCGCAGCTCGGCCGGAATGGCGCGCAGAACGGCTTTCGCCCCCTGCCGCGACACGTAGCCCGGCACGCGGCTCAGGTGGGTTGCGACGGCTCGCCAACCGTTCAGCGCTCTGAGCAGGCCGTTGATGGCTGCCTGCAATGTCAGCGCGTGATAACGTACGTGGCTGGATTCTCCGAGCGTCTGGTCGATCATCGGTTCGAGCGCGATGACGCGCCGGACGAGCTCGCGTCTCTCGGTTTGCGTATCCGGCAAATGCTCATCCGCCGAAGCCAGCATGCGGGCAAAGCGGCCCGCGACCTCGGCCGCCAGATCGGCGAATGATGCTGCCAGCCCGCGCCGGGCGCCACCAAGATCGGTCCCGGCGAGGACGATGCCTGCGCACACGATCCCGATGCAGATATCGCTGGCGCGCACGACCGCGATCATGAAGACGTCCGGACTCGCGCCTCCGGTCGCGCCGAGCGTAATGGTGGCGATGATCACCGCGGTATAGCCGGCGAGCGCCGCCCCGTAGGAGGCGAAGTTGCGCAGCACGGTGGTGGCGAAAGCACAGAGGCCGCACCATAGTGCAAGCATCCCGAGAAACGCGACCCGGTCCTGCGGAAACCAAGCGGTCAGCACCACGACCACGACGGCACCCACCACGGTACCGATCATCCGGAACCAGCCCTTGCGCAGCGAAGCCCCGAGCTGCGGCTGGCACACCATGGCCGCTGAAGTGCCGGCCCAGAACGGGTCGTCAAGGTCCAGCGAGAACGCGACGAAGAGGGCGAGACAGACGGAAGCCCACAACCGAACGCCAAAGAGCAGCGGCGGGCCTGCCGCCGAGAAGGCATGCGGCAAACCCGCGCTGAGCGAGCCCGCCATTGGTCTACCACCGGACCAGCCCGGCTCAGCGACTCTGCTCGCCATGAACCTGGCCTTTCTCGATGACGGCTGGTTGCGACGTCATAGCAAAATCCCCTCGGCGCTGTTTCAAGCACGTTTGGCACATCGTCGATGCCGGCTTCCCTGGAGGTGTTGCAATCTTGGACGGCGCACGATCCCCCGAACGGGGGTTCGCCCAAGGCGTCGATGGGGATGATCTGCCGGCCGGCAGACCAGACTCACGTTCGTTCTATGGGTGCCGGTCAGTGCCGCATCGGCAAATTCATCAGCTCGGGCGGCGGCATCATGTTGTCGTTCAAGTTGGCCATGATCCACAGCGACCCCGCGACGAGAATGGTCACGATCAGCACGCCGAAGGCGAGCGCGAGCACATTGTTGGTGTTGTCGGGTCCGGTGGTGATGTGCAGGAAGAAGACCAGGTGAACACCCATCTGGGCGATCGCGAGCGTGGCAAGGCCGAGCGGGATGCCGGGTGCCCAGAGCAGCAACGTGTTCGCGGCCCAGAACGACGTGACCGTGAGACCGGCCGCGAGACCCAACCCGATCGTGTAGAGGAGCAATCCCGACGCGGTGCTCTCTTCCGCATCGGCAAGAATCGAGCGGTCGCCTGGGGCTCGGTCGTAGCGTGTGTCGGTCATGCAGCAGCTCCCATCAGATAGACCACCGTGAACAGCCACACCCAGATAATGTCGAGCGCATGCCAGAACAGCGAGAAGCAGAGCAGGCGGCGTTTGACGGTGGCACGAAAACCCTTGAGTTCGACCTGCGCCATCATCACTGCCAACCAGATGAGCCCGGCGGAGACGTGCAGGCCGTGGCAACCCACCAGCGTGAAAAAGGCGGACAGGAACGCGCTGCGTTGCGGGGCAGCGTCGGCCGCGATCATGCCGGCAAACTCGCGGATCTCGAGGCCGAGAAAGACCGCCCCAAGCACGAAGGTGATCCCCGCAAAGAGGTAGGTGGCCTCCCGATTCCGCGCGTTCACGGCCAAAGACATCAGGCCGCAGGTGTAGCTCGAGGCGAGTAGACATGCCGTTTCGATGGCGACGCTTCCCTGGTTGAACAGCTGCGCGCCCGTCGGGCCTCCAGCCGTTGCGTTCCGCAGCACCGCATAGGCGGCAAAGAGCGCCGCGAACATCACGATGTCGCTCAAGAGGAAGATCCAGAAACCGTAGGCAACCACGATGCGCTTCGGGGCGGGACCGGCTTCGCTTGCGGGCGGGAGCGCCTGGCGGTCGACATCATCGATGGCAACAGCGATGTTCATCGCGCAATCTCCACCTGGTGAGCCAGATCGAAACGGGCAACCTGCACGGCCGGAATCTCGATTTCCTCTTGATCGCGGAAGGCGAACGCAAGCAGCGTGGCGAATGCGCCGATTGCTCCCAGCGCGGCCATCCACCAGATGTGCCAGATCAGCGCGAAGCCGGTCACAACTGCAAAGAACGCGGTCACGAAGCCGGTCGGCGTGTTCTTCGGCGCCTCAATCGCCTTATAGTCGCGCGCCTGTGTTGGTTCGCGCGCCGGTTGCGCGCGCTGCTTCCAGCTCCAATACGCGTCGATCTCAGCGACCTTGGGGAGGACAGCGAAGTTCCAGGCGGGTGGCGGCGAGGCCGTGGACCATTCGAGCGTGCGCCCGTTCCAGGGATCGCCGCCGGCGCGGAGCCGCTCGCGTGAGCGGATCGAAACAACCAGCTGGATGATCTGGCAGGCGATCCCCGCCATGATGATGACGACACCCACCGCCGCGGCCAGGAGCCACGGTTGCCAGGCCAGATTGTCGTAATGCTGCATACGCCGGGTCATGCCCATCAGGCCCAGCACGTAAAGCGGCATGAACGCGATATAGAACCCGACCAGCCAGCACCAGAACGAGGCGATACCCCAGCGTTCGTCGAGCTTGAAGCCGAACGCCTTCGGGAACCAATAGTTGTAGCCTGCCATGACGCCGAAGAGGACGCCGCCGATGATGACGTTATGGAAATGGGCCACGAGGAACAGGCTGTTGTGGAGTTGGAAATCGGCCGGAGGCACGGCCATCAGCACGCCGGTCATGCCACCGATGACGAACGTCACCATGAAGCCGATGGACCACAGAACCGGCACGGTGAAGCGCACGCGTCCGCCGTACATCGTGAACAGCCAATTGAAGACTTTGACACCAGTTGGCACCGCAATGACCATCGTCATAACGCCGAAGAAGCCGTTGACGTTGGCGCTGGCTCCCATGGTGAAGAAGTGGTGCAGCCAGACGAGGAAGGAGAGAACGCAAATCACCATGGTTGCGGCGACCATTGAGCGGTAGCCGAACAGCGGCTTGCCGGAAAAAGTAGCGATCACCTCCGAGAAAATGCCGAAAGCGGGTAGAATGAGAATGTAAACCTCAGGATGACCCCACACCCAGAACAGGTTCACGTACATCATCGCGTTGCCGCCGGCGTCTGTCGAAAAGAAATGGAACCCGAGATAGCGGTCGAGCAGCAGCATGGCGAAGGTCGCGGTGAGGATTGGAAACGCAGCGACGATCAAGAGATTCGAGGCAAGCGCCGTCCAGCAGAACACGGGCATGCGCATGTACCCCATGCCAGGCGCGCGCGTTTTGAGGATGGTGGCCACGAAATTGATTCCGGTCATCAAGGTGCCGACGCCGGAGATCTGCAGCGCCCACAAGTAATAATCGACACCGACGCCAGGCGAGAATTCCAACTCGCTCAGCGGCGGATAGGCGACCCAGCCGGTCTTGGCGAACTCGCCGATCGCAAGCGAGATGTTGGTCAACAGGATGCCGGATGCGGTGAGCCACAGCGCCACGGAGTTCAGGGTCGGAAAGGCCATGTCGCGCACACCGAGCTGGAGCGGCACGACGAAATTCATCAGCCCGATCACGAACGGCATGGCCATGAAAAAGATCATGATTGTGCCGTGCGCCGAGAAGACCTGATCAAAATGCTCCGGCGGCAGATAGCCTTGGGCCCCGCCGGCGGCGACCGCCTGCTGCGCCCGCATCATGATTGCGTCAGAGAAGCCGCGCAGCAGCATGATCAGCGCCAGGACGATGTACATGACGCCGATGCGCTTGTGGTCGACGGAGGTGAGCCACTCCTCCCACAAATAGGGCCAATATCCTTTCCATGTGACGAACGCGAGGACGGACACGACCGTGAGGACCATCATCGCCGTCGCGGCCATGACAATCGGCTGATCGAACGGGATTGCGCTCCAAGTGAGCTTGCCGAGGAGGTTCATTTCGTTGCGCTCTCCGGTGCGAGACACGTGAACCGCGTGGCATCGCTATGCCGCATGCCGGACATGACGATGCTCTTGAACAGGCCGGGCGCCACGTCACGAAACGTGAACGGCGCAATCGCAGCGCTGGGTTTCGCGAGCTCCGCGTAGGTGAGCGCGTCCAGCGCCGGTCCTGTGCTGCGGGCCGCATCCACCCAGCGCGCGAACTCTTCCGCCGGCACCGCGTCAACGGCGAAGCGCATGTCGGAGAAGCCTTCGCCGCTGTATTGCGCCGACAAGCCGCGGTACGTTCCGGAATGGTCGGCCTGCAGATGGAGGCGCGTGGCCATTCCGGCCATCGTATAAATCTGGCCGCCCAGCTGCGGCACGAAGAAGCTGTTCATCACGCCCGAGGAGGTCAGCTCGAAGCTGATGGGAGTGCCGACGGGGATGGTCAATCGATTGACGCTGGCGATGCCGTGCTCGGGATAGATGAAGAGCCATTTCCAATCCAGCGAGACGACCT
>Ga0075428_100006488_pt1 | contig 13010 bp, 19 predicted proteins | sample RhiMetdeltSRZDD2_FD_75291 | JGI IMG/M metagenome (GOLD analysis project Ga0075428, IMG submission 75291) | Populus rhizosphere microbial communities from Tennessee, USA - Rhizosphere MetaG P. deltoides SRZDD2 | ecosystem: Host-associated > Plants > Roots > Rhizosphere > Soil | place: USA...
TCCAGCACAGCCAGGTCGCCGAGATTGAGCGTTTTGGCCGCCTTGCCCGCCATGCGCAGCGCATCGGCCAGGCCGTGGTCATAGTTCGGCCGGCAGCGCTTGACTTTGAGCACCAGCTCCATCAGCTGGATCTCCAGCGTGGCGGTGGCGATCTGGGTCTTGTCGCGCAGCTCGGAAAAGGCCAGCTCCGGCAGCCCATCCTGCACTTCCTTGCGGATGGCCTCGATAAAGCTGAGCACGCCGGGGATGTCGATCCCGGCGACCACCGCCTGAATCTTGCCGCTCGGATCGGGCACAAACCAGACGTTATCGCCGCTCTTGACCAGATCGCTCGGCTCGGCGCCGAACACCGCCCACTGGGCCTCGGCGTGCTTGGCGATGATATCGGCCAGGTAGCTGGCCAACTGGTTGACCTCGTCGAGCAGCGGAAAAACCTTCTCGGCGGTCGCCTCGCCGTGCGCTGCGCCCGTGCGCAGGTGCTGCACTTCGACCAGTGGCACAAAGCCCAGCGCGTTGGGGTACTCCGGCTCGCGCCCATCCACGCCGGCCGGCTGGCCGTCGGCGTAGGTGCGGACGCGATCGGGCTCGATCACCTCGGCGTACTCGTACTGCGCGCCGGCGTCGCTCGTGCGCTGCTCGACCACGATCGCAAGTTTCGGCGTCGCGTCATACTGGCCGCTGCGGATAAGCAGGAAGGAACACGGGTCGATCGGGGTGATGACGACCCGACTCTGCTCGCGCAGATCGGCGATCTTCAGGCCACTCACGCCGTACTGCGCCCCATAGTGGACGTAGAGCACCCCGTCGGTGGCCCAGTTCGACCATGCGAACACCTGTTTCATTGCCGCCGCCCAGGCCGGCGGGGCATCCTCGGCCAGCGCCCAGCCGCCGGGGATGATGCCGGCGTCGACGTCGACCGCGCGGGCGAGCGAGAGGAACATGGCCTTGGTGCCGCGGTACAGCCGCGGCCCCAGCATCGCGCTGAGCTTGCCCAGCGCCATAAAGCGCTCGCGCACGTTGCGGTAGATTGTGCCATCATAATACGCGCGACGGTAGGCCAGCTCCTGCTGGCGCGCCAGCCACCGGGCGGCGTAGGGCGTAAATTCGGCCTGGTCAAAGATGCTTGTGGTGCTCATGTCTGGTCCAATAGGGCCCGAATCTCAGCGTCGGTGCGCGCCGGCTGGGCGGCGGGAATGGCGGCATGGTGGCCGCGGTGAAAGTCAACGCTGGCGGTGGCCAGCCTGGCCTTCCACATCGCCATCATGCCGTACCTGGCATCATCGTAGGGATCGTCGCCGCCCACCCCATCATCGTCGGTGTCCCACTTGAGCACGTCCTCGGGGTTGTGCGGATCATGCTGGAGCGCCGGCAGGCAGTCGAGCAGGCGCGGACACGTCTCGAAGATCTCCCACTTCGGCGCGATCGGCGTGGGCGCGTCCACATCGCCCAGCAGCCGTAAGATCTCGCCGGCGCCGTTGATGCGATCGGTGTTGGCACGCCGCAGCGTGATGCCATGACGCTTGTACTCACCGGCGATCGTCCCGCCGTGCTCGCGCTTCGCAAACACATCCCCGCCGGCGACGAAGGTATACAGGCGACTCGTCGGGATGCGCCAGCGGTCGAGCATCGCGCGGATGGCGCCGGCGTGCCGCTCGACAACCCAGCCCCTGGCCGCGTGCTCATCGATCGTGTAGCGCTTCCCGTCGCCGTCCAGCACATGCAGATGGACCGACGTGTAGTGGGTGAAGCCATAGTCCAGGCTCGCCCACACCCGCCAGCCCTTCGGGATGATCCGCCAGCGCACCGGCACGCCATGCACATCGCGCCGGAAGGTCGTGAAGAATTGCCCGGCCGCAATGTCCCAGTCCCCATGGCGCCAGGCCCGCAGCTGCCAGCCGGTGAGCCCATCCAGGACGCGGCGGTACTCAACATTGACCACGGCGTTGTCGTCGATCGTCGCGGCAATGAAGCGCGTGTCGGCCTCGTCGCCTGTCCGGGCCGGGTCCACAAAGCGCTGTTTATAGAAGGCGTGGCCCACACCGCCGGGGTTCGTCGTCGAGTACATCCGCGGCCGCCAGCCGTCTTTGCTGGAGCGGTTGCAGGTCTGGATATCACGGTACTTGCGGGCGGTGAGGGTCGTCGCCTCTTCGACCAGGATGACGTCGTACTCAAGCCCCAGGTAGGCATCAATGTCCGAGTCCCGCTGGAAGTGTCCCAGCACGACACGGCTGCCGTTGTGGAGGTAGAGCACGCCTTCCTGGCGGTTGTAGTCGTTCGGCACGCCGGCGAGCACGCGCCGCCGCAAGTCCTCGAAATTCTCACGATTCGCCTTGCCAACCTTGCGAAGGATGAGCGCCTTGAGGCCGGGATAGCGCATACAGTCGTCGGCGACCACCTGCGCGACGCCCCAGTGTGACTTGCCGCCGCCACGCGCCCCGCCGAAGCCAATTTCGATCGGCCCGCCGGGCGCATCGCACAACCGTGCCGCCGCACTGGCCGCGAGCTGCTTTGGTTGCAGCGCGACGCCAGCGCGCACGAAGTTCTCGATCTGGCCGCGCGGGCAGTGTGCCGCATAGGCCGCGCGGATGTAGCGGGCCGTCGCATCAGTCGCCATCCTCCGCACCGTAGACCTTCGCGATCGCGTCCTCGATCGCCAGCGGGATCGCGCCGCCGTCCGGGCCGCTCAGCTCGGTCGCCTGGACCGGCTTGCCGGCGATGCGATCGATCAGATAGATATTGGCGCCCCGGTCGGGCGGCTTCTGATAGATCTCGAGATTGCCAGTGACCGGGTTCGCCTCCTGGATTCGCACCCCATTCGCCAGCGCGAGCATGTTGGCCACCAGGCCGCCCAGCGCCTCAGCGATTTGGTCGGTGGCTGCTGCGATCTGGGTCGCATATTTCTCGCTATTGCGGGGCCTGCCGGCGCCGGCGCGCGCCCCGCCATGAGTATTCGTCGTCACCGCAAAAATCCGCTTTTATTCAAGTTATTCAAGTTATTCAAGTTGCTCGAGCATCTGCTATACTCGGCGCATGCGCATCCACGCGGTCCTTGAAGGCTCCCAGGACGGTCGCACCTGGGTAACGCTCGCCTACGAGGCGCCGATCCCGCTCGCGCTGCTGGCCGGCTGGGCCTACCTGCGCCCGGCGCTAGTCTACGCAGCCGAGTCCGGCGACCAGGCCCAGGATGTCACGCCTAGGCTTCGGCAAGCTCAGCCACCGGTCCCTGAGCCTGTCGAAGGGCCGCCCCGGCCGCCCTGACCCGATCCTCTGCCCCTCTGGTGGCTGAGCCGGTCCCTGAGCCGGTCGAAGGGGTCGAAGCCAGCTTCGCGCGCTCGCCCTCCAGGTAGGCGATGGCTTTCGACGCCTGGATCGCCTGCGCCTCCAGTGCGGTCACGTGCTCAGCGGGCGAGTTCAGCACGTCCCGATGGACCTGGACGCTCCAGCGCGCATCGGCCAGCGATACGCGCCACGCCGCGAGCAGGCGGTCGATCGCGGCGAGATTGTCTGCGGGTGTAAGTGTGATCACTGGATTCCTCCTCCCTTCGACAGGCGTTCGACCGAGCTCACGCCGAGGTCTCAGGGACCGGCTGCGGTGGCTGAGCCTGTCGAAGCCTAGGCCGCGCCCTTCATAAACCCACCGCTGACCTGTGCGGTGCGCATGGCATTCAGCAGGGCGTAGATGTCGGTAAAATTGCTGTTGATCTTCGCCGGGTCGGCCAGGCCCAACGTGGTGACATCCTCCAGCGTGCCGTCCTGCGCGCCGCCGGTGCTATTGGTCAGCGCCGCCTGGAGCGCGCCGGTGGGCTGCACGATCGGGGTCACGCCCCAGTGCCCGATCTTCTGCGACGCGCTGGTGCCGATCTGGCTGCCGGTCGTGGTGCCGAGGACCAGGTTCGCGGCGTCGGTGATCGCCAGCCCGTTCGCGGTCAGCGTGGATGTCAGCGTGACGGCGCCGCCGGTGGCCATGGTCAGGTGCGCGGTCGTGCCGCCGTCGACGGAAAGAAGAATTTTTTTCGTCTGCGTGCGGATACAGAGGTCGCCCTGCGCCGTGCCAGTGATAATGGAGCCCGCCGTGTTGGCAATACCAATATAGGCATAGGTCGTCTGCGAGCCCTGGAGCTCAATCGTTGTAGATCCAACGTTGAAATCCCGATTGATGACCAGTGCCTGCGCCGGCGCAGTCTGACCGATGCCGACTTTGCCCGATGCGCCGGTGCCGATGCCCGCCCCCGGCATCAGGATGATGTCGCCGCCGTTGGCGTTCCCGCTGGTCAGCCGCGCCGCATTGCCGGCCGTCAGCGTGATGGAGCCGCCCGCCGCCGCGCCGACCGTGCCGCTGCCGGCGATCGCCGCGCTGGCGGTGATAGCGAGCGGCGTGCCGACTGTCGCGCCGGCCGCCTGGGCCGGTGCGCTCGTCACGATCGAGGGTGTGCCGGCGGCCGCTGCGCCGGTGATGACGATGCCCAGCGCCGCGCCATTGATGGTCTGCGCCGCCGTAAACACGTTCGCCGTGCCCAGCAGCGCCGCCGTGCCGGTCGCCGGGATCGTCAGCGTGAAGGCGCCCGCGTTGACCAGGCCGTGGATGCCGGTGACAACCGCCGCGTGCGTCGCCAGCAGGCTCGCCGCCGTGCCGGCCGCGTCCACCCCCAGCGTCGCGCGCGCCGTGGCCGCGTCGGCGTCGTCGAGCAGCGTGCGGGCGAAACTGGTCAGGTCGGCCAGTGCGGCGGTATGTAGGCCGGTCCAGTACGGGAGCTTGTCGGCGGCCGTCGTCAGGCCCGCCAGCGCATCCAGGTCGGCATCCCAGGCCTGCACATCCGTGCCGGGGACGACCGCTGCCAGCGTGCGCAGCGCAGCGGCGTCGGCGGTCGTGAGGAGCGACCGGCCGTAGCTGGTCGTCGTGAGACTCGTGATCGCCGTCAGGTCGCTATCCAGCGGCTGGAACCCTGCCGCGACAAACGCCGTCGTGGCCAACTGTGTGGTGTTTGTGCCACCAGCGGCGGTCGGCGCGGCCGGCGTGCCGGTGAAGGTCGGGCTGGCCAGCGGGGCCTTGGCGGCCAGGTCAGCAACCAGGTTGGTGATCTGGCTCTCGGCAAGCGTCAACGGGTCGCTGCCAGCGTTGGCGTGGCTGGCCGCGTGCGCCGTGGGCGTGCGACTGTCGGTCAGCCGACTGTCGTTGCTGGCCACGATCCCGCCGTGCGCGCTGGTCGTAAGACTAGCGTGGGTGCTGTCGGCCGCGACGCGGGCCGCTGCTTCGGTCGTAATCGCGGCGGCATTCGTGCTGTCGGCCGTGGCGCGGGTACTGGCCTCGCTGGTGATGTTGGTTTGCAGCGTCGTATCGGCCGTGGCGCGGGTACTGGCCTCGCTCGTAATCGCGGTGGCGTTGGTCGTATCGGCCGCCGCCCGCGTCGCCGCCTCGCTGGCATCTGCCGCAGCGCGTGTGCTGGCCTCGCTGGTGATGTTGGTCTGGAGCGTCGTGTCGGCCGCGGCGCGTGCGCTGGCTTCGGCGTCCAGCGCGGCCTGGGTCGCCATATCCTCCGCGAAGGTGGGATCGGGGTACTCGCCCGCCAGCACGCCGCCGGCCGGGCCGCTGGGCGGGCCGCCGCCAAAGTCCGCGACCGCCGCGTCGAGCATGGCCTGGAGGTTGGCCGCGACCACCGGGTCGCCCTCATAGGTGCGCAGGCTGGACGTCGCGACCGGCGAGAGGTCGCCGACGGGCAAGTCGAACAGGAACGTCGCGCCGTCGGGGTAGGTCGCCCGGTACTGGGTCGCCTGCACGCCCTCTTCGTCGCACCAGAGCGCCACACGGTAGGCGCCCGTCGGCGACGTCGTCGCGCTCACGCGGTCGGCCGGGTAGGCGTGGGCGGCGGTGTAGGAGCCCAGAATCAGCTCGAACGTGACCGCCGCGCCGGCCCAGGGCGTGCCGTTGGGGTGCAGGATGGTGTCGGTGATGTCGCGCATGCTCATGCGGCCAGGCCCTCCGCTAGCACCGGGTTATCCCGCAGCAGCGCCACAATGCCGTGCGCCAGGGCGACAATTCTCGACTCGTCGTGGTCTGGGATACCCGCCGCGTGCAGGACGCCGTGCAGGGCCTCGTGCCACAGCGTGACGTGCTGTAGCTGGTCGGCGTCGTCGGCGCAGATCCGGATGCGGCACTTGCCGTAGTTGATATCGCCGTGCAGCTCGCCGGTCTCCGATGCCAGCTCCTCGGCCAGGAGGACCGTATAGGTGAGCGGCCCGATCTGGAGCGTCGTGATCATGGCGTGCGCTCCTTCCAGGCCGTCTCCAGCTCGGCCAGCCGCGCCTGGATCTGCTCCAGCGCCCCTACGACCGCGTTATGCGCCGCCTGGCGGTCCTGGGCACACAGATCCGCGGCGGTGCGGCGGGTGCTCAGCGCCCGGATAGTGTCGTCCTGGTCGGCGATGCGCGACTCCAGCGCGCTACACATCTGGCGCAGCTCGTTGATCAGCGCCGCCGCGACGCAGTGTGGGCAGTGTGTCACCGCCGCGTGTCGAAAGCCATGCAGGACGCAATACGGTGATCCGCCCTTCGACAGGCTCAGGGTCATCGGCGTGGTCATACGTATGCCCCCAGCTCGGCCGCGACAAACCCTAGATCGGCCTGCTCGTGCTCGACGCGGCCCATATGCACCCAGCGCGGGTGCCGCTCGACAAGCTCGCGGCGGCGCCCTGAGCCCGTCGAAGGGGCCAGGTCTTCAGAGTCCTTTTCTTCGTCGATAAACAGGACTGTGCCCGGCTTCATCCGCCCCGCGACCGGGAAGCGCACGCCCGGCCCCTGGCGCACATTGGCATTGTCGGCCAGGTCGGGCCGGATCTGCCAGCGTCTGAGGCCTGCCGGCGTCGGCGTGGGCACCACGATCGGCGGGGTGCGTTTCCCACGATACTGGACCAGCTGGCGCATGAGGTGCGGCCCAGGGCAGGCGGTGGCGTGTTTCCACTCCAGATGGCCGACGACGCGCGCGTGCGCGATGCCGTAGGTCGCGCGCAGCACGTTCGTGACACGCAGCGCCGTGAGCAGCTGCACGCCGGTCACTTGCTGCTCTTCGCCCAGTGGGAAATGCAGCGCGAGTCCCTTGCCGTTCGCGTCGGCGTGGGCCGCGTGCCACAGGATGGCGTCCAGATCGGCGGTCTGGTAGAGCTGCCCGTCGGCGGCGACGACGAGGTGATACATCAGCTGCGGCGCGCCGTCCACGGTGCCGCCCCAGCCCGGCCGCATCTGCCACGCGGCATCGGCGCGCAGCTGCGCGAGCAGGCCCGGCCAGCGCTGGCGGGCGGCGGGTACTTTTGGCCCGTTCCAGTGGTACGTTAGTGATGTGGTTGCACTTCGCACGCCAATTGACCAGTTCGCACGCGGTAAACGATCGCGAATATCAATGACGCCAAGTTGTGCGAGAAAATCATTCATAGGAGCGTATTTACGACGGTAATCGCAATAGACATCAAAATACCCGGATGAGCAGCGCCACGACGGCACCGACCAGCAGTAGCAGCAGCAGCCCGCCGGCGACGATCGCGATCCGCACCGCGCGATGCTGCTCGCGATGTGCCAGCATGCCCGCCTGGCGCCCGGCCGTCTCGCTCGTGCGCCACTCTTTCGACTCCTCGCGCGCGACCTCCATCTGCTCGGCCAGCACCGCGAACAGCTCGCGGAAGTGGTTGAGCGCGGCGCCGAACTCGCGTATGCGGCTGTCGACCAGGGCCGGCTCCAGCGCGGGGACGTACGGCGCCAGGTCCGGCAGCACCAGCACCGATGGCGGCGCCGTGGCCAGGCGCGTGATCAGGCGCTGGATCTCGGCCAGCTCCCCATCCGACGCGCGGATCTGGCCGCGTAGGTCGGCGATCTCGGTCACGATCTCCGGTGCCACCGTGACGCCGAACCGGGCCGCCTGCTCTTGCAGGACGTAGAGGCGCCGCTGCTGCGCCGCCCGGATACTTCGCGTCGCCACCATGCGCTCGTGCAGGTCGTCGACCTGCCGCTGGGTTTCCTCGTCCACATGATTCGGCCTCTGGGCTTCGACAGGCTCAGCCGCCGCCGCTATACAAAAGGGTCGCCGTTCTCCCGATGAGAACTGGCGACCCCCGATTGTTTCGATAGGTCGGTACTATGGAGCGGCGATCACCGCACGTCGCGCGTAATCACGGCCAGCAGGTGCGTGCCGCCCTCATAGCGCAGCGCGAGCATATCGCCCGGCCGCACATCGTGCTGCGCCAGGATGCGGGCGAGGAAGGTAGGCAGATCGGCGCGCTCGTGTGGCGTCTCCGGGCGCGCGGTGGCGATCGTGCGCGCGTGGATCAGGTCGTGCGCACCGTCGACCTCATATTCAATGGTGCCGTAGCCGCCGAGTCTGAGGAGGTCCAGCTGGGCGGCCAGGGCTGATGTGCAGGGCGCGATGCTCATAGGGTGGCCATCAGCAGCGCCAGAGACCAAAAACCGCGGGAAGCTGCGTCCGAGGACGCGCCTACCGCGGATCGTTGTTCCTGGCGGTATTCCGTTATCGGCTATCCTAGCACTCCTGCGCACGCGCCGCAAGGGGGACGATCGTCCGTATGCCACACTAGTACTCGGCATATGCTACACTAGGTGCATCGTAGGAGACGATCGATATGGCAGGAAAAGTGGCCCCCCCGACCGGGGCGGGCAGCGACCGTGCGCGCCTGCGGGCGATCGAGCGGAGCCTGTCGAAGCTGGTCGGCCTGGAGCAGGGCCGCGCGGCGCGCGAGGAGCAGCGCGCCTCGCTGATCACGCCGCTGGCTCCGCTGATCAGTCCGCTGGCCGAGTCGATCCACGAGCTGGAGCTGCTGCTGCCGCAGCTGTACGAGCTGGCGCGGACGCAGAATCAGGCATTTATGCGCCTGACCGAGGCGATCCGGCAGCAGCTGGCGGCGGTCCGCGCGGCGCCGCGCGCAAAAAAATAGCGACGCCGGCGGAGATCTCCGCCGGCGTCGTCACGAGCTGGGCTTTTCAATCTCATCACACTCGGTCGCATCGGGCAGCGCGCCGAGCGGAGCTAGGCTTCGTACAGGTTTTCGCCAACACGCCGATAGTAGGCGCCCTGGCGCTCGTTGGTGAAGCCGTTGACCACGGTGTACCACACGGTGACGCCGTGCTCGTCCTCTTCGGCGGTGAAGTGATCCACTACGGAGGGATAGGTCGGCGGGTCTTCCAGGTGCCGCCCGACGTGCAGGTTCGCGCGTGTGCGGTCGATCAAGTCTTGTGTTGTGGTCGCTTGGAACGTGCTCATGGTCCTGTCCTTTCGAGCGCTTCTGCGCCCACATTCGTCGTGTCCGCTTTTCTCCGGTACTTCGCATCGGGCGGGTGTGCCTCGACATGTGCCCGGCGAATCACCCACACCGTGCCGATCCGCGCGCCAACGCCGTGCTTCTCGTGTAGGCGCGTGATGTGTGCCACGGCGCGGCGCTCCGTCACGCCCCAGCGCGCAGCGGCCTGCTTCGCGCCACACAGGTCGCGCATCAGGTCGTCCTGTGCGGCGTCGTACAGCTCCTCCAGCAGCGCCCGCGCGCCGTGGCCGTCACCTTGGAGGAGGAGCCCCGGCAGCGCCGCCAGGGCTCGCTCGATGCGATCATTCGTCATCGTCAAACTCGAACGACGTAGCAGGCGATGTGATGAACCCACCGGAGTTTTGACCGAATACCAACGCGTTATGCGCGTCTTTCCAATAACTCCCGTCTTTTTCCCACCGCACATAGTGGAGCCCCGCAGCTTCGGCGACCGCGCTCGTCGTTGCGGCAGGATCGGGCTGCGCCTGCTTCGCTACCAAAGTCTCGTATTCGGCGTTGAGCCGAGCGATATCGCCGGGCGCCATTGCCTCAAATGTCATTGTTGCCATCGTCTTGTCTCCTTGTGGGCTATTCCCTTATCGGCCTAGTTATACTATACCACACTCGGAATAGATTGTATAGATGCTAATCGGCTCACGTTTCGCGGCAATCGCCTCACTCTCCTAATCGCACTCGATCGGCTCCGGCAGCGCCGCCAGCGCCTCGATCGTCGCCCGGTCGTAGAGTCGTCCGTCGGCGATGATGACCGCTGGCCGCGCCCGGCCTGCTCACTGTAGCAGCAGCAGTGCGCGAACAATAAACGAGACCAGCCACAGGTCGGCCAGGATGCGCGTGAACCAGGCCAGGTAGACCGCGTGGCGCGACGCCGGCGTGAACCGCGCCGACCGCCAGCGCCGCTGTATCGCGGCCATCGTGCCGGCAGCGTAAAAGAGCATGCAGCCGCCGATAACCAGCATCAGGTAGGACACGAACAACTCGCGCCGCTCTAGCCACGCGGTGTCGGCCAGGACGACCAGCCCGATCGTGGCCAGTGTGAGCAGCACGCCCAGCACGGTCTTTCCGGTTCGGCCCATCTGTTGCCTCCATGCCGCGAGCACCGACCACGCGGCCGGTGCTCAGTACTCATAGCTCAGCATCTACAGATCGAAACCCGGCGAGTCGGCGCCCTTGTAGCCCTTACAATAAATCGGGTTGTCGCTCGTGCCCACGTTGTGGCTATGCCACGTATCGCCCTGCTTGGTCCGTGGCCGCATCGGCGCGCCGTGCCGCTTGCAGAGCTTCCAGCCATCGGGGAGGTCGTCGGGCGTGGCCACGGGTGCGGCGAGCGCGGTGGTCTGCGCAGGCACCGCATAGCCGCGCTTATCCAGGATGTCGCAGAACTGATCGGCAGTCATGTCACTGGCCTGGATGGTGATCAGCCGACCGCGATACTCCACCGTGGTCGAGCAGGTGATCTGCGGCCGGGGAGTGGTTGCCGCTCGCAGCTCGGCAGCTGCCGCCTTCCGCTCGGCGTCGGTGATGGGCGGCAGCTCCTCGTCCGGCGGGAACACCTGCTCGGCGGGCGGCTCGGCCAGCGCGGCGGCGGCGCTGATCGGACGGCGCGGCGCGCTGACGTTGCGCTTGGGGGGTGGGACGACTTTGGGCGGGTCGGTGGTGGGCATGGGGATTCTCCTCCAAAGGTAAAAGGTAAAAGGTAAAAGGTAAAAGGCAAAAAGGCTCGGAGGTCGATTTTTACTCTTTGCCTTTGGCCGCCCAGGCGATGAGCAGGCCGATGAGCAGGCCGAGCGAGATCACGGTCATGGTGGTCATGGTACAATCTCCTGGTTCGGGGCGCGCGTGCTTTAGTCGGCCGTGCGCGCCCCGGTGCTGATGGAGCCGGCCCCAGTGGCCGGCTCCGTTGCTGCTAGAATACGCCGCGCGCCTTGATGAGCGCCGCGCGCAGCTGCTGCGCAAGCCCGTCATCGACGTCCAGTCGATCGCGGGCCGCCTCACACGCGGCTAGCAGCTCCGGCGCGGCGGCGAACAGCCGCGCGTAGGCGACCGCCGCGCGGTCGTCGTCGGAGTGGTCCCGCGCCTGGGCGCTGCGCAGCACCGCGATCTCAGTGTGCGGCGCCTCACGACAGGCCACCACCAGCGTCATGTCGTTCAGGTCACGCACGCACGCCTCCAGTTCCACGAATGTCGGTGCCATGGGGTGTCTCCTTGTGTCTATGCTCAGGCGCATGGTCTACGTCCCGTGTCCTGTGGGCGGCCCCTGCTGGCCGCCCGGCTTCCTGATGTTGCTGTTGCTGCGAGTGTTGGTAGGAGTGATGAGAGCAGGGCGGCGGGCTTCGACAAGCTCAGCCCGGTGCTCGGCTGTCGTGCGGCGTTCCCTAGCCCTGGAGAGTGTCAGCCGCCAGCCCGTGCGTGTGTCCCTAGATCATCTGTCGGCGCGCGACCGCCAGCGGCTCGACTGAGCCCGCCGAAGTCCGTGCGCCCAGCGCCTGCGGTGTCGCCAGCCGGCGGATAAGGGTCGCCAGGCCGTGCGGCCCAACCGCCGTGTAGCTGTCGGCGCCGTGGGTGAGCGTCACGCCACTGGGCGAGAGGCTGATGCTGATCGGGGTCGGCGGGGCTTCGACCCCTTCGACCAGCTCAGGGACCGGCTCAGCCACCGTGTCGGTCCCCTCGACAAGCGTTCGACCGAGCTCACGCCGAGGCTCGGGGGCCTGCCCTGAGCCTGTCGAAGGGTCGCCCGCGTCGCGCTCGGCGTCCGCATCGGCCGTGTCGGCGGCGGTCTGCTGCATGTCGAGCAGCAGATCGTATAAGGCCACATGCCAGCAGCTCGACAGGCCCTTGACGCCGTTCGGGCAGCTGCACCCCACGCGGTTGACCGAGTAGACCGCGCCCGGCGTGTTGACCGACTGGATAAGGAGGTCGCCGAACGACCAGGCCAGCCGCGCGCCATTGAGGAGGTTCATCCGCACCCGGTCGAGCTGCCGGACGCCGGCCGCATCCTCGTGCAGCTGCGCCAGATCGCGGCGCTCTTTGACCAGCGTGAGGATGTCGGCGGCAAGCGGGATGCTGAGGTCGGAGGCGGGGAAGGTGGGCACGGCATCCAGGTGGCCGGGCCGGCGATCGTCAATCGACCAGCCCTCGTCCGAGAAGGGCTCATCGTCGGCGCGATCCAGGTCGAGGTTGCTGAAAAAACCCATCTTAGGCGCCCTCCTCAAATTGCTTCGCATATTCGCGGCTCTTCGCCCGGCCGCCCACGACCAGCGCATACTCGCCGGCCATCTCGAGCGCGTTCGCCCGCCAGTCGCTGCGCTCGCCCCGCGCGACCAGGCCCTCGGCCGCCGCCTGCGCGATGATGTCGCGGCTGGCTTCGATGCGGGCGATGTGGGCGATGGTGGCGCGGTTGCGGGTCATGGTGATAATTCCTGTCAAACGTTCCTGTTAAGAGGAATTATACACCCATAGAGTACTGTTGTCAAGTACTTGACAGAAGGAATTTCATGGATTAAGATGAGGTACATGCAGCAAGAGGGGGCCTAAACTATGAAGCTACGAGTCAGAGAGGTCGCTGAGGCACGAGGATGGAACGCCGCTCGGCTCGCCCGCAGGGCGGATCTGTCGAACACGGCGATGTACGGGATCTGGAACGGCACGACGGATGACCCCGGCATACGCACGCTGGAGGCCATCGCGAACGCGTTG
>Ga0075428_100006492_pt1 | contig 13000 bp, 13 predicted proteins | sample RhiMetdeltSRZDD2_FD_75291 | JGI IMG/M metagenome (GOLD analysis project Ga0075428, IMG submission 75291) | Populus rhizosphere microbial communities from Tennessee, USA - Rhizosphere MetaG P. deltoides SRZDD2 | ecosystem: Host-associated > Plants > Roots > Rhizosphere > Soil | place: USA...
CCGTCGGCGGGGTCGCGCTCGCCGCGATGATGGCGCTGCTGGACGGCGTCCCGGCCAAGGGCGGCTGGACGGCGGACGACGTCGCCCGGCTGGTCGACGTACAGCATGCGGTGCTCGGTCGCCGGCTCGCCGAGCTGGACCGTGAGGACCAGCGCCGGCTGGCGGGCCAGAACCTGCTCGAGCTGTCCGCGGCCGGCGACCCGCGCGCGCTCACCTCGCCGAGCACCGCGACCGTCTCGGTGGTGGACGACGCCGGCGACGCCTGCGCGGTGACAGTGTCGTCCGGGTACGGCGCCGGCGTCCTCGCCCCGGGGCTCGGGTTCTGGATGAACAACGCGTTGGGGGAGCAGGAACTGCTGCACGGCGGCCCGCACAGCCTCCCGGTCGGCACCCGGCTCACCTCGAACATGGCCCCGACCGTGGCCCGCCGTGACGCCGACGGCGCAGTGCTCGCGATCGGCTCACCAGGCTCGGACCGGATCCCGACCGCGCTCGCGCAGACCTACGCGCTGTTCGCGCACGGCGGCCTGGAGCTGTCCGCCGCGATCCGCTACCCGCGGCTGCACGTCCGGGTCCGCGACGACGTCCAGGTCGACCACGAGACCGACCTGGACCTGCCCGCCGACCTGCCGCTCCCGACCCGCGAGATGCCGGCACACTCGATGTACTTCGGCGGTGTCGCCGCCTGCCTCTGGGAACCGTCCACCGGCCTCACGGCCGCCGCCGACCCCCGCCGCACCTCAGCCACCGCCACCTCAGGCCCCTGACACTTCCGTTCATCGGGCCGTTCTAACCAGGCGTGTCGTCGTTCGTCGGGCTCTTGTGACCAGGGTCAGGAGCGCAGGTCGGCGACCAGCATGACCTCATCCCGGTCGTCGCCGGGCGTTACCCGGATCGCTCCCGGGTGCCGTCCCACCACCCGGTACCCGAACCGCTTGTAGAACTCCTCCAGGCCCAGCCCGTCCCGGACCGTGAGCTGCAGGTGCTCCAGGCCGAGGTCCGCCGCCATCCCGTGCAGCCCATTCATCAGCACCGCGCCGGCGCCCGAGCCCTGGTGTTCCGGATGCACCATCACCCGTAGCACCGTCCGCCAGTGCGGGCGCAGGTGCGAGCCGTTGTCGACCAGCAGGCCCATGCCGACCGCGCGGTCGCCGGCGTAGAGCACGCCGAGTGCGTCGGTGTCGTCCGCGACCTTGGCCAGCGCCTCGTCGAGGGTCGCGGCGACGGCGGGCACCGGGGCGGGCGGGGTGAACCCCACTGCGCCACCCGCGTCGGTCGCCGCCACCCAGGTGTCGAGCAGGTCGGCCCGCAGCGCGGGTGACAGCGCATCCTCGGCCGGGACGGCGCTGAACCGGATCTCCATTGGCACAGCCTCCTTATGCGACTGGTTCGCAGGAAGCCATCCTATCCAACGGCGTGGGACGATGCCGCCATGACCAGCAAGCAGGTGACGGAGTATCTCGGCACGGTGCGCTCGGCGCGACGCCGCCGTGACGCCGAGACGATGCTCGAGCTGATGCACCGCGTCACGGGCGAGGAGCCGCGGATGTGGGCGACCGTGGTCGGGTTCGGCCAGTACCACTACAAGTACGCGAGCGGCCGCGAGGGTGACAGCGCCGCTGCCGGCTTCGCGGCACGTGCGGCCGCGACGACGGTCTACCTCTCGGACGGCATCGGCGCCCACGCCGACCTGCTGAAGAAGCTGGGCCCGCACACCACCGGCGTCGGCTGCCTCTACCTCAAGAACCTCGACGACATCGACCTCGAGGTGCTGGAGACGATCGTCCGGCGGTCCTACGAGACGCTCACGTCCGGCACCTTCGGCGGCCCCGCCCGCGAGTCGGGTCAGGCCGGCAGCTGACCGAGCCGCGGCACCGCGCCGAGCTTGTCCGGGTTCCGCATCAGGTAGATCGCGGAGACGATGCCGTCGGCGCCGATCTCGACGAACCCGACGGTGTCCGGCGCGTCACCGGCGTATGCGACGATCGCCGGCTCGCCGTTCAGCTCGACGACGCGGATCTGCAGGTCCGCGATGTCCGGCCGTTCGATGATCGCGATCATCCAGCGGGCCACCTTCTCCGGGCCGTACATCGGCCGCAGGGCGGCACGCTTCTTGCCGCCGCCGTCGCTGACCAGCACCACGTCCGGGGCGAGCAGCGAGATCAGGCCCTCGACGTCGCCGTCGTTCGCCGTCTGCAGGAACCGCGCCGTCGCCTCCGCGTGCCGGGCCCGGTCGACCGCCTGCCGCGGGCGCCGGGCGTGTACGTGCGAGCGGGCCCGGTGCGCGAGCTGCCGGACCGCGGCTTCGGAGCGGTCCAACGTGGCGGCGATCTCGCTGAACGGCAGGTCGAACACCTCGCGCAGCACGAACGCGGCCCGTTCCAGCGGGGACAGCGACTCCAGCACCACCAGCATCGCCATCGACACCGAGTCCGCCATCTCGGCGGCCAGTTCAGGATCGGCGGCCGGGTCTGCGACATGGGTCGCGACCGGTTCCGGCAGCCAGGGTCCGACGTACGACTCGCGCCGGGACTTCTGCTGCCGCAGCTTGTTCAGCGCCAGCCGGCCGGTCACCGTGACCAGGTATGCGCGCACGTCCCGGATGTCACTGCGGTCGGCGTCAGCCCAGCGCAGCCACGCCTCCTGGACGACGTCCTCGGCATCGGCGACCGACCCGACGATCCGGTACGCGGCGCCCACCAGCGCACGGCGGTGCTCGGCGAACTCGCGAGCCAGCTCGTCGGTGTCCTGTTCCGGTACGGTCACCTGTCCTCCACTCGCGTGCCACCACCGAACCTAGTGGACACGGGCCGGCCCGGAACTGTGACATGCGCATCACGCGGTATTGCTGTTGGATGATCATGCAGGCCATGACATACTCATCCACATGACGGTCACGGTCGCGGTCGCCGGAGCGAGCGGATATGCCGGGGGAGAGCTGCTCCGGCTGCTCGCCACGCACCCGAACGTACAGGTCGGGGCGCTGACCGCCGGCGGCAACGCCGGTACGACGCTGGGCGCCCACCACCCGCACCTGGTCCCGCTGGCGGGCCGCGAGCTGGCCGAGACCAGTGCCGGCACGCTCGCCGGGCACGAGGTGGTGTTCCTCGCGCTGCCGCACGGCCAGTCCGCGGCGATCGCCGATCAGCTCGGCGACGACGTGCTGGTGGTCGACTGCGGCGCCGACTTCCGGCTCACCGACCCGGCGGCCTGGCAGGAGTTCTACGGCGGCGAGCACGCCGGCGCGTGGCCGTACGGCCTGCCCGAGCTGCCCGGACAGCGTGAGGTGCTGAAGGGCGCGACCAGGGTCGCCGTACCCGGGTGCTACCCGACCGTGTCGACGCTCGCGCTGCTGCCCGCCGTGCAGGCCGGGCTGGTCACGGGCGACCTGGTCGTCGTCGCGATCAGCGGCACGTCCGGCGCCGGCAAGGCCCCGAAACCGCACCTGCTCGGTGCCGAGGTGATGGGTTCCGCATCGGCGTACGGGGTCGGTGGCGTGCACCGGCACACGCCCGAGATCGAGCAGAACCTGTCCGCGGTGAGCGGGTCGCAGGTGTCGGTGTCGTTCACGCCGGTGCTGGCGCCGATGGCCCGCGGCATCCTGGCCACCTGCTCCGGTCCGGCGGTCGAGGGACTGACCGCCGAGCGGCTTCGGGAGGCGTACGCCGAGGCCTTCGCGACCGAGCCGTTCGTGCACCTGCTCCCGGCCGGGCAGTGGCCGCAGACTCAGGCGGTGCTCGGCGCGAACACCGTCCACCTGCAGGTGGCGCTGGACCAGCGGACCGGCCGGGTGGTCGTCGTGGCCGCGATGGACAACCTGACCAAGGGCACCGCCGGCGGTGCCGTCCAGTGCATGAACCTCGCCCTCGGTCTCGACGAGACCCTCGCCCTGCCACTCGTAGGAGTCGCCCCGTGACAACGCCCCTGACCGCAGCATCCGCCGAAGCCGAAGCCGAAGCCGAGGCCGTCGCCGTACCGGACCGTGGCGCCGGCGTCACCGCGCCGGCCGGGTTCCGCGCGGCCGGGATCGCGGCGGGGATCAAGCCGTCCGGCGCGCCGGACCTCACCGTGGTGGTGAACGACGGCCCGTCCGACACCGCGGCCGGCGTCTTCACCTCGAACAAGGTGAAGGCGGCGCCGGTGCTGTGGTCCCAGCAGGTGCTGTCCGCCGGCCGGCTCAAGGCGGTGGTGCTGAACTCCGGCGGAGCGAACGCGTGCACCGGACCGGAGGGCTTCCAGGACACGCACGCGACCGCGGAGAAGCTGGCCGAGGTGCTCGGCGTCGGCGCCGCGGAGGTCGCGGTGTGCTCGACCGGCCTGATCGGCGAACGGCTGCCGATGGACGACCTGCTGCCGGGCGTCGAGACCTGCGTCGCGGCGCTCGGCACCGACGAGACCAGTGCCTTGCAGGCGGCGATCGCGGTGATGACCACCGACCGGGTGCCGAAGCAGGCCGCGCTGCGGCACCCGGACGGCTGGAGCATCGGCGGATTCGCCAAGGGTGCCGGGATGTGTGCCCCGAACATGGCCACGATGCTGTCCGTGATCACCACCGACGCGGTGCTGGACCAGGTCCAGCTCGACCACGGGCTGCGGGTGGCGGCGGGGGAAACGTTCAACCGGCTCGACGTCGACGGCGGGACGTCGACCAACGACACCGTGCTGCTGCTCAGCTCGGGCGCGTCCGGCATCACGGTCGCGCCCGAGGAGTTCACCGCAGCGCTCACCGCGCTAACCGCGGACCTCGTGGCGCAGCTGCAGGCCGACGCCGAGGGCGTCACCAAACACGTCAGCATCACGGTCAGCGGCGCGGCCAGCGAGGCCGATGCGGTCGCCGCCGCGAAGGTCGTTGCCGAGGACAACCTGTGCAAGACAGCGTTCTTCGCCTCCGACCCGAACTGGGGGCGGATCGCGATGGCGATCGGCAACGCGCCGACCGCGTTCGACCCGCAGCTGCTGGACATCACGATCAACGGCGCGGCCGTGTGCAAGGCCGGCGGCAAGGGCGTGGACCGGTCCGAGGCGGATCTGTCCGGCCGGCAGATCGACGTACTGATCGACCTGCACGCCGGTGCCGCGTCCGCCACTGTGCTGACCACCGACCTGTCGCACGCGTACGTCGAAGAGAACTCGGCCTACAGCTCATGACCACGACGCAGGACGGCGCGGTGCAGAAGGCGGCCGTACTCGCCGAGGCGCTGCCGTGGATCGAGGCGTTCCACGGCAAGACCCTGGTGGTGAAGTACGGCGGCAACGCGATGACCGACGAGACGCTCCGGGAGGCGTTCGCCTCCGACATCGTGTTCCTCCGGTTGTGCGGCGTCCGGGTCGTGGTGGTGCACGGCGGCGGCCCGCAGATCAGCGACATGCTCGGCCGGCTCGGGATCGACAGCGAGTTCCGCGGCGGGCTGCGGGTCACCACGCCGGAGGCGATGGACGTGGTCCGGATGGTGCTGGTCGGCAAGGTCGGCCGGGAGCTGGTCGGGCTGCTGAACGCGCACGGTCCGTACGCGGTCGGCCTGTCCGGCGAGGACGCCGGCCTGTTCACCGCCGAGCGGCGTACCGCGCTGGTCGACGGCGAGGCGGTCGACATCGGGCTGGTCGGCGACGTCGTCGACGTACGCCCGGAGGCGGTGCGGGACCTGATCGACGCGGGCCGGATCCCGGTGGTGTCCACGGTGGCTCCGGACGAGGACGGCCAGGTGCACAACGTGAACGCCGACACCGCCGCCGCGGCGCTGGCCACCGCGCTCGGCGCCGAGAAGCTGGTGGTGCTCACCGATGTGGCCGGGCTCCATCGCGACTGGCCGGCCAGCGACGAGATCGTCGCCGAGATCGACACCGACGAGCTCTCCGGGCTGCTGCCGTCGCTGGCCTCCGGCATGGTGCCGAAGATGGAGGCCTGTCTGCGCGCGGTGAAGTCGGGCGTGTCCCGCGCCACCGTGATCGACGGGCGGGTGCCGCACTCACTGCTGCTGGAGATCTTCACCGACGCCGGGATCGGAACACAGGTGGTGCCGTCATGACCGAGCTGCTCACCGTCGACGGGACCGGGGCCGCGCTGACCTCCCGCTACGAGCACGCGCTGATGAACACCTTCGGCGCCCCGAAGCGGGTGCTGGTCCGCGGCGAGGGCTGCTACGTCTGGGATGCCGACGGCCGGAGGTACCTGGACCTGCTCGGCGGGCTCGCGGTGAACTCGCTCGGTCATGCGCACCCGTTCGTGACCGCCGCGGTGACCAGTCAGCTGGCCACCCTCGGGCACATCTCGAACTTCTTCGCCAGCCCGCCGCAGATCGCGCTCGCCGAGCGGCTGCTCGGCCTCCTCGACGCCGGGGACGGCCGGGTGTTCTTCACGAACTCCGGCACCGAGGCGAACGAGGCGGCGTTCAAGCTCACCCGGCGCACCGGCCGGACCAGGATCGTGTCCACCGTCGGCGCCTTCCACGGCCGGTCGATGGGATCGCTGGCGGTGACCTGGAAGCCGGCCTACCGGGAGGCGTTCGCGCCGCTGCCGGGTGAGGTCACGTTCGTCGAGTACGGCGACGCCGCCGCTCTGGCGGCCGCGGTCGACGACCGCACCGCGGCGGTGGTGCTGGAGCCGATCCAGGGTGAGAACGGGGTCGTGATCCCGCCGGCCGGCTACCTGGCCGCCGCCCGGCAGGTCACCTCCCGGCACGGCGCGCTGCTCTGGCTGGACGAGGTGCAGACCGGCATCGGCCGCACCGGCACCTGGTTCGCGCACACGGCGTCCGGCGTCCGGCCGGACGTGGTCACGGTCGCCAAGGGTCTCGGGGCGGGCTTCCCGGTCGGCGCCTGTATCGCCCTCGGCCCGACCGCGGACCTGCTCGGTCCCGGCAGCCACGGCACCACGTTCGGTGGCAACCCGGTCGCCGCGATCGCGGGTCTTGCCGTGCTCAGCGTGATCGAGCGGGACGGCCTGCTCGACAACGTCGTTGCGGTCGGCAACCACGTCCGCAAGGGTGTCGAGGCGCTCGGCCACCCGCTGGTGTCCGGCGTCCGCGGTGCCGGCCTGCTGCTCGCGATCACGCTCACCGCACCGGTCGCCGAACAGGTCGCCGATGCGGCGCTCGCGGCCGGGTTCATCGTCAACAACGTGACCCCGCACGCGATCCGGCTGGCGCCGCCGCTGATCCTCACCAGCGCCGACGCCGACGCGTTCCTGGCAGCACTGCCCGGCATCCTGAACAGCGAGGTGACCGCATGACCCGGCACTTCCTCCGTGACGACGACCTGACCCCGGCCGAGCAGGACGAGGTCCTGAGCCTCGCCCAGCAGCTGACCGCGGATCGGTTCGCGCGGCAGCCGCTGGCCGGGCCGCAGACGGTCGCGGTGATCTTCGACAAGACCTCGACCCGGACCCGGATCTCGTTCGCGGTCGGGATCGCCGACCTCGGCGGCGTACCGCTGGTGATCGACGCGCAGACCTCCCAGCTCGGCCGCGGCGAGCCGATCGCGGACACCGCCCGGGTGCTGACCCGGCAGGTCGCGGCGATCGTCTGGCGGACCGGGGGCCAGGCGCGGATCGACGAGATGGCATCCGCGTCCACGGTGCCCGTGGTGAATGCGCTGACCGACGAGTTCCACCCTTGCCAGATCCTCGCCGACCTGCTCACGGTGCGGCAGCACAAAGGCTCGACGGCCGGGCTGAAGCTTGCCTACCTCGGCGACGGCGCGAACAACATGGCGCACTCGTACCTGCTCGGCGGGGCGACCGCCGGCATGCACGTCGTGGTCGGCTCGCCGGCGTCGTACCAGCCGGATCAGCAGATCCTCGCCGACGCACAGCGGATCGCCGCCGGTACCGGCGGTTCGGTGACCTGGACCGACGACGCGATCGCCGCGGCCGACGGCGCGGACGTAGTCGCCACCGACACCTGGGTGTCGATGGGCCAGGAGGCCGAGGCCGCGGCCCGCGAGGCGCCGTTCGTGCCGTACGCCGTCACCGAGCAGCTGCTCGGCAAGGCGAAGCCGGACGCGATCGTGCTGCACTGCCTGCCGGCCTACCGGGGCAAGGAGATCGATCCCGCCGTGATCGACGGCCCGCAGTCGGTGGTCTGGGACGAGGCGGAGAACCGGCTGCACGCGCAGAAGGCCCTGCTGTGCTGGCTGTTGGAGAGCTCATGACGGCCGGACTGCCGACCACCAAGACCGCGCGACAGCAGCGGATCATCGACCTGCTCGGCCGGCAGCCGGTCCGGTCCCAGACCGAGCTCGCCGACCTGCTGGCCGCGTCCGGCCTGGTCGTCGGCCAGGCCACGTTGTCACGCGACCTGGTCGAGATCGGCGCGGTCAAGATCCGGGACGGATCCGGCGCGCTCGCGTACGCCGTACCGGGTGAGGGCGGTGACCGTACGCCGCGGGCCGGCGAGGCGGCCGCGTTCGAGGCCCGGCTGGCCCGGGTCGCGGCCGAGCTGCTGGTGTCCTCCGACGCGAGCGCCAACCTGGTGATCCTGCGAACCCCGCCGGGTGCGGCCCAGTACTTCGCGTCGGCCATCGACCACGCCGCCCTGGACGCCGTACTCGGCACCATCGCGGGCGACGACACCGTGCTCGTGGTGTCGCGCGACCCCGCCGGGGGAGAGGCCCTGGCCCAACGCTTCCTGAACCTGAGCAACAAGGAGGTCGACTGATGACCGATCGGATCGTGCTCGCGTACTCCGGTGGCCTGGACACCTCGGTGGCCATCGGCTGGCTCGGTGAGGAGACCGGAGCCGAGGTGGTCGCGGTGGCGATCGACGTCGGCCAGGGCGGTGAAGACCTGGAGTCCGTCCGGCAGCGCGCGCTGGACTGCGGCGCCGTCGAGTCCGTCGTGGTGGACGCCAAGGACGAGTTCGCCGAGGGTTACTGCCTGCCGGCGCTGCAGGCGAACGCGCTCTACATGGACCGCTACCCGCTCGTGTCGGCGCTGTCGCGCCCGCTGATCGTCAAGCACCTCGCCGAGGCCGCGAAGATGTACGGGGCGGCGATCGTCAGCCACGGCTGCACCGGCAAGGGCAACGACCAGGTCAGGTTCGAGGTCGGCATCGGCGCGCTGGCGCCTTCCCTGCAGGTGATCGCGCCGGTGCGGGACTACGCGTGGACCCGGGAGAAGGCGATCGCGTACGCCGAGGAGAAGAGCCTGCCGATCGACGTGACCAAGAAGTCGCCGTACTCGATCGACCAGAACGTCTGGGGCCGGGCCGTCGAGACCGGCTTCCTCGAGGACATCTGGAACGGACCGATCGAGGACCTCTACTCCTACACCTCGGACCCGACGGTGCCGCGCGAGCCGGACGAGGTGGTGATCACCTTCGACGGCGGCGTACCGGTCGCGCTCGACGGTGAGAAGGTCACGATGCTCGAGGCGATCCAGCAGCTGAACGCCCGGGCCGGTGCGCAGGGCGTCGGCCGGCTCGACATGGTCGAGGACCGGCTGGTCGGGATCAAGAGCCGCGAGGTGTACGAGGCGCCCGGTGCGATCGCGCTGATCACCGCCCACATGGAGCTCGAGAACGTCACCGTCGAGCGGGACCTGGCCCGGTTCAAGCGCTCGGTGGACCAGCGCTGGGGCGAGCTCGTGTACGACGGCCTGTGGTACTCGCCACTGAAGAACGCCCTGGACACGTTCATCGCGGACGCGCAGCGGGCGGTCTCCGGCGACATCCGGCTGACCCTGCACGCCGGCCGTGCCGTCGTCACCGGCCGGCGCTCGGACCAGAGCCTGTACGACTTCAACCTGGCCACGTACGACGAGGGCGACGTGTTCGACCAGTCCCTCGCCAAGGGCTTCGTCGACCTCTGGGGCCTCCCCTCCAAGCTCGCAGCCCAACGCGACAACCGCCTCTGATCCCTTCCGTTCATCGGGCCCTTGTGACCCGACGACACGCCGGGTCACAAGGGCCCGATGAACGGTTGAGAGGATGCAGGACGTGAGTTCCGAGGACACTACGGGCAGGACGCAGCTGTGGGGTGGGCGGTTCGCGGCCGGTCCGGCGGATGCGCTGGCCGAGCTGAGCCGGTCGACGCAGTTCGACTGGCGGCTGGCGCCGTACGACATCGCCGGGTCGAAGGCGCACGCCGCCGTACTGCACCAGGCCGGGCTGCTGTCCGACGGTGACCTGGAGCGGATGCTGCTCGGCCTGGACGCGCTGCTCACCGACGTCGAGACGGGCACGTTCGCCCCGGCGCCGGACGACGAGGACGTGCACACGGCGCTGGAACGCGGGCTGCTGGAGCGCCTCGGTCCCGAGCTCGGCGGCCGGTTGCGCGCCGGCCGGTCCCGAAACGACCAGATCGCCACCCTGTTCCGGATGTACTTGCGCGACCACGCCCGGATCATCGCCCGGCTGGTGCTCGACCTGGTCGACGGGATCGCGGGCCAGGCCGAGCGGCACCTCGGTGTGGCGATGCCGGGCCGGACCCACCTGCAGCACGCCCAGCCGGTTCTGCTCAGCCACCATCTGCTCGCGCACGCCTGGCCGCTGGTCCGTGACCTGCAACGCCTGCGGGACTGGGATGCCCGGGTCGCCGCCGACTCGCCGTACGGGTCCGGCGCGCTGGCCGGCAGCTCGCTCGGCCTGGACCCGCAGCGGGTGGCCCGCGACCTGGGCTTCACCGACTCGTCGCCGAACTCGATCGACGGCACCGCGGCCCGGGACTTCGTCGCCGAGTTCGCGTTCGTCACCGCGATGATCGGCGTCGACGTGTCCCGGCAGGCCGAGGAGGTGATCCTCTGGGCGACGAAGGAGTTCGGATTCGTCGAGCTGGACGACGCGTACTCGACCGGGTCGAGCATCATGCCGCAGAAGAAGAACCCGGATGTCGCGGAGCTGGCCCGGGGCAAGTCCGGCCGGCTGGTCGGGAACCTGGCCGGGCTGCTGGCCACGCTGAAGGCGCTGCCGCTGGCCTATAACAGAGACCTGCAGGAGGACAAGGAGCCGGTCTTCGACTCGATCGACACCCTGGTCGTGCTGCTGCCCGCGTTCAACGGCATGATCCGCACGCTGCGCTTCGATACCGCCCGGCTCGAGGAGCTGGCCCCGCAGGGGTTCTCGCTCGCCACCGACATCGCCGAGTGGCTGGTCCGTGAGGGTGTGCCGTTCCGGGTCGCGCACGAGGTCGCCGGGACCTGCGTGCAGGAATGCGAGAAGCGCGGCATCGAGCTCTGGGACCTGACCGACGAGGACCTGGCCGCGATCTCGCCGCACCTCACACCGGGGGTCCGGGAGGTTCTCACGGTCCAGGGTTCGGTTGCCTCGCGCAACGGTCGTGGCGGCACCGCGCCGGACCGGGTGGCCGAGCAGCTGGCCGAGCTGCGGACCCGGACGGAGGAGCTCGCCGGGTGGCTGACCTCCTGAGCGTGCTGTCCGGCCCGGTGCTGGATGCCGCTCCGCAGCTACTCGGCGCCGCACTGCGCAGCACGGTCGGCGGCGACCAGGTCGACGTGCGGCTGACCGAGGTCGAGGCGTACGACGGTCCCGAGGACCCCGGCTCGCACGCGTATCGCGGCTGGACCGCCCGCAACGCGGTGATGTTCGGCCCACCCGGGCACCTCTACGTCTACTTCACCTACGGCATGCACTTCTGCATGAACATCGTCTGCGGTCCGCCTGGGCGGCCGTCGGCGGTGCTGTTGCGCGCCGGCGAGATCGTGGCCGGCGCGGAGACGGCCCGGGTACGACGCGCGGCGGCCGGCAAACCGGACCGCGAGCTCGCCCGTGGCCCGGCGCGGATGTGCCAGGCCCTCGGCATCGACCGGGAGCAGAACGGCGTCGACCTGTTCGACCCGGCCGCGCCGGTCCGGCTGCTCCCGGGCAGCCATGACGGCCTGGTCGAGACCGGCCCGCGGGTCGGCCTCCGCGAGGCCGCCGACCACCCCTGGCGGTTCTGGATCAGCGGCGACCCCACCGTCTCGACCTACCGCCCGCACCAACCGAAGCGCAGGCCTTAGCGACGGGCGAGCTCCAGGACGACGTCGAGGTCGGCGCGGGCGGTGTCGACGTCCGGCGAGGGCCACAGGCCGATCCGGTGCGCGCCGGCCTCCTCGAGGGCGGCGATGTGCGCCAGCGCGTCGTCCATGGTGCCGATCAGCCCGATCTCACCCCACCAGTCCGGCGGCAGCCCGGCCAGCGCCTCGGCGCCGCGCTCGGCGTACACCGCGGCGAGCTCGTCGTAGAACGGCAGCGTCCGCAGCACGGGTCCCGCCTCGGTCAGGCGCTGCTCGAGCCACGGCGTCATCACCCGGTATGCCGCGGCCCGCTCCGGCAGCACGCAGAACGCGGAGAACGTCGCGATCGGGAACCCCGGCTCCCGCCCGGCCAGCCCCAGCGCATGCCGCACGTACGCCGGCCCGGCCGGCTCCGCCAGCACCAGCCCGTCCGCGACCCGTCCTGCCAGCGCCAGCGACTTGGGTCCCTGTACCCCGGCGAGGAGTGCCGGTGGCTCGGCCGGCGGCTGGTCCAGCCGGACCTGGTCGAGCGTCACGTACCGCCCCTGCACCGACACCGTCTCGCCCGCCAGCAGGCGTCGTACCGCGTCCATGACCTCCTCGAACGCCGTCAGCGGTGACGCGGCGCGGGCGCCCATCTGTGCCATCCACGCCTGGACGCCGTGGCCCAGCCCGGGCATCACCCGGCCCGGCGCGAGCCCGCACAGGGTGGCGATCTCCATCGCCGTCACCGCCGGGTTCCGCGCCACCACGGGCAGGATGCCGACGCCGACCCGGAGCCGCTCGGTCACCGCGAGTGCAGTCGCGGCGAGGCTGACGCCAGCGGTGTAGAAGCAGTCCTCGATCAGCCACAGGTGGTCGGCGCCACCGACGTCGAGCCGGCGGGCGAACTCGGTCACCAGGGCGGGCGGGTACGTGCGGTGGAAGCACAGGCCGATCTCGGCGCGTTGGACTGTCATGACCCCTGACCGTAGCGGCGGGTTCGGACACCTGCCGGACGACCCGGACACACCGGACCGATGAGGCCCGCGACACCTGCGCGCCGGTAGG
>Ga0075428_100006493_pt1 | contig 12997 bp, 13 predicted proteins | sample RhiMetdeltSRZDD2_FD_75291 | JGI IMG/M metagenome (GOLD analysis project Ga0075428, IMG submission 75291) | Populus rhizosphere microbial communities from Tennessee, USA - Rhizosphere MetaG P. deltoides SRZDD2 | ecosystem: Host-associated > Plants > Roots > Rhizosphere > Soil | place: USA...
TACCTCGTCGACTCGGGCGGCGCCTTCCTGCCCATGCAGGACGAGGTGTTCCCCGACCGGGAGCACTTCGGCCGCATTTTCTTCAACCAGGCGAACATGTCGGCTCTCGGGATTCCCCAGGTCGCCGTGGTCATGGGCTCGTGCACGGCCGGCGGCGCCTACGTGCCGGCGATGAGCGACGAGACTGTGATCGTGCGGGGCACCGGGACGATCTTCCTCGGCGGCCCACCGCTCGTGAAGGCGGCCACCGGCGAGGAGGTCAGCGCCGAGGAGCTCGGCGGCGCGGACGTCCACTCGCGCGTCTCCGGCGTCACAGACCATTACGCGGTCAGCGACGAGCACGCCCTCGCGCTCGCGCGGCAGATCGTCCGCAACCTCCATCGCCGCAAGCCCGAGCCGCCGTGGGACGTGCTCCCGTCCGAGGAGCCGCTCTACGACCCGGAGGAGCTCTACGGCATCGTCCCGACCGACTACGCGAAGGGCTACGACGTGCGCGAGCTCATCGCGCGCCTCGTCGACGGCAGCCGGCTGCACGAGTTCAAGCCGCTGTACGGCGAGACGCTCGTCTGCGGCTTCGCGCGCATCGAGGGGTATCCGGTCGCGATCCTCGCGAACAACGGCGTCCTCTTCTCGGAGTCGGCACTCAAGGGCGCGCACTTCGTGGAGCTCGCCTGCAAGCGGCGCGTCCCGCTCCTCTTCCTCCAGAACATCACCGGCTTCATGGTCGGGAAGGAGTACGAGGCAGGCGGGATCGCCAAGGACGGCGCGAAGCTCGTCACCGCGGTCGCGTGCGCGCAGGTGCCGAAGTTCACGGTGATCGTCGGCGGCTCGTTCGGCGCCGGCAACTACGGGATGTGCGGCCGCGCCTACGCCCCGCGCCAGCTCTGGATGTGGCCGAACGCGCGCATCTCGGTCATGGGCGGCGAGCAGGCCGCCAACGTGCTCTCGACGGTCGGGCGTTCGGATCCGGACGAGATTCGCGCGAAGTACGAGCGCGAGGGGAACCCCTACTACTCGACCGCGCGTCTCTGGGACGACGGGATCGTCGACCCGGTCGACACCCGCAAGGTGATCGCCCTCGGGATCTCGGCGGCGCTCAACGCGCCGATCCCCGAGACCACCTTCGGAATCTTCCGGATGTAGCGCGTCGCGTCTTCCGTCGTGGCCTCGAGGTCGGCCACGGCGCGGTCGAGCTGCCGGCGGGTTTGGACCGTTCCGCGGGCGAGGTCTGTGGTCAACCCGTTCGCGGCGGCCGCGACCTGGTTGGTGGCGTTCGCCTGCGGACGGATATTGGAGCGCTGCGGCTTCCGCACGGGCGCGGGCTTCGCGGACCGACGCGCCGGGCGCGCCACCGTTCCCACGCTCGGCGCGGCGGCGGCGGCCGGGGCGTCACGCTCGGTCGGGGCAGCGGCGGGAGCGGAGGCCGTGCCTGCGCCCGCGTCGCCTCGCGGCACGAGGCCCTGCTGGATTCCGACGCCCGTCCCGAGGACGGCGGCGGAGAGCCCGCCGGCGACCTTGACGGTCGCCCCGCGGCCGGTGAGCCAGCCGGCGAGCGACCCGAATCCGTCCCACCCGAACCCTGGCAACGGGACCAGGCCGCCGAGAACGCGGCCCCTCGTGCGCGGCGCCTCGTCGTCGAGCTCGACCCGGAGGGCCCGGCGCGCACGGAAGAGCAGCGTCTCAACAGCCGGCACAGACATGTCCATCGCGGCCGCGATCTCCACGTACGAGCGTCCTCCGATCTCGCGAAGGACGAGGGCCTCGCGCTGCGCGGGGCGCAGCCGCTCGAGCGCGATCCGGATGTCGTCGGCCGAAGGGCCCTCGCGATCCGGTGCCGCGATGAACTCGGCGTCGAGCTCGACCTCCAACGGCCGGGCAGCGCGCGTGCGGAACCGCCGGCGCGCGGCGTTCTGGGCGATGGTCAGGAGCCAGGCCTGCGGCTGCTGCGGCTCATCCCCGCGGCGCAGCGCCCGGTAGGCGTCGAGGAAGGCCGTCTGAGTGATGTCCTCGGCCTCGTCGGGATCTCGCACGTCCCGCAGGACGAAGCGGTAGACGTCGCGCTTGTGGCGCGTGTAAAGGCGCTCCAGGTCACGCCCGGCCTTCATCTTCGCCGCAACGGTCCGCATGCTCCCTCGCTCAGGTACCCGGGAGGGCGCGAGTTTGCACATCCGCCGCAAGTTTCCGCTCCCGGGCCGACTCCTCTTCGTAGGGGGACAGACAACGCCCGCCGGTCTCTGCGGCCCCGGCGGGCGTTCCTTTACCCGCACTAAACTTCGCCCATGCCGTACGTGGTCGTGGACGGGAAGGACGTGGAGCCGAGCTACGGCGGCGTCTTCAGGCAGATCCGCCGCCACCTGGGCGTGAACGCGTTCGGGATCAACCAGATCGACCTGCCGCCCGACACGGCCGGACGCGAGCACGACCACGCCGAGACGGAGCAGGAGGAGGTCTATCTCGTCCTGGCCGGAAGCGGGATCATGCGCGTCGACGGGGACGAGGTGCCCCTGGAGCCCGGGCGCTACGTGTTCGTCTCCGCCGGCACCACCCGCCAGCCCGTGGCCGGGCCGGACGGCCTCTCGTGGGTGGTCGTCGGGGCCCCGCCCAAGGACGGCTGGGAGCCGCAGCTCTAGGCCCTCCGGGCCGGTTCCGCGCGCTCGTCACGCTTTCTGCACGGTTGCGTCACCCACGGGTGCGCCTTTCGGCGCTAGCGTCCAAAGCGGGTGGTGGCCCGGGGTGGCCCCGAGCGGAGAAGGGCGATGCGGCCCGGCTAGCGGAGGGCGCGCTCGCCGCTCGGCTGGCCGAGCCAGTCGGGCACGAGGGTGTCGAGGCGGTCGCGCTCGGAGTCGGTCAGGCCGCGGAGCGGCCCGCGGACGTCCTCGCGCACGGGCACTCCGCGAAGCGCCAGGATCCGCTTCAGCGCCGCGTGGCGCGGGAACGCCTCGAGGCCTTCCCGCAGCTCGCCCAGGAGGGCGCTGCGCTCCGGGCTCGGCTCACGGACGGCGGCGGCGACGAGCTCGGGGAACGCCGTCGCGAGCGCGGAGACCGAGCCGCTGGCGCCCTGCCGCATGGCCGCGCCGATGAGGCTCTCGGCGCCGACGAAGATGTCGAGCCCCTCGATCAGGTACGGCTCCACGGCCTCGAACGGCGCGTCGGAGACCTTCATCCCGGAGAGGTTGGGCGCCGCGTCCCGTAGTCGCTCGACGATGCCGACCGAAACGGCGTAACCGCTCACCTTGGCGAACTCGTAGACGTAGAAGGGCGTGGGCGCGCAGGCCTTGGCGGCGGCGGCCAGGTGTGCGAAGAGCGACTCGTCGTCCAGCTGGAAGTACGGCGGGGCGATGACAGCGACCGCGTCGGCCCCCTGCGCCGCGGCGTGCTCCGCCAGGGCGAGGGTGTCCGCGGTGGATTGGGCACCGCAATGGACTGCGACGTCCAGCTTGCCCTCGCACGCGGCGATGAAGATGTCCGTCACGCGCTTGCGCTCCTCGAGCGAGAGCAGGATCCCCTCGCCGGTCGTTCCCATGGCGAGGATCCCGTCGAGCCCGGCGCCGGCCAGGAAGTCGACCAGCGGCTCGAATGCGTCCTCGTCGAGGGTCGCTCCGCCGTCGCGGAGCGGCGTCACGGCGGCGGCCAGGGTGCCCTTGATCACGGAGCGAACCTTATGCTCTCGCACGATGAGCGCGCTGAGGATCGAGCGGGACGGAGGCGTCCTGCGCGTCACGATCGCCAAGCCGGAGCGCCGGAACGCCTTCGACGCGGCGCTGATCGCCGAGCTCACCGACGCCTTCGCCGACGTCGGCGACGCGCGCGTCGTCGTGCTCACCGGCGACGGACCGAGCTTCTGCGCGGGCGCGGACGTCGAGTGGCAGCGTGCGTCGATCGACCTCTCCTATGACGAGAACGTCGAGGACGCCATGCGGCTCTACCGGATGATGGAGGCGATCGACGAGTGCCCGGCCCCGGTCGTCGCGCGCGTGCAGGGGTTCGCGCTGGGCGGCGGCTCCGGCCTCGTGGCGTGCGCCGACGTCGTCGTCGCGGCGCCCGACGCCGTCTTCGGCTTCACCGAGGTCCGCCTGGGGATCATCCCCGCCGTGATCTCGCCCTTCGTGTTCGCCCGCATCGGCGGCGGCGCGGCCCGACGCTACTTCCTGACGGGCGAGCGCTTCGGCGCCGAGGCCGCGCTTCGCATCGGGCTCGTCCACGAGGTGACCGGGGAGCTCGACGCCGCCGTCGAGCAGATCGTCGGCCACCTCCTCGTCGCCGGCCCCGAGGCCGCGCGGGCGGCCAAGCAGCTGATCCGCGAGCGCCCCACAGGTGAGGCGACGGCGCACCTGGCCGCCCGCATGCGAACGAGCCCCGAGGGCCAGGAGGGCCTCCGCGCGTTCCTCGAGAAGCGCGCAGCGACCCTCCCGGACGGCGGCTCGTGGGGGGTCTTCTCCGAGCGGGCGCCCCGCTAGCCGGGCCCCTTCCCGCTCCCGCCGGCGCCCGTGCCCCAGGTGAGGAGCACGACGAGGGCGACGAGCGCCACGAGCGCGAGCACGAAGGCGATCAGGAGGCGCCGGGCCAGGCCCCTAGTTCCCATGCGCGTACCCCCACGCGCCGCCGGGGTACCCGGTCAGGCGCACCCACGGCGTCTTCGTGTTGAAACAGAATTGGAAGCACTGTTGAAACTTCCCCTGCGCCCGGACGCGATACATGCTCCGGCCCGCGCCGCCGTCGACGTCGAGGCTCGTGTGGCCCTTGAAGTCCCAGCCCGAGAACTGGAGGCAGCATTCGACGGAGCGCCAGTAGGTCGGTGACCACGGGTTCGTCGTCCGCACGATCAGCGAGCCGCCTGCCTGCCAGCACCAGCGGATCGTGAGGATGTACTTCCAGTAGAAGTAGCCGAAGAGCGGGTGCTTGAGGCCGTGCCACCCGTGCACCTTCCTGCACCTGATCGGCGCGGCCGCGACCGCCTCGACGGCCTCGTCCGTGAACTCGGCCGCCTGGAGAACCGTCTCGCCCGTCTCCAGCACGACGGGCTCCTCCGTCGCGATCGTCTCCGCGGACGCGGTTGTCGGCGCGGCCAGAAGCGACGCCGCGATGAGCCCCAGTAGGCACGTGCGCATGAGCGACCTCCCTGTCCAGAACCGAGTCGAGGCCGCGGGCTGCGCCGCTCGAGTTCGCTTTCCTCGAGGATAGAACAGGGTTGCCTCCTCTGACAACGTCCTCTTCGGCCACGTCCACTTAGGGCCTGGGTCTAAGCTGCGGGCGCGCCGGAGCGCATGACTCCATGCCGACAATCCGCAAGCTCCTCGTGGCGAACCGCGGCGAGATCGCCGCGCGAGTCTTCCGAACGTGCCGCCGCCTAGGGATCGAGACGGTGGCGGTCTACGCCCCGGACGACGAGGGCGCGTTTCACACGCGCAAGGCGGACGAGGCAGTCCCGGTCCTCTCCTACCTCTACTCGGAGGAGATCGTCAGGGCGGCCAAGCAAGCGGGCGCCGACGCCATCCATCCCGGCTACGGATTCCTGGCGGAGAACGGGGACTTCGCCGAGGCCGTGGACGCCGCCGGGCTGACCTTCGTCGGCCCCGACCCGCATGCCATCCGGTCGGCGGGCGACAAGCTCGAAGCGAAGCGGCTCGCACGCGAGGCGGGCGTGCCGGTGGTCGAGTCCGGGGAGCCCGAGGAGATCGGCTACCCGCTGATCGTCAAGGCCGCGGCGGGCGGAGGGGGGCGCGGGATGCGCGTGGTGCGCTCACCCCGCGAGCTCCAGGAGGCGCTCGAAGCGGCGAGCCGTGAGGCCGAGGCGGGGTTCCGCGACGGCCGTGTCTTCTGCGAGCGCTACGTCGAGCGCCCGCGTCATGTCGAGATCCAGGTGCTGGCCGACCGGCACGGAAACGCGATCCACCTCGGGGAGCGCGACTGCTCGATCCAGCGCCGCCACCAGAAGGTGCTCGAAGAGAGCCCCTCCCCCGCGCTCGACGACGACCTGCGTGCCGCCATGGGCGAGGCCGCCGTCGCCTTCGCGCGCGCCGTCGGCTACGTGAACGCGGGGACGGCCGAGTTCATGCTCGACGGCGACCGCTTCTACTTCCTCGAGCTCAACGCGCGGCTCCAGGTCGAGCACCCGGTGACGGAGCTCGTGACCGGGATCGACCTCGTCGAGCAGCAGCTCCGCGTCGCGTCCGGCGAGCCTCTGTCGGTCGAGCCGCGTGCGCCCGAAGGACACGCGGTGGAGGTCCGCCTCTATGCCGAGCATCCTCTGACCTTCCTCCCGCAGGCCGGCCGGCTCGAGCGGCTCGAGCTGCCCGACACCGTGCGGGTGGACGCAGGCGTGGAGACCGGGGACGAGATCCCGGTCGCTTACGACCCGCTCATCGCGAAGCTGATCGCCCACGGAGCGACCCGGGAGGAGGCGTTCGACGACCTCTCCCGCGCCCTGCGCGCGACCCGCGTCGCGGGAGCGACGACGAATCTCGGGTTCCTCCGCTGGCTCGTCGACCACCCTGACGTGCGCGCGGGACACGCGACGACCGCCTTCCTGGACGAGCATCCGCCCCTCTCGCAGCCCGCAACTCCGGTCGGCCCGTGGTCGAGCGGGTGGCGGCTCAACCGGGACCGCTCCGCCACGCCCGCGGCCTTCCGTCCGCCGCCCACCGTCGAGCAGTCGGCGCACGCCGCGGACTCCGGCGGCGAGCAGAGCACGATCACGGCGCCCATGCCCGGCGTGGTCATCCGCGTCCTCGCGGCGGAGGGCGATCGCGTGGAGCCGCGGCAGCCGCTCGTCGTCCTCGAGGCCATGAAGATGGAGACGCCGCTCGTCTCGCCGTACGAGGGCGTCGTCCGCCGGGTGCACGTCGCGGAGGGCGACCGGGTGAGCGGCGGCGCGGTGCTCGTCGAGCTGGAGGAGTGATGGATACCTCCGACTTCCATCCGGATCCGATCGCTCAGTTCCACCGCTGGCTCGAGGAGGCGGCCGCCGCCGGCGTCGAGATGCCCGAGGCCATGACGCTCGCGACCGCCGACGCCGAGGGCCGACCGTCGGCACGCACCGTCCTGCTCAAGTCGGCCGCGGGGGACGGCTTCCGGTTCTTCACGAACACGGAAAGCCGGAAGGGACGCGAGCTGGCCGAGAACCCGAACGCCGCGCTCGTCTTCCACTGGGCGCAGGAGCCTCGGCGGCAGGTGACGGTCGCCGGGCCGGTCTCGCCGCTCCCGCTGGAGGAGGCCGAGACCTACTTCCGCTCGCGCCCGCTGGGCAGCCGGCTGGGCGCGTGGGCGTCCCGGCAGACCACGGTCATCCCCGGCCGCGAGGAGCTCGACCGGGCGTTCGCGGAGGCGGAGGCCGCGTACGGCGACGACCCGCCGTTGCCGCCCTGGTGGGGCGGGTATCTCCTCACGCCCACGCGCCTCGAGTTCTGGCAGAACGGCCCGAACCGACTCCACGACCGCTTCCGCTACACACGCGACGGCGAATCCTGGCGCCTGGAGCGCCTCGCTCCCTAGCTAGAGCAGGAAGTCGCGGACGGCGGCGTTGAACTCGTCGGGGCGCTCGCCGGCGGCGAAATGGCCGACGCCGGGGAGCACGACGAGCTTCGAGTCGGGAATGGCCGCGTGCAGCTCCTCCCCCACACGAAGGGGCGAGCGGACATCGAGCTCGCCCCAGAGCAGCAAGGTCGGCACCTCGATTCGCGGCAGGACGTCTCGCAGGTCGGCGGCGGCCATCGCGTGCAGCATCGTCCGCGTCCCACCGATATGAATGTCGCCCATGATCTCGAGCAGCTCGTCGGCGAGCTCGGGCGGCGCACCGTCCGTGAGGAGGCCCGGGAGGTAGCCGGCCGCCCATTCCGACGGTGGGCGACGGAGCTCAGCCTCGACGCGGGCTACCCGCTGCACTACCTCGTCGGGCGGCAGGGAGCCGGCCCAACCCGCGTAACCGCCCGCCAGGACGAGCGAAGCCGGGACGTGAGGGTGACGCCGGTAGAGCTCGAGGGCGAGCGCGCCTCCCCACGAAAGGCCCAGGACACGCGGGCGCGCGATCCCCGCCGTCTCCAGCCAGGCGGCGAGGCAGTCCGCGTAGTCCCCCATCCCCCAGGTCTCGGGCGGATCGTCGCTGCCGCCGCACCCCGGTGCGTCCCACGCGGCGAGCGCGAAGTCCTCGTGGAGGCCCTCGAGCTGCCGGCGCACCTGGCGGCTGTCGCCCCAACCTCCGTGCAGGAGCACCAGCGGCGGGCCGTCCCCCGCGGTCGCGTACGCAATCCGCAGCCCCCCGACCTCGACGTCCTGAAGGCGCATGAACAGAGCACTCTAGGCACGTTTTCGGCCAACGCCCAGGGGTAGGTCAAGAGTGACGAATCCGAACCCAAGGAGGCTCATGTCTCACCTCAAGAACAAGCGCGTGGCATTCCTGGCGACCGACGGCGTCGAGCAGGTCGAGCTGACGGAGCCGTGGAAGGCCGTCGAGAAGGCCGGTGGCGAGCCCGAGCTCGTCTCGCTCGAGAAGGGCACGATCCAGGGCTTCAATCACTTCGACAAGGGCGACACGTTCACAGTCGACAAGACCGTGGGCGAGGCCAGCCCGAGCGACTACGACGGGCTGGTCCTGCCGGGCGGCGTCATCAACCCGGACGTCCTACGGATGCACGACGACGCGATGGACTTCGTCAAGGGGTTCTTCGAGCAGGGCAAGCCGGTGGGCGCGATCTGCCACGGCCCCTGGACGCTCGTCGAGACCGGCATGGTCAAGGGCCGCAAGGTCACGTCGTGGCCGAGCCTGAAGACGGACATCCGCAACGCCGGCGGCACGTGGGTCGACGAGGAGCTCGTGATCGACCGCGGGCTCTTCACGAGCCGCAAGCCGGACGATCTGCCGGCCTTCTGCAAGAAGCTCGTCGAGGAGGTCGCCGAGGGCAAGCACGCCGAGCAGCGCGAGGCAGCCCTGACGCGCTAGCCCAGTAGGTCCTTGAGGCGCATCGCGAGGGCAGTGTCGCCCTCCACGCGGATCTTCCCCATGAGGAAGGCGCCCATTGGGCTCTGCTCTCCGCGCACGATGCGCAGGAAGAGCTGTTCGGGGACCGCGATCACGCAGTCGGCGGCGGCGTCGCTCTCGCTCACCGAGACGGCGCCGTCGTCGACCTCGACCCGCCAGCTCCCCGCACCCTCGACGTCGAAGCGGTACGTCGCCCGCAGGCCGCGCGTGCGCGCCGCGCTGTGCCGGGTGCGCTCCGCGAGGCCCTCGAAGAACTCTCTGGCGCTCGCCGCGGCCATCTAGATCGCCGCCGCCGGCGCAGGCTCCGGCCCCGCGGGCCGCCGGTAGCGCGGCGCCGGGAGGAGAAGGGTGAGGGCGATGCAGACCAGCGGGCCGAGCGCCGTGCAGAGGAGCGCCGTCTCGAGATCCACCGCGTCCGCGACGGCGCCCAGGGAGAGCGCGGCGACGCCGCCCAGGCCGATCGCGAGCCCGATCGAGAGCCCGGATGCGACGCCGACCCGGCCCGGCAGGTACTCCTGGCTCATGACCAGGCTCACGCTGAACGTCCCGATCACCGCCGCCCCGGCGAAGAAGAGCGCGATCAGTCCGACCGTCCCGCCGACGAGCACGTAGGTCGCGATCAGCGGTGGGGACACGATGAAGCTGCCGAGCAGCACCTTGCGACGGCCGACCCGGTCGGCGAGCGGCCCTCCGAGCAGCGTGCCGAGGGCGCCGGCGAAGAGGAACAGCGCGAGCACGTGCGTGCCGTAGGCGGCGCCGTTGCCGCGCGAGACCTCGAAGAGCGGGATGAACGTGAAGAGCCCCATGTGCGCCAGGCTCCGCAGGCCGACGATGGCGAGGAGCATCAGCGCTCCGCCCCACTGGTCGCGCGCCGCTGCGGCGCGCCTCTCGATCGCGGCCGGCTCGAACGACGCCAGGTACGGGAGCGCGAAGAGCAGCATCGCCGCGACGAGCAGGCCCGGGAGGGCGACGAACACGCCCCCTTCGAGGCCCAGGCCGACGGTGATGACGAAGAACGACGCGACCAACGGCCCGAGCGCGAAGCCGATGTTTCCCCCCACGGAGAAGAGCGACATGCCGCTCGCGCGCTTGCTCCCGCTGACGTAGCTCGCGAACTTCGAGCCCTCCGGATGGTAGGCGGCCACGCCCAGGCCCGAGGCGAGCACGCCGACGATCACGAGCCCGTAGCTGGGCGCGATGGAGGCGAATGCGATCCCGATGCCCGCGAGGGAGACCCCGGCGGGCAGGAGCCAGAGCGCGCCCCGGGCGTCCGACCAGAGCCCGAAGGCGGGCTGGATGATCGACGAGCTGAAGGTGGCCACCAGGATGAGAGCCCCGACCATCGTGTACGAGAGGTCGAACTTCGCCTCCAGAAAGGGCAGGAGGGCGGGGAGCGAGCCCTGCGCCAGGTCGGTGGCCAGGTGGCCAGAGGAAAGGGCGGCCATGCCGCGGGGGTCCAAGCCGTCCTTCACGCGCCCAACAGTACCCGGGCGACCTGCCCGCAACGCCTGCGGAACCGCGCTCCCACCAACGATGAAGCCCTCCTAAGTGGAGGGCTTCGAGGGGGAGAGGTATTCGCCCGCGGGGGAGGGTGCGGGCTGGGGAGAGGGTAGAGCTGCGCTCTGTGGCGCACCCTTGATATCGGCCTCCCGGGACGTGCGCTGATCCCTCGAACGAGGCACGATGGAACGAGCCTCCGATACCATCCCGCCGCCCATGGAGATCGACGTTGTCGAGGCGCCGCCGGGTGGGGTCGAGGCAGACGTCCTCGTCTTCCCGGTCTACCACCCTGTTGCGCTGACAGAGGCCGCAGAGGGGCTCGACCGCCTGCTCGACGGGCGGCTCGCGCGCCTCATCGACGAGGGCGAGATCCGCTGCAAGCGGGGCTCTGTCGCGCTCACGCACACGGACGGCCGGCTGGCCGCGCGCCGCGTCGGCGCCGCCGGCGTGGGCAAGGAGGCGCTCGAGCCCGACTCGCTCCGCACCGCGGCCGCCGCGGTCGCCCGGCGGACGAAGGAAGTCGGCGGCAGGTCGATCGCGTGGCTCGTCGAGGCGAGGGAGGGCCTCTCGCCCGCCGAGCAGGCGCGCGCGATCGTCGACGGCACGCTGCTCGGCCAGTACGAGAACGGCCGCTGGAAGACGAACGGCGACGACGAGGACGGCGCCGACCTCGAGCGCCTCATCCTCTGCGGCCCGGGCGCGGCCGCCGGGGCCGACGAGGCAGCGCGCGCGGGGATCGTCGCGTCCTGGGCGAACCGCTGCCGCGACCTCGTCAACGCGCCCGCGAACGAGCTCACGCCCGAGCGGCTCGCCGCCTGGGCGGAGGAGGCCGCGGCCGCCAACCCGGCGCTGCGCTTCGAGGCCCTCGGCCCCGAGGAGATCCGCGCTGCGGGCATGGGCGCGTTCTCGGCGGTCAGCCAGGGGAGCGACAACCCGCCGCGCCTGATCACGCTGACCTACGAGCCGGAGTCGCCCGCGGACCCGGACCTCCGGGTCGGCCTCGTCGGCAAGGCGATCACGTTCGACTCGGGCGGGCTCTCGCTGAAGCCGGCGTACCGCATGGACGAGATGAAGTCGGACATGGGCGGCGGCGCAGCGGTCCTGACCGCCACCGCCGCGATCGCCGAGCTCGGCCTCCCCGTACGGATCCTGACCGTGGTGCCGTCGTGCGAGAACATGCCCGGCGGCCACGCGCTCCGGCCCGGCGACATCGTCACGTCGATGAGCGGCAAGACGATCGAGATCTCCAACACGGACGCCGAGGGTCGCCTGATCCTGGCCGACGCGCTCTGGTACGCGCGCGAGTCGGGGGCGACGCACGTCCTCGACCTCGCGACCCTCACGGGCGGCGTCGTCGTCGCCATGGGCGACCTCTACGCGGGCCTCTTCGGGAACGACGACGCCTGGGTGGGCGAGATCCAGGCCGCCGCGGAGGAGAGCGGCGATCTCGCCTGGCGCCTGCCGCTCCACGAGCGGTACGGGCGCTACAACGACTCCCCCTTCGCCGACCTGAGGAACTCGTCCGACTACCGGCAGGCCTCCCCCATCCTGGCGGCCGCCTTCCTCCAGGAGTTCGCGGGCAAGGGCCCCTGGGCGCACCTCGACATCGCCGGCACGTCCTACCTCGAGCGCGGCCGCGGCGACTACTACACGCACCTCGGCGCCACCGGCTACGGCGTCAGGCTGCTCGCCGAGCTGGCACGTCGGCTCACTTCCTAAGTGGACTTCGACCTCTCGGACGAGCACGACCTTCTGCGCAAGACCGTGCGCGAGTTCGCCGAGGAGCGCATCGCGCCCGTCGCGGAGGAGCTCGACCGCGAGCACCGCTTCCCGTACGAGATCGTCTCCGAGCTCGCCGAGCTCGGCCTCATGGGGATCCCGATCCCCGAGGAGCACGGCGGCGCGGGCGGGGACACGCTCTCCTACGCGATCGCGATCGAGGAGCTGACCCGCATCGACTCGTCCGTGGCGATCACGGTCGCCGCGCACACCTCGCTCGGGACGATGCCGATCCTGCTCTTCGGCTCCGACGAGCAGAAGGCCGAGTGGCTCCCCGACCTCGCCTCGGGGCGCAAGCTCGCCGCCTTCGGGCTGACCGAGCCCGGTGCCGGCTCCGACGCGGGCGCGACGCGCACCCGGGCGGAGCTGCGCGACGGCTCGTGGGTCGTCAACGGCTCGAAGATCTTCATCACGAACGCCGGCACCGACATCTCCGCCTGCGTGACGATCACCGCGCGGACCGGCGACGACGAGATCTCCAACATCATCGTCCCGAACGGGACGCCCGGGTACGAGGTCTCGGCGCCGATGCGGAAGATGGGCTGGCGCGCCTCCGACACGCGCGAGCTCTCGTTCCGCGACGCCGAGGTGCCCGAGGGCAACCTCCTCGGCCCCCGCGGCGCCGGGTTCAAGCAGTTCCTCGAGATCCTCGACGGCGGGCGCATCTCCGTCGCCGCCATGGGCCTCGGCCTCGCGCAGGGCGCCTACGAGCTCGCCCGCTCGTACGCGCAGGAGCGCGAGCAG
>Ga0075428_100006496_pt1 | contig 12995 bp, 8 predicted proteins | sample RhiMetdeltSRZDD2_FD_75291 | JGI IMG/M metagenome (GOLD analysis project Ga0075428, IMG submission 75291) | Populus rhizosphere microbial communities from Tennessee, USA - Rhizosphere MetaG P. deltoides SRZDD2 | ecosystem: Host-associated > Plants > Roots > Rhizosphere > Soil | place: USA...
AGCAGCCGCGGCCCCACCACCCCTTCGACGTACGCCCGATGAAACTCCTGGTCGAGATCGAAGATCCGCGTGAACTCCCGCCGCTTCGATTCCTCGGCGAGGTCACGATTGATCTCCCGCAACCGCGCCACGATCCGTTTCCGGCGATCCTCGGGCAGCGACGCCGCCGTGTGCGCGGCCAGACCCTCGAGGTGCCCAACGATGAGAATGATCTCACGCCCGTCCTCCTGCGTGAGCGGGGCGACGATGAGACGTTGATCCTGCCCGCGGCCGACCGAGGAGACGAACCCCTCCTGCTGCAGCCGATGCAGCGCACTGCGCACGGGCGTTCGACTCAATCCCAGGCGTTCGGCGACGGCGCGCTCGGCGATACGCGCGCCGGGTGGCAGATGCCCCCAGACGATCAGCCCGCGCAGCTCCTGGTAGACGCGCGAGACCGTGTCGGACCGTGCGTGCGCCTCAGCCGGCGCACTCACGCTCGCCGGAGCGTTGGATCTACGCGGGGCGCGCCGCGGGACCGAGGTCGTCACGCCGGCCAAGCTAAGTGCCCGCCCATGTGGTCCGCAACCACGGTGACCGAGGCGTGACCGCACGGGGTTCGGGTCGTCGATCCGGCCGCGGGGCGACCGATTTGGTCGACCATTGTGGTATGCCCGCACGGACCGTACGTTGTCGCTCGCTCGTTCCACAGCCCACTACGCCGCAGGCCATGCCGCTCGATCTCGACGATCCTTCCCGCATCTCCGGATCCGCCGACGACAGTCACGGTGTCGACGTCGAAACGCATTCGGGCCTGACGTACCGGCCGCTCCGTACGCCCGAGGACGCCGCCGCGTGCTTCGACCTGCAGGGCCAGATCTGGGGCAGCGCGTTCGACCGCGTCCCTGCATCCCTACTGCGCGTTGCGACCGGCATCGGCGGGCTCGCGATCGGCGCGTTCGACGACCGGGGCGCCCTCGTCGGTTTCGTGTTCAGTCTCGCCGGCCTGCGCAACGGCGAGCCGATTCACTGGTCGCACATGCTCGGCGTTCGCGAGGATGTTCGCGGCATGGGCGTCGGCCGCCACCTCAAGGAGCTGCAGCGCTCCATCCTCGCGCGCCGAGGGATCGCGCGCGTACTCTGGACGTTCGATCCGCTCCAGGCGCGGAACGCCCATCTCAACTTCAATCGGCTCGGTGTCAGCCTGCTCGACTATGTCGAGAACATGTACGGCATCACCGCCAGCCCGCTCCACCACGGGTTGGCGACCGACCGCCTCGTCGTCATGCTGCCTACGACGCCAGTCGTGGTCGAGCGGCCAGCGTCGAACGGGGCCGCGGGCGGGGACCGATCGGTGCCGGTGCTGACGCCCTTCCCGCGGGCCGGCGACCTTCGGGTGGACCTCGACGACACGCCAGTACCGAACGTGCTGATCGAGATTCCCACCGACCTCCATCAGGTCACCGCGACGACGCCTGACCTCGCCGGCACGTGGCGCCTCGCGACGCGCGCCAGCTTCCAGCGCGCGTTACGACGTGGCTACCAGGTGACGGGTCTCCATCGCGACCTAACGACGAACCGGGCCTTCTACACGCTGGCCGCCTCGTCATCCGCCGACGCCAATCCCGGACGCTCATGACGGGCCACAATGAACTTCGGCGCAGCCTCGGCTTCACGGACCTCATGCTGATCACGATCGGGACCGTGATCGGCTCGGGGATTTACCTCGTGCCGAGCATCGTGTTGAGGCAGACTGGCGGAAACTCGGTGCTCGCGTTCGCCGTCTGGGCGGTCGCCGGCGTCCTGTCGTTGCTGGGCGCGCTGACATACGCGGAGCTTGGTGGGATGAAACCGGAAGCGGGCGGACTGTATGCGTATCTGCGTGATGCGTTCGGGCCGCTGCCAGCGTTCCTCTATGGCTGGGCGAGCTTTCTCGTCATCGCCAGCGGGTCGATCGCCGCGCTGGCTGTCGCGTTCGCGAACTACCTGTCGCCGTTGCTGCCGTTCAGCGTCCCCGGACGGGCCATCGCGTTGGTCGTGATCGCCCTGGTCGCGGCGATCAACGTGCTTGGCACGCGTGGCAGCGCAACGGTGCAGAACTGGACGACCGGTGCCAAGTTCGGCGTGCTCGCTGTCCTGAGCCTGCTGCTCATTATTCGGGGCGGCGGTGCAGGCACCACGCCGACCACAATCGCCGAGGCGCCTAACGAATCGCTGGCCGCTGGACTTGGAGCGGCAATGATCGGTGTCCTCTGGGCCTACGAAGGGTGGCAGTACGTCACGTTCTCGGCCGGGGAAGCGCGTGATCCGCAGCGAACGTTCCCGCGCGCGATCAGCATCGCAACGCTGCTTCTCATCCTCCTCTACCTGTTGGCGAACGCCGGCTACGTGAGGGCACTGGGTCCGGTGGCCGCGGCGAACAGCGAGCGTGTGGCAGCGGATGCGATTGGGGCAGTCCTCGGGCCCATCGCGGGCCTGATCGTGAGTGTCCTGATCCTCGTCTCGATCTTCAGTGCGCTCAACGGGCTCGTGTTGACGGCCCCACGGTTGTACTACGCGATGGCGCGCGACGGCCTGTTCTTCCAGCGGCTCGCCGCTGTGCATCCCAAGTTCGGCACGCCGGCGTTCGCGATCGTCACGCTGAGCGCCTGGAGTGCGCTGTTCGCCGTCAGCGGGACTTTCGTGCAGCTGCTCACGTATGTCGTGTTTGCCGGATGGCTCTTCTATGCCCTCGGCGCGTACAGCGTGTTCATCTATCGACGCCGGGAGCCTAACGCTGCTCGACCGTATCGCGTGCCCGGGTATCCGGTTACGCCGGTGCTGTTCATTCTGGCGGCTGTGCTTCTCGTGTTCAACACGATTCTCACGCAGCCCGCGCGGGCGGCGGTCGGGCTTGGCTTCGTAGCGCTCGGCGCACCGGCGTTCTTCATCTGGCGTGGGCGTGGTCGCACGGCGGGCGTCCCGGCGGTTGCTTCCCCCGCGGACGGAAGCGATAGATGACGGCCGCGCCGAGGGCGGTGCGCAGACCTCTCGCCATGAGTGCTCTCGCGCTTGCGGCGATGGATCCTGCCGGTCCTGCAGATGCGCAGAAGCCGTCGGTGCCGGACATCCGAAGCTTCGACGCCTACGCCGGGTACGGGGTTCGAAAGGTCGGGGATCCTGCGCCGGTCGATCCGCGCGCGGTGTTCGCCATCGGGTCGTCGACGAAGGCGTTCACATCGGCGGCGGTGGCAGCGCTGGTGGACGATGACAATCAGGATATGATGTACCTGCATTTTCGACGACCAGCTGAAGCTTCCGCCGACGGACTTCAGCGCGAGATGCGCGTGGGGTGATACGAAGAGCGATTCGACGTCGAAGACCCCCGACGGAGATCGATAAGCCACGCGCTCGACGGCGGTCGCATGGCAAGGCGTGAAACGGATTACATGTCCCTCAAGGTGGAGAATTCACAATGAGTCTGGCGCGCGTGGTAGCGTCGCTACGGGTTCGCAAGACGTTCCTCTTCACAGCTCGACACATCATCGACAGGAGCAACACATGACAACTGCGCTTGGTCAGTTCTTGAGGCGCCGACCGCGCATGGCCGCATGGCTGGCCGCGGGAGCGTGGGTTGTCTCGGGCGGCGGCCCGGGGCTTCGTGCGCAGAACGCACCTAACGATCCTGGACTGTCGGAGCTCAATGCGCCGGCGGTCTCGCCGAGTAAGCCGCACCGGCCGTTCGCCGGCACGATCGTCGGTCGTGTAACCGACGTGCGTACCTCGGCACCCGTCGCGAATGCGCAAGTTGAAGTCGAGGGCACCCGGGTGGCGACGGCGACCGGTGATGACGGTCGTTACCGGCTCACGGCGGTGCCCGCCGGCTCACATGTGGTCATTGTCAGGCGGCTCGGCTACGCCGCCGCGCGGCAGAGGGTGGCCGTCACCGACGATCAGCAGGCGACTGCTGACATCACGATGCAGCCGGCTGCCGTTGCTCTCGATCAGGTGGTTGTGACAGGGACGGCAGGTGGCGAGCAGCGCCGATCAATCGGTAACGCGGTGTCGACCATCAACGCGACCGAAGAGCTCGAAAAATCTGCCGCGCCAAACTTGAGCGGTCTTTTGGCTGCCCGCGCGCCTGGTGTGGTCATCGCGCCAACGACGTCGCGGCTCGGCGCCGGGCCGACCATCCAGATTCGCGGCCGGTCGAGTATCGGTCTGGATAACAGCCCGCTGCTGTACGTCGACGGCGTGCGCGTGAACAACGCGACGGGTTCCGGTCCCTCGGGCGTGTCGGGAGGCGGTAGCAGTCTCGGCTCGCAGAACATCAGCGTGGTGGGACGTCTCAACGACATCAACCCTGACGACATCGAGAGTATCGAGGTCATCAAGGGACCCGCCGCGGCGACGATCTATGGCACCGAGGCAGCCAACGGCGTCATCCAGATTATCACCAAGAAGGGCACGGCCGGACGTACGGAATTCAACGTTTCGCTCGAGGAGGGCTCACTCTACTTCCGCGATGCGGAAGGTCGGCTGCCGACGAACTACCTGAAGGACCCGGCGAGCGGCGCCATTGTGCCGTGGAACGGTGTGCAGCAGGAGGAGGCCCGGGGTACTCCGCTCTTCAAGACCGGCCAGACGCGGTTACTGAGTGGGTCGCTTGCCGGTGGTCGGGATCTCCTGCGCTACTACCTGTCGAGCGCGTATCAGAACGACCTCGGCGTCGAACCTAACAACACGCTCCGGCAGTACTCGCTCCACACCAATCTCAACGTCGTACCGAACCCGAAGGTGGATCTCGCGGCGAGCCTGAATTATGTCGATCTCGACGCTCACATTGGCGTTGACAATGGCGTATCCGCGATGCTGGGCGCTGAGGCGGGTCACGCGCTCCTGTTCAAGGCCGGGAGAGGATTCTTCTCGAATTTCGTGCCCGAGATTCCGCAGACGCTGTACGACAACTCCTCCGAGATCAGCCGCTTCACCGGTAGCGGGACCCTCAACTACCGACCGTACGATTGGTTCACCAACACGGCGATCATCGGCGTCGACTATACGGGGGACGACAGTCAAGCCCTCGAGAAGTTCGCGACGCCTGATCTGATGGCGATACTGGGACCCGTCCTCGGCGCCGGCCGAATTCGGCAGACGCTGCGTCACAACAGTGTCGTTACGGCGACGTACGCCGGAACGGCACGGGCGCGCCTAACGTCGTCCCTCACCGCCTCGACGTCCATCGGAGGGCAGTTCTACCGCACCGATCTGAACACGAGCACGCTGGGCGGGTGGGGCTTCCCCGGGCCTGGAATCGAGACCGTATCGGGCGCAGCGAACAAGGAAGATGCAACACAGACGAAGACACTGAACACAACGATCGGGGCGTACGCCGAAGAGAAGCTCGCGTTGAACGACCGACTGTTCCTTACTGGCGGGCTGCGCGTGGACAACAACAGCGCGTTCGGCGACGACTTCAAGTGGGTGACATACCCGAAGGTCGGATTGGCCTGGGTGGTGAACGAGGAGCCGTTCTGGAAGTTGAGCAACGTCATCAACACCCTCAAGCTTCGTGCGGCCTACGGACAATCGGGACGGCAGCCTAACACCTTCGCTGCGCTCCGCACGTTCCAACCGGTTCCCGGCCCGGGCGGCTCGAATGCCGTCACGCCGAACTCCTACGGGAACCCCGATCTCAAGCCTGAACGGGGCACGGAGCTCGAGGTCGGGTTCGAGACCGAGCTGTTCAGCCGGCTGAGCCTGGACTTCACGTACTTCACCAAGAAGACAGACGACGAGATTCTCAGTCAGCCGCTCGCGCCTTCGAGCGGGTTCCCTGGTACCCGGTTCGTCAACCTGGGCCGCGTCGACAATCACGGTATCGAGCTGCAGGGAACGCTTCGCGCGCTCACCATGCCCAAGGTATCGTGGGAAATCGGCGGCAACGTCGCGACCAACAAGGACGAGATCAAGGATCTCGGCGGATTGCCCAGCGTGATCGCGAACCCCGGGCAGTTCAACAAGGTCGGTTATCCGATCGGCGGCATCTTCACGCGTCGCGTGGTGTCGGCCGACCGCGACCCGAACACCGGCCTCGCGACGAACGTCCTGTGCGATGGCGGCGCTGGCGCCGCTCCGGTTGCGTGCCCTCAGGCACCGTTCGTGTTCATCGGCACACCCACACCCAAACTGACCGGCGCCGTCACGAATACGGTGACCATCATGAACCGGCTGCGCCTGTACGCGATGGTCGACTTCAAGCGCGGTCACCGGATGTACAACGCGACGGAGCAGGTCCGTTGTCAGGGCCTCGCAGGCGCCCCGCTGTGCCGCGCGACGTATTACCCGCAGGAGTACTCGCCGCTCTACCTGGCGGAGATTGCCGGAACCGCCTTCCAGATCGGCAACATCGATCAGTTCTTCCAGGATGCTTCGTTCGTGAAGCTGCGCGAAGTGTCCGGCACATTCACGTTCCCCCAGCAGTGGCTGTGGAGCAGTGGCTCGCGCGTATCGCTGACCCTCGCGGCCCGTGAGCTCCACCTCTGGTCCGACTACCGCGGTCCAGACCCCGAGGTCAATCGCTACAACATCGCGACTCAGGCCGATCTACAGGATCAGGCTATCCTGCCGCCGCTCAGTCGCCTCATCGCGACACTCAACGTGAGGTTCTGATCGATGCGCACCCTCAAATTCCCTCTCGCATTGATTGCGGCCGGCTTTGCCGCCGCGTGCACCGAGCTCACGACGCTCGAACAGCAGAATCCGGGACAGCTCGACGCCTCGGGTCTTTATGAGCCGCGGAACGCACAGACCCTCGTGAACGGGGTGATCGCTGACTTCGAGTGTGCGTTTTCGCGTTATGCGTTCGGTACGGCCGTCTTCACCGACGAGCTCACGAATGCTTTCGCGGGGTCGAGCAACTTCGACTACGACCGGCGGACGCTGCCAACGAACGCTCCGTACGGTAACTCGACGTGTGGGACGGCGCAGACCGCGCCGATCTACACGACGCTGTCGATCGCGCGCGCGGACGGTGATACGGTCGCCGCACACCTGGAGACGTGGACCGACGCCGAGGTACCAAACCGAAGCAAGCTGCTCGCGCAGTCGTACACGTATGCCGGCTACGCCATCACCTTGTTAGGCGAGTCCATGTGCTCGGCCGCGATCAACGTCGGACCGGAGCTCACGCCGGCGCAGCTGTTCGCCGAAGCAAAAACGCGCTTCGACAAAGGCATCGCCGCCGCGACCGCCGCCAACGACGCCGCAACGCTCAATCTCGCCACGCTAGGCCGCGCACGCGCGCGGTTGAACCTGGGTGACAAAGCGGGCGCGGGGACGGACGCCGCCAAGATCCCGGCGGGGTTCGCCGCGCTCCTCTCGACGGACGCCGGGACCGCTCGCCGCCAAAACTACGTCTTCCTCGGAATCAACCAGAGCAGCTGGGCCTCCGTGGATCCGTCGTTCCGCGGGCTGACCGTCAACGGCGCCACCGACCCGCGCGTGGCGGTGACGAACACCAACCGGAACGGCACTGCCGGTGTCCAGATCTGGACAGCCGACAAGTATGTATCGCTCGCTACGACGATCCCGGTCGCTCGTTATGCGGAAGCGCAATTGATCGTTGCCGAGTCAAAGCTCGCGGCGAACGACATTCCGGGTGCGGTCGCGGCGATCAATACCGTGCGCGCGGTGCGCAACATCGGGCCCTACGACGCCACCGGGCAGACGTCCGCGCAGGTGCTGGCGCAGATCATCGAGGAGCGTCGTCGCGAGCTCTTCCTCGAGGGGCATCGGCTCGGTGACATCCGTCGCTACGGCCTGCCTATGCTCCCGGCGGCGGGCACGCCGTTCCTGTCAGGCGGTGTGTACGGCCCGCAGACGTGCTTCCCGCTGCCCGACGTGGAGCGCGTCAACAACCCGAACATCGGTAGCGGAACGTAAACCGTGAACTGGTATCGGAATTACCTAGCGACAGTTCTCGCGGCGGCGGTCGGCAGTACCGCCGCCGCGCAGAGCAGCATCTCGTTTCCGCCGTTTCTCGAGATGCGCGTCCCCAAGCCGCCGACGGTAGCGACGGCGGAGAACGGACCGTTCCTGGCGTACGAGGTGCACGTCACGAATTTCACTCCGCAGCCGATCACGTTGAAAAAGCTCGAGGTGATGTCGTCGCCCGACAGACAAGCCGTCTTGACGCTCGGCGATTCGGCGCTGATGCGCGCCGTAACGCGGCCGGGGATGGCGCCTGCAGCCCAGGTGGAGCGACTCAAGGTGAACGGTGGCATGCGTGCCGTGGTGTTCCTGTGGGTTCCGCTCACTGCCGGAGCGGCGCCCAAGCAGATTCAGCATCGCCTGACGATCGAGCAGGGGACCGGAGACAGCGTTCGCACGCAGACGCTGGATGGAGCGATCACACCCGTGACGGCGCAGGCGGTGGCGATCGGGCCGCCGTTGCGCGGCGGTCCGTGGCTCACCGGGAACGGGCCCGCCGACGCATCGGGCCACAGGCGATCCCTCATTCCGATTTACGGAACGCCGGCGATCGCACAGCGCTTCGCGATCGACTTCGTGAAGGTCGCCGATGATGACAAGACGTTCAAAGGCGACCAGCTCAAGAACGAGAGCTACTACGCCGAGGGCGTGGACGCGCTCGCCGTCGCGAACGGAACGGTGGTCGAGGTGAAGGACAGCATTCCCGAGAACGTCCCGGGAATCAACTCGCGCGCCGTGCCGATCACGCTCGAGACGGTCGGCGGGAACCACGTGATCATCGACATTGGCGGCGGCTCCTACGCCTTCTACGCCCACCTCAAGCCCGGCTCGCTCAAGGTGAAGGCGGGTGACAAGGTGACGCGCGGTCAGGTGGTGGGTCTCGTGGGGAACTCCGGCAATTCGACGGAGCCCCACCTGCATTTCCACATCGCCGACGCGAACTCGCCGTTAGGCAGCGAGGGTGTACCCTACCGGCTGGACTCCTTCGAGATCGTCGGTCATTGCACGGCGTTCAACATGGGCTGCCAGCGTTCGTCGCCGGTGACGCGTAAGGGAGAAGTCCCGCTGGCGAACGTGCTGTTACGCTTCCCGTGATTCCGGTGAACGCATCGGTCTTCGCGATGACGGGGCTGGTCGCTGTAATTGCAGGCATGACCTGCTTGCTCGCCCCGTTACGGACCTCCTGGCGGTGGCCCTCTCTCCGAACGGCCCGCTAGCGCACGCCCATCCGAACTGCGCACAACCTTGGGGTCGCTCGCCATCGAGCGGCCCTTTTGCGATTCGCCCGGTGTCGAGCCGACCTCGCTCACGTTCCGAGGAGCTTCACACCACGTCCGCTAACATGCTCGCGCCCTCTCGCGCCGATCCAGCGTCAGCGCCAGGTCGACGCGACCGAGAGAGGCTATGCAGGCGGACTGTTGATGCGCCGCGCGCGACGCGCGCAGTCCGCCTCCCACTCGACGAATGGGCCATCGAAGTCCCTGAGGTGCGTGCCGTCGAACGACCAGACGCGCGTGGCAACCTCGCGCAAGAAGGCTCGATCGTGACTCACCAGCAGCACCGACCCTTCGTATTCCTCGAGCGCGTCTTCGAGCGCCTCGATGTTCTCCACGTCGAGATGGTTCGTGGGCTCGTCGAGGATGAGGAGATTGGCGCGCTTGAGCGTCATGAGCGCGAGGGCTACGCGCGCCCGCTCGCCACCACTCAAGGTGCCGATCTCGCGTTGCACTTCGTCGCCGCTGAAGCCAAAGGCACCGAGACAATTCTGCACCTGGCCTCGACTCCACAAGGGCCGCTGATCCTGGATCGCATCAAACAACGACTTGCGGAGCGGGAGGTCCGCGAGGTCCTGGCGAAACCATGCGAGCGTGATCGATCCGCCGATCTTCGCCTCGCCACTTGCCGGTTCGCGATCGCCGATGATGGTGCAGATGAACGATGACTTGCCCGCGCCGTTAGGCCCGACAAGCGCCACGAAGTCGTTCCGGCGCAGCACAGCCGTGAAATCTTCGACAAGGACGCGACCTGGCACTTCCACTCGGAGGTCGTTGATTGCGATCACCTGATCGCCGCCGCGGTCAGCGACTTCGAGCTCGAGCGACATTGCCGCCGGATCGCCCGGCGGAGGCGCGAGACGCGGCAGTCGCTCCAGTCGCTTGCGCTTGCCCTTCGCCTGAAACGAGTTCACGCCCGCGATGTTCCGCCGGATGTACTCCTCTTCCTTCTTCACGTACGCGCGCTGCTTCTCGAGCTCGCGCTCGCGCGAGAGACGTCGCTCGGCGCGCTGCGGAACGAACTGGCTGTAGTTGCCTTTGTACCACTCGCTCGTGCGCCCTTCCACGTGCAGGATGTGCGTGCAGATGGCATCCATAAACGCACGATCGTGCGACACAACGATGACCGTTTCGTTCGCGTCGTTGAGCCACTCCTGAAGCCAGGTCGTGGTGTCGAGGTCGAGGTGGTTGGTGGGTTCGTCGAGCAGCAGCAGGTCGGCGGGCGCGATGAGCTGTGCTGCGAGGCCGACGCGCCCGCGCTCTCCGCCGGAAAGCGTTGAGACCGGCCGCGTCCTGGACTCTTCAGCGTCGAAGCCCAAGCCCTGAAGCACCGCGTCGACGCGAGCGTGATAGATGTAGCCACCGAGGTCGGCGAAGCGCTCTTGGGTCTGCCCGAAGCGCTCGAGGAAGTCATCCGTGACGCGCTCGCCGAGCTCACCCAACTCGATCGCCTGTTCGGCGATGCGTTTCTCGAGGGCGATCACGTCGCGCCATGCAGCTGCACCCGCCTCCCAGACCGTCGCCGCGCCTTGGAATGCGCGGTGCTGGTCGAGCAGGGCATGACGGAGTCCCGGTTTGCGCGCGACGCTCCCCACCGTTGGCTCGAGCTCTCCGGTGATGAGCTTGAACATCGACGTCTTGCCAGCGCCGTTGCGCCCGATGATGCCCCACCGCTCGCCCTCGGCGACGGTGAAGGTGACGTTCTTGAACAGTTCGGTCGCGCCGAAGGAGATGCCGATGTTGGAGAGCGAGAGAAGGGTCACGCAGAGAGGCGGGTAGATCGAGCAGGTATGAGCGCGGAATGCGGTGCGGTGTGCTGGCGTCGGCTACCGCCAACCCAGAGCCGGCGCGACGTGCGTGAGGATTGATTCGATCACGTGCGCGTTGTATTCGACGCCGAGCGTATTGGGCACGGTCAGCAATAGCGTATCGGCTTCGGCGATGGCTTCATCCGCTTTCAGCTGTTCGATCAACACGTCTGGCTCGGCAGCATAGGACCGACCAAACACGGCCCGCATATTATCAATGACGCCTATCTGATCGCTGCTTTCGCCACGACCGAAGTAGGCGCGGTCGCGATCGTTCATGAGGGCGAAGATGGATCGAGACACCGAGACGCGCGGTTCCCGCGTATGCCCGGCATCGGTCCACGCTTTCCGGAAGACGCGGATCTGGCGAGCCTGCTGGATGTGAAACGGCTCCGCCGATTCGTCTTCCTTGAGCGTTGAGCTTTGCAGGTTCATCCCGCGTTGCGCGGCCCACACCGCGGTCCCGTTGGACGCTGACCCCCACCAGATACGATCGCGCAGTCCGGCGGAATGCGGCTCGAGCCGAAGCAATCCGGGCGGGTTGGGAAACATGGGCCGTGGATTCGGCCGGGCGAATCCTTCTCCTTTCAGAAGCTCGAGAAAGACCTCGGCGTGGCGCCGACCCATTTCCGCATCGGTTCCGCCTTCCGGCGGCGCGTAGCCGAAGTGACGCCAACCTTCGATGACCTGCTCCGGGGAGCCGCGGCTGATCCCGAGCTGCAGCCGGCCGTTGCTGATCAAGTCGGCCGCGCCTGCATCTTCGACCATATAGAACGGATTCTCGTACCGCATGTCGATGACGCCCGTTCCGATCTCGATGCGACTCGTTCTCGTGCCGATGGCCGCGAGAAGCGGGAAGGGAGACGCGAGCTGCCGGGCAAAGTGATGAACGCGAAAGTATGCGCCGTCCGCACCAAGTTCCTCCGCCGCCACAGCGAGCTCAATCGACTGCTGCAGAACATCGCGCGCGGATCGCGCGGCCGATGGGCGCGACGCGTTCCAATGTCCGAAGGACAGGAAGCCGATCTTCTTCATGGCGCATCGCCGCACTGCATTCCGCGGTGCAGGCTGCGATCAGATTTCGAGGAGATCACGGCCCAATATGACCCGGCCGCGAAAATGGCGGCGCGCAGCCTCGATCCACACCTCGTCCGATACGCTCGGATCCTCGGCCGGCACCAGGTGTGAGAGCACCAGGGTTCCGACGCCCGCCTCCTGCGCGACGCGGCCTGCATCCTCCGCCGTCGTATGATGTGACAGGATGCTCTGCTTGAGAGCAGCGGCGTTCGGAACATCCGCCACGAGTCGGTCCACCGCTTCCGGGAGCAATGCCTCGTGCACGAGGACTTGGGCCCCGCGCGCGAGCGCGACGAGCGCGTCGGAGCGTCGGGTGTCTCCGGAGATCACGATCGAGCGGTCCGACGCGTCGAACCGATAGGCAAAGGCCGGCGCCAATGGCGGGTGATCTACGACCGCTGCCGTCACGGTGAGATTGCGGTCCTGGACGACGCGACCGCCCGAACTGACTTCATGGGCGCGCACCAGCGGTCGCAGGTCGGGGCGCCCGTCGTCGCGCATTCGCGCATCGATATCCGTCGCGCTCATCTCGAAGAACGCTTCGGTCATGCGCGTTAGGGGCGGTGGGCCCCACGTGTCGACCGGGATCGACAACCCCGCGGTCCACGCCAGTAACAACAGCGTTCCATAGTCGGCGTTGTGATCAGAATGGTGGTGTGTGACAAAGACGCTTCGGATCGACGGCAACGGTACCCCGGCTGCGACCAGTTGCCGCGCCACCCCATTTCCGCAGTCGATAACGTAGGCCGACCCGTTGGCGATGATGACCTGCGCCGGCGAAGCGCGCGACGTGCGCGGCCGCGGCCCGCCAGCCGTTCCGAGCAGGATGAGGCGAGTACCTGCGCGCGACCCGAGCTGCCAAGCCTCGGCCGCTGTCGCTCGGAGG
>Ga0075428_100006497_pt1 | contig 12993 bp, 10 predicted proteins | sample RhiMetdeltSRZDD2_FD_75291 | JGI IMG/M metagenome (GOLD analysis project Ga0075428, IMG submission 75291) | Populus rhizosphere microbial communities from Tennessee, USA - Rhizosphere MetaG P. deltoides SRZDD2 | ecosystem: Host-associated > Plants > Roots > Rhizosphere > Soil | place: USA...
TTCGATGCGGGCCGCAGGGCTCGGCGTCGAGCGGATCGGTCAGCAAACCAGCCAAGCGGCGGCCCTCGAGATAGCAGGTGCTGGGGAATTGTGTTCTGTGCTGGAGCATCAGGACTGCAAATCGGGGCTCTGATGCTCTATCATTCATGACATCGTTCGGCTTGAAGAGCGCCATGGCAGAAAAGTCAGTCTCAGCGCCCGCAGTCAACAGATTCGATCGCATGGAGATTGCCGGGGCATTCGGGGATCTCGGCACTCTTGTGCCATTCGTCGTGGCCTATCTAGCCGTTCTGAAGATGGACCCGTTTGGCGTGCTATTCGCCTTCGGCATTGCCATGTTGGTATGTGGGTTTGTGTATCGTACGCCGATGCCGGTGCAGCCTATGAAGGCCGTCGGTGCGATCGCCACTACGCAAGCGGCTCAAACCATAGCGCTCACTCCTGCCATGGTTCACGGCGCGAGCCTCGTGACTGGCCTTGTTTGGCTCGTGCTTGGGCTGACCGGAACAGCCCGTCGAGTAGCAGACCTGGTCAAGCGCCCCATCGTCGTCGGCATCATCCTTGGCCTTGGCTTTGGGTTTATGATCGAAGGCGCAAAAATGATGGCGCAAAACTGGTGGATCGGCGGCGCGGCACTGTTTGTCACACTACTGCTGCTGAGCAACCGCATCGTTCCTGCGATGTTCCTGTTGCTGGTGTGCGGCGCAGCGTACGGCCTCGTAAGCGATCCAAGCCTCGTCGACGCGCTTCGCACGGTGCAATTGGAGCTGCGCTGGCCCACCTTCGCGCTATCGCAGTTGACCTGGAACGACTTGGTTATTGGCGCTGTATTTCTAGCACTGCCGCAGATTCCCTTGACGCTCGGCAACGCCGTGATCGCCATCACTGAGGAAAACAACCGCCTGTTTGCGAACCGCCCGGTCACCGAGAGCAATATCTCGACCTCTACGGGCTTGATGAATTTGATGAGTGCCGGCGTCGGTGGGGTCCCGATGTGCCATGGCGCAGGCGGCATGGCCGGTCACATGCAATTCGGCGCGCGCACAGGTGGCGCACTCGTCGTTCTGGGCGCCGTCTTGCTGTTTGTCGCGATTTTCTTCAGTGGCTCGGTGGCTACGCTGCTGCGCCTGTTTCCAGTGCCGATCTTGGGCGTGATCCTATTTCTCACTGGGGCACAGCTCGCGCTCGGTTCATGCGACTTCAGCAGGGATAAGGGCGAGCGGTTCGTCACCGTCGTCACAGGTGCGCTCGCGATGTGGAACGTTGGCATCGCATTCGTCGCCGGCATGATTGCCTACGCGATGCACAAGCGCGGTTGGCTAAGGATTTAAGACCGCGGCCATCCCGGAACGACGACCAGACATTCACCTCTGTTTGGCTTCGCGCTTGCGCTTGATCGCTACGGCAGCGCTCCTAATCCTATCGGACTTACGGTTCTTGCATCCTCTTGACCGGGACGCTTGGCGATCTGCTTGTCAAAAGCGACCGGATCTTTATCGAGGCCGAACTTGCGCGACGTCGCAACGAACCCGCATATTGGTGCATGTGTCCGCAGGCGTCATTCGGCGGCGGCGCATCGAGTTGCGCTGGACCGCGAATGACAAGGTTCCTCCTAAATCACGACCGCTCGAGCAACGGTGGGCTTTGTGCTCACTTTGCAAGCGCATAGCCTCAGTCAAACGATACGAAGCCAGGCACGCAGCGTGATGAGGAGTTCCGCAGCGCAGGTGCAGTTGGCACAAGTCGCTAGCCGCTCTTTCGAGAGCAAACGCGATGCGCAGCCTGCAGCCACTTGTGAAGAGGTCTGGGCCGCTCCCAAAGACGGCGCTGCATCTACAACGCGGCGCGCTCGTCCATGGCCGTATCAACGCATCGCGGCTGCGTTCAGCCGCGCGCGCAGATCTTCGACTTTTGGCGCCGGGGCGGCCCGGCGGCGTCATTAGGAGGATGGTTTTGTAGCTGCCGTTTGATCGCCGCCTGTAGTCGCGTAGACCGTGTAGTGGCTCCATGGTTGCCACCTAGGCCCGCCTGCTCTCACCTTGCGAAGGACAGAGGATTTCTGCAGTAAATCGTCGTATTGGGGATAGACGTAGACGACATACGCCGCGCGGGGCATCGCCCTCAGCGATGCCTCGAGATTGGCAATAATGCTCTCAAGGATCTCGCGTCCAAAAGGATCGAAGAGAAAGAGCACAAAGGGCTCCTCTCCGTACGCATAGTCGAGAGCGTCCATGCATTTGAGGTCGAACACCGTGCACTGCTGGGAGGCGGGCTTATAACGCTTGACATTCTCTTCCGCGATACGGTGCAGCCTATGCGAGAGCTCGATGCCGACGATTTTCGCAAACGGGAACTCCGACGCGATAAGCAAAGCCCGGCCTTTACCTGATCCCATGTCCACGAACACCAGCTTGTTCGCCTGCAACGGAATGGAATTGAGGATCTCATAGATCACCGAAGCAGTCGTAGGCACGTAGAAGTGAACCGATGTCTTTTGGTCACGCTCGAATAGGGGCGCCGAGGTATCCGTACCGAAGCGCGCATCGAAGGCCTCGGAACGCTCCTCGATGTAACATCTGGCATATTCAAAGAGATAGAAGATGCGCCCGAGCACAGGCCCGTTCAGATCCAGCGCGCCTCGGAACACCTTAGTCAGCAGCGGATTGAGCGCAGTCATGTTCGCCTTACACGCAACGCGTGCACCTTGCTCCAGTCCTGGAACCGACCTTGCCTGAGCAACGAACTGTGTCTGGCACCATGGCTGCGGCTGGCACCGACGGTGCGGCGCCTGCCATCAAAGGTGCGTGGGACGTGCACAGTCGCGCTTGGTCCGTATCGTAGCAAAGCCGTTTCTCGGCCAGGTTTTATCATCGCACTTCACGTCGGGTTGGTGCAGGATACTTTGCAGAACTTCAAGCCCAAAAAAACTGCCCACATGCATCGTTGCATCGACGATGCGGAGGGCAACGCGGAGGCCCTTCTGGCAATGAGAAGGATGGGCCATAAGATTCATGCTAGGCGAACGGCATACCACAGGTTGGATTGTCCAAAGGCGCTCTCATGCACTCCTTCGATGGCCACAACGATGTGCTGCTTCGCCTTTGGCGGCAGGGCAATGACGGCGTCGCGGCATTTCTCGAAGGTGACGGCAAGGGTCAGCTCGATTTGCCGCGCGCGCGCGAAGGCAGGATGGTTGGCGGACTGTACGCCATCTTCGTGCCTTCCGAGGACAAACCTCAAGCCGATGAGGGAATGGAATCGGGCACATACGACTTGCCGGTGCCGCCAGCGCTTGAGCTGACCCATGCACAGCGGGCAACCGTCGAGATGGCGTCGCTATTGTTGCGAATTGCGGAGCGCTCCGGCGGTGGCGTCCGCATCGCCCGGTCGGTCGCCGATATCCGGGCGGCGAAGGCCGCAGGCGCTCATGCAGCAGTGCTGCATATCGAAGGTTGTGAGGCTCTGGACGGTGACCTTCAAATGCTCGATGTGCTCTATGCCGCGGGCCTGCGCTCAGTCGGCCCGGTTTGGAGCCGGTCGAACATTTTCGGCCATGGCGTACCGTTCCGCTTTCCCTCATCGCCCGATACCGGCGACGGCCTCACCGACTTGGGCCGCGTGCTGATCAGGCGCTGTAACGAGAAGGGCATATTGATTGATCTTTCGCATATCAACGAGAAGGGGTTCTGGGATATCGCCAAACTTTCGCATGCACCGCTGGTTGCGACGCATTCCAATGCGCACGCGTTATGCCCAGCGTCGCGCAATCTAACCGACAACCAACTGGCGGCAATCCGGGAGACGGGTGGTCTCGTGGGGGTCAACTACGCAGCCAGCTTCCTGCGCAAAGATGGCCGGCGTGACGCAAATACGCCGCTCGATACCGTGGTCGACCACATCGCGTATTTGATCGAACATCTGGGGGAAGATGGTGTCGGCCTCGGGTCAGACTTCGACGGAGCCATGATTCCGGCTGGGATCGGGTCGGCCGCTGGCCTGCCAAATCTCGTAGCGGCTATGCGCGAGCGACAGTTCGGCGAGCCCCTGGTCGAGAAGATTTGTTTCGAGAACTGGCTGCGCATCCTGCAGCGGACCTGGGGACAGTAGTCCATGGCGTGTCAAGCAACGCGCGCCATCGGCCGCAAGAACTCTGATCGCCTCCTCTTAGAGCAAAAAGGAGGGAGCGATGCGTAACGCCTCACTAGGTCGAAGCTGCCGCTAGCTGGATGCGTATTCTTGTCCCTTACGCCCACCGCAGATGACGTCGGACGCTTCTTTCCGCGTCTTGCCCAATCGGCGCGCCGTCGCCAAACCGGTGAACGCCATCTTTGCCCGGCATATGGCGCCAGTGCTGCGTCAGAGCAAAGACGGCGAGCGCGCCATCGTCCTAATGAGCTGGAAATTTCTACGCCTCGAGACAGCAAGGGCACCCAACCCGGTCACCAACGTCCGCAGCGACCAGATCAAGGCCAAACCCTTCTGGCGCGATAGCTTGCCGAAGCGACGCTGCCTCGTGCCGGCATCATCACTCTGCCAGCCCAACGGCGCCGTGCAGCCGGCGCCGTGGCGCCGGTTCGAGACCAAGCGGCCGCTTTACCTTTCCGGTGTCTGGCGGCGCTGCCGTGTCATTCATCAGGCGATGTGATCACTCCCTGTCCTGCATTAAAGGTCATCCCCGCACTATCGGCGTCGGCGATGGATAAGCACATTGGCCAGGGCTGCCAGCACCAGGGTGGCCGTCATCAAGACAAAGGCGATGGCAGCACCGAATGGCCAATTGTTGAGGCGAAACTGCCCGAAAACCAATGGTCCCATCATCTTGAATTGCGGGCCGCCAAGCAATGTGGGGGTCGCGTAGGCGTTCATGGCAAGGATAAAGCAAAAGATTGCGCCGGCGACGATGCCGGGCAGCGCCAGCGGCCAAAGCACACGTCGAAACATGACCCAGGGTCCAGCACCCAGGCTGAAGGCTGCCTCCTCGACATCGCGAGGAACGCCCTCGAGCACGCTTTGCAGCGTCAGCACCATATACGGCAGGTTGACGGCTATGATGCCGATAATGACGGCCCTCTCGGTGAACATGATCTGCAGCGGTACGTCGATCACACCGAGCTGCAGCAAACCTGCGTTGAGTGCACCTTTGGAGCCGAACAGCGTCATCCATCCTGCCGCCCGCACGGCATTGCCGATGAACAACGGCAGTACCACGAGCATCACCAGCACGTTTTTGTAACGGCTGTTGCTGCGGGCCAAAATATAGGAGAGGGGAAACGCCAGTATCAGGCAAACCAGCGTGCACAACAGCGCTACACGCAGCGTGGTCCAGAAAATGTTCGTATAGAAGGGATCGGTGAAGAACTTGATATAGTTCTCCGCCGTCATCGCCTCCACCATCATCAGGCGGGGCTCGAATTTGTTGAAGCTATAGCGAAACAGAATGAGAATTGGTAGCAGCAGACCGATCACCACCACGATCGTGGCCGGCCCTAGCAGCACGGATGCTGTGAGAAATGATCCGTCGCGCCGCTCGGCGGTCAGTCGGTCTGCGGGAGCAGAGAGTTCAGCCATTGTTGCGTCGATCTTCGCTGGCGCGTCGCAAACTCCGCTGCTCCCGACCTTGCGGCCGCCTACCCTTTCAGCTCTTTGTCCCACCACTCCTTCAGCGCGACGTCGTTCTGCGTCATATAGGCATAGTCGAGGTCTACCAGCGCCTTGACCTCCTCCGGCGCGAAGCCGATGCGCTTATTGAGATCGGCCGCCACGGCGGCATTGGTCACGGTTGGATTGTAGCCCATGTCGATGGCGAAGGCCTCCTGGGCCGTCTTCTCCAGCATGGCGTCCAGGTAGGCGTAGGAGCCGTCCTTGTTGGGCGCATTCTTCGGAATGACAAATCCCGAAACGTAGGCCAGCGCCCCTTCAGATGGCGCTATCGCCTCGACGCTGATGCCGGCGTTCTGCCACTGCACCACCCGGGCCTTCCACATCACTCCGATGCCGAACTCCTCGGTCTTGAGGCCTTGCGCAAAGGCCTCGTTCGTCGGGTAAATGCGCGCGCCCGCCTTCTTGCATTCCAGCAGCAGCTTCTTGCCAGGCTCGAGATTATCGACCTTGCCGCCGGCGGCTAGAGCAGCGCAAACCAGCGTGTACTGGTACTGGATATCGATGATGCCCAGTCTGTTGGCATGCTTTGGGTCGAAGATGTCCTTGTAGCTCTTGGGCGCAGGATTGATCAGCTTGGGATTGTAGACACCCACCTTGCCTGAATAGATGTGCCCGACCCCGTATGAATATTTCATCGAAGCAAGCAGCTTGGCGGCATTCTTGAGTTTTGCGTAATCAATGGCGTCGATCACGCCTGCATCGTGCATCTGGAACATGTTGAGGGCAGAGAGGCCCTGTACGTCGGTTGTCCCGCGCGGCAATCGACGTTCAGCGAGTATCTTGGAGCGTCGCTCGGGATCGCCGGCTTGATCTTGAATCACCTCCCAACCACTCTTGATTAGGATCGGCTGCTCGATGTTCTTGTTGAGCAAGCGCGCATAGTCGCCGCCCCATGTGCCGACCACGATCTTGCCCTTGCCTTGCGCTGCCGCGCCGGAAGGCGCACCGGCGAGGCCAACGGCGGTAAGAGCCGCGGCACCCCGCACGACGTGTCTGCGCGAAATCGACGGTCTTGCTGTGTTCGTCATCATCACCTCCTTGCGACACGGCCCGATCTCCACCCGATTTCAGCCCGTGCCCCCAACAAAGACAATGCCGTTAACCGCCGGCCAGGCAACATGCACCTTGTCGCCGACCTTCGATGCAGAACCGTGGGTGCCGTTTGGAAGCTGCATGACAACGCGCTCCTTGGGCGAAATGCGCACGTGTATGTCGACTGTTGCACCCAGGTACGAAACGAATTCCACCACGCCCGCAAGGTGGTTGTCCATGCCGTCGTTCTGGGCCGGACGGAGCATGATACGTTCAGGCCGCAATGCCAACGTCGCCGGACCTGCGGCCGTCGCATTGCAGGCAAGCAGGAGGCCGCCTACAGAGCGAAACCGTCCTGGTTCCTCCACTTCTCCGTCGATGAACGTCGAGCGGCCAACAAATCCCGCCACAAAACGGTCGGTTGGCCTCTCGTAGAGATCCTGTTGCGTACCGACCTGTCGCACTGCACCATCGTTCATCACCACAAGCCGGTCGGCCATGGTCAGAGCTTCTTCCTGATCGTGCGTGACCATCACAGTCGTGAGGCCCAGCTTGCGCTGCAGCTCGCGGATTTCCACGCGTACTTCTTGGCGAAGTTTGGCATCGAGGTTCGAGAGTGGTTCATCGAGTAGCAGCACATCAGGATGGAACGCGAGGGCACGCGCCAATGCGACGCGCTGTTGTTGACCGCCAGAGAGTTGGCGGGGCAGGCGTTCGCCTAGCTGGCCGAGCTGCACAAGGCGCAGCGCTTCCCGCACGCGCTCGTTCACCTCGGACTTGGGGACTTTGCGCATCTCCAGGCCAAAGGCCACGTTTTCCGCCACCGTTAGATGAGGAAACAGCGCGTAGCTCTGGAATACCAGGCCGGCATTGCGCTTCCATGGCGGCAAGCGCGTGATGTCCCGTTGCCCCAGGCGCACCGCACCGGAAGTCGGCTCAGCGAAGCCGGCGATCACGCGCAGGGTGGTCGTCTTGCCGCATCCGGACGGCCCTAGCAGGACGACGAACTCGCCGTCGGCAACCTCGAGGCTTACGTCTCGCACCGCGTGCACGTCGCCGTAGCGCTTGGTAATGCGATTGATCTCGAGTCGCGCCATCGCCGCCTCACACGACCCGGCTGATCTTGACAAAGCGATCCGTGACCAACATGACCGTTGCGACCAGCAGGATCTGCAAAACCGAGACTGCCGCAATGGTTGGATCGATCTTCCACTCGAGGTATTGCAGGATAGCGATCGGCAGCGTCGTGCGCCCCGGCCCGACAAGGAAGAGGCTCATCTCGAGATTGCCGAATGACGTTACGAAGCCAAATAGCGTCGCCGCTACGACTCCAGGCCGGATGGCGGGCAAGGTCACTCGACGCAATGTCGTCAACCGATTGGCGCCGAGGCTCTGGGCAGCCTCCTCGATCGATCGATCAAGGCCGTCGAGGCTGGCCATGATCAGTCGAACCGTCCACGGGATAACGATGAGCACGTGGCCGGCGATCAGACCGGCAAGCGAACCGATAATCGGCAGTCCCGTCGCCAGTTCCACTTCTACGTGGGCCACGTACAGAGCAATGCCAAGAACGATGCCCGGCACTACCAGAGGAAACAACAGCAGGTTGCTCAGCGCCTCACGGCCTCTGAAGCGGACCCTCGACAGACACAGCGCCGCGGGTAGACCAAGACACAAGCCGATTCCCGTGGCCGTTAGGGCGACTTGCAGGCTGAGGATGAAGCCGGATACGAAGCGGTCGTTGCCGGCAACAGCCTGAAACCACCGCAACGAATATCCCTCCGGCGGGAAGGATGGAATCTCTTGCCGAAAGAACGCGAGCCAGGTGACGAAGACCAGCGGAGTGAGAATGTAGGCAAGGGTAATGCCGGCCGCTCCCTTGAGCGCGACACGGCCCAGCATCTGCAAGCTGGCCATGCGGCCCTGTATCGACACGACGCCAATCTCCTCAGTAAGTATCTGCTGCGATACTGCCGGCCTCGATTAATATTCAGATCGCCCTAGTGCAACTCGCACTTGTGGAACTTGCCCGCCTTCATGATGACCGGAAGATGCTTGCCCTGGCCCTCCAGTAGCGTCAAATCCTTGAGGGGGTCGCCGTCGACCAGCAGAAGATCAGCGTAAGCGCCAGCCTCAAGTGTTCCGACCTGGCCTTCGAGGCGAAGGATCTGCGCTGCAACCGTCGTCGCGGAGCGGATGATCTCGATCGGCGACACCACCTCGCGCCGCAGCGTGAACTCTCGGCTCTGGTCCCAGTGCAACTCGCCAAGCAGGTCGCTGCCGTAGGCGACCGGTACGCCGTGGCGCTTGCAGATCTCCAGTGATTTGAGCCCGCCCTCGAGGACCATGTCGTTCTTCTCAAGACTCGCCGCCGTCATTCCGAATTTTGCCGCACGTTCCTTCATGGCGTAATAGGCGACCAGGTTTGCCACCAGGAACATGCCCTTTTCCGCCATCAACTTGGCTGACGCATCGTCGATCAAGTTGCCGTGCTCGATGGTGCGGACGCCAAAGCGCGCCGCACGCGTGATAGCCTCGGCGGAATAAGCATGGGCGCAGACATAGCGGCCAAAGGCGGTTGCCTCTTCCACAACTGCCCGCACTTCACCGTCAGAGAACTGCAAGCTGTCCAGCGGGTCGTAGGGCGAGGCAACCCCGCCCGACATCATGATCTTCACATGATCGGCGCCTTGGCGCATTTGTTCGCGAGCCGCCTTGCGCACCTCATCCGTGCCGTCGGCGACCGCCGACTTGAACTGCAATCCATTGCAGCAGGCGCAGCCGTCCGCATCCGCGGTTCGCCGGCGGCCGTCAGAGTGTCCGCCTGTCGGCCCGATCGACTGGCCGGCGATAAACAGTCGCGGGCCGACGAGATGGCCCTGTTCGACCGCGGTCTTGATTCCCCAGTCACATCCGCCTGTATCGCGGACCGTTGTGAAGCCGCGATCGAGCATGGCGCGCAGCCGGGTCGCCGCCCGGGCCGTGAGCAGAGTGAGTGGCATGGCTTCGAGAAAGCGGATATTGACCTCGCTATGAATGACGTGGACATGGCAATCGATCAGTCCCGGCATCAGCGTGCGACCGCCGCAATCGATCACGTCGGCGTCCTTGCTCTTGATGGAGCCCTCGACGCATTCGCGCACGCGATCATTCTCGACCAGCAACTCATGCCCAGCGCGCAACTCCCCGTTACACGGCTGCAAAAGCATGAAATTCTTGAAGTGGACCTGGGCCATGCCTAGTGCCTCTATTGCGAAGTCGGCCTAACCCCGCCTCGAGTGACCCGAGCGACCTTTGCAATCACGGCGAATTTCTCGATCATCACACTAGTGCAGCCGGTTCTTGTAAAACCGTCCGCCCTTCATGATCACGGCAAGATACTTGCCTTGCTCCTGCAGCGTTCCCAGGTCCTTCAGCGGGTTGCCGTCGATGACGAGCAGATCGGCGAAGGCGCCCGGCTTCAGGCAGCCGAGCTTGTCGACCTGACGCACGACCTGCGCCCCCACCAACGTCGCCGCTCTGATGATCTCGATCGGCTTGTGGACCGCGGAGCGGATAATGAACTCGCGCGATTGCTCGGTCTGCAGCTGTCCAAGCAAGTCCGTGCCATAAGCCACCGGCACCCCGGCCCGCTTGCAGATCTCTAGCGAGCGCAGCCCACCCTCGATCACAAGATCATTCTTGGCCAGCATGTCTGCGCTCATGCCGAATTCCGCGGCACGCTTCTTCATCTCGTAGTAGGTGACGAGGTTGGCCACCAAGAACATGCCCTTGTCCGCCATCAACTTGGCGCTCGCATCGTCGATCAGGTTGCCATGCTCGATGGTGCGAACGCCGGCGTGTGCAGCTCGGGTGATCGCTTCAACCGAGTAGGCATGCGCGCACACATAACGACCGAAGGCATGCGCTTCCTCGACCGCAGCAGCCACCTCATCCAGCGAGAATTGCAGGCTGTCGAGCGGATCGTATGGAGAGGCGACGCCGCCAGACATCATGATCTTCACCTGATCGCAGCCCTGGCGCATCTCCTCGCGGACCGCCTTGCGCACCTCGGCCACGCCGTCAGCGAGGCCCATTGCGAAATGCAGCGCGTCACAACAGTGGCAGCGGGTGCCATGCTCGGTGCGTCGCCGACCATCGCTGTGCCCGCCCGTTGGCCCCAGCGCCTTGCCGGCAATAAAGAGACGCGGCCCCGGCAGCAGCCACTTGTCGGTGGCCTCCTTGAGGCCCCAGTCGGCGCCGCCGGTATCACGCACGCTGGTGAAGCCGCGATCGAGCATGCCCCGCATAAGGGCGGCGGCCCTGGCGGTCATCAGCGTTAGCGGTACGTTCTCCAGGCGCGGAATGGACACTTCCGACAGCACCACATGCACGTGGCTGTCGATCAGTCCCGGCATCAGCGTGCGCTTGCCGCAATCGATCACGCTGGCGTTCGGGGCGCTGATCGGCTTGTCGGATATCTCGCGAATTCTGTCGCCATCGACGAGCAGTTCGTAGCCACCCCGCAACTCGTCGTGTTCCGGATCGAGCATTTCGAAGTTCTTGAAGAGGTGCTGCGTCATGTGCTCAGGCCCCATCGTGGCGCCGAGCAGCATCCCTCAAATCGTGCGACGCCGTCAATCGCCGGGCACCGGCCATTGTCATCACCGCGAACATTGCGTGTGCTAGATGCTACCAGCCGACGCAATAGCTGGACCGTCGTGGGTCGGCACCTGCGCAGTGCAGGCCGACCTCCGGGTTGCTGTCGATCATGCAGACGGCACCGGCCTTCCACGTCCAATCGGGCCACCATTGCACGTCGTGGCCAACGCTGCTCAATCGATCAGCCAGCGCTTGCGGAAGGCGGGATTCCAGCACCAGCCTGCCAGGCACCATGCCGTGCGGCTCGAAGCTGTCCGGGAAACTGTAGGTGGCAAAGCGCGGGGCCTCAACGGCCTCTTGAGGATCCATGTTGAATACGATGCGGTTGAGAAACGCCTGCAACATTGCTTGTGCCTGAACATCCCCACCGGGGGTGCCAAAGGGGATGGCGCGGCCGTCTGGCCCAAGAGCCAGCGCCGGGCTCGGCGTCAACCGCGGCCGCTTGCCGGGGGCGACGGAGGCAGCAACAGTGGGATCGGCCCAGGACTGCGAGCCGCGCGAAGACGGACATAGCCCGGTGCCTGGGATCACCGGCGTGCTTGCGGAGACGTCGCTCGGCGTGGCCGAGAAAACATTGCCGTGCCGGTCTACGACGCACACGTAGGAGGTGTCGAGCGAGGGCTGAGGCGACCGTGCCGTCGCATGGCGGGTGTGGGGGGTAGCGGGCTCGACCAGCCCTGGCGGAGGCATGTCGGGCCAGGCCTTGTCGGGCCGGACAAGGGCGGCGCGTTCCTGCGCATACTCCAGAGACATCAGCCGGTTAAGCGGGACGTCTACGAATTTCGGATCACCATAGTGGACGTGCCGGTCAGCGAAGGCGAGCTTCATGATCTCGGTGAGGGAGTGCACGTATTCGAAAGAATTGTGCGCATGCTTGTGGCAGCCGGTGGCTGCGACGAGCCTCAGCATCTGCCCGAGCACCGGGCCCTGGCACCACGGCCCGCAGGAATGCACCAAGAAACCGCCAAACGGCACCGCAACGGACGCCTCGATTTGGGAGCGGTATTCGGCCATATCCGACATGCGCAGTAGACCGCCATTCTGCTCGTGGTAGGCAACGATCGTGCGGCCGATATCGCCCGTGTAGAAAGCCGCTCGCGCCGCCTCGAGGCCGGCCATCCGGCCCTTGTGGCCAACCGCTTTTTCCTGGTCGATCATGTGGCGCAGGCTCTTGGCAAGGTCGCGCTGCACGAACACTTCGCCCACCCTCGGCGGCCTGCCATGCGGCAGATAGATAGCCCGGTTCGACGGCCACTGCTCGTATTCGCTTCGGTGTGTGGAGATCGTCTCGCAAAGCAGCGGATGTGCGGCAAAGCCGTCTTCGGCAAAGTCCACCGCCGCCGACGCTACCGCCCCGAAGCTCATGGTGCCCCATCGCTGCAGCGCCAGTATCCAGGCATCGGGAGCCGCCGGCACGACCGTGCGCAACAGGCCACGCGGTATCTTGCCGGCGTGGTGTTGCACGAAATAGCCTGGCGTCACCAGCTTCGGCCAGGGGCCAAGGCCGCTCACCGTGAACACTTTCTGGCTTGCGGCGTGATAGACCATAATGGGTGCGACGCCGGCCACGCTGACGATATCGCTCTGCACAACGCCGAGGGCTATGCCCGCAGCAACGCCGGCATCGATGGCATTGCCGCCCGCTTCCAGAATTGCAAA
>Ga0075428_100006501_pt1 | contig 12991 bp, 16 predicted proteins | sample RhiMetdeltSRZDD2_FD_75291 | JGI IMG/M metagenome (GOLD analysis project Ga0075428, IMG submission 75291) | Populus rhizosphere microbial communities from Tennessee, USA - Rhizosphere MetaG P. deltoides SRZDD2 | ecosystem: Host-associated > Plants > Roots > Rhizosphere > Soil | place: USA...
CGCGCCCCGGGGCAATAGCCGTGCGCAGCACTTAGGCATTCAAAAATAATTACGTATCTCGTATAGCCAACGCAGGCGGGACAATATCTATAAACCACTTCCCCAGGGTTGGCAGCCGTTCAAGCTGAGCTTCCACGGGCTCCATCGCGTCCTTCGTCAAGGTGACGCCCGTCTGATAGATCGTGGTCACCAGTTCTACGATAGGGGGTGTACCGTTCCACGTCATGCTCCTGGCAAACTGGAGGACGGTGTCAAGGGAATCGAGCAAGGCCCCATTCCAATGATGTTCCAGGATGCCCCCACACCGTTCGATCGGATGGTACTTGCTGTGATACGGCGGATAGTACGCTAGCCGGACTGTCAGGTGATAGTGCTGCACGAAGGCGACAAGGCGCTGCATAAATTGGGTGCGCAGGCTGTGATTCCCGGGGCCATTGTCCAGATTGAGGAGCAGCGTCGTGATGTGGGCCAAGCGCTCGCGGACCGCCTCCCACCACTGGGCGAGGCGATCGACAAGGCAAGCACTGGTCACTTTGGCCGTGACCCCGTACCCAAACAGCTCGCCTAGGGTGGGCAAAAAGATGCCCACGGGCGTGACCGTCGCCTCAGGCGCAAAATCGTGGTCGGCGGCCTGCACTGGCACGCGACTCTTCCCGCCACGGGCGAAGGGGCCCACTTTGACAGTCGCTTTAGCATCCATGGAGAGCCGTAAGACGTTGTCAGCCACATCGGCAGCGTGATTCATCTGGGTGACCTGCGCGCAGATGGCGTCGGTTGCAGGAATTTTTTTTGTGGCTGACTCTTCGCCCCCTTTTTGGGCTAGTAGCCCAGAGCATTGCGTTTCGTCGTGAGGGTCTGCACGGTGGGCAGGACGGCATCCGTGGAGCCTTTCTGCGCGATAAGCTGGCGGCGGACTTCCGCGGCGCTGAGCCGGGTATAGAGCCGCGTCGTGCGCAATTGCGGGTCGGTCTGACTCTGGCTATCGACGAGCGTTTGGATATCGGACAGCAAGGCGGGCCAGTGGTCTTCTGCACGCTTACGGCCACGGGCCGAAAAGGCATCCAGACAGGTGAAACCACTCGCTCACTCATGGGTGCCCTTGCGGATTGTCACACGGCTCCAGCCGAGTTCACCTTCTGCGCGCCGTTGTCCCCCTGAGCCCAGTTCTTTGACGGTCCGTGCCATAAAGAGCCGGCGGGCACTCCCTTTCAGCGACCGGGCTGTATCAACGAACAAGGCCTTGAGCGAGTCGGTCAATTCCATACGGGGACCTCCAGCATGTCATTTGCTGGAGTATATCATGTAAGCTGGGATAGTTTGATTTTATAGAGTGCCTTAGCCTTCATAGAATCGGATACGATAGATCTCCCACCACCGGATCGTCCAGGTGCTACGTCGGGGTTGGACCTGACAGTTGCCTGGGGCATACACCCCAACTACATATTCGGCGGCATCGAGTTGCAGCTCCTGCGTCGTCTGTGGCTCCAGGAGTACATCGCGCTGGGCTTGCCTACGCACCAGGCTCTGGAGGCAGTATCCGGTATCGTTGCGCAGCAGCAGATTGGCTGTCGAGTCGCTGCCGAAGGGGCCAGCCTCAGGGGTGGTCCACTTGGCGTATCACCTCCTGGAATGCTTTTGCCCAAGCTGGTTCATGTACCAATCACATGCTTTATCGGGGGAGAGCTGGTCCGGGTCGCGCTAAAAGACCCGCTCTGGCTGCACACGGATGCCGTGCTCTGGTGACAGATCGAGCAGTAAGACGTGTCCGTTGGGAGTCTCGCCAGTCCAATTGACCAGGGGTGCCCCAGAGTAGTAGGCTGTGACTGGCCCCTGACTCACGTTCGTGAGCACGTGCTGGTGCCCCAGGGCGACATAATCCCAGCTGGTGTCACGAATTTCGTCTGCGAAGATGGGTGAGGAACGGTCTGGCTGCTGGCGGGTCTCATAGAAAAAGCCATGCGCCATGGCAATATGCCAGCGCTGATCGTGTCGGGTAGGGATGTGCTCCAGAGGATGAAAGGCCGGCGTATGTTCCTCCATGGCCCGTCCCCACACCACCAGGTCCAGGTCGGGAAACTCGATCACCTGCCCATGCAACTCGGTAATCACCTGCACATTGTGGCATGCCGCATTGAAATTATGACGGTCATAGATAGCATTTGTGTATAAACAATCGTGATTGCCTGGCAGGATGACTACGGGGCGTTGTAGACGACGCAATTGCTCCTGAGCAAACGCAATCGTTTCATCCGGGACCCGATTGTGATCGAACAGATCACCAGCGATGAGTAGAATATCTACTTCTGCCGCCAGAGCGCGCGCGATGATCGTCTCAAAACAGTGGTGATAGAGGGCACGGTGGGCCTGGCGTTGTTCCGCTTTGCCGTAGCTGTCACAATCCAAATGTACATCGGCTGTATGCAAGATTTTTAAGGCACGTCTGCGCTGGGGTTCCACGCCATTCCTCTTTCTGAGAAGTACAGGACATAACCAAACGGTTGTTTGCTAAACTTGAGAAGCCATTGTCTCTGGGATACGACTCTTTGTCAAGCAAAGGACAAAACATGCATCTTCCGGTCCATGACTATCTCGACGCCCTGGGCATCCCGTATACGACCGGGTCGTTTCCACCAACGACGGCCAAAGGTGCTGCTGAGGTCGCGAAAGCCTTTGGTTATGCACCGCGCCAGATGGTCAAAACTCTCATTTTCGAGGTGGATACGGGTGAGAAAGTGCTGGTCATGGTAGGCGGGGATCAGAATGCCATCTCTGGTCATCTCAAGAAAGCCATTGGTTCGCGTAACATCAAGCTGGCCTCGCCGCAGACGGTGCAGGAGACCACCGGGCATGCCATTGGCTCGATTCCGCCATTCCATTGGCAGCCGCCGCAGTTTCGGACCTTTATAGATGCAGCGCTGTTGCACGAGGCCATCCTGGGAGTTGGCACCGGGATCTGGGGCCAGGAAATTTTTATAGCCCCGGCCCATGTTGTGCAAGCCAGTCGTGCCATCGTGGTGAATCTCACCGATGCTGCGCAGCCTGTGTTTCCGGCGTAGTTGCTGCAGCACAGCCTAGATAGTGGAGTTTCGCATGGCCCATTCAGCCTCTACGCAACAGATGACGTTTCAGGTACATGACACAGAGGGGCATATTCACAGCGTGCTCATTCGTGTTGACGAAAAAGCAGCCCAGGGCACTCTGATGATCACAGGCAGTGCAGCAGGAAAGCCCCGGAGGTACGAGCTGACCCAACTGCAAAAAAGTCGCAATGGGAAAACCCTTGGGTTCAAATCCAGTGGAGCCACTGTCACCTTGACCATTGAGGATGCACACACTCCGCCGCGTCTGCATCTTGTCGCCCGAGTCTTTGTCCCAGTGGTGGACTCGATGTACACCATCAGTCAGGCCGAGCAGGAGCGCCTCGTGGTGTGGATCAACACGTTGAGCGTCGGGGTATTGTCTTAGAAGGCAATCCCCTGGTGGGAGGTCAACATCTGTGAAAATTGTTCCTGTGACAGGTAAACTCCCGGCGACGCGGGCTGCCGTTGACCGCTTTCTCGCCGCTCCACGGCTCATGCGTCTAGGTGTGGTGGAACCTGATGGCACACCCCTTGTCCACCCGCTATGGTATACATGGGAGCAGGATCGGTTTCTCCTGCATATCGGCACAACGTCGTCTAAACGTACAGCCATTGATACGCAACCCACGGTCTATTTCACTGTCGATGATACGGGGCCAGGTATCTTTGGCGTGCGGGGTAAAGCCACGGCAACCATCGATCCCAATCAGGACCGCCTGTATGAGGTCATGCAGGCCCAGTGCGATCGCTACACTGGGGTAGGGGACAACGAAACGCGCCGCTTTCTAATGGATATGGTCGAGGCGGGCGACCTCGTTCTGGCTGTGCTCACACCTCGTTATCTGGCTACCTGGGGACTGTAGTAGGAGGGAAGGAGTGGTCTCTCACCGATCCCATGGCACCATGCTACCAGCTGGCGGCGCGATGCGTAGACCAGTGGTGCAATCGAAAAATTTGAGATCAGGCTCTGGGACAGCAAACTGGTAGCATTCGCCGGGGTGGAGTGTCAGGGCTACCGTCGCTGGCAGATTCGCGATCACCTTCTGATTCATAGCAAACGACGCTTCCAGACTACCGTAGAGCAGCCGGTCGGCACCAAGGTATTCCATACGTGTCAGACGAAACTGGAATGGTATGAGACGAGCTGATGTAGTGTGGATACCGCGTGGCAGAAAATGCTCGGGACGAAAGCCTACGATCGCAGGCTCGGCTTCGATAAGATTCATGGGCGGTGAGCCTAAAAAGGCGGCCACAAACGTATCTGACGGCTCATTGTAGACCTCTTGTGGGGCCCCCATCTGGTGTACCCTGCCGGCATTCATCACCGCAATACGGTCCCCTAAGCCCATGGCTTCCACCTGATCGTGCGTCACGTACAGGGTAGTAGTACCGATACGACGCTGAAATTGTTGTAGTTCATCCCGTGCAGAGGTACGGAGCTTGGCATCCAGATTGGACAAGGGCTCATCGAGCAGAAATACGTCCGGCTCACGTACCAGCGCTCGTGCCAGGGCGACGCGCTGGCGTTCTCCCCCCGATAGCTGGCGCGGCTTGCGCTGCAAGAGACGCTCGATGCCGAACATTGCCGCAGCCCATGCTACCTTCTGCTGACGAACCGCTTTCGGGATACCCTGGGCTTTGAGCGGAAAGGCGATATTTTTGAAAACGGTCAGGTGAGGGTAGAGGGCATAGCTCTGGAATACCATGGCAATTTTTCTGGCCCGGGGTGGCAGATGCGTGACTACCTGGCCGCCAATAAGAACATCGCCAGCGGTGGGTTTTTCCAGACCGGCGATCATCCGCATGAGCGTGGTCTTGCCACACCCGGAAGGCCCGAGCAGCACTATGAACTCGCCCTCCTTGGTCGCCAGGTCCACCCCGTCAACGGCAGGCACCTCACCGAAATATTTTTGGATGTTACGCACTTCCACAGTAGCCATTTTGCATACCTGCGCGCATGACTGCAACCTCTGCGCGACATCCCGTCTACACTTTGCCCTTGTCTTTCCATTTCTTGAAGATACGTTTCACTTCCTGATCTGCCTGGTTCATGGCGTCTTCTGGTGATAGTTTGCCAGAGGCCGCCTGCGCAAACATCGTCGAGATAACCCAGGTATTAAAAATCTCGTCGATGGCAGCGTTAGCATAGCCCGGATAGCCCACGTTAGTAGCCCATTCCAGGCTGTCCTCGAGCACCTTGTATTTATCGGCAGGATGCGCTTTGGGATCATTAGCAATGAGGCTTTTCAAGTCAGGAACGGTCTGCGTGAAGCAAGGCAAATTGTAATACTCACTGGCCAGGAATGCCTGCTTGAAGTTGCCGATATAGTCCACCAGGAACTGCTTGGCGCCGTCGATATTTTCGGCAAACTTCCAGATGACATAGACGTCCATGACGTGTTCGAGCCCCATGCGCCGCACCGGACCTTTTGCCGACTTAGCCAGCCAGATATTGTCCGCCACGGCCATCTTCTCATTTTCGCCGGTGCGCGTAATAGAGATGGCATTCAGCGCCAGGGAGCCCTGCCCAGCCAGCATCATACGATTATTCGACGAGGCGTCCCAGGTAAAGACCTCGTCGGTCATGGTCTCCTCGTACAGCGCCTTGACGAACTTGATCGCTTCCAGGGTCTCTTTGGATTTGAGCGCTGGATTGCTTTCCGCATCTTGTTCCGAGGAACCAAACGAGTACATAATGGTGCGCATGGCCATATTGGTGTCGAGTTCTGAAGCAAGACCAACCCCCAGAGGGATATTATGTTTCTGCTTAATTTTCTTCCCACCAGCCCGGATGTCGTCCCAGGAGTCGGGGTAGACACCGACGTCGTCCCAGAGATCCTTACGATAGTTGATGGGATCAGGGACATAACTATCGGAGAAACCATAGTATTTCTTCGTCTTGGGATTGTACGTGCTCTTGATCGCCAGGTCGATAGGCTTACCGTACTTACGCTCACATTCTTCGTAGAGCTCACGGTGGTCGATCACCTGATCTTCGTGCACTGGGGGTGGCCACAGAAACATGAATATATCATGGCCTTTCTGCGCTGATACCTCCGCTGCGGCACGGCTGTTAAGCCCAGCCAGACCAATGTTATCGACCATAACATTGGTATTGTTTTTCTCGCCCCAGGCTTTCACATAGGCTTCGTTAAACCACTTGTCATAGCCTGGGACAAAGTGACTCCACTGCAGGATTTTGAGCGTTTTCTGCTGGGCGCTGGCACGTCCGGGCACGAGAAGAGCCGTGGTCAGACTTGCCGACAGGGCGCCAGCCCCTTTGATAAAATTGCGTCGTGACACGGATCGTATCAGTCGCTGTGCCATGCTTGTCTCCCCTGTGCACACTCCGATAGTTGGAGGCAACCCCGCCCTCGTAGGCGACGGGATTAAAACATGGCGCTAGCAGGCTGTCAACATGAGACACAGAAGTGCGAGGAGGGTGTAGATAGGGTGAGGGGGAAGCATCGATAGCTACGGCTCTTGGCAGTCCCCCACCGTCTCGCTGACCTTATCCGCACATCACCTGGATGTAGAGGTGGGGATAATGCTGGGCCAAAATTTCTGAAGGGAATACGCTATGGTTATCCCGGTAGGGGTTCCAGCGCTTGCGCTGATGGAGTGCCATGGAGGCGGCAAGAGCGTCGAAAAAGCGAGTTATCCGGCTTGCGGGACGCAATGGCGTCTCAGGCGCTGTCGGCCTTTGATGCACCACCTCCTGCCAGACCTCTTCCGTCAAAGTGCTAAAGGCATCATCCACGTGTTGCATGGCATGCATCCTTTCTTTGTAGTGTGGATTGCTTTAAAAACTGGTATATTATCTGCTTCTATATCGGTGATTTTCCTGACATCTTTAATGCTCAACATACATATGCGTTGAACTTGTTAAAAAGTGTAACGTACATCCTCCACAAGGAAAAACACATTGATTTCATGTCAAACATGAAGAAATGTACTATCAGTTGACTTCATACAAATCATGAAGGAACGTACTACAAAGGATGTCGCATGGATATTTTAGAAACTCGCCAACTGTTGGCCTTTACCACGATTGTCGAGACGGGTGGTTTCACCAAGGCCGCCCGCAAACTGCATCTCACACAGTCGGCATTAAGTCATCAAATCAAGAGTTTGGAGACGCAGTTGCAGGCCCCCGTGTTTGCGCGTCTCGGTAAGCGCGTTGTCCTGACGCAAAGCGGTGAGGTGCTGCTCCCGTATGCCACGGCGGTCCTCGAACAGTTGCATGCGGCCCGCGAGGCCATTACGACACTGCACGAGCCCGGGCGGGGGCGCCTACGGGCGAGTGCGGCGAGTTATAGTTGCTATCAAATTCTGCCACATGTCTTGCGGGAATTTTGTGCACGGTATCCGCATGTGGAATTGTTCGTGGCCGCGGAGTATACCGATCGAGCGGTGCAGAGCTTGTTGAATGGCTCCCTGGATATAGGGATTTTCGTCATGCCTCCGAACACAGACGGGCTGCATGTCGAGCCCCTGTGCAAAGACGAACTTGTCGTAATTGTCGCCCCCCAGCATCCCTGGGCGCGCCGTCGGCATGTGCAGTGGTCCGACCTGGCCACGCAGGTGCTTATTACCTACAACCATGCTAGTGAAACTTTCCAGATGACCCAGCGCGAGTTGCACAAGCGCGGTGTCAGCATTCATGAAAGCATGGAGGTCCGCCACAGTTCCGCAGTAATGGAGATGGTCAAAGTAGGCCTGGGAGTGGCCCTGTTGCCGCGTTGGGTTGTGCGTGACGACGTCCAGATGGGCACGCTCAAAGCGTTACCTCTAGGGCGGGGTGGGGTCAAGCGGCAGTGGATCATAGCGCACGTCAAAGCCGCACCCTTAGCCGAGCATGACCGTGCGTTCATCCAATTGTGCCACAAATGGTTTCCCCACCTCATGGCGGATAGCGAGGCACAGCTTACTCCTGAGATGGCGCTGGCGGTACATGGGTAAAACAGATATTGGAGTAGGCACATGCTGGCTTGGACGTGACAGTGAGACGGTATGCCTCAGGCCCCTCGTGACCCCTCAGGACCGACCTGTAAAAAGCGCCACCCTGGCAGGTCTACCTGCCACTCCCCATCTTCGAGTAACATGGGCAGGGTCACGCCAGCCATAAGGCGGCGGTGCGTAATCCAGGTCGCGTCGTTTGCCACCCCAAAGGGGAGGAAGGCAAAAGCATGGGTATCGTCCACGTAGCGGGTTGGCGTGATGCCCAGGTCGTTGAGCGCCTCCAGGGACCAGGACTGCAAGACAGTGTGCCGAAAATCTGCCAGCAGGGCAGCACGCATGGGATGCGTGACATCATACGCTGCGCGGTAGGCTATTTGCATATCGATATGCTGCCGCGTGGCCCACACGCCAAAACGCATGCCACGCGTCTCTTTGGAGAGCATAGCCCAGGCCTGCTCCATATCATCGTCACGAATGGCGGCCACAAATAGCCCGGCGCGGTAGCCGGCGTCGTCGGGATACGGGCTGCGCTGCTCACCGGGAATCCACATAGGCCGTACCTCAGCTCTTGGTCACGACTTATACCGCCAGGTAGCGCTTGACAGCGTTCTCTTCTAACTCCTGCATTTTCCCTTCTAAAACGATAGTCCCTTGCTCCATCACATAGATGTGGTCAGCCAGACGCCTGGCAAAATCGAGATACTGCTCGACCAGGAGAATGGCCATACGGCCTTCCTGCTTGAGGCGATGGATGGACTCCTCAATGTCCAGAATGATCGACGGCTGAATGCCTTCCGTGGGCTCATCGAGGAGGAGCAATGTCGGTTGCGTCACCAAAGCACGGGCAACGGCGAGCTGCTGCTGTTGACCACCGCTGAGCAGTCCACCTTTTCTGGTAAGCATGGTCTGGAGTACGGGAAAGCGCTGAAAAATCTCGTCAGGTATCGTGCCGTTGCTGACCCCACGTGCCACGAGCCCGAGGCGCAAGTTCTCGTGCACCGTGAGATCGGGGAAGATGTCTCGCCCCTGCGGGACATAGCCAATGCCACGCCGTGCCCGCTCGTCAGGGGACAGCCTCGTGAGCTCTTGGTCATGAAACGTAATCGATCCCGACCGCGGGGGCAGCAGACCCATGATGCTCTTTAACAGCGTGGTCTTGCCTACGCCATTCCGACCCAGGAGACAGACCACTTGCCCTGGTGGGACATTCAGATACACATCCCACAGCACCTGGCTGTCACCATACGACACGTTAAGACCGCGAATCGTGAGCATCGACCTTATGCCCTCTGCCCAGGTAAACCTCGACCACACGGGGGTTACGCTGCACCATGTCGACGGAGCCTTCGCACAGAATACTCCCTTCGTGCAGTACTGTCACCCGATGGGCTGTCTGACGCACAAACTCCATATCGTGCTCCACGACCAGCACCGCATGGTCCTGCGCCAGACGTTGCAGGAGCTGACCAGTGCGCTCACGCTCGTCTTTGGTCATGCCGGCTACCGGCTCATCTAAAAGAAACAGGGCCGGCTCCTGGACAATCACCATGCCGATCTCAAGCCACTGCATCTCCCCGTGAGCTAGTGCACCTGCCTTGTGATGCGCTTTGTCGAGGAGTCCCAGGGTCGCCAGCGTGGGAGCAATTTTGTCCATTTGGGTCGTGCCCACCGCGCCAAACAGGGTTGACCATACGCCCCGTGGCTGGCGCAGCGCCAGTGTCAGGTTCTCGACTAGGGTGAGGTGTTTGAACACGGCTGGCGTCTGAAATTTCCGCCCAATGCCGAGCATAGTAATCTCATGCTCTTCCAGGGTGGTGAGATCAGTATGATCACCGAAGATCACGCGCCCTGTCGCCGGTTTGACTTTGCCACAGATGACATCGAGCAGGGTCGTCTTGCCCGCGCCATTGGGACCAATGAGGGCGCGCAACTCGCCACGATCAACGTAAAAATCGACCCCTCGTAGCACCTGGAAGCCGTCGAAACTCACGGTAATATCTTCAAGATAAACAATACTTCCCCGCTTCTCCATACTCCTCCCTCTCACCCCCACTACACCCCTCTCCCGGTAGGAGAGGGCACGGAACCAGGTACAGAGCGCTCAAAGAGCTGGGCACGGGTCCGTCGTAGACGCTGTCGTAGCTGGTTGGGGATGCCTACCAGTCCATCTGGAAACAGGATCACGACCCCGACGAACAGCCCCCCTAGGATGATCGGCCACCACTCGGGATAATAGGCCGTTAACAGACTGCGGGCCGCATTGATCCCTACGGCGCCGAGCAGGGCGCCAATCAGAGTGCCACGGCCCCCAGTGGCCACCCACACCACCACTTCTAGCGAGGGAAGCACCCCTATCTGGCTGGGGGTGATAATGCCGACCTGGGGCGCATACAGGATACCGGATAACCCGGCCAATGCTGCCGCCAGGGCAAAGATAAAAATCTTATACTGAGCGATGGGATAGCCTAAAAATCGCAACCGTTGTTCTTGATCACGCAGCGCCGTTAGCACCAGGCCCATTTTCGAGCCTACGAGCCATTTACAGGCAATAAAGCTACCAACGAGGCACAGGGCTGTTACCAGATACAAAGTCCGCAGAGCAAAGGGGGTATGGAGCGAGACACCAAAGAGACTTTTAAAATCGGTCAGGCCATTGGTACCGCCGAGGTTCATCTCGTTGCGGTTGCACATAAGCCAGGTGGCGAATGCCATAGCCTGGGTCAGAATGGCGAAATACGTACCGCTGACACGCCGGCGGAACGTCAAAATCCCAAAGATACACGCTGCCACCGCCGGGATCGCAAGCGCCAGAAGCACTGCCAGGGGAAAATATTGGAAGGGCTTCCAAAACAATGGCAGAGTCGTGACACGGTTCCAGACCATGAAGTCTGGAATACGTTCGCCATACACGCCCTGGCCACTGGACTCGAGCATGAGATGCATGCCCATGGCATAGGCCCCACAACCGAAGAAGATGGCCTGTCCCAGGCTCAAGATGCCGGTATACCCCCAGATGAGATCCATGCCCAGTGCCAGAATGGCGAGGGCAAGATATTTCCCAAAGAGATTTAAGTAGTAATCTGAGAGGACACCGAGGGCATTGAGGATTGGCAGCCCGATCAGCAGCAAGGCAGCTAAAATGCTGCCTGGAATGAGCGCCTTTTTCCAAGCCGGGGAGTACTTCATGGTCAGCGTTATCCTTGCGGCAATTACCGCACTGTCCCCGCCGCCAGACGCTCTTTCGCTGGGAAGAGGCCAGTGGGCTTGAGTTGTAAGAAGAGAATCACCAACACTAAAATGCCAACCTTGGCATAGACGGCAGCAGCAGTACCCCCGATGGCCGGCTCCAGGAGCTTATTGGACATGCCCACGCCCAGAGATGCCAGAACCGTCCCTAACAGCTTGCCAACCCCTCCCAGCACTACCACCATGAAGGAATCGACAATATAGGTTTTTCCGACTTCTGGGTCAACAGTGCCAATGAGGCTCAAGGCACAACCGGCCAGACCCGCCAGCGCTGTGCCGAGGGCAAATGTTAAGGTATCGACTTTACGTGAAGAAATCCCCATGCACGCTGCCATATCGCGATTCTGCATCACGGCGCGCAGTTTCAGCCCGGTATTAGAACGATACAGGAGCCAGTATATCACCACGAGACACACCAGTGATAGTCCAATAATAAATAGGCGGCTGTACGGGAAGATCAAGCCAGGCATAATCTCCCAGCCACCACGCAACCAGGTGGGGGGATTCACACTCGTCTGATCGCCGAAGTAGAGCCGGGCGCCTTGTTGCAGCACCAGGCCGATCCCCCAGGTGACTAGGAGGCTTTCCAGGGGGCGACCGTATAGAAAGCGTAGGAGGCCGCGCTCCAGGAGTATGCCGACCGCACCAACTACCAGAAGCGACAGTGGCAGGGCAACGAGGAAGTACGTATCGGCGTGGGCAGAGAAGCGGGCAGCAAAAAATTCCTGGAGGACATAGGCCGTGTACGACCCGAGCATGAGCATCTCGCCGTGCGCCATATTGATAATGCCCATGAGCCCAAAGGTAATGGCGAGCCCCAGGCTCATAATGAGCAGAATCGAGGCGAGGCTCAGGCCATTGAAGATATAGGCTACGGCATTACGCATCTGCAGATAGCTTTCAATCCGCTGCACCGCGGTGGTGATGGCGGCCTGTACCTGCGGATCCTGCTCCTTGGCACGCAAGTCCCGCAGACGTGACAGAGCTGATTCGGCACGCGTGGCACCGAAAAAGGCAATCGCTTGCTGGCGTACCTGCGGTGCTGGATCGAGGAGGCGCAATTTATGCATGGTCTCGACCATGACCGCTTTGATACCTGGTACTGTTTCTTTGGCCTGGGCTTTTTCCAGCAGAGGAATGACCGTCAGATCCTGGAGATTCCCCCAGCGTAGGGCGATGGATCGCCGCTTAGCAGGGTCTGACGCAGACAGCTCAAGTGCCTCCAGAGCGCGTTGCACCAGCGCCATGTTTTCCTGCTCGAGTGCGACCTGTTCCAGCCCCTCCGTCGGCAGGAGCGGCTGGCCAGCACTGTCGAGCAGGGGCTTGTCATCAAGGTCGATGAGCGTACCGGCGTCGTTCAAGATGAGCAGCGTCTCCTCCTTCCACAGATACAGCGCGCCCTCTTTCAGGGCCTGCAGTACCCCCTTTAAGGTTGGATCAGCGAGGTCACGGAGCTCAAGCAGCGCCGCGCGCTGTTTGGCAGGGGTGGTGAGATCCATGATCAGGGCGTGAGGGGGAGCTGCCTTAGCCAGTCCAACGCCAACAGCGCTGAGGGCAAGCCAACAGCAGAGGAACACGAGGCATGGGGTGCGCATGACGTCCCACCTTAACGTTGTATCACCTCTCCCAGCGGGAGAGGGGAGCCTCACATACGGCTGCCTACGAGCCCTTTACTTCTTGTCAGACAGCCAGGAGCGCTTGCC
>Ga0075428_100006502_pt1 | contig 12991 bp, 9 predicted proteins | sample RhiMetdeltSRZDD2_FD_75291 | JGI IMG/M metagenome (GOLD analysis project Ga0075428, IMG submission 75291) | Populus rhizosphere microbial communities from Tennessee, USA - Rhizosphere MetaG P. deltoides SRZDD2 | ecosystem: Host-associated > Plants > Roots > Rhizosphere > Soil | place: USA...
AGCGCGATCGTACTCTCCGGTTGACCCCGCGGCACGCTGCCTTAGAATCCCTGAAAATTCAAACACACAGGGGGCGCATGAGCGCTTTGCAGCATCCGGAGGGCTTCGTGCGCTGGTTTCGCCAGGCCGCTCCCTACGTGCACGCCTTCCGCGGCCGCGTTTTCGTCATCGGCTTCGGCGGCGAGCTGGTCGCCGAGCGCGCCCGCCTGGTTTCGTTCGTCCACGACCTGAACCTGCTCGCGGCGCTCGGCATCCGGCTGGTGCTGGTGCACGGCGCGCGGCCGCAGATCGAGGCCGAGCTGCGCGCCAAGGGCGTACGGTCCCGCTATGCAAAGGGGTTGCGGATCACCGACGCTCCATCGCTCGTTGCGGTGAAGCACGCCGCGGGCGTGCTGCGCGTCGAGCTCGAAGCGCTGCTATCGCAGGGACTGCCGAACTCGCCGATGGCCGGCGCGCAGATCCGGGTCGCCTCGGGCAACTACATCACCGCGCGCCCGATCGGGATCGTCGACGGCGTCGATTACCAGTTCACCGGCGAGGTGCGAAAGATCGACGCGGCCGCGCTCGCGCGCCGGCTCGACGCAGGCGAAGTGGTGCTCGTTCCCCATATCGGCTACTCGCCGACGGGCGAAGTGTTCAACCTGGCGTGGGAGGACGTCGCCGAGAGCGTCGCGCTCGCGCTCAAGGCCGACAAGCTGCTGCTTCTCACCGATCGCCTGCCGGCGGATCGCAAGGGCAAGCCGCTGAACGAAGTGACGGTGCAGCAGGCGGAACTGCTGGTGCGCAAGGACGGGCAAACGCCGCATGCGGCGCGGGTGCTGAAGAGCGCGTGCCGGGCGCTCGCGGGCGGCGTCGGGCGGGTGCACCTGATCTCGCGCCGCGCCGATGGCGGCACGCTGCTCGAGCTCTTTACCCACGCCGGCGCCGGAACGATGATCACCGCCGACCCGGTGCAACAGCTGCGGCCCGCCAAGATCGAGGACGTCGGCGGGATCCTTGCGCTGATCGAGCCGCTCGAAGCCGACGGCACGCTCGTCAAGCGCAACCGCGAGATGCTCGAGCGCGAGATCGGCAACTTCGAGGTGCTGGAGCACGACGGCATGATCGCCGGCTGTGCGGCGCTGTATCCGATGGCCGAGGCGAAGAGCGCCGAGCTCGCGTGCCTCGCGGTCTCGCCCGAGTACCGCGACGCAGGCTACGGCGAGCGCCTGCTGCAGGCGTGCGAAATTCGCGCCAAGACGATGAAGATCCGGCGCCTGTTTGCACTCACCACGCGCGCGGCGCACTGGTTCATCGCGCAGGGCTTTCGCGACGCAGGCGTCACCGCGCTGCCGGAGCAGCGCAAGGCGCTCTACAACTGGAAGCGCGGCTCGAAGGTGTTCCTGAAACGAATCTGAAAAAAGGGGTACGTCCCTATTTCTTGACGGTCTTGACGCCGTCGGGAGTTCCAAGCAGCAGCACGTCGGCCGCGCGGCGCGCGAAAATCCCGTTGGTCACGACGCCGGCGATGCCATCGAGCTCCGCCTCGAGCGTCGGCGGATCGAGAATCGTAAGCCCGTGACAGTCGAGTATAAGGTTGCCGTTGTCGGTCTTGAAGTTCTCGCGCAGCACCGGATGCGCGCCGCGCCTCAGCAGCTCGCGGCCGACGTGGCTGCGCGCCATCGGAATCACTTCGAGCGGCAGCGGAAACTTGCCGAGCAACGGCACCAGCTTGGACGAATCGCAGATGCAGACGAAGGTGCGCGCCACTGCGGCGGCGATCTTTTCGCGCGTGAGCGCCCCGCCGCCGCCCTTGATCATGTGCAGGTGCTCGGTGATTTCGTCGGCGCCGTCGACGTACACCGGAAGCTCGGAGACGCTGTTCAGATCGAAGACGTGGATGCCATGACCTTTCAGTCGCGCAGCGCTCGCGTCCGACGCGGCCACCGCACCCTCGATCCGGCCCTTCATCGAGGCGAGCGCATCGATGAAGAGATTGACTGTGGACCCCGAGCCGACGCCGACCACCTTGTCTTCGACAACGTGCTTCAGCGCGGCTTGCGCGACCAGCCGCTTGAGATCGTCCTGCGTCACTTCTTTCTCTGCGGCGGCAGGTCCGTGCAGACGCCCTCGAACACTTCCGCCGAGAAGCCGACCGACTCGGACAGCGTCGGGTGCGGATGGATCGTCTTGCCGATGTCGGTCGCATCCGACCCCATCTCGATCGCAAGCGCAATCTCGCTGATCAGATCGCCTGCGTTGGTGCCGACGATCGCGCCGCCGACGACGCGATGCGTCTCGGCGTCGAAGATCAGCTTGGTGAACCCTTCGTCGCGCGCGTTCGCGATTGCGCGGCCTGACGCGGCCCAGGGAAACTTTGCGGTGCCGATCTTCGTCCCGCTCTTCTTCGCCTCGTCCTCGGTCAGGCCCACCCACGCGATCTCGGGATCGGTGTAGGCAACCGACGGGATCACGCGCGCGTCGAAGTGCGACTTCTTGCCGGCCGCGGCCTCGGCGGCGACGTGGCCTTCGTGCACCGCCTTGTGCGCGAGCATCGGCTGGCGAGCGATATCGCCGATCGCGTAGATGTGGCCGACGTTGGTGCGCATCTGAGAATCGACGGCAATGAAGCCGCGCTCGTCGACTGCGACGCCTGCGTTCTCGGCGCCGATCCGCTTGCCGTTCGGCGAGCGGCCCACGGACACCAGCACCAGGTCGTACGTCTGCGGCTCGGCGGGCGCCTTCTCTCCGTCGAACCAGACCTTGATGCCCTGCGAAGTCGCCTCGGCCTTCGAAGTCTTCGTCTTCAGCATCACGTTGTCGAAGCGGCTGGCATTGAATTTCTGCCACACGGCTACGAGGTCGCGGTCGGCACCGAGCATCAGGCCGTCGAGCAGCTCGACGACGTCGAGGCGCGCACCGAGCGTCGAATACACCGTTCCCATCTCCAGGCCGATGATGCCCCCGCCGATGACGAGCAGCTTCTTCGGCTGACCGCGCAGCTCGAGCGCGCCGGTCGAATCGACGATCCGCTCGTCGGCAGGCAGGAACGGCAGCTTCGCCGACTGCGAGCCCGCGGCGATGATCGCGTGCGAGAACCGCAGGGTTTTCTTTCCTTCCTTCGCCTCGACCGAGAGGTGATGCGGATCGGCAAACCTTCCGACGCCCTGAAGCACGGTCACCTTGCGCGCTTTCGCCATGCCGGCGAGACCGCCGGTCAGCTTGGCGACCACCTTGTCCTTGAAAGCGCGCAGCTTCGCGAGGTCTACCTTCGGCGCGCCGAACGTGATCCCGTGATCGGAAAGCGCGGCTGCACCATCCATGATCGCAGCGGTGTGAAGCAGCGCCTTGGACGGAATGCAGCCGACGTTGAGGCATACGCCGCCCAGCTTCGGGTAGCGCTCGACGAGCACGGTTTTCAGCCCCAGATCCGCGCCGCGGAATGCGGCCGAATAGCCGCCCGGCCCGGAGCCGAGGACGAGCAGATCGCATTCTAGGTCTGCCTTGCCCGCATAAGGCGTTGCCGAAGGCGCCGGAGTGGGCGCGGCCTTCGGTGCCTGCGCGGCCGCAGTTGCAGCGCTGGGTTGCGCGGCCGCGGGTGCGGCCTTGGGCGATTGCGCCTGCGGCGCTTCCCCAGACTCCATCTTCAGGATCAGCGAGCCTTTGGATACCTTGTCGCCGAGCTTCACGCCGATCTCCCGCACGACGCCGGCCTCGGGCGAAGGAATTTCCATCGTCGCCTTGTCCGACTCGAGCGAGATCAGCGACTGCTCCTTCTCCACGGCGTCGCCCGGCTTCACCAGCACCTCGATGACCTCGACGTCCTTGAAGTCGCCGATGTCGGGGACCTTCACCTCGACCAGTTGTGCCATCTAGAGGAGCGTGCGGCGGATGTCGGAAAGCACGTTGGCGAGGTACGCGGTGAAGCGCGCCGCCGCGGCACCGTCGATGACCCGGTGGTCGTAGGAAAGCGCGAGCGGCAGCATCAGCCGCGGCGCGAACTCCTTGCCGTTCCACATCGGGCGCGTGACCGATTTCGCCACGCCGAGAATCGCGACCTCGGGTGCGTTGATGATCGGCGTGAACGCGGTGCCGCCGATGCCGCCAAGGCTCGAGATCGAGAACGTGCCGCCCTGCATGTCTCCGGGCTTGAGCTTCTTGTCGCGCGCGAGCTTCGAGATCTCGGCGAGCTCGCGAGCGAGGTCGAACACGCCCTTGCGGTCGGCATCGCGCACCACCGGGACCACCAGCCCGTCGGGCGTGTCGACGGCCACGCCGACGTTGAAGTATTTCTTGACGACGAGGTTCGTGCCGGTCTTGTCGAGCGACGCATTGAAGTCGGGGTGCTGCCGCAACGCGGTGACGCTCGCCTTGATCAGAAACGAGAGCATCGTCAGCTTGAATCCCTGCTTCTCGGTCTCCGCGGTGTTCTGCTTGCGGAACGCTTCCAGGTCGGTGATATCGGCCTCGTCGAACTGCGTGACGTGCGGGATCATCACCCAGTTGCGGCGCAGGTTCGCGCCCGAGAGCTTGCGGATGCGCGAGAGCGGCTTCAGCTCGACCGGGCCGAACTTGGCGAAGTCGACGTCGGGCCATGGCAGCAGGTCGAGACCCGCGCCCGGCGCGGGTGCGGCGGGCGCCGCGTCCGCTCCCTTCGCCAGAACGCCTTTGACAAATCCCTGCACATCCTCGCGCAGGATCCTTGCTTTCGGACCGCTGCCCGGGACACGGGCGAGGTCGACTCCGAGCTCGCGAGCGAACTTGCGCACCGAGGGACTTGCATGCGGCTTGGTGAGCGTGGCCTCGCGCGGAGCGACGGGCACAGGCTCGGCGCGCGGAATCGCCTGCGCCTGCGCAGCTTCAGGTTTCGACGGCACCGCGGCGGGCCGCTGCGGCTGCGCGGGCTGCGCTGCGGCCGGCGCCGCTTCGGTCTTCTCAGCCGAGAGCACGAGGATCGCAGCCCCTTCGGAGACCTTGTCGCCCATCTTGACGCTGATGCTGCGGACGACACCCGCCTCCGGCGACGGAATCTCCATCGTCGCCTTGTCCGATTCGAGCGTGACGAGCGATTGCTCCTTCGTCACCGCGTCGCCCGGCTTGACCAGCACTTCGATCACCTCGACATCCTTGAAATCGCCGATGTCCGGTACTGCCACGGTGATCTCCCCGCCGCCTTGCGCCTGCGGCGCCGGGTCTTGCGCAGGCGGAGCAGCGTCTTTCGCGGCCGGCGCAGGAGCCGCCGCAGGTACCGCGGCAAGCTGCGGCGCTTCGTTCTTCGCGCCGTCCGTCGCCATGCGCAGGATCAACGCGCCTTCCGACACCTTGTCGCCCAGCTTCACCTCGATCGCCTTGACCACACCCGCCTGCGGCGCCGGGATCTCCATCGTCGCCTTGTCGGATTCGAGCGTGATCAGCGACTGTTCCTTCTGCACGGTCTCGCCGGGCTTCACCAGCACCTCGATCACCTCGACTTCCTTGAAGTCGCCGATGTCGGGAACCCGAACGTCCATCATGGCCGGAGCGCTCTTTCTATACCGTCGTTGGATCGCGCTTTTCCGGATCGATCGCGTATTTGGCGATCGCCGCGGCCACCGTGCTCGCCTCGCCTTCGCCCTGATCGACCAGCGCCTTGAGCGCGGCGATCGCGACGAAATGGCGGTTGACTTCGAAGAAGTGGCGCAGCTTGGCGCGCGAGTCCGATCGACCGAAGCCGTCCGTGCCGAGCACGCGGTAGACGCGCTCGCGCGGAACGAACGGCCGGATCTGGTCGGCGAACGACTTGATGTAGTCGGTCGCCGCAATGACCGGTCCGGCGTGCTTTTCCAGGCACTGCCCGACGTACGGCCGGCGCGGCGCGGCCTCGGGGTGCAGCAGGTTCCAGCGGTCGGCAGCAAGCCCATCGCGCCGCAGCTCGGTAAAGCTCGGCGCGCTCCAGACGTCCGCGGCGACTCCCCAGTCGGTCTCGAGCAGCTCGGCAGCCCCGAGTACTTCGCGCAGGATCGTCCCGCTGCCCATCAGCTGGACGCGGCTCTTCGCTTTCGCCTTCGACTCGCGCAGCAGGTACAAACCCTTCAGGATTCCTTCCTCCGCACCCTGCGGCAGCGCCGGATGCTCGTAGTTCTCGTTCATCAGCGTGATGTAGTAGAAGACGTCCTCCTGCTGCTCGACCATCCGGCGCAGGCCCTCGTGGACGATCACCGCCAGCTCGTAGCCGTACGTGGGATCGTACGAGATGCAGTTCGGGATCACCGCGGAAAGGACATGCGAGTGGCCGTCCTCGTGCTGCAGCCCCTCTCCGTTCAGCGTCGTGCGCCCCGCGGTCGCACCGAGCAGGAACCCGCGCGTGCGCTGGTCGGCAGCCGCCCAGGCGAGATCGCCGATCCGCTGCATGCCGAACATCGAATAGAAGATGTAGAACGGCACCGTGATCACGTTCGAATGGCTGTACGACGTGCCGGCGGCGATCCACGAGGACATCGAGCCCGCCTCGTTGATTCCCTCCTCGAGAATCTGCCCCCCCTTGTCCTCGCGGTAGTACATCACCTGGTCGCGATCGACCGGCACGTACTTCTGCCCCTCCGAGGAATAAATCGCGAGCTGGCGGAACATCCCTTCCATGCCGAACGTGCGCGCCTCGTCGGCGACGATCGGAACGACGCATTTGCCGATGCCCTTGTCGCGCACCAGCGCGGTGAGCAGCCGCACGAACGCCATCGTCGTGGAGATCTCACGCCCTTCGCCCGAGCCCTTCAATACCTGCTCGAACGTCGAGAGCGGCGGGACGGGCGGCGCGACATCGGCTTTCTTGCGCCGCTGCGGGAGGAAACCTCCGAGCGCCTGGCGCCGCTCGTGCAGGTACTTCATCTCGGGCGCATCCGCGGGCGGAACATAGAACGGCAGCTCCTCGAGCTTGTCGTCGGGCACCGGGATGCTGAAGCGGTCGCGAAACTCGCGGATCGTGCCGAGATCGAGTTTCTTCAGCTGATGGGTCGGGTTCTTCGCCTGGCCCTGCTTGCCGAGGCCGTAGCCCTTGATCGTCTTGGCGAGGATGACGCTCGGCTGCCCCTTATGATTCACTGCGGCGTGATAGGCGGCATAGATCTTGTGCGGGTCGTGGCCGCCGCGGTTCAGCCGCCAGATATCCTCGTCGCTCATCCGCGACACCATTTCGAGCAGCTTCGGGTGCTTGCCGAAAAAGTGCTTGCGCACGAACGCGCCGTCGTTCGCCTTGAAGTTCTGGTACTCGCCGTCGACGCACTCCTCCATGACCCGCTTGAGAATCCCGTCCTTGTCGCGCGCCAGCAGCGGATCCCAGTACGAGCCCCAGATCACCTTGATCACGTTCCAGCCGGCGCCGCGGAAGTCGCTCTCCAGCTCCTGGATGATCTTGCCGTTGCCGCGCACCGGGCCATCGAGCCGCTGCAGGTTGCAGTTGACGATGAAGATCAGGTTGTCGAGCTTCTCGCGCGAAGCAAGCGCGATCGCCCCCATCGACTCGGGCTCGTCCATCTCGCCGTCGCCGCAGAATACCCAGACCTTGCGGTTCGCCGTGTCCGCCAGGCCGCGCGCGTGCAGGTACTTCAGATAGCGCGCCATGTAGAGCGCCTGCAGCGGTCCAAGACCCATCGAGACCGTCGGGAACTGCCAGTATTCGGGCATCAGCCACGGGTGCGGATACGACGAAATTCCCTCGCCGTCCACTTCGCGCCGGAACCCCAGCAGCTGCTGCTCGCTGAATCTGCCCTCGAGCAGGCCGCGCGCGTAGATCCCCGGCGAGGAATGGCCCTGGAAGTACACCAGGTCGCCGCCGTGCCCGTCGTGCGGTGCGTTCCAGAAATGGTGCTGTCCGACGCCGAACAAAGTCCCCACCGAGGCGAAGCTGGCAATGTGGCCGCCGAGCTCGTCGTCGTTGCGGTTCGCGCGCGCCACCATGACCATCGCATTCCAGCGGCAGTACGAGCGGATCCGCTCCTCGTGCCTCGCGTCGCCCGGCGAGCGCGCCTCGAGATGCGTCGGAATCGTGTTGATGTACGGCGTATTCGCCGAAAACGGGATGTAGGCGCCGGACATGCGCGCCTTTTCGATCAGCTGCCCGAGCAGAAAATGCGCGCGCTCGGCGCCTTCGCGATCGAGCACTGCTTCGAGCGCGTCAAGCCATTCCCGGGTTTCGAGCTCGTCGGGATCGTTGGCGGCAGGCTGCTGCGGAACGGCAGACATGAGGATCTCCAGGGAGGGCGCCCGGAATATAGAATGATGCCCAGCCATCCGCAAGACACGCATCCCCATTTAAATGACCGCACGCATCATCGATGGAAAGGCATTGGCTGCGCAGGTCCGCGCTGCGGCGCAGCCCGCGGTCGAGCGCCTTGCGGCGCGCGGCGTACAGCCGGGGCTGGCCGTCATCATCGCCGGCGATGATCCGGCGTCGCATACCTATGTCCGGAACAAGATCAAGGCGTGCGCCGACACCGGAGTCCGCTCGGAACTGCACCAGCTTCCGGGGAATACAACGCAATCCGAGCTGCTCGACCGGGTTCGAGCGCTGAACGCTGACCCGCGCGTGCACGGGATCCTGGTGCAGATGCCCTTGCCGAAGCACGTGGATTCCACCGCAATCCTTGACGCCGTGTCACCGCAGAAGGATGTCGACGGGTTTCATCCGGCGAATCTCGGCGCGCTGGTGGCGGGCTTGCCAGGCGTCGCGCCCTGCACGCCTGCGGGCGTGATGCGGATGCTTGCGTCCGAGGACGTTGCGCTCGCAGGAAGCAATGCTGTCGTTCTGGGGCGCTCGACCATCGTGGGAAAGCCGATGGCGCTGTTGCTGCTGCAACGCGACGCGACGGTGACGATTTGTCACTCGCGCACCAAAAACCTGGCCGACGTCACGCGTCAGGCCGACGTCCTCGTCGCCGCGGTCGGGCGCGCCAGGTTCGTCACCGCAGGCATGGTGAAGCCGGGTGCGTGCGTGATCGACGTCGGCGTCAACCGGCTCGAGGACGGCAAGCTCGCCGGCGACGTCGATTTCGCGGCGGTACGCGAAGTGGCCGGGCTTCTTACGCCAGTGCCCGGTGGCGTCGGACCGATGACGGTGGCGATGCTCATTCATAACGCAGTGAATGCCGCATTGCGCTCGTGCGGCGAACGAGGACTCGATTGAATCCGCTGCTGGATTTCTCCGCACTGCCCCGCTACGACGAAATCGAGCCGGCGCACGTTGCACCCGCAATCGACCGGCTGCTTGCGGAGGCGCGCGATGCGGTGAAGCGCGCAGAGCAGGCGAACGCCACGTGGGAAGCGTTTGTCGAGCCGCTGGATGACGCGAACGAGCGCCTCGCGCGCGCGTGGGGCCAGGTCGCTCATCTGCACGCGGTGCTCGACAGCCCGGGGCTGCGCGCGGCGTACAACGAGAGCCTGCCCACTGTGACCCAGTACTGGACGGCGCTCGGCCAGAACCTCGCACTGTTCGAGAAGTATCGCGCGCTCCGCGAGTCCTCCGAGTATGCAGCGCTCAGCCCTGCGCGACGGCGGATCGTCGATCACGCGCTGCGCGACTTTCGCCTTGGCGGCGCGGAGCTAGCGGCAGCGCAAAAAACGCGCTTTGCGCGCGTGCAGGAAGAGTTGGCGACTCTTGCGGCGAAATTCTCGGAGAACGTGCTCGACGCGACCAATGCGTTTTCCGTAGTGCTCGAGGACGAGCGGCGCCTCGCGGGAATTCCCGCCGACGTGCTCGCCGCTGCGCGCGAAGCGGCGCTCAAGGACGGCGGGAACGGCAAGCCGCGCTGGAAGTTCACGCTGCACATGCCGTCGTGGCTGCCGGTCATGCAGTACGCGGAAGACCGCGCGCTGCGCGAGACGATGTACCGCGCGAACGTCACGCGCGCCTCCGAGTTCGGCAAGCCCGAATGGAACAACACGCAGCCGATCGCAGCCATCCTGCGGCTGCGTAGGGAAGCCGCGTTGCTGCTTGGCTATCGCAATCATGCCGAAGTGTCGCTCGTGCCGAAGATGGCCCGTACGCCCTGCGAAGTGCTCGGGTTCCTGCGCGACCTCGCAAGGCGCGCGCGCTCCTACGCCGAGCGGGACGCGGCTGAGCTGCGCGAATTCGCGCGTGCCGAGCTCGGGATCGCGACGCTCGAAGCCTGGGATTACGCGTACGCATCGGAAAGGCTGCGCAAGAAGCGCTTCGACTTTTCCGATCACGAGGTGAAGCAGTACTTCCCGGAGAACGCGGTGCTGCCCGGCATGTTCCGGCTGGCGGAAACGCTCTACGGAGTGCGGATCTCGCAAGCACAGGCGCCCGCCTGGCACGAGGACGTGCGCTTCTTCGAAGTGCGCGATCGCGCCGGCGAGCGGCTCGGGCAGTTCTACGCCGACCTTTATGCGCGCGATTCGAAGCGCGGCGGCGCCTGGATGGATGAGGCGATCGCGCGGCGCCGCAAGAACGGCCGCGTGCAGATGCCGGTCGCGCACCTCGTCTGCAACCTGCCGCGTCCGGTCGGCGGCAAGCCGGCCCTTTTCACGCATGACGACGTGATCACGCTGTTCCACGAGTTCGGGCATGGCCTGCATCTGCTGCTGACGCGGGTCGAGGACCTCGGCGTGTCCGGGCTCTCCGGGGTGGAGTGGGACGCGGTCGAGCTGCCGAGCCAGTTCATGGAGAATTTCTGCTGGCAGTGGGAGGTGCTCGCGCCGATGTGCCGGCATGTCGATACCGGAGCACCGCTGCCGCGCAGCCTCTTCGAGCGCATGATCGCGGCGAAGAACTTCCAGTCCGGCCTCGACATGCTGCGCCAGATCGAGTTTGCCGTCTTCGACATGCGGCTGCATAGCGAAGCCGATCCGGACGCGAGCGCGCTCGATCTGCTCGACGAGGTGCGGCGCGAGATCGCCGTGCTGCTTCCTCCAGCGTACAACCGGTTTCCGAACGCGTTCTCGCATATCTTTGCCGGCGGTTATTCGGCGGGCTATTACAGCTACAAGTGGGCGGAAGTACTGTCTGCCGATGCGTACGCGGCGTTCGAAGAGCACGGCGTGCTCGATCCGGGCACCGGCGCGCGCTTTCGCGACGAGGTGCTCGCGGTCGGCGGCAGCCGGCCGGCGCTCGATTCGTTCCGCGCGTTCCGCGGCCGCGAGCCGCAGGTCGACGCGCTGCTGCGGCACAATGGTATGATCGCTTCACCCTCTGCGTGAGGAGCGTACCGATGCGTATCCTGCTTGCAATCACGCTCTGCGCGTTCACCGTCGGCGCGGGCGCGCAAGTCTATCGATGGACCGACGCCCAGGGCCGCGTCAACGTCACCGACTTCCCGCCCCCAGCCTCGGCGAAGGCGAAGGATGTGAAGAAGCTCGACGCTGGAATCGCCACCAGCGTTCCGGCCACCGCATCTTCGACCGCGCAGGAGCCTTTTGCGCTCCAGCAGGCGAAAGCGAAGTTCCCCGTCACGCTCTATACCGTGCCAAATTGCGAGGGCTGCAATGCGGCGCGGACGCTCCTCAATGCGCGCGGCGTGCCGTTCAAGGAAAACAGCCTGTCCGACCCTGCGCAGATCGAAGAGTTCAAGCAAGTCGTCGGCGGCAACACGGTGCCCGCGATCATCGTCGGCACTACGGTGCAGAAGGGTTTCGAGGAGAGCGCGTATCAGAAGCTGCTCGACGCCGCCGGTTATCCGACGACCGGAGTCGTTCCGCCACGCACCCAGGGCGAACCGACACCGACCGCGGCCGCACCGGCGGCGCCGCAAGTGAAGCCTGTCGCGCAACCTGAGCAACCCTCAGGGCCGTACAACCCCGGGGCTGCAGCGGCGGCGCCGGAAGTGAAGCCTGGGGCGGAATCTGAGCAAACCTCCGGACCCTACGCCCCCGGCGCGACCGCGCCACCGCCCCCGACCAAGAAGAAGAAGTGACGCGCTCGCGGCCGCGGGATGAAACTCGCGACCTGGAACGTCAACTCCCTGAAGGTCCGCCTTCCCCATCTGCTCGATTGGGCGGCGCAAGCCCAGCCTGACGTCGTCTGCCTGCAGGAAACGAAGGTCGAGGACGCGAAGTTCCCGCTGATGGAGATCCAGGCGGCCGGGTACTCGGCCGTATTCTCGGGACAGAAGGCCTACAACGGAGTCGCGATCCTTTCCAAAGCGCCGTTGACCGACGTGACCGTGGGAATGCCCGGCCTGGTGGATGACCACCGTCGCGTGATCGCAGGCTCGCTCGGAGACGTGCGCATCATCTCCGTCTACTGCCCGAACGGGCAGTCCGTAGGATCGGACAAGTACGCGTACAAGCTGCGCTGGTTCTCTGCGCTGCAGGGCTGGCTGAAGGAGGAGCTGGCGCGGTATCCGCGGCTCGCGATCATGGGCGACTTCAATGTCGCCCCGGAAGACCGCGACGTCTACGATCCGAAGGCATGGGAGGGTCACGTGCTCGTTTCCGAACCGGAGCGCGCCGCGTTTCGCGCGCTGCTCGAGCTGGGCCTCAAGGATTCGTTTCGGCTCTTTCCCCAGCCCGAGAAGAGCTACTCCTGGTGGGACTACCGGCTGTTCGCGTTCCGCCGCAACATGGGCCTGCGGATCGACGAGATCCTGCTTTCAGCCGAACTGGCGAAGACCTGCACTGCGTGCACGATCGACCGGGCGCCGCGCAAGCTCGAGAAGCCGAGCGACCACGCGCCGGTGGTGGCGGAGATCTCATGAGACGTCCCAGGACAGTAGTGGTCATTGGCGCGCTCGGCGTGATCGGCCGGTACGTCGTCACCAAGTTCGCTGGACTTCCCGAATGGAAGGTTGTCGGCTTGTCGCGCCGCCAGGGCGAGGACCGCGACAACGTCCGCTATCTTTCCGCCGATCTGCTCGATGCCGACCCGGCGCGTTCGAAACTCGCTTCGCTCCGCGACGCCACGCACATCGTGTACTGCGCTTTTCAGGCGGCCGGCTCGCAGGCTGCCGACTTCGCGCGCGGGATCGACATCAACCGCAACATGCTGGTCCACGCGGTCAGCGCGATCGACGCTGCGGCACCG
>Ga0075428_100006505_pt1 | contig 12990 bp, 12 predicted proteins | sample RhiMetdeltSRZDD2_FD_75291 | JGI IMG/M metagenome (GOLD analysis project Ga0075428, IMG submission 75291) | Populus rhizosphere microbial communities from Tennessee, USA - Rhizosphere MetaG P. deltoides SRZDD2 | ecosystem: Host-associated > Plants > Roots > Rhizosphere > Soil | place: USA...
CGGTGCGCAATTCAACCGTTCGGATATCGCTCCAACCCGCTGAATATTCCGTGGTGCAGGTCGCGCGGTAGAATCGGTTTGCTCTTGCTCATCCTGACCGCAGCCTGGGTCGTGCCGGTGAGCCGTCCGCCCATCCTCGACGGCCGCGTGGCCGTCGAGAACGGCGCCATCGCCTGGGTCGGCGGTCCGTGGGATGCGGGCGCTCCCGACGGCCCCGTCCAGGACCTGGGCCGGGGCGTGCTGTTGCCGGGGCTCGTCAACGCCCACTGCCATCTGGAGCTGTCGCACTTGAAGGGCCGCCTCGACCGTTCCGGCGGCTTTGCCCATTGGGTGGAGGACCTCGTGGCCCAACGCGGCGGCGATGGTCCCGGGAAGGTCCGGGCCGCCACCGCGCGGGCGATTCGCGAGGTCGAGGGCACGGGAACCGTCGCCATCGCGGACGTCTCGAACGAAGTCGCGCATGTGGATCTGCTCGAGGCCTCGCGGCTGGAGGCGGTCGTCTTCCACGAGCTCCTGGGCTGGGACCCCGCGCGGGCGGAGGCGATCCTGGAGGACGCCGAGGCCCATCGGCCGCGTGGCCAGCATCGCGTCCCCGTCCGTCTGGCCGCGCACGCGCCGCACTCGGTGTCGCCCGCGCTCTTCGCCGGCCTCATGGAGCGCGGCGGGCCCGCCGCGATACACCTCGCGGAGTCGGCCGAGGAGAGCCGGTTCCTCCTCCGCGGGGACGGCGCGTGGATGCGGTTCCTGAAGCGGCGCGGGCTCGGCGATCTGCCCTTCGATCCGCCCGGCGTCAGCCCCGTGCGCTACGTGGACGAGCTGGGGGCGCTGCGGCCGGGCCTGGTGGCGGCTCACTGCGTGTACGTGGACGGGGCCGACCGCATGAGGCTGGCCGCCAGGGGCGTGCACGTCGCCGTGTGCCCGCGCAGCAACCTCAACCTCGGCGTGGGCCTGCCTCCCGTGCCCGAGCTGCTCGACGCCGGCGTGCGTCTCTGTCTCGGAACCGACAGCCTGGCCAGCGTGGACTCCCTCGACCTCATCGACGACGCAGCCGCGCTGCACGAGGAGTACCCTGACGTCGACCCCGCGGTGATCGTGCAGATGGCGACCTTGAACGGCGCGCAGGCCCTCGGTCTCGAGGACCTTGGCGCCATCGCTCCGGGGATGCGCGCGGAGCTGGCCTTCGCCCGAGCGGAAAGGGTGCCGGCCGACCCGGCGGCCTTCCTCGTCTCGGGCGAGGCGCGCCCGCGAAGGGTCGAGCTGTGACCTCCGCGATGGGCCGCGCCGCGACCTACGCGCGGATGATCAAGCTCTCGCACTCGGTGTTCGCCCTGCCGTTCGCCATGGCGGCGGCCGTACTGGCCGCCGGCGGCGCCCCTTCGCTCCGGCAGGTGGTCTGGATCCTGGTGGCCATGATCGGCGCGCGCAGCGCGGCCATGGGCTTCAACCGCCTGGCCGACCACCAGCTCGACGCACGCAACCCGCGTACGGCGGGGCGGGAGCTGCCGGCGGGGCTCCTGTCGCGCCGCGAGGTCTGGGGCTTCGTCGCGCTTTCCGCGGCGGCGCTGGTGGTGGCGGCGGCGATGCTGAATCCCCTCTGCCTCGCGCTGTCGCCCGTGGCGTTGGCCGTCGTCTTCGGCTACTCGTACACGAAGCGGTTCACGTCCTTCTCGCACGGCTTCCTGGGCCTGGCCCTGTCCATCGCGCCCGTGGGGGCGTGGCTCGCCGTCCGCGGCGCTTTCGCCTGGCCGCCGGTCGTGCTGGGCCTGGCCGTCCTGCTCTGGGTGGCGGGCTTCGACACCATCTATGCCTGTCAGGACGCCGCGCACGATCGGGCGGTGGGCCTGCGGTCGCTGCCCGCGCGGTGGGGCATCCGGGCCGCGCTCGTGGCCGCGCGCGCCCTGCACGCCGGCGCGGTCGTCCTGCTGGCCGCGCTCTTCGCGCTGGTCCCGCTCCATCCTGTCTATCTGGCCGGCGTGGCCGCGGTCGCCCTCCTGCTCGCCTACGAGCACTCCCTCGTCCGGCACGACGACCTCTCGCGGGTCGATGCGGCCTTCTTCACCGTGAACGGCTGGATCAGCGTGGGCTACTTCGCCTTCACGCTGGCCGGGCTGCTCCTGGCGTGAGCTATGATCCGCGCGCCATGGGTGCCGCGGCGGTGACGGTCCCGAGCGTCCCCACGCCCGGCGCCCCGGAGAAGGCGGCCGTGCGGTCCATGTTCGACCGCATCGCGCCGCGCTACGACCTGCTCAACCGGCTGCTCTCGGCCGGGGTGGACCGGCGCTGGCGCCGCGCCAGCGTGGATTCGCTCGGGCTGCCGCCCGGCTCGAAGGTCCTCGACGTCTGCACGGGTACCGCGGATCTGCTCGTGGAGTTCCTGGGACGTGACGGCGGCCACCGGGGCCTGGGCGTGGACCTGTCGGGCGAGATGCTCGCGCGCGGGGCGCGCAAGCTCCGGCTGCGCGGCCTCGGCGCGCGCTGCGGCCTAGTCTCCGGCGACGCCGAGCGGCTGCCCGTGCGCGGCGAGCTCTTCGACGGTGCGCTCATCGCGTTCGGGATCCGCAACGTGGGCGAGCCGCTGCGCGCCCTGCGGGAGATCCACCGCGCGCTGAAGCCGGGAGGACGGCTGGTGATCCTCGAGTTCTCCACGCCGCCGGGCCTGCTGGGCGCGGCCTACCGGCTGTACTTCGAGCGGGTCCTCCCGCGCATCGCCGGGCTCGTGAGCGGCGACCGCGCGGCCTACTCGTACCTGCCCGCCTCGGTGGCGCGTTTCCCCGATCCGGCCGCCTTCGGCCGGCTCATGGAGGAGGCCGGCTTCGCGGGCGTCGCGTGGACGCGGCTGACCGCCGGGATCGCCCACCTGCACCGCGGAGAGAAGCGCGCCGGATGACGCCCCTGGCCGATACGCTGCGTCGCACGGCGGAGCGCCTGCGGCCGCGTCGCGACGCGATCGTGGAGAGATGGGTGCGGGCGCTCGCGGCCGAGAGCGGCGATCCGGAGGTACGGACCTTCTGCGAGCAGGGCGTGGACGCCCTCCTGGACCGGCTGGCGCGCGGAGAGGCCGAGGAGATGCTGCGCGAGGAGGCGGTGGAGGCCGCCGCGGCCGCCGCCGGCGGCGCGGGCTTCCAGGAGCCGATCCGCGCGGTACGGGAGTTGGAGCGTTGCTGCCTGGTCGCCCTGGCGGAGGCCTGCCCGGAACCGGATGTCCTGCGGGAATCGCTGGACGCGGTGGCGGAGCTGGGCGGGCGGCGCCTCGACGGCCTGCTGCGGGCGCACGAGCGGGAGGCCGCGCGGCGGATCGCGGAGGCGCAGGACCAGGCCGCGCGGGCGGGCGAGCGGCTGGTCGAGCTCCAGCGCGCCAACGACCTCCTGCGCCGCTCCGACGCCCAGAGCCAGCACCGGGCGGAGCAGATCGGCATGCTGAGCTCCGTCGTCCACCGCATCGCGCCCTTGCGCGACTCCGACCAGCTCCTCCAGGAGGCGGCCGACACCATACAGGCCCGCATGTCGCACACCTATGTGGCGGTGGTGGTCCTGGACCACGAGGGCATCGTGGTCGGACGATGGGCGGGCCGCCACGGCGTGGATCGCCAGGGCGCCGGACGGACCCAGGGCCCCGCGGGCGGGATCATCGGGCGCGCGCTGCGCAAGCGCGCGCCGCAGGTGGTGCCGGACGTCGCCGCGGACCCCGACTACCACGCCGACGTGGAGGGCACGCGCTCCGAGATGGTGATCCCCATCCTGGAGGACGGCGAGGTGGTGGGGGCCATCGACTTCCAGAGCGAGCGAGGGGCGGCCTTCGACCTGGACGACGTGGCGGTGGGGGAGACGCTGGCGGAGTTCCTGGTGGTGGCCCTGCGCAACGCGCGTCTCTTCGCGGAGGCGCGCGAGCGGAGGACCTGAAGCCCGGTGGCGTCGCCCCTTCGGGCGGAGGGCGCGCCGCGGCCACGCTTCTCGCGGGCGCAGCGCAAGGCGCGGTTCGTCGCCTGGTTCAAGGACCGCTTCTTCCTCCGCTTCCACATGGCCGTGCTGCTGGGCCTGACGTTCCTGGCCGGCCTGGCCGTCACCAAGCTCATGCTGGTCGCGGGCAACACCGACCTCGCCCTGCGCTACGGAGTCGCCGTCACGGCCTCCTACGCCGCGTTCCTGCTGCTGCTCAAGCTCTGGCTCCTGTACATGCAGCGCGGTCGCTCCGACGACGTCGGCGACGCCGTGGACACCGCCGAGGGAGCGGTGGACGTGCTGCGCGATCTGGGCTCCAGGGGCGGGCCCTCCCCGACGGATTTCCAGGCCGGTGGCGGAGGCTACGGCGGAGGCGGCGCCAGTTCGAGCTTCGGTGAAAGCGCGAGCGCCGATGGCGGGAGCGCGTCGACCCTGGCGCCCGACCTGGACGACGGGTTCGCCCTCGTGGTGCTGGCCGCCGTGGCGCTGATCGTCGCGGCCCTGGCCGGCGGTTACCTGATCTACACGGGTCCTACCATCCTGGCGGAGGCCGCCTTCGAGGCCCTGTTCGCGTCCACCCTCATTCCCGGGGCCCGCAAGGCGGAAGCCACGGGATGGATGGGCGCCGCCATCCGCGCCACCGCCTTCCCCTTTGTCGCCATGTTCGCGCTGGCCGTGGGGTTCGGGTGGGTGGCCGGCCGTTTCTGCCCGGAGGCGCGCCGAGTCGTGGACGTGGTCGCGTGCGCCGGCTACTGACGCGGGCGAGCGCCCGCGCTCGCTTCCGCTAGGCGTTCAGCGTGGCGGCCTCAGTGGAGGCGCCGCCCCTTCTTGATCCACTCGTCGTTCCGGGTGTCGCGCTCGTCAGCCTCGATCCGGGAAGACAGGAAGAACAGCCCGCCAAAGAGCGCGATCACTGCGGCGATGACAGCCAAGAGCCATATCACCCGCTCGTCCACGCTCGCTCCTTCGTCCTTCAGGCCGACGCGGTCGTGCGATCGAAGACCGCCGCGACGTGAGTGGCCAGTCGATCCATGACCTCTTCGCGGTCGACGGGCCGCTCCAGGATACGCTCCAGGCTCGTGACCCCGCGGCCGCGGATGCCGCAGGGGACGATCAGGCCGAAGGCGCCCAGGTCCCCTCCGACGTTGAAGGCGAAGCCGTGGGACGTCACCCAGCGCGCGATGCGGACACCGATGGCGGCGATCTTGGCCTCGCCCACCCACGCGCCGGTCATGCCGGGGACGCGGCCAGCTGCGACGCCGTAGTCCGCGCAGGTCCTGATGAGGACCTCCTCGAGGTCCCGCACGTAGCGATGGACGTCGCAGCGGTCCGGCGACAGGTCCAGGATCGGGTAGCCGACGATCTGGCCGGGCCCGTGGTAGGTGACGTCGCCCCCGCGGCCGGTCTCGAAGACCTCGAAGCCGCGGGCGCGCAGCTCGGCGTCCGGGAAGAGGACGTGCTCGGCGCGGGCGTTGCGGCCGAGCGTGAAGACCGGGTCGTGCTCCAGGAGGAGGAGGGTGTCCGCGATGCGCCCGGCCTGCCGTTCGGCCACCAGCCGCGCTTGCAGGTCCAGGCCTTCCGCGTAGGGCACGCGGCCCAGCCGCCGCACCTCCAGCAGGCGCGCTGCGGGCGCGGGCACGCTACAGGGCTGACTCATCGAACTCCTGCAGCCCCTTCTTGACGTGGGCCATGAAGCGGTCGGCGTCCGACCCGTCCACGATGCGGTGGTCGAAGCTCAGCGCGAAGTAGGCCATGGTGCGGATGGCGATGGCGTCGTCGCGCACCACCGGCCGCTTCTCGATCGTCCCGACGCCCAGGATGGCCACCTGCGGCTGGTTGATGATCGGCGTGCCGAAGAGGCTGCCGAAGACCCCGGGGTTCGTGATGGTGAACGTCCCGCCCTGTACCTCGTCCACCTTCAGGTGCCGGCTGCGGGCACGCTCCGCCAGATCCACCACCGCCCGGGCCAGGCCCAGGATGTTCTTCTCGTCCGCGTTGCGGATGACGGGCACGATGAGGCCCCAGTCCAGCGCCACCGCCATGCCGACGTTGACGTCGTGGCGGTACACGATGGCGTTGTCTTCCACGCTCGAGTTCAGGACGGGGAAGGCCTTGAGCGCGTCCACCGTGGCCTTCACGATGAAGGGCATGTAGGTGAGCTTCACGCCGCTGCGCTCCTCGTAGGCCTGGCGGTATTTCTTGCGCAGCGCGTCGATCCGGCTCATGTCGACCTCGAAGACCGTGGTGACGTGGGCGGAGGTCCGCTTCGAGAGGATCATGTGCTCCGCGGTCTTCCGGCGGATCGGCGACATGGGCACGATCTCGACGCGCGGGCCGGCGGGGACGGAGGGTCGCGGCGCGGCGGGCCCGGGCTGCGGCGCGGAGGACGGCGGGGGCGCGCCCGGCGCTGGCCCGGCGGGCTGGGGAACCGCGGATGGGAAGCGCGGGGCGGCGGGCGGTGCCTGCGCCGCGGCCGGTATCGGCCCCGGTGCGGCCGTCTCCGCGGGCCGGCCCTCGAGGTGCCCGAGGATGTCCTGCTTGGTCACGCGGCCCGCGATCCCGGTCCCCGGGATCTGGCGGATGTCCACGTTGTGCTCGGCGGCGATCTTGCGCACGACCGGCGAGGAGCGGCTCTGCCGCAGCTCGTCCACCGTCATGTCGCCTCGAGGCTTCTCTGCCGGCGGCGGCGGCGCCGGCTGGCCCTTCGGAGGCTCCGGGCGCGGCGGGGGAGCGGTGCCCCCGTCTGCCTGCGCGGGCTCGGGCTTCGGCGGCGCCGGTGCGGCCTGTTCGGCCGGCGCGGACGGAGCGGCCTGCGCGGGAGGCGGGCCAGGCGCGGGCGCGGAAGCCACGGCTTCGCCCTCGGCACCGATGATCCCGACGACCGTGTTGATGGGCACGGTCTGGCCGGGCTCGACGCGGATCTCCTTCAGCACGCCGGCGGCCGGGGAGGGGATCTCGGCGTCCACCTTGTCGGTGGAGATCTCGAAGAGGGGCTCGTCCCGCTGGACCTTGTCCCCGACCTTCTTCATCCACTTGGTGACGGTGCCTTCGGCGATGGACTCGCCCATCTGCGGCATGATCACGTCGGTCATAGGCTCTCCCGAATCCTCCGCAGTGCCAGTCTAATACTCATACAGCGCACGGATGGCCTTGCCCACCTTCTCCGCGTTGGGCAGGAAGTACTCCTCGAGCGGCGGTGAGTAGGGAACGGGGGTGTCCGGCGGCGCCATCCGCACGACAGGGCTGTCCAGGTACTCGAAGGCACGCTCGGAGATCAGCGCGGCGATCTCGCCGCCCGGCCCGCCGGTGCGCGTGGCCTCGTGCAGGACGATGACCTTCCCGGTCTTGGCGGCGGTGGCCAGTATGGCCTCCTCGTCGAGGGGCAGGAGCGTCCGCAGGTCCAGGACCTCGACCTCGATGCCGTCCCGGGCCGCCGCCTCCGCGGCCTCGAGCGCCACGTGCAGCATGGCCGCGTAGGTCACGATCGAGACGTCCTTGCCGGGCCGGGCGAGGCGCGCCTTGCCGATGGGCACCACGATCTCGCCCTCGGGCAGGTCCTCCTTGATGCGCCGATAGAGGAACTTGTGCTCGAGGTAGATGACGGGGTCGGGGTCGCGGATGGCCGCCGTCATCAATCCCTTGGCGTCCGCCGCGGTGCCGGGGGCCACGATCTTGAGCCCGGGGACGTTCATGAAGAAGGCCTCGGGGTTCTGGCTGTGGAACGGGCCGCCGTGGACGCCGCCGCCGCACGGGCCCCGCACGACGATGGGCACCCCGCCGCCCCACCGGAAGCGGCTCTTGGCCGCGTAGTTCACGAGCTGGTTGAAGCAGCAGCCGATGAAGTCGATGAACTGCATCTCGGCGATGGGGCGCATGCCCATGAGGGAGGCGCCGATCGCCGCCCCCACGATGGCGGTCTCGCTGACGGGCGTGTCGATGACCCGGCCCTCGCCGAACTTCTCCAGGAAGCCCGCGGTGACGCGGAACGCCCCGCCGTAGATCCCCACGTCCTCGCCGAGGATGAAGACGCGGTCGTCCTTCTCCATCTCCTCGAGCATGGCCAGGCGGATGGCCTCGAGGTAGGTGAGGACGGCCATCAGGCGCGGCCTTTCCGGGCTTCCCACTCGACGACGAGCAGCGGAGTGGGCGGGGCCGTGGAGCGATCCGCGTAGACGCCGTCGAGGGCGGACTCGGGGTCCGGCATCGGGCTGGCCTCGGCCGCGGCCAGGTCCTCCTGCAGCGCGGCGTCGATGCGCGCCACGACCTGGTCCAGGTCGGCCTGCGTGGCGACGTGAGCGGCCAGGAGCCGTTTCTCGTAGCGCGGGATCGGGTCCCGCGCGGCCCACTGCTCGAGCATCGACTGCGGCACGTACTTCATGTCGTCGTGCTCGGCGTGGCCGCGCATACGCATGGTGTCGGCCTCGATCAGCGTCGGGCCGCGGCCCGCCCGCGCCCGCTCGATCGCCCGTCGCGTGGCCTCGTACACGGCCAGCACGTCGTTGCCGTCCACCTGCTCGCCGAAGCAGCCGTAGGCCGCGGCCCGGTCCACGAAGCGGGTGTTGGCCGTCTGCTTCGAGGTCGGCGTGGAGTAGGCGTACTTGTTGTTCTCCACGATCAGGACCAGCGGGGCCTTCTGCACGCACGCGAAGTTGAAGCCCTCGTGGAAGGCGCCGGTGGAGGTTCCCCCGTCCCCGATCCAGTTGAGGGCGACCGTCTTCTTCCCCCTCATCCGCTCGGCGATGACGGCCCCCGTGAGGATCGGGATCATGTCCCCCAGCATGGAGATGACGGACGGCATGCTCCCGTCTTCGGAGAGCCAGCCGAAGTGGACGTTGAGGTCCCGGCCGCGGGTGGGGCCCGAGGCCTTGGCCATGTACTGCGCGAACACGTCGCGCGGCTTGCCTCCCCGCACGAAGATCGCGCCCAGGTTCCGGATCATGGGCGTGAAGATGTCGCCCCGCTCCAGGGCGTACGCGCTGCCCACCGAGCAGGCCTCCTGGCCCAGGCTCCGGTAGAGCCCGCCCACCACCTTTCCCTGCCGGTAGAGGTTGGTGAGCTTCTCCTCCACCATGCGGTTCAGCTTCATGAAGCCGTACAGCTCGAGGAGCTGCTCGCGGGAGAGCTGCCCCGCCGGGGGGCGGGCCGTCAGGGCCGGGGCGGACACGTCCTACGCGTCGATGGCGTGGCCGTAGACCGCCTCCGCCGCCTGCATGATGGCCTCGGACAGGGTCGGGTGCGGGTGGATGGTGCGGGTGAGCTCCTCGGTGGTGGACTCCAGGCGCAGGGCCACCGCCGCCTCGGAGACGAGGTCGGTGGCGTGCGGGCCCACCATGTGGATGCCGAGGACCTCGTCGTACTTCGCGTCCGACACGACCTTCACCAGGCCCGCGTCGTGGCCGATGATGCGGGGCTTGGCGATGTTGGCGAAGGGGAAGCGGCCGACCTTGACCTGATAGCCGCGCTTGGTGGCCTCGATCTCGGTGAGGCCGATGCCCGCCACCTCCGGCGAGCAGTAGGTGGCCGAGGGCACCCGGTCGTAGTTCAGCGGCTCGGTGCCCTTGCCCGCCAGGCGCTCCGCGACGCCGATGCCTTCGTGCGAGGCGACGTGGGCGAGCTGCGGGTGCGGCTTGCCGTCCACCGTCACCACGTCGCCGATGGCGTACACGCCGGGCTCGTCCGTCTCCATGCGGGAGTTCACCTTGACGTAGCCCTTCTCGATCTGGACCTTCGTCGACTCCAGGCCCAGGCCGTCGGTCACCGGCCCGCGTCCCACGGCCACCAGCAGCATCTCCGCGGTCAGGCTCTTGGCCTCGCCGGCGGTGTTGCGGAAGGCCACCTCGACGCCGTGCGAGACCTTCAGCGCGGCCTCGGTGCGCGCGCCCGTGTGGATCGTCATCTGCTTGGCCAGGGCCTTGCGCGCCTCGGCCGAGATCTCCTCGTCCTCGAGGGGAAGCACCGTGGGCAGCAGCTCGATGACCGTGACCGTCGAACCGAAGCGGGCGAAGACCGAGGCGAACTCGATCCCCACCGCCCCCGCCCCGATCACGACCAGGCTCTTCGGGATCTCCTTCAGCTCCAGGATCTCGTCCGAGGTGACGATGGCCTTGCCGTCGGGGGTCATCCCCGGCAGCGTGCGCGGCCGGGAGCCGGTGGCGATCATGACCGCCTTGGCCGAAAGGCGGGTCTCGCCCTGCTCGCCCTTGACGATCACGCTCTTCGGACCCTCGAGGCGGCCCTGTCCCTTGTAGAGGGCGATCTTGTTCTTCTTGAAGAGGTAGGTCTCGATGCCCTTGCTCAGACGGCTGACGATCCGCGCCTTGCGGGCCATGAGGGCCGGGAAGTCGATGCCGATCTTCTCGGCCACGATCCCGTACTCCTTGCCGTTCTTCAGGTCCTCGTAGAGGTCGGCCGTGTGGAGCAGGGCCTTGGTGGGGATGCAGCCGCGCTGGAGGCAGGTCCCGCCGCAGCCCGCCGGATCGCGCTCCACCACCGCCGTCTTGAGGCCCATCTGGGCGGCCCGGATGGCGCCGACGTAGCCGCCGGGGCCGCTGCCGATCACGACCAGGTCGTACGTCTCGCCGTTGGCCAACCCCGCCTCCTCGTGTTGCTTGCGGAACCTTCACGCTATCAAAGACCCGCAGGGCTGACAAGGCAGCGGCCCTCGACCGGAATGCTAAAATGGCCGCACCGATGCACGAATGGGGCTTCCTGATTGCCGCTATCTTCTTCTGCCTGTTGGGCAACGGGTTCTTCTCCGGGAGCGAGATCGCGCTTTTGTCCGCCAAGCGCGGGCAGCTCGAGGCGCTCATCACGGAGGGCAACCACCGGGCGGCGCGGGTCAAGCGCCTGCAGGACGATCCGGACACGCTCCTGGCCACGGTCCAGATCGGCGTCACCCTCATGGGCACCCTGGCGGGCGTCCTCGGAGGCTACCTGGCCAAGCTCTACGTCGAGCCGATGGTGGCCGGGTCCGTCGTCGGCCCGTGGGTGGCCCCCGCCGTGGTGGCGACGATCATCGTGGGCGGGGGGATCGTCTACGTCGAGCTGGTCCTGGGCGAGCTGGTGCCCAAGGCCCTGGCCCTGCGCTACACGACGGCCGTGTCCCTCCTGGTCGGCGGGCCGGTGCGGATCTTCGAGCGGCTCTCCCGCCCGGGGATCGCGTTCCTCAAGGGCTCGACCCGCGCCGTGCTGCTGCTCTTCGGCATCCGGGACGTGGGCCGGCGGACGTTCGTCTCCGAGGAGGAGATCAAGCACCTCGTGAAAGAGGGCCGGGAGCAGGGCGTCCTCGACCAGACCGAGATGGAGCTGATCCACAGCGTGTTCGAGTTCTCGGAGACCCCGGTGAAGAAGGTGATGATCCCGCGGCCGAAGATCTTCGGCCTCGACGTGAACACGCCGCCCGACGACGTGGAGCGGCTCATCGTGGAGAGCGGCTTCTCGCGCATCCCCGTCTACGAGGGGAGCGCGGACGACTTCATCGGTGTGGTGTACATCAAGGACGCCCTGCGCCTGCTGGAGCGCCGCCAGCCCCTGGTCCTGCGGAAGATCCTCCAGCCCGTCCATTTCGTGCCCGAGACGAAGAAGGTGGGCGCGCTCCTGAAGGAGCTCCAGAAGCGGCGCACGCACCTGGCCATGGTGGTGGACGAGCACGGATCCGTCACGGGGCTGGTGACGATGGAGGACCTGCTCGAGGAGATCGTGGGCGAGATCCAGGACGAATACGACTGGGAGGAGCGCGCGGTGGAGCGGCTGCGCGACGGGTCGCTGGTCGTGGAGGGCACGATGCCCGCCGCCGAGCTGCGCGAGGCCCACCACATCCCGATCCCGGAGTCCGAGGAGTTCGACACCGTGGCCGGCTTCATGCTGAACTCGCTGGGCTCGGTGCCCCGCGGCGGCGAGGTGGTGGGCGTGGGGGACTACCGGCTGACGGTCGTGGACGTCGAGAAGAACCGGATCAGCAAGGTCAAGATCGAGAAGGCCCGGGCCACGGTCAAGGTCTGAGGCAGGGCCTCCACCTCAGCGCCGATCGATCACCGGTGTGGGCGGGTTCTTCTCGGAAGGCCCCGCCTTCAGCAGCCAGCGGACGGCCAGCCATAGAAAGGTGAGGTCGTCCAGGTATCCCGCCAACGGCATGAGGATTTCCGGCATCAGGTCCGCCGGCCAGATCAGGTAGGCGGCGGCCAGGGCCAGGGCCAGCCGGGGCAGCTTCGGCGTCCGGGGGTCCCGCAGGAGCGCGACGATCCGACGGAGCTGGTCCATGGGCGGAGGCTAAGGGCCCGGGGGCGGGCTGAGCGGGCTCGGCGAAGGGGCCGGCTCCGCGGGTGGCCGGATGGGCTCCGCACGCGGCTCCGGCGCCGGCAGCCTGGGAGACGTGGGCGCGGCGGGGATGCCCGGGATCTCGAACAGCAGCGGCGAGGTCTCGCCGCCCAGCGAGAACGACCGAAGGTCCTCCTCGGTGAACGCCGTCTTGCGCACGATGTGCGGGGTCAGGGTCATCACGATGTCGGTCTCCTGGCCCTCGATCCGGTTGCGCGAGAAGATGCGGCCCAGGATAGGGATGTTGCCCAGGCCGGGGATGGTGGTCACGGTCGTGCGCTCGGTGTCGCTGATCAGGCCGGCCAGGATGTTCGTCTCGCCGTCGCGCAGCCGGATCACGCTGGTCACGGTCCGGTTGTTGAAGGTGGGAAGGTTCTGGAAGAGCGGGCCCACCGCCGAGACCTCGAGCTTCAGGGCCAGGGTCACGTCGCCGTCGTGGTGGACGCGCGGCGTGATGTCGATGTTGACGCCGACGTTCTTGTACTCGAACGAAGTGATCGGCTGCTGGGAGATGCCGCCGGTGGCGATGGGCGCGAAGGTGGTGACGGGCACCGGCACCTGGTCGCCGAAGCGGGCCTGGGCGGTCTCCCCGTCGCTGGTGCGTAGCTGCGGGTTGGCCAGCAGCCGCGTGGACGTGTCGGTCTTGAGCAGGCGATAGATGACGCCGGGCAGTCCCGTGATCACCAGCTGGGACTTCGAGTACGGGTTGTCGGCGAGGGTGAGGGCCCGCTCCTT
>Ga0075428_100006506_pt1 | contig 12990 bp, 7 predicted proteins | sample RhiMetdeltSRZDD2_FD_75291 | JGI IMG/M metagenome (GOLD analysis project Ga0075428, IMG submission 75291) | Populus rhizosphere microbial communities from Tennessee, USA - Rhizosphere MetaG P. deltoides SRZDD2 | ecosystem: Host-associated > Plants > Roots > Rhizosphere > Soil | place: USA...
GCAGAATTGTCGCGAGCGCTCTCGCGCAGCAGTGAAGGCATCATTGACTTGATCCGACTCGGCAAGACCCAGGGTGGCGCGGTTCCCGCAGCCGCGTGGCAGAACTTCCCCACGGATCTCGTGCACTTCCTCACCTACTTCGTGGCGCATGAGGCGCACCATCGAGGGCAACTCTGTATGCTGGCACGGCAATTGGGACATCGCTTGCCCGCGAGCGTCACGGCCGGGCTCTGGCAGTGGAAGAAGCGAGCTCGAGAATAAAGTCGCCGCTGAACAAGAAAGACGAAGCACCATGCAGTTCTTGCGAATGACGTCTCTGGAGCACGACGAGCTGCTTTCGCGGCTCGCGCAGATGCCTGAATTCCTGCAGGCGGTCTTTGCAGATCTCTCTGCTGCCGATGTGCTTTTGCCTGGACCCGATGGCTCTTTTTCGCCGGTCGAGCAGTGCTGGCATTTGGCTGATCTCGAGCGCGACGGCTACGCAGTTCGGATCCGTCGCCTGTTGTCTGAAGCGGAACCCGTGCTCCCCGACTTCGACGGCGCACGAGTCGCCGAGGAGCGAGGGTACAAGACGCTCTCCATCGCCGCAGGCATTCAGGCTTTTCGTGTAGCGAGAGCAGCCAACTTGGCGACTCTGCGTTCCATCAAGATGGATGAATGGCTGCGTGCCGGGATCCAAGAAGGAGTCGGCGCCGTCGCGCTGTGCGACCTCCCGACAATGATGGCGGCACACGATGCAGGGCACCGGCAGGAGATCGAAGGATGGTCGGGCATGCGAAGAGGCAACGCGGGCCCGAATGGCTAGTCGAGTCGGCCTGACCGCCTGCCGATCCAAACCCTGTTGCCGTGAAACCTGGGCCGCGACGACACTCCTGACACCATGGAAACCAGCCTGGAATTGGCGACCCCGTGCATGCGGGAGAGGCGCGTCAACCGGTCGCCGATCTGAGATAATGTCTGCGTATCTTCCGGCACCCCGCGTGCTCGCTCTTGCGGCGAGACCCTGATTCGCGCGTGCCTGCATTCGAATGGCCCGCTGCGGGCGAGAGGCCTCATCCGGGCACGACGAGGCGGTCATGCATGAAGCGCAGTGACAAGAAAGTCGCGCGTAGTGGACGCCGCGGCGCCAGCTCCGGCGGCAACGGCAGTGCCGAAGCCTGGAACTGCTTGCACGTGGCCGAGCGGCTGGAAGTCGGCCCCGTTCACCTCGAGCCCAATCGTCTGGTGGCGCCGTACACGCTGGTGCGCAAGCGCAAGGTCGCTCGCACCGAGCTCATCTATCGCTACGAAGAAGAGGTCTTCGACGCTGCGGATCCGGGGGCCCAGGATTTGGCGCGCATGATGGCAGCGCAGATCGCGCTCAACTACGGACTTTTCTGCGACGAGATCGTCTTCCACGGCGATTACGACGCCGCCGATCGTGACTTCCTGGAGAAGATGATCGAGAACACTTCGCGTGAAATCGCGGTCAAGAAATTCCTGCAGCCCAACCCCTTCTTGCGTGGCCCCGCCGCGAAATTGCCCGTGATCCGGCCGCCGCGTTGGACCCATGCGACGTTGCGCTTCACCGGCACGGAGCGCAGCAACGGCACGCGTCGGAAAGGCTCAGCCGCCGTTCGAGCCACCCCCGTCGACACGGGCTGGCAGACGCAGCGCGAAAGCGTGGCCGTGCTCTCGAGCGGCGGCAAGGACAGCCTGCTCTCGTTCGGGCTGCTGCGCGAGATCGGCCACGACGTGCACGCGATCTTCATCAATGAATCCGGCAACCATTGGCTGACGGCGCGCAACGCCTACCGTCACCTGCAAGAACACCATCCTGGAACGGCGCGGGTGTGGACGAACTCGGATCGCGTCTTCTCGTGGTTCTTGCGCCAGTTTCCTTTCATTCGCCCGGATTTCCACAGCGTGCGCGCCGACGAATACCCCATCCGGCTGTGGACGGTGGCGGTATTCCTGTTCGGTGCCATGCCGCTGCTGCGCAAGCGGGGCATCGGTCGTCTCGTGATCGGCGACGAGTACGACACGACCCGGCGCGCCGTGCACCAAGGCATCCCGCACTACGACGGGCTGTACGACCAAAGCCGTTTCTTCGACCGCGAGCTGAGCCGCTACTTCCAGCGCAAAGGGTACGGAGTGCGCCAGTTCTCGCTCTTGCGCCCGTTGTCCGAGCTGCTGGTGCAGAAGACCCTCGCACGACGTTACCCTGATCTCTTCGTGCACCAGGTTTCTTGTCATGCAGCGCACAGTGAGGATGGCCGTGTCCTCCCCTGCGGCAAATGCGAGAAGTGCCGCAGGATCGTCGGCATGCTGGTGGCGTCGAATGTCGATCCCGCGCTGTGTGGCTACACCCCCGCGCAGGTCGATCATTGCTTGCGGGCACTGGCGCGCGTCGGTGTGCACCAAGAAGCGGACTGCGCGGCGCACGTACTCTCCATTCTGCGTCAGAAGGGCCTGCTCCCCGAAGGCGACACGCCGGTCCGGCCGCGCAGTCATCCCGAGGTCACGCAGCTGCGGCTCGACCCCGAGCGCTCGCCCTTGGAGGACATCCCGGAGGATTTGCGCGAGCGGCTCCTCCGCATCTATCTCGCCCATGCCAACGGCGTCGTGCGCCGCGAGGGTCGGGCCTGGGTCCGATGCGATGCATACGTCGAGCTCGACCGCGGGCGGCATCCAGCGGGGCGCGAGCCCCAGAGCGATGTCGCCGATCCGGCTGCTGCACAATCCAGCCCGGCGCGAGCGGAAAAGCGCCAGGCCCGGCGCACGAGCGGCAAACCCGAGCGCGACACCAACGTGACGCAGAGTCCCGGGGGCTTTCTCTGGGGCGAGCTCACTTCGCCCGAGGCGAAGGACCGGCTGCGCAGCGTGGATGTCGCCCTGTTGCCGGTTGGCGCGATCGAGCAACACGGTCCGCACCTGCCGCTCGACACCGATTCGTACGACGCCGATTATCTGGCGCGCGAGGTGGCCGCGCTGTGCAAGGAGCCGCGGCCGCTCGTCCTGCCGCTCGTTCCTTATGGCGTTTCCTACCATCACGAAGATTTCGCCGGCACCGTGAGTATCGGGCCGGAGACGCTGTCACGTCTCGTCTACGAGATCGGCATGAACTTGGCGCGGCAAGGCATCACGAAGCTCATCGTGCTCAACGGACACGGGGGTAATGGACCGGCGCTGCACTTCGCCGCACAGATGATCAACCGCGACGCGCACATCTTCACCTGCGTCGATACGGGCGAAACCAGCGATGCCGATGTCATCGCCATCGCCGAGACTCCGAACGACGTGCATGCCGGCGAGATCGAGACCAGCACGACGCTCGCCACCCGCCCGCATCTCGTGCGGCTCGACAAGGCCCGCAAGCTGGTGCCGAAGTTCTCCAGCGACTACCTCGACTTCACATCCAAGCGCAGCGTCACCTGGTACGCGCGCACCGCACGCCTGTCGGCGAACGGGGTGCTCGGCGACCCGACGAAAGCGACCAAGGAAAAGGGTGTGCGGATGTGGGAGGTCATGGTGCGCAACTTGGTGGAGTTGGTCGAGCACCTGAAGGGCATGAGCCTGGACGAGATCTATCAAACTCGGTATTGATCAAATTCCATTGCGGCATGGCTTGGATCGGGTCGAGTCGCGCGAGTGTGGGTGCGCATGAAGATCACGACGATCGAGGCGTGGCCGGTGACCATGCGGCTCAGCGAGCCGTACGCCATCGCCTACGAGAGCATCGACACAACGACGAATGTCTTCGTGCGCATCGAGACCGACGGCAAGCTGGTCGGCTTCGGCTGTGCCGCACCGGATCTTGCCATCACGGGCGAGACGCCGGAGAGCGTGCTGCAGGTGATCGGGGACAAGGCCGTGCCCCTGCTGCGCGGCGCCGATCCGACCCGCGTCGGACTGCAGCACCATGTTCTGCGCAAGGAGCTGCGACCGCAACCCGCAGCATCCGCCGCCCTCGACATGGCCTTGCACGATCTGTTCGGCAAGGTGTGCGGCCTGCCGCTCTGGCGCATCCTCGGCGGCTACCGCGACTGCATCGAAACCAACGTCACCATCGGCATCTTGTCCGAAGCGGATACCGTCGCCCGCGCCCTGGATTGGACCGCACGTGGCTTTCGCTGCCTCAAGCTCAAAGGCGGCAAAGATGTGGACGACGACGTGAGCCGCGTTCTGCGCGTTCGCGAGGCCGTGGGAGCAAAGGTCGAGCTGCGTTTCGACGCCAACCAGGGCTACACCGTCGAGCAAGCGCGCAAGTTCGTCGCCGGCGCACGCAAAGCGCGCATCGTCATCCTCGAACAGCCGACACCCAAGGGCGAGCCGGCGCTGCTCGACGAGGTGGCGCGCAACGTTCCAATCGCGGTGATGGCCGACGAGAGCCTGATGGGCTTGCGTGATGCCTACCGGCTCATGAAGAGGGACGTCGCCGACATGGTGAACGTCAAGCTGATGAAGGTGGGCGGCATCTTCGAAGCGCTGCAGATCAACGCCGTCGCGCGCGCCGCCGGCTACGAGCTCATGGTCGGTTGCATGGACGAGTCCGCACTCGCGATCGCCGCGGGTCTCCACTTCGCGCTCTCGCGCGAAAACGTCGCCTACGCCGACCTCGACGGCCACCTGGGTCTGCAGGGCGACCCGGCCGACGGCGCCGTCATCCTCCGCCAAGGCGTTCTCTACCCCACCGAGGCTCCCGGCCTCGGCTTCGATCTCGCAAGCTGAGCAACTGCTCAGCGCTGGCTAACGCAACAGCACGATTTCGCGCAGAGTGGAGAATTGAAGGAATTGGGTGCCTGCTGCGGCACAGTCACCGTTGCAGCACGAGCTTGCGCGTCCATCGGCGGGAGCCGATGTCCGCTTCGACGAAGTAGACGCCGGCAGGAACCTGGTTGCCGGCGGTGTCGCGGCCGTCCCACACGAGGCGGTGCGAGCCTGTGGCCTCTGGTCCAGTGAGTGTCGCGATCCGACGGCCCGCGGCATCGTGGATCCTGACGCGTACGCGCGCGGCTTGAGGCAAGTCGTATGCGATCGTCGCCGAGTTGCGCGCCGGATTGGGGAACACGCGCAGACTCAGATTCGGCGGCACCGCCGCCGGCTCCGCCTCCTGCTTGCTCGCGCTCTGCGCCGACGGCCGAATCTCGATGGCGGCCATCGCCCAATCCGTGCCGCTACCGAGTCCACCGCTGACTTGCGCCGTACCCGAGACGGCACGATCCATCACCGCGAGCGAAACCTGGTCACCGCCCGATCCTTGGCGCACCTCGGCGCGTTCCACGTAGCCGCTCCCCGGTGTGTGCGCTTTGTTGCGCATGGCAGCAGCGCCGAAGACGACGCCGTTGGTTCCCGCTGCGAGTGGAAGGTTATAGCTCGGGCCATCGACGCCACCCGAGCAGGTCCCCTCGGCGCCATTGGTGTTGCCAGAAACGATGGAGCCAATCGGGTCGATGGCATCCGCACCCGCATACCGGGAAGCGACGATGACCGCGTTTGTCGGCGCCGATCTGAAGCTGGCGCTCACGACACCCGCCGATGCGCTGCCTTGCGCCATCCAGATCTCGACGCCCGTCTGGTTGCGGCCCGAGCACTGGGCACGGACCCGCGTCCAAGCGAGATTCATCCCCACGACTCCCGTCACCGCGCGGTAGGGTTTGCTCGAGATCGCGGCCAGGTAGAGACCGCCGGGCTCGAAATCGAGCGCCGTGCTGGTCGCAACCACGGCGGATCCGCTCGATGCGCCGCTCCGTGTCGCGCCGAACGACACCCCGGAACTAGGGGCTCCCGCGACCTGCAGCGATACCGTCCCGGTCGAAGCTCCCGCGTAGTTGTCCTCGACCTTGTAGGTGAATTGATCGACGCCGGAGAACCCCGCGTTGGGAACGTAGGCGAGCGATCCGTCGGGATAGAGCACGACAAGACCGCGGCTCGGCCCAGTCAGCACCGAGGCTCTCAGAGGATCGCCGTTCGTGTCGGTGTCGTTCGTGAGAATTCCCGGAGCTGGAATCTGGAGCAGCGTGCCGATGCTCGTGCGGTAGGCGTCGTTCGCCGCCACGGGTGCGGCGTTGAGAGTGAAGACGGCGGAAATGTTGCGCCCCGAGTTCATCTGGATTCGGAACGGGTTCCCCACGCCGGTCACATCCCCTTGCCAGCGCGCGAATCGCCACCCAGGATTCGGCAACGGCCACAGCGTGACAATCGTTCCCGGTGTGTACGCGTCACGGTATGGCTGGCGTCGCACGATCCCTGAACCAGCCGTTGTCACCGTGAGGCTGTAGAGCGAGGGGACACCGCTCGAGAGCAAGAACACACCCTCGCCGTTGCGGAGAGTGATCGACTGCACCGGCCCACCGAGGTTGCCGGCGGGATCGACGGGGAGGTAGGGCTGTGGCAACGGCACTCTCACGGCAGTCTGTGGCCCGACGTTCTGGTTCCAATCACCGCGCTGACGCACCACCGCCACGCCGTTGGCATAGTTCCGCGCCTTGACCACGTAGCGATAGCCCACGGGATCAGTGCCTTCGGCCAGCGTGTATGGTTCACCTCTCACAGCCCCCAGCCTGTCATTGGCCACGTCGATGCAGGGGCGCCAAGTGAGCGAATCCCATCCGGCCTGGCCGGGAAGACTCGTCCACATTTCGAAGAGAATCGTGTTCGTGGTGCGTGCAATCAAGTACCACGCCAAGTTGCTCAGCTGTGCCTGTGCATAGGTGAACGACCCCTCGAAGGGCGTGACGTTCTCCCATACGACCGCGGAGTAGAAGCTGGTGATCCCCGCGTTCGCGGCGAGCACGTCGCGCCGGTGCGCCTCGTCCACGGCGCCGGGGCCCACGGCACGCAAGGGACTGTACTGGTACTCGAGGAACAGGATGTCGCCGATGTCTCGCGTGACGTAGGAATCGTCCCAGACGTTCGAGACGTTGACCATCAGCTCTTTGCGCCTGCCATCACGTGACCACGAAGCGGAGCTTTGCAAGCTGTCCTTGAGCGCGGTCATGAATGGGCCGATGTTGGTGTTCCAGTGCCAGCGCTGGAAGTCGGCAGACCCGATCCTGAGCCGGCCCGGTGTCTCCCGCACGTGCCCCCCCGAAAGCACCGTTCCCGAGTTGAAGAGAATGAACGCCGAGTTGTCGAGGAAGATTCCATCGGGATAGAGGGTCGAGTTGGTGAACGGCGTTTCGAACGCGAGCTGGATCATCGCTTCCTTGTGCAGCTGCGCCGCGCGTCGCGTCGAGAAGTTCGTCAGGCGACGGCTGAGATCGACGAAGTACGTGGCGATGCGCGATTGCGACAAACTGCTGGCGCTGCCACCACCAAAGCCGGGAACGAACAATGTGTCACGGTCGAGCACGAACCACGTGTCGTCGTAATAGTGCAGGTAGGCCTCTTCGGGGTCCCAGCCGCGCTGTCTTGCCAGGGACTGGAGAAGATCGTGCTCGGCCGCCGGGCTCGGATGCGGCACGACGTAGTTGTCCGTGAGCGAGTTGTAGACGAACCAGCGGAAGTTGGGGTTGTGCGACCGGATGATGGGCTTGTCGGAATCGCTCAGCTCGTTCTTCCCAGTGATGCCGACCGAATAGCGCTGGGCAGCGACCCGGCGGATCTCTTCGCGTGGCGCCGGGCCGTACCAAATGACGCCATGCTGGAGACCGGTGGCTCCAGCGACGGCCGCATCCGTGCTCGGATGTGTAGTGGCACCGGGGGTTCGGGTCCCGGCGGCGAGTGCCACGGCGAGCAAGAGCATCGCCGCGCCGCACACACGAAACACATGGCGGGTGCTGATCCAAAGAAGGATCTTCACTGTATCCTTAACCCCTGAATCGGACCGAGGGGGAAGGCAACACTCGTGTTCCGATTGGAGCCGAGATTATACACTCTCAACCCTGGCAAATGTCGAGCCTTCTTCACGCAGCCTCGCCGGGCTCCCTCCCGAACCCGATGGCCTCCCGGTTCATCGCGAGCGAGATCGTGCGCGCCTTGCCGCCGGGCGCCTTTCGCGCTCCGAGGCCGTTTCGATGGGGCTCCCGTGCGACGGCCGACGATCCAGCGCCACCTCGCCCGATTCGGGAGCGCGCGCCTGGTTCCCGCTAGACTAGGCCGTGGCTCGGTCGCCGCAATTCAAACGTTCCGATTTCAGCCATGGAGATCGATCGATGCGAGTGAACTGGCGCCTCCGGATGCGCGAACTGCATCGAATGGGAGCGGTTTTCGTTGCCCTCCCCTTCCTCGTCGTCATTGCCACCGGCATGCTCTTGCAGCTCAAGAAAGACTTGCACTGGATCCAGCCGCGAACCACACGCGGAGTGGGAACGGCGCCGGAGATCTCATTCGAAAGAATCCTGGATGCTGCACGCGCCGTTCCCGAGGCGAACGTGACCGACTGGGGGGACATCGACCGGCTGGATGTGCGACCCGGTCTCGGCATTGTCAAGGTGCAGACACACAATCATTGGGAAGTGCAGGTGGATCTCCAGACTGCGGACGTGAAGCAGGTGGCTTTTCGCCGCTCCGATGTGATCGAGTCCCTGCACGACGGCTCGTGGTTCCATCCACGAGCGAAGCTCCTGGTCTTCACCCCCATGGCGGTCGTGCTCCTCGGACTTTGGCTCACGGGGATCTACCTCTTCGTCTTGCCCCACGCTGTGCGGCGGGACCGCCGGCGACGAAACGCCACGCGCTGAGCCGGGTACAGATGCCCCCCGGTTCGCCAGAGCGACGCTCCGCCTCGCCGTGAACCCATCGATGATTCCCCCTTTCCGCAACCACCGGTGTAGAATGCCGCGAATCCGGACGGCACCGACGGGCGGCTCCCGTCGTCAAGGGGGAGTGGTACCTCTTTCGCGGAACCTCTTTCAGGGGAGACGTGATGCTCAAGCGACAGCTCCTGGCGCGCAAGTCCCTGCAAGTTCTCCTGGATGAAATGGCCGGCGAGCATCGTCTGCGCCGTGTCCTCGGGCCCGTCACCTTGACGAGCCTCGGCGTGGGCGCGGTCATCGGCGCCGGAATCTTCGTCGCCACCGGTGCCGCGGCGCACAATGTCGCAGGTCCAGCGCTGATGGTTTCGTACACGGTCGCCGGGATCACTTGCATATTCGCCGCCTTGTGCTACGCCGAGTTCGCATCGATGGCCCCGGTCGCGGGCAGTGCCTACACCTACGCCTACACCACCCTCGGTGAATTGCTGGCATGGATCATCGGCTGGGACTTGGTGCTGGAGTATGCCGTCGGTGCCGCCACCGTCGCCAATGGATGGTCCGGGTACTTCCAGAGCGTGCTGGCGAAATTCGGGTTGGCGTTTCCCAAAGCCCTGTGCATGGCGCCGCTGGTTTACGACGCCACTACCGGAGCTTTTGTCGCCACGAATTCGATCATCAACCTTCCCGCCGTTCTCATCGCCGCGATCGTGACCTTGATCCTGGTGAAGGGGATTTCGGAGAGCGCTGGATTCAACGCGCTCATGGTGTTCATCAAGCTCGCGGCCGTGCTCTTCGTCATTTTCGTCGGCGTGTTCTTCATCAACCCGGACAATTGGCATCCATTCGCGCCCTACGGCTGGTCCGGGCTCACCTTCTTCGGCAAGCCATTGTTCGGCGAGATGCGTGGCGACATCCCAGTGGGGATGCTCGCAGGTGCCGCCATCATCTTTTTCGCCTACATCGGATTCGACTCGGTCTCGACGCACGCCGAGGAAGCGCGCAATCCACAGCGCGACGTCCCCATCGGCATCATCGCCTCGCTGCTCATCTGCACGGTGCTCTACATTGCCGTCGTCGCGGTGCTGACCGGTATGGTCAAGTACGACCAGCTGGACGTGAACGCCGGGGTTTCCACCGCCTTCAAGCAAGCGGGGCTGCCCTGGGCCGAGTTCATCATTGCCGCGGCCGGCGTCGCCGGGATCACCTCTGTGCTCCTCGTCATGATGCTGAGCGCGCCGCGAGTCTTCCTGGCGATGGCACGTGACGGGTTGTTGCCGGCTTCGTTCTTCGCCGCCGTGCATCCGCGTTTCCGCACACCGTGGAAGAGCACGATCCTGGTCGGCTGCGCGGTCGCCAGCCTCACTGCCTTCCTGCCCATCGAATGGCTGCTGTTGCTCACCAACATCGGCACCTTGTTCGCTTTCACCGTCGTCTGCACCGCCGTCCTCATCATGCGGCGCACGAACCCGAACGCCAAACGGCCCTTCCGCTGCCCCATGGTGCCGCTCGTCCCCATTCTCGGCATCGGATGCTGTTTGATGCTGATGCTGTCGCTGCCGGGAGCCAATTGGTGGCGGCTCGGGCTCTGGCTGTTGATTGGGCTGGTGATCTACTTCACGTATAGCCGGCACCACAGCCATCTTGGGAAAGCGCTGCGGCGTGAACTCGCCACCCACGGTATCTCGCCGGCCGGCATGCCCAAGGACGGACCGAAATCATGAGCACGGCGCCGAAGCTGACGGCCACCGCTCCCGAGCCGGCAACGGGCGGGGGATTCCATCGCGAGCTCGGGCTGTTCGATTCCACCATGCTCGTGGCCGGGTCGATGATCGGATCCGGGATCTTCATCGTCTCCGCGGACATCGCGCGCGATGTCGGATCCGCCGGATGGTTGTTGGTCGTCTGGCTGCTGACCGGCGTCATGACCGTCATTGGATCGCTGGTGTATGCCGAGCTCGCCGCAATGATGCCGCATGCGGGTGGGCAGTACGTTTTCTTGCGCGAGGCCTACAGTCCGCTCTGGGGCTTCCTCTATGGTTGGACGGTCTTCACCGTCATCCAGACCGGCTCCATTGCGGCGGTCGGGGTCGCCTTCGCCAAGTTCCTCGGCGTCCTCGTGCCCGCGCTTGGAACCGATCACATTCTGTTCCGCATCAGCGACCTCGACATCTCGTGGTCCTTCCCGATGCCGTGGATGGATGAGCCTCTCGTCTTCTTCCAGAGACAAGAGTTCACCATCTCCGCCGGGCAGCTGGTGGGCGTGGTCGTCGTGGCCTTGCTCACCTACGTCAACTGCCGCGGTGTCGGAGCCGGCAAACGCGTTCAGAACGCATTCACCGTGGCCAAGACCGCCGGCTTGCTCGCCCTCATCCTCGTCGGGCTCACGGTGGCAGCGAACCTCGACGTGATCCGCGCCAACTTCGGCAACCTCTGGGGCGGCATTCGCGAGACGGAGCGGTTCGTCGGCGTTCAACGCCTGCTGCCGCTGGGCGAGGGCATGATCGTGGCCATGGTCTTGGGCGGTGCCATGGTGGGATCGCTGTTCTCCGCCGATGCGTGGAACAACATCACCTTCACCGCGGGCGAGATCAAGGACCCACGACGGAATCTTCCCAGGAGTCTCGTCCTGGGCGCGGGTCTCGTCATTGGCCTTTATCTGCTCGCCAACGTCGCCTATCTGACCACGCTGCCGATCCACGGCGTCGAGAATGCCGCGACGCCATTCGAACGCGGCATCGCGCACGCCAAGGACGATCGTGTCGGCACCGCGGTACTCGAGATCGCGTCGCCGAACCTCGGGGTCGCGCTGATGGCCATCGCCATCATGATCTCGACCTTCGGTTGTGTGAACGGCATGACGCTCATGGGGGCACGGCTCTACTACGCCATGGCCCAGGACCGATTGTTCTTCCAAGCTGTCGGCCGGCTCAACGGGCGCGGTGTCCCTGCGGTGGGGTTGATCTTGCAAGGGGTCTGGTCGGCGGTTCTCGTCTTCACGGGCACCTACAGCGAGTTGCTCGACTACGTGATCTTCGCCGCACTGTTCTTCTATGTGCTCACCGCCGTGGGGCTGTTCGTCCTGCGCCGCAAACAGCCGCATCTCGAACGTCCCTACCGCACCTGGGGCTATCCGGTGATCCCAGCTTTGTATGCCACGCTCTGCGCGCTGATCATGGTGGATCTCCTCGTGGTCAAGCCGGTGTACACATGGCCGGGCCTCATCCTGGTGCTGAGCGGCATCCCGATCTACTTTCTGTGGAGAATGCGCTCGCGCCGGGCTGGATCGGCCGCCTGAACGAAAGCGCCGCGGTTCGCTCTCGCGGGTCCGCGCACGGCCGGACGTCATCATTAGAGTGTTCGACCCGACCAGCCTCCCCCCTGCGTGGAATCCATATTCGGCGGGGTCCTTGCTTCATCGTTTTGCGTCAACTCGGATCACCCTCGCTCCGCCATGCGCCTCATCTGCGGCGCATGGGTCGTGATGGCGCCGTGTGCGGCAAGTGCCGGATTCGCCGGACGCCCGTCTCCGCTCGGGGGTGTCGCGATCCCTGGCGAGGCGCAGCCCAAGGCCCGCTGCGCTCGAGATGGAGGACGCCATGACGCTCCCCTCCGCATTCGAAATCCTTCTCCCGACACTTGCACCGCTCGTGGCTGGATATGCCGTGGCTCGTTGGCTGGGTTTCTCCACCAAGCCACTGATGATCCTGCTGCGCTACGTCCTGTTCCCCGTACTGCTGTTCACGGGCTTGCAGGAACGAATGCCTTTCTATGTTTTCCTGCTCGTTGCCGCCACCGGCAGCGTCATGACGCTGGTCGGATTGGTGTTGGCGCGCCACGCTCATCGTTTTCTCAAGCCGCACGTCGATTCATCGGCGGCAGTGATCAACATCGCTTGCTTCGCGGCGCCGGTTTTGGCTCTCAGCTGGGCGGCGGACGGTCTGGGGAGCGCTTGCGCCCTCTTCGTCGGCGCCGCGCTCACCTGGTCATTCCTCGAACTGGGACGTGATTGGCAGGCTCTGTTGCGCGAGCCGTGGGTGTATGCAACCGCGACCGCGCTCCTGTTCCAGGCCGGACAGATATCGGCTCCTTGGCTGGATTCGATGGTGACACCTCTGGCGCTGGCTTCGTACCCGGTGCTCTTGCTCTTCCTCGGTGCATCGATGCATCCCTGGGTATCGATGCGGGATGGCAGCGCCTGGGCGACAGTCTGCGTGCGCATGCTGAGCGGGCTGTGTGTCGGAATCATTGCTGTGGCCGTGCTGCCGTTCTCGGCCGCAGTGGCCGAAGGCGTCATCCTCGTCTCGCTTGCGCC
>Ga0075428_100006508_pt1 | contig 12989 bp, 8 predicted proteins | sample RhiMetdeltSRZDD2_FD_75291 | JGI IMG/M metagenome (GOLD analysis project Ga0075428, IMG submission 75291) | Populus rhizosphere microbial communities from Tennessee, USA - Rhizosphere MetaG P. deltoides SRZDD2 | ecosystem: Host-associated > Plants > Roots > Rhizosphere > Soil | place: USA...
CGCTCCGACGTCGGGAGGCGGCTCGAGGAAGAAGGGCTGGAGGTAGCGGGCGAGCTTCCGGAGCTGCGCATCGACCCGCACGAACGTGGCGGCGTCCCGCTTCGAGAAGCGCTCGATCTCGCTCCTGGTCCGGGCATTGTCGGTCCACCACGGAATCGCGACGCCGCCGGGCAGCACCACCTGGAGCCCCGGCTCGCAGGGGACCATGCGAAGTCCGTGCGATCCGAGGTCGAGGTCGCGGATCACCTCGGGTCGCAGCATGCTGGCGATGTAGGAAGTCGTCGAGGCGCGGCAGCCGGGGGCGATCTCCTCGGTGACGCAGCAGCCGCCGACGATCTCTCGACGCTCGAGGACGAGCGTCCTGAGTCCCGCGCGCGCGAGATAGGCGGCCGCGGTGAGGCCGTTGTGGCCGCCGCCGACCACGATCGCGTCGTAGCTCCTGCCTGCTGCCTGGCTCATCCTGCACCCATGCGCACGCGGCTACTCGACGCCGTGCATCATGCGCCGGAGCAGGGGTGTGAGCAACAGGATGAGCACGCCTGCGGCCATCGGAAGCACCACGAGCAGGAGAAAGAAGCCCGGCAGTCCCTCGAGCACGAAGCTGGCCTCGCCGGTCTCGAGGCGCCTGGAGAAGCGCGCGGCCAGCCCGCCGAAGAGGTTGCCCAGGGAGAGCGAGAAGAACCAGAGTCCCATCATCAGCGACTGCAGGCGCGGCGGCGCCAGCCGGGTGACCATGGAGAGGCCGACCGGGGAGAGGCACAGCTCGCCCCAGGTGCAGACCACGTAGGTGACGAGCAGCCACTGGGGACCCGCAATGCCGGTCTCCCGCGCCTGGATCGACCCGAATAGCATGGCGATGAAGGCCATGCCTAGCAGGAAGAGTCCCCAGGAGAACTTGGCGGGCGTGGACGGGTTGCGTCCGCGTCGATCGAGCGCCGGCCACAGCCAGGCGAACACCGGCGCGAAGAGCAGGATCGCCAGGGGATTGATCGACTGGTACCAGGAAGCCGGAAAGCCCTCCGCGCCGAAGAGCGGGCCCAGGCTTCGATCGGTGCTGTTCTTCGCGAACACGTTGAGCGAGCTTCCGGCCTGCTCGAACACCGCCCAGAAGACGACGTTGGCGACCAGGGCGAGGATCAGGATCACGGCGATGCGCTGCCGCACCACGCTCGGCGGCGGCTCGGGGGCGAGCTCCGCCTCGCTCGCGGCACTCGCGGCACGCCGGGCGACCCGTGCGCGGGGCGCCAGCCCGACGCCTTGCAGAGTTCGGGGCCGGAGGACCTGGTAGCAGACCAGCCCCGCGATCATCCCGACGGCGGCGGCCGCGAAGCCCCAGTGCCACCCCACCATCTCCCCGAGCGTCCCGGCGACGAGCGGCGCGATCAGCGCCCCGAGATTGATGCCCATGTAGAAGATGGTGAAGCCCGAATCGCGTCGTGGGTCGTCTGCCGGGTAGAGCTGTCCGACCATCACGCTGACGCAGGGCTTGAAGAATCCGGTGCCGATCGCGATCAGGCCGAGACCCGCGAGGAAGGTGGCGAGCGCCGCGGGGCTCGTCTTTAGGGTCACCGCTTCGCCCGCGGAGATGCCGGCGAACTCCGTCAGCGCGAGAGTCGTGTGTCCGGCCGCGATGATCCAGCCACCGATCAGCATCGAGCGGTGGGTGCCCAGGAACCGGTCCGCCAGCCAGCCGCCGAAGATGGGAGTGAGATACACCGACCAGGTGTAGAGGCCGTACAGGGTGAACGCCGCCTCTTCCGTCCAGCCGAACCCCGGATTCGCGTTCGCCCGTCCGTCCTCCAGAACCGCCGAGGTGGAGGCGATGAGATAGAGCACCAGCAGCGCGCGCATTCCGTAGTAGCTGAAGCGCTCCCACATCTCGACGATGAAGAGCACGCCCAGACCCTTGGGGTGCGACGGATGCACTCGAGCGGCGGCACCGGGCACGGCGGCCCGGATCATCGCACCGTCGGCCGGCAGCGCCATCCGACGACCCGGTCGGCGCGCGACGCGTCCCGCCTCGCGTGACCCGAGGGCGGCAGAGGTCTAAGCTCTGCCCCGGAGAATCCTCTTCGAGAGGGTGCAGAAGCGGAGTCGAGTCATGCACGAGGTCATGATCGTCAGCGCGGTGCGCACCCCCATCGGCCAGATCCGCGGCGCCCTCTCCCAGGTGCGTCCCGACGATCTGGCCGCCCTGGTGATCCGCGAAGCCGTGCACCGCGCGGGGGTCGAGGCCGCCCAGGTCGAAGAAGTGTTCATGGGCTGCGCGAACCAGGCCGGGGAGGACAACCGGAACGTCGCGCGCATGGGTCTCCTGCTGGCCGGGCTGCCGCACTCGGTCCCCGGCGTGACCCTGAACCGTCTGTGCGCGAGCGGGCTCACGGCGGTCAACCAGGCGGCGCGGGCGATCCGGGCCGGCGAGGGCGAGGTCTACGTGGCGGGCGGCGTCGAGAGCATGACGCGCGCGCCGTACGTCCTGCCGAAGAATCCGCAGCCGTTCGGACCCTCGGGCAACATCACCGCCTACGACACCACGCTCGGCTGGCGATTCCCGAATCCCGCGCTGGAAGCGCTGTTTCCCCTCGAGTCGATGGGAGAGACGGCGGAGAACCTGTATCAGCTGAGCCGGGAAGGCAAGATCAAGGACGGCGAGATCACGCGGGAGCAGCAGGATGCGTTCGCCCTGCAGAGCCAGTCGCGGGCGGTCCAGGCGATCCAGAACGGTCACTTCGAGCGGGAGATCGTCCCGGTCGCGGTGCCGCAGCGCCGCGGCGACCCCATCCTGTTCGACACCGACGAGTTTCCCCGCTACACGCGTTCTGGAGACGAGTTCCGGCTCGCGACGGACCTCGACCAGCTGTCGCGACTGAAGCCCGTGTTCCGGCCCGGTGGAACGGTGACGGCGGGAAACGCGAGCGGAGTCAACGACGGCGCCGCCGCCCTGGTGCTCGTGTCCGAGCGCAGGGCCCGCCAGCTGGGGCTGCGACCGCTGGCGCGTTGGATGGGCTCCGCCGCGGCGGGCGTCGACCCGCGCGTGATGGGGCTCGGACCGGTGCCCGCCGTCCAGAAGGCGCTGTCCCGTGTGGGTCTCTCGCTGGCCGACATCCAGCTCGCCGAGCTGAACGAGGCGTTCGCGGTGCAGTCGATCGCGGTGCTGCGCGAGCTGGGGCTCAGCGAGGACGTCACCAACGTGAACGGCGGAGCCATCGCCCTGGGTCATCCGCTCGGATGCTCGGGCGCCCGGCTCCTCACCACCCTGATCCACGAGATGCAGCGCCGGGCCGGCCTCGGCGAGCCCGTGCGCAACGGCCTGGCGGCGCTGTGCGTCGGTGTGGGCCAGGGTGAAGCGGCCGTCATCGAGAGGATCTAGACCGGCGTGAAGCGAGTTCCCCAGATCTCCCTCGAGCAGGCCGCGGCCATGGTCAAGACCGGCGACACGATCCTGGTCGGCGGATTCGGCATGACCGGCAACCCGGTCCACCTGCTGCACGCCCTGGCCGAGACGGGCGTCCGCGAGCTCGTCTACGTCGCCAACAACGTGGGCGAGGTCGGGCTCGGCGGCGGACGGCTTCTGCGCAAGGGACAGATCAAGCGCGCGATCGGCTCGTTCTTCACCAGCAATCCCGAGGCCGTGGCGGCGGCGCAGCAGGGAGCCCTGGAGGTGGAGCTGCTTCCCCAGGGCTCACTGGCCGAGGCGCTGCGCGCTGGCGGCGCGGGGATCGCTGGATTCTTCACCCCGACCGCCGCCGGGACGGTCATCGCCGAGAAGGCGGAGACGCGGATCGTGCGCGGCAAGCCGCACGTGTTCGTGCCGGGGCTGCGCGGCAACGTCGCCTTCATCCGGGCCTGGAAGGCCGATACCGCCGGCAACCTCGTCTACCGGATGACCGAGCAGAACTTCAACAAGGCGATGGCGACGGCAGCCGACCTGGTGATCGCCGAGGTGGAGACGATCGTGCCGGTGGGCGAGATCGATCCCGACCAGGTCCACACGCCGGGCTGCTACGTCGACTATCTGACCCTGGCCCGCATGACCCTCGAGGACCTGGGCTCCTCCGCCTCGGTGGCATCGAGCAACAAGAAGGTGGATCCGGCGCGCATGAACATGGCGCGCCGTGCGCTGGGCGAGCTGAAGAGCGGCGACGTCGTGAACCTCGGAGTCGGCATTCCGACCCTGGTCGCCGATCTGATCACGCCCGCGCACGGAATCCTCCTGCACACCGAGAACGGAATGCTGGGCGTGGGCCCGGCGCCTGCGGAAGGCGGTGCGCTGGAATACCCGGTGAACGCCGGAAAGATTCCGATCACCGCGCTCCCGGGAGCCAGCTACTTCGACAGCGCGGATTCCTTCGCCATGATTCGCGGTGGTCACGTGGACGTGGCGATCATGGGCGGACTGCAGGTGGATGAAGCGGCGAACCTCGCGAACTGGGCCGTGCCGGGGAAGCCGCTCCTGGGCGTGGGCGGCGCGATGGACCTGGCTTCGGGAGCCAGGCGGCTCATCGTCACCATGACCCACACCAACCCCGACGGGAGCTCGAAGCTGGTCCCCGAATGCGACCTCCCGCTCACGGCCCGCAACGCGGTCGACCTGGTGATCACGGAGCTGGCGGTGTTCGCCTTCGATCCGGGCGGGCTCTGCCTGATCGAGGTGATGCCCGGCGCCAGCCTGGAGCAGGTCCGCGCTTCGACTCGGGCGCGGTTCGTGGAGCGGCTTCTGGCCTGACGCAACTCCGCTCGGCTGCGCCTCGCTGCGCGCGCGCTCCGCGCGCTTGCTGAGCGGCTAGCCCTGATCCGACCTTCTTGGGCTTGGGGATCTCGGCGACTCGGGGCCGGGTTCGCGAGGGGTCGCCGGAAGAAGGGAGGGGAGCCGCAGCGAAATCAAGCGCAGGCCGCCATCGATTCCCGCGCATCGACTGCCAGCGCGACGGGTGCTTCCCTGCGGATCGACCCGGTGCCCCCTTGGCGGCCGAGCCATTCGCGGAGGCCCCCATCCGTCCCTCCGGCGCTCCCGGATCGAGACGCTTCGCGACGCTGCTCACCCCTCGGCGCGGATCTCGGTCAGCACCTCGTCGAGGATCGACACCGCCTTGTCCGCGTCGGAGTCGCTGCACACCAGCGGCGGGGAGAGGCGGATCGTCGACTTCCCGCACGGAAGCGTGAGCAGCCCGCGCTCGAACGCCCGGCGGACGATCCGATCGCGCAGGGCCGCTGCCGGCTCCCTCGTATCGCGGTCGCGCACGATCTCGATTCCGATCATGAGGCCGATGCCGCGCACGTCGCCGAGGAGCGCGTGCCGGTCCATGAGCCCGCGGAGCCTTTTTAGGAGCCCCGCTCCCACCCGGCCTGCGTTCTCGATCAGACCACCGCGCAGGAGCCGGAGCGTGACCAGCGCTGCCTGGCAGGACAGGGGGTTGCCGCCGAAGGTGCTGCCGTGGCTCCCGTCGTTCCACTTCATCACGTCGTCGCGCGCGATCACGGCCGAGATCGGCATCCCCGACGCGATCCCCTTGGCGAGGATGAAGATGTCCGGATCGAGCCCGAAGTGCTCGGAAGCGAAGAGCTTGCCGGTGCGACCCATGCCGCACTGCACTTCGTCCGCGATCAGCAGGATCCCGTGCTCGCGGCACAGGGCCTGCAGCCGGGGCAGGAACTCCGGGTGCGGGGGAATGAAGCCCCCCTCTCCCTGCACGGGCTCGATCAGCACCGCCGCCACCTCCTGCGGAGGGACCGTGTGCTGGAACATCGAGTCGGTCAGCAGGTCGAGGCACTGCACGTCGCAGGATTCCGGCTTCCGGTTGACCGGGCAGCGATAGCAGTACGAGAAGTGGGTGTGGTAGACCTCCGGCAGCACCGGCCCGCACGCCAGACGGTGCACCGGCTTGCTGGCGGTGAGCGTCAGCGTGCCCAGGGTGCGGCCGTGGAAGGCGCCGTAGAACGCGACGATCTTCTGCCTGCCGGTGCGGATGCGCGCCAGCTTGATGGACGTCTCCACCGCCTCCGCCCCCGAGTTCGAGAGAAACACGCGCTTCTTCCCCGACATCGGGGCCAGCTGCGCGAGCATCTCGCAGAGCTCGATGTAGGCCGGGTAGTGGAAGTCCGTGTAGCAGATGTGGATCAGGCGCTCGGCCTGCTGCTGGATCGCACGGACCACCTCGGGATGGCAGTGCCCGGTGGACACGGTGGAGATGCCGGCCGCGAAGTCGAGGTAGCGGTTGCCGTCCAGATCCTCGACCACCATCCCCGAGGCGCGCTCGACGACCAGCTCGTAGTCCGGCGTCAGGTTCTGGGAGACCACCTTCTGGTCGCGGGCGTTCCACGCCCGGGCCTTCGGGCCCGGCGGCGAGACCACGATCTTCGGGTACTCCCCCGGATACGGGGGCGGCATGACGGATGCTGCGGGCCGCTCCGCGGACTGCCGTGTGGGCATGAGGTGCATCTCCCTGTTCCTCGACGAGGAGGGAGCGCTCACCGTATCACACGGGCCTCGCACGCGGGCGGGTCACGAGGATCAGGCCGGCTCGGCCCGTCTTGCGCGCTGCGTGGCGAGGAAGCGCCGCCAGTATTCCTTGCCCGCGTCGGGCAGGGTGGAGATCGGGTCGTACGCCGGGTGCTCGCGGGAGAGGGCCTCCGGGTCGTCGTGCTCGATGCCCGTGCGGTAGTTCTTCCGCCAGTAGGAGATCCCGTTCTCGCGGTCGTACGAGTTCGCCATGTGCACCCAGCGCTTGCCGACGAACGCGACGTCGCAGATGAACCTCGGCGTCGTGAAGCCGGGCAGATAGCCCATGATCGCCATCTGCAGGTCCTGCGCCTCCCAGAGCGCGAGCCGCCAGTGCTCGGCGTTCGGGATCATGTCGCACAGGTAGAAGTAGTAGGGGACCACCTTCGCGTGGTCCATCAGCATGAAGCAGAGCTCGAGGATCTGGTTCGGCGTCGTGTTGACTCCGCGGAGGAGTACGCCCTGGTTCCGCACGGCGCGGTACCCCATGTCGAGGAGCGCCCGCACGGCCCTTCCGAAGAGCGGCGTCACCTGCTGCGCCGAGTTCACGTGCGCGTGGACCGCGATCTCGATCTCGCGCTCGCGCGCGCGCCTGGCGATCTCCGCGTACCCCGCGAGCACCTCGTCCTGGAGGAAATGCTGCGGGATGCCCATCACCCCCTTGGTGGCCAGCCGCACGTCGCGGATGTTCGGCAGGTCCATCAGCTTGAACAGCCACTCCTGCAGGCGCTTGATCGGCACGTTCGCCACGTCGCCACCCGAGACCACCACGTCGCGAACGGAGGGGGTCCTCGCGAGGTAGTCGAGCATCGCGTCCCAGCGGTCCTGCTGCTTCAGCTCGAACTTGTACTTGAGGACCTGCGAGGTGTCGTTTCCGACGAGATCCATCCGCGTGCAGTGCCCGCAGTACTGCGGGCAGGTCGGAATCATCTCGGCGAGGACCTTGGTGGGGTAGCGGTGGGTGAGCCCTTCCACCGCCCACATGTCGGCCTCGTGGAGGGAGTCGCGGCTCGCCATCGGGTGGCTGGGCCACTCGGCGTCCCGGTCGCTGAAGGCGGCCGCCATGTAGAGACGCACGGGGTCGTGGCGCAGGTCGCGCTCGTCCATCGTATTGATCATGTGCGGCGGGATCAGCATCGACATCGTGGCCCGCTCCCGCTGGTCGCGTTCGATGTCGGCGTAGAGATCGTCGCTCAGGTGGTGCCCGAGCACCTTCTTGAGCTCGGGGAGGTTCTTCACCGTGTGCTTCCGCTGCCACTGCGCGGACTCCCACTCCTGCTTCGTCACGTGGGAGAAGCCGGGCAGGCGCGTCCACTCCGGCTCGACGTACTCGCGTCGCAGCGGGTACTCGAACGGCTGTTCCGCGGCCTGGACCCTGCCCAGCTCGCGCTTCGGACGCACGTTCGTCGGCAGGATCCCGGCGGGTGCTCTCGCCACGGTGTCGCTCATGTCGGCTCACCACGGTTTGCAGCCGGCGCCGCTTCCCCGGTGCGCAACATACGCCACCCCGGTGTCGCGGCGCCTAGCCCCGAGCGGACAGGATAGCGCTCCCGCCGCGTGCTTCCGGCTGGCGCGAGCCTCGGGCGATCCCGTAGGGTCAGGGCGGTCCAGATCGAGGAGGAATCTCTTGAGAACCAGGCCGGGGGTGTTCCTGCGCCTCGCGGCGCATGCGCTGCTCTGCGGCGGGTCGGCGCTCTCTGCAGCCGCTCCCGCCGCCCTTGCCCGCAGCGAGCCCCGCCTTCTCGAGGTGGACGACCAGTTCGCGATCCGGGAGGTTGCAGACCCCCGCATCTCACCGGACGGCCGCTGGATCGCCTACACGGTCGCGACCGACGACCTGAAGGAAGACGAGTCCAGGAGCCGGATCTGGATGGTGCCGGTCGGCGGCGGCGACGCGGTGCCGCTCTCCGCCCAGGACGAGGACTCCTCCTCGCCCCGCTGGAGCCCCGATGGCAGGTACCTCGCCTTCCTCAGCTCCAGGGGAGGGGACGAGGATCGCAAGGGCGCGACGCAGGTCTTCAGCCTCTTTCGCGAAGGCGGCGAGGCCGTGAAGCTCACCGACACGGCCCAGGAGGTCGAGTTCTTCGAGTGGTCGCCGGACGGCAGGCGGATGCTCCTGGTCTTGAAGGATCCCAGGCCCGAGGAGCTCGAGGCGAAGCAGGCGAAGGAGAAGGGCGAGGAGTACAAGAAGAAGACGCCGCCGCCCCGGGTCGTGACACGCCGGCAGTTCAAGCAGGACTACGTCGGCTACCTCGACCACCGCCGCGACCATCTCTACGTGCTCGATCTCGCCACCAGGAAGCTGAAGCAGATCACGTCGGGCGACTTCGACGACTACTGCCAGCCCTACCTCCCCGGATCCACCGAGTGCGAGAACTCCCAGCCCGAATGGTCGCCGGACGGCACCCGGATCGCCTTCGTCAGCAATCGCACCGACGACTCCGATGCCAACTACAACACCGACATCTGGGTGGTCGACGCCGCCAAGGGGGATCGGGCATCCCGCCTGCTCCAGATCACCACCAATCCAGGCCCCGATGCCGCGCCGAGCTGGAGCCCCGACGGCAAGCTCATCGCGCACACGTCGAACACCGAGACGGTCGCCGCCTTCTACGCGACCTACCACCTGGCGGTCTCCTCGTCGTCGGGCGGCGACTCGAAGCTGCTGACGCGGGATCTCGACCGGATGATCCTCCAGCCCCGATTCTCCGAGCACGAGGATGCGATCTACTTCCTCCTCGAGGACGGCGGCGAGCTGAACCTCGCTCGCATCTCCCCGTCCGGAGGAGCGGTCGTCCGCCTCGTCGTCGGCGCCCATGCCGTGAGCGCCTTCGACGAGGGTCCCTCGAACGCGATCGCCATCCTGGTCTCCGAGCCCCATCTTCCGGCCGAGGTCTTCCTGCTCGCCGACGGAAAGCTCGAACGGAGATCGCACACGAACGACGAGCTGTTGGCCTCGCTCCGCCTCGGCGAGGTCGGAGAGATCCGCTTTCCCAGCCGGGACGGCACCGAGATCGAGGCCTTCGTCGTCAAGCCGCCGGGCTTCTCCTCGCGACGCCGCTACCCGGGCATCCTGTTGATCCACGGCGGACCGCAGGCGCAGTACGACACGAGCTTCGATTTCCAGGCGCAGCTCTACGCGGCGAACGGCTACGTCGTGGTCATGCCCAATCCCAGGGGATCCACCGGGTATGGCCAGGACTTCTGTCGCGCGATCTGGAAGGCCTGGGGCGAGCGGGACTACGAGGACGTGATGGCCGCGGTGGACTACATCGTGGCCCAGGGCTGGGCCGACCCCCAGCGCCTCGGGGTCACCGGCTGGTCCTACGGCGGCATGCTCACCAATCACGTCATCACCAAGACCGACCGCTTCAAGGCGGCGGCGACCGGCGCCAGTGCCGCGCTCTACGTGACGAACTTCGGTCACGATCAGTACCAGCTCTGGTGGGCGGACGAGCTGGGGCTGCCGTGGGAGCCCGAGAGCAGGCAGCTCTACGACAAGCTCTCGCCCTTCAATCGGATCGAGAAGGTCGTGACGCCCACCCTCGTCCTGGGTGGCCAGGAAGACTGGAACGTCCCCATCGCCAACTCCGAGCAGCTCTTCCTGGCGCTGAAGCTGCGGGGCGTGCCCACCGAGCTCGTGGTCTACCCGGAGGAATCTCACGGCATCGATACGCCGTCACACGCCAAGGACGTATCCGAGCGCTACCTGAGGTGGTTCGGAAAATATTTGAAGGGAGAGAAGCAGGTCAAGGCGAAGTGACGCGATGAAGCAGCGCGCCGGATGGACGGTGTGGCTGGTCCTCGCGTGCTCCGTGGTCGCATGGGGCTGCGGGGAGGCTCCCGCGGAGCCCGGGATCGCCGTCGACCGGCTGCTCTCGGCCCGCCAGACCAGGACGGGGCCGGGTGCGGCCGTGATCGTCATCCGGGACGGGATCGTCCTGAAGAAGGGCAGCTACGGGATGGCCGATCTCGAGCGCGGGGTGCCGATCGAGACGGATACGGCCTTCCGCCTCGCTTCGGTCTCCAAGCAGTTCACCGCCATGGCGATCATGATGCTCGAGGAGGAGGGCCGGCTGGCCTACGACGACCCCGTCATACGCTTCCTTCCAGAGCTCTCCCGCTTCGGCGACAAGCTCTCCATTCGCCACCTCTTGACCCACACCGGGGGCCTGCCCGACTACTACGACGTGATGGTGAAGATCTCCGGAGTAGAACGGCCGCGCACGCTGCACGCCCTCGCGGTGCTCTCCGCCTGGGGCGAGCCGCTCTTCGCTCCGGGCGAGCGTCACGAGTACAGCAATCCCGGGTACGAGCTGCTGGCGTTGATCATCGAGAGGGCGTCCGGCCAGACCTACGCGGAGTTCCTCGAGGGACGCATCCTGGCGCCGCTGGGGATGGCGAGCTCGGTCGTCCTCGACGAGCGCGACGCGAGGATCGCGAAGCGGGCCTATGGCTACCGCAAGCAGGGCGACGGCTTCGAGATCGACGACGACGACCCGCTCAACTACCTGCTTGGATCCGACGGCGTCTACTCGACGGTCGAAGATCTGTATCGCTGGGACCAGGCTCTCTATGGGGACCAGCTCGTGAGCCGGGAGACCCTGGCAGAGGCCTTCCGCCCCGCCCGGCTGAACAGCGGCGAGGAGTACCCATACGGGTTCGGGTGGTCCCTGGAGAGCCATCTGGATCGCCGCTGCGTCTCGCACACGGGCACCTGGCTGGGATTCCGGAACTTCATCGGGCGTTATCCGGAGGACCGGTTCAGCGTGATCGTGCTCTCCAACTTCGCGGAAACGGACGCAGAAGGGCTGGGCGACGAGATCGCCGGCCTCTACCTCGCCCGGGCCCACGACGCGGTCGCGCGACGGAGATGACGCGGCCTTCCATCCTGGCGATCCTCGCGCTGGCCGCCTGTGCCGGGGCAGCGGACGGCACGCGCTCGACGGTGATCGTGAATGCGACCATTCTCGACGGAACCGGGGCGCCGCCTCGCCACGGCTCCGTGCGGATCGTCCGCGATCGCATCGCCGAGGTCGGAGCGTTCGAGACGTCGCCTCGCGACGCGCTCGTCGACGCGGACGGACTGGCGCTGGCACCGGGCTTCATCGACACCCACAGCCATGCGGACGCGGATCTCCCGGAGCATCCCGACGCCCTGGCGGCGGTGAGCCAGGGGATCACCAGCGTGATCGTCGGCCAGGACGGTGTCTCGCCCCTTCCGCTGCAGGACTTCTTCTCGCGACTGGAGCGTGAGGGCGTCGCCATCAACCTGGCCTCCTACGCCGGCTTCGGGACGATCCGGCAGCAGGTCCTGGGAGAGGAGTTCCGGCGCCCCGCGGCGCCGGACGAGATCGAGCGGATGCGCGCGCTGCTGCGGAGGGAGATGGCGGCGGGTGCGCTGGGCCTGGCCACGGGCCTGGAGTACGACCCGGGGATCTACTCGACGACCGAGGAGCTGCTCGCGCTGGCGCGCGAGGCGGCCTCGACCGGGGGGCGCTACATCAGCCACGTCCGGAGCGAGGATCGGCGCTTCTGGGAGGCGATCGACGAGATCCTCCGCATCGGACGGGAGGCCGCGATCCCAGTGCAGATCTCCCACGTCAAGCTCGCGATGCGCCAGAACCTCGGGAAGGCGGAGCAGCTGATCCGGATCCTCGACGAGGCGCGGGCGGCCGGGGTGGACGTCACGGCCGACATCTATCCGTACACCTACTGGGAATCGAGCCTCACCGTCCTGTTTCCCGACCGGGATTTCGAGAACGTGGAGGCCGCGGCGTTCGCCCTCTCCGAGATCACCACTCCGGACCAGGCCACCCTGGGCGAGTACGCGCCCCATCCCGACTACGTGGGAAGGACGGTGCGTGAAGTGGCGGAGATGCGGGGTGCCGATCCCGCGACGACCCTGATCGAGCTGATCCGCGAGAGCCAGGCGTTCCAGAAGCAGACGGGACGGGAGGAGGTGGAGACCGTCATCGCCACCAGCATGGAGGAGGCGGACATCGAACGTCTCATGCGCTGGCCACACACCAATCTGTGTACAGACGGCTCGCTCGCGGGGTCCCACCCGCGTGGATTCGGCTCCTACCCGCGCTTCCTGGGGCGTTACGTGCGAGAGCGGCGGATCATGGATCTCGCCACCGCCGTCCACAAGGCGAGCGGGCTCGCGGCGGCCCACATGGGAATCCGGGATCGCGGTGCGATCGGTCCCGGGATGATGGCCGACCTCGTCCTCTTCGATCCGAGCACCGTGCTGGACCGGGCGACACCGCAGGCGCCGCACGCCCTCTCCGTCGGGATCGAGACCGTCTGGGTGAACGGCGAGATCGTCTACGAGAACGGTCGGACGACCGGCCGGCTGCCCGGTCGGGTGATCCGCAGACAGGCGACGATCACGGGATCGTAGCGATGCACGGAAGTACGCCCCCGTGGTATAAGGCGCGGTACGCGGCCGCCGGACTCCCGGGGGAGGCAACGAGATGAAGAAGGA
>Ga0075428_100006510_pt1 | contig 12988 bp, 10 predicted proteins | sample RhiMetdeltSRZDD2_FD_75291 | JGI IMG/M metagenome (GOLD analysis project Ga0075428, IMG submission 75291) | Populus rhizosphere microbial communities from Tennessee, USA - Rhizosphere MetaG P. deltoides SRZDD2 | ecosystem: Host-associated > Plants > Roots > Rhizosphere > Soil | place: USA...
TCGCTCGTGGTCGTGGTCGTCCACGGCGTGCTGGGCTACTACGCCTGGTCGTTCTACGACTTCGGCACGAAGGTCTTCGTCGGCGAGCCGGCGCCGGAGACCACACCCGTTCCCGCGTCGCTGGACCCGTCGAGCGACCCCGTGTACGAGGCGACGCCGATTGCGACGCCGGCGACGCGCGAGGCCCGGATCACGATCCTGCTGACAGGAGTTGACTCGGCGCCAACGCGTAACCACGCGCTCACCGACACCCTGCTCGTGCTGTCGATTGACCCGACCACCGGTCAGAGCTCGATGGTCAGCGTGCCGAGGGACATTGCGCAGTTCCCGCTCTGGGACGGCCGTACCTTCACGGGCAAGATCAACTCGCTGATGACCTACGCGGCGAACCATCCGTCCGCCTTCCCCGACGGTCCTCTGCCTTCGCTCATCAAGGAGCTCAGCTTCCTCATCGGCACGCCGATCCACTACTACGCCGCGGTCGACCTCGGTGGCTTCGAGCGGCTCGTCGACGCCGCCGGCGGCGTCACCATCAACGTCGACCGGCGCATCGCCGACAGCCACTACGACTGGCTGGACGGGTCGCCGCCAGGCTTCTATCTCAACAGCGGCGTCCAGACGCTCGACGGCCGGCACGCTCTGGCCTACGTCCGCTCGCGCCAGGGCGCCGGCGACAACGACTTCACGCGCGCCGCCCGACAGCAGCAGCTCCTCGTCGCGATGCGGGCCAAGCTGACCGACCCCGCCGTCCTGCCGAAGCTGCCCGAGATCCTCGAGCTGGCGAGCGGCATGATCCGCACGAACTTTCCGCCCGACCGGATCCAGGAGATGCTCAACCTCGCCGGCGGGATCGACGACGGCTCGATCGGCCACTACGTGCTCAAGCCGCCGACGTACTCGTTCCACCCACCGACGAACACGACGGGCGGGACCTACATCCTCAAGATCAACCTGGACGAGGTGGCGAAGCTGTCCGTGGCGCTGTACGGCCGGGACAGCCGCTTCTACTTCGAGGACCGACCCTGAGCTAGCGGCCCTGGAGCATCGCCGGGATCGTCCGGACCATGATCTTCAGATCCAGCCACAGGGACCAGCGATCGATGTAGTCGAGGTCGAGGGCGACCCATCGATCAAACTCGGCCTGGCGTCGTGCGGAGACCTGCCACAGGCCGGTGATCCCCGGCTTCATTGACAGGCGCCGACGGTGCCACAGGTCGTATTCCGTGACCTCGCGTGGCAGCGGTGGCCGCGGTCCGACGAGGCTCATCTCGCCCTTCAGCACGTTCACGAGCTGCGGCAGCTCGTCGATGCTGAGTCGTCGCAGCCAGCCCCCGGTCCGCGACAGGCGCGGGTCCTCGGTGACTTTGAACGCGTGGCCGGAGACTTCATTCTGATCCGCGAGCTCGTCGAGGAGCTCCTCCGCGTCGGGCACCATCGTTCGGAACTTCGCGACCCGGAACTCGCGGCCGTGCAGCCCGACGCGAACCTGGGTGAAGAGGACGGGCGGCCCGTCGACAAGCCGGATGATGAGCCCGACAAGGACGAGGATCGGGCTGAGGATGAGCAGCGCGAGGGCCGACAGGATGACATCGAGGAGGCGCTTGGCAAGCAGGCCGAGTGCCCGGTCGGGACCGTAGACGAGCGAGAGCACGGGCACGTTCTCGAACACTTCGTGATGCGCGCCCGGGAGGTCGAACGCACCCTCGGCGAGAGGGATGCGGACGATCTTGCCCTCCTCCTCACAGAGCCTCGTGATTGCCTCGATCAGGCCCCACGCGGCAGGCGGTAGGCAGATGACGACCTCGTCGACGACCTGGTCGTGGAGGATCCGGTCGATCTCGTCGACGCGACCGAGGATCGGCCGAGTCAGGCTCGTGGACTGGGCCGCCAGGCCCGCGTCCGGGTTCAGGCCGTCGCTGCCGCGCCACTCGAGGTGGCCCACGACGCGCAGCCCAAGCTCCTGGTGGCGCTCGATGCGATCGGCGAACCACTGCGCTGACGGGCCCGTCCCGACGATGAGCACGAAGCGCGCGCTCAGGCCCCGCGAACGGGCCCACCGGAAGGCGAAGCGCAGGGCCAGCCGAGAGACGAACGTCACGAGGACCTGGCTTGCGAACAGCGAGATCAGGAACAGCCGGCTGACCGAATCGAGCTTGATGACGAACAGTGCGCCGAACGTGATGATCGCGAGGAGCGCGGCACCGCGGGCGAGCTCGAGGGCCTCGGTTCGCACCGTCCAGCGGGCCCGCAGCCGATAGAGCCCGAGCAGCCAGACCGCCGTCACCCACACGGCCGCCCAGATCGCCATCAAGGCAATCGGTTCGACGCGCAGGCGGACCCAGGCGTCGAGCCACCCGGAGAGCCCGAAGCGGGCGACCGAAACCGCGACGAACGTTGCCATCGCGGACAGCGCGTCGGCGGCCATCAGGGACACTCGGAGCGCCGTGATGTGTCGTCGGATCACGTCGCGGTCATTCTAGGTTCGTCGGCCGAACCCGTCGCGAGATAGCGAATCCCGGCCTCGCGGACGCGTTCGGGATCGAGCAATCGACGACCGTCGATGATCAGGGGCTGGGCCATGACGGCCTTGATCCGGTCCAGGTCGAGATCCTTGAACTCGGGCCACTCGGTCAGGATCGCGAGCACGTCGGCGTCCTGGGCGGCGGCTTCCGCGGACGCCACGATCTCGAGCGCGGGCACGACTCGGGCGGCATTGCTCGAGGCATGCGGGTCGTAGGCGCGAACGTGTGCCCCGGCGTCGATGAGCCCGCTCGCGACGGCCAGCGCCGGGGACGACCGGACGTCATCGGTGCCGGCCTTGAAGGCCAGCCCCAGGACGCCGATCCGCCGACCTCGCAGCGGTCCGACGGCGGACTCGATGCGCTCCACGAGGCGACGCTGATGCGACTCGTTCGCATCCGAGGCCGAGCGCGTGACCTGCATCGGCAGGCCGAGCTCGGCTCCGGTTGCCGTCAGGACCATCAGCTCCTTCGGGAGGCAGCTCCCGCCAAAGCCATACCCGGGCTGAACCGCGAGCGACATCAGGCGCGGATCGCGAACCATCGCCTCGAGGACGGGACCGACGTCGGTTCCGAGCTCCTCGCACAGCGCGGCCAGCTCGTTGGCAAACGACAACCGCAACGCGAGGAACGCATTCGCGCCGTTCTTGATGAGCTCGGCGGCCGTCACGTCGACCACGATGAGCGGCGCCTCGATGACCCGGAACAGGTCAGCCACGATCGAGATCGTCGCCGGCGTCGCCTCAGGGAAGTGGCCGAGCACGATCCGCGACGGGTGGAGGAAGTCCGCCAGCGCCGTGCCCTGGCGCAGGAACTCGGGATTCGACAGGACCAGCTCGCGGGGCAGGCCGAACTCGGCGACGACGCGCCGGGTCGCGCCGGGCGGCATCGTGCTCCGGATCACGATCGGCCCCTGAACGGTGGCCCCGGCCCCGAGCTCGTGAAGCGCTGCTCGAAGCTGTGACAGGTCGCTGTTGCCGGCATCGTCGATCGGTGTGCCGACGCAGATGAGCGTGACATCGGCGACCCGCGTCGGAGCCGCCGCGAACGTCAGGCGTCCGCTTCCCGACAGCTCGTCCAGCGCCGCCTGGACCCCGGGCTCGTGGATCGGGACGACCCCGCGCCGGAGCGACTCGAGGCGCTCCGGTTGGGTCTCGATGACCTCGACCGTCTGTCCGAGCGTTGCCAGTCCGACGGATGTCACCAGGCCGACGTAGCCCGCGCCGATGACGCTGACGACCCGGCCCTCGGCCATGCTGGGGTTCATGCGAGTCACAGCCTAGGCCGCATCGAGCGGCCGCTGGTCGTCGATCCCGAACCAATCGAGCACGCTGGCATCCGTTCCCACGCGGCGCCGCATGATGTCCGAGCGCCGGGCACGCAACCGACGAGCGTCACGAACGACGTCGACGATCGCCGGCAGGGTCGCCTGCTCGCGCAACACCGCGTAGCCGAGAATCTGGAGATCACGCCACAGGATCGATGTCCAGTCGCGCCGCCAGCCGGACGGCAGCTCGTTCTTGGCCAGCATCCGCCAGCGGTTGGCGACCGATCGGCGTCTCAGCGAAGCCGGCAGGTCGCGGCGCCGCTCCGGCGTGACGCGGCGCCGGTGTCGGGCCACCGCCCGCGGCTCGTAGCGACACCGCCAGCCGAGGAGCTGGGCGCGCCACGCCAGGTCGACATCCTCACGAAACGCAAAGAACGACTCGTCAAAGACCTCGCCCTTGAAGGCGATGTCCTCGAGCGTCGCGCGCCGGTAGACGGCGGCCGCGCCACTGACACCGAGAACGTAGCCGGGCTCGAGATACCGGCCCGCGGCAGGCGTATCGGCTCCACGATCGAGGACGCGGCGGTTCCGCAGGCCGACCATGCCGGTGGAATCGAGCCGGTCGTCGGGCAGCTCATCGGGCGGGCCGGGCTCAGCGCCGTCCGTGCCCGCTCGAAAGCGCAGCAACCGTCCGCTCACACTGCCGGCGGACGGATCGATCGCGAGCGCACTCGTCGCGTGCTCGATGAACGCGGGCGACAGGCGACAGTCAGGGTTGAGCAGCACGTGGACGTCGGCCGGTGCCAGCCGCAGGGCTCGATTCTGGGCCGCCGCGAAGCCTGCGTTCACGGCCGATCGCTCGATGGTCGCCTCGGGCGCGAGCGCACGCACGATGTCGAGGCCGCCGTCGGTCGATGCGTTGTCGATGACGACGATCCGATCGACCGGCCGGGTCTGCCAGGCCACACCCTCGAGGCAGGTTCCGATGTCGGCGGCGCTTTCGTGGAGCACGATCGAGACGGTTACCGACGTCATCCTCGAGCCGCCTCGATCGCGTCGAGCAGCGCATCGGCCCGGGCGGACCACGTGTTCGCGGCGGCGAGCGCGAGCATCTGGTCGCGCGCTGGACGGAGCTCACCGGAGAGCGCTCGTCGCGCGGCCGCCACGAACGCCTCGCGATCGCCGCCGATCAAGCGCAGCGGCTCCGGCCATTCCGTCACCGGTGGCAGGGGGGTCGAAACCACCGGTGTCCCGGACGCGAGGGCGTCCCAGGCTTTCATGGGGTCCTGGCTCCGCGTGTAGTCATCGACGACATGTGGCAGCAGGAGCGCGGCTGCGCCAGCGATGAGACGACGGGCAGCAACCGCTTCGAGCGGGCCGATGAGCCGGACGTTCGGCCGCGACGCCAACGCGGCCCAGGCGGCGGGCTCTCGTTCGACCCCGCCCGCAATTCGGATCTCGACGGCCGGAAACGCGTCGGCGACGGCGGCGAGGAGCGTCGCGTCGACGCGCTCGTGGATCCGGCCGACATAGGCGAAGTAGGCGGGCGCGCCCTGGTCGGCGGTCAACCGCTCGGGCGCCCCGTTCGGCAGTCGAACGACGTTTCGCGCACCCAGCCCGCGCATCCGCTCGGCCATGAACGCCGAGTTGGCCAGGACGACATCAGCCGAGGCGGCTGCGCTCTCGTAGCCGCGGACGACCGCCGCCTGCCGCCTTCGGCCATGAACCAGCGGCGAGAGGTCCCACGCGTCATACGCGTCGAGGACGCGGACCAGCCGTGATGGCCCGAGGTCGGACAGGCGCTTCAGGACGCCGGCGGATTTCGGATCCCAGATGAGCACCGCCGCGCCGCCGGGTGCTGCGGCCACCGTCGTCCGGACGAGCCGCTCCAGGAACCTGTCCTCGACGTACCCGAACGGCCACGGGTGCTCGAGCGCATCGCTGTTCGTGCCGAGGCGTGTTCGGCGCAGCGGCCACCTACCGATCCTCGGCCCACTCAGCCACGTCGCCCGGCGAAGCAGGGCTCGCGGTCGCGATCGGACGACGAGATCGAGCCGAGCACAGCGGCTCGACCGGCTGATCGCGTTTGCGAGCTCGCCGGGTCGGGTCGGATTGCGGGCATCGATCGGGTGATGCGGCGTAACGCCGATGATGACGGGGCGAACGTTCACTCGGGATCGGCGCTCGAAGGAGCCGTCTCGAACAGGCCGCGGGCGCCCCGGATGGCAACCGCCGCCGCGGCGGACCCGATCAGCACGATGACCGCGAGCCTGAGCACGAGCGCGGATTCGACCATGAGCGCGGCGATGACGAGCCCGGCCAGCAGCGCCAGGGCCGCGGGCCAGAGCAGCCGCCAGGGGTTCGCGCCGCTCCGCTGGCTGAGGCTCGGCAGGAGCACGACGATGGACAGCGCGAGCGCGGCCAGGACGGCAGCACCGGCGCCGGTCAAGCCCGCCACCTGGAACGCTGCGGGGAGCGTCAGGGCGATGCACGCGACATTCACGGCTCCAGATGCGACCGTCCGGCGGGCCTCACCCAGGCCATTCAGCGCGGTTCCGACGACGATCCCGGCGGCGCGAACGATGCCGTAGCCCGCAAGGACGATGAGGGGGCCGATCGCGATCGAGGTGTCAAACAGCGAGCGACTGATCTCGGGCGCCAGGAAGGCGATGACCGCGGCGGACAGCGCGGCGAACGAGATCGATGTCAACGTGACGGTCTTGAGGAGCGTCCGTGCAGCACCAGGCTCGCCCGAGGCGCGCCCGTAATACGGCAACGCCACACGGTTGACGACCTGCACGAAGCCGATCGTAACCGTGTTGCCGATGGTGTACGCCAGCGCGTAGATCCCGAGCGCCTCGGCGCCGCCGAGCCGGCCGACGAGTGCGTTGTCGAGATTCGCGGCGAGGTACGACAGCACCGCCGCGACCCACAGCGTTCCGCTGTATCGAGCGAGCGCGACGACATCGCGCAACGGCGCGCCGGCGTCGGCCCACGGCGGCGAAAGGATCACCGCGAGGCTCGTCTGGACGGCCGCGTGGGCCACATACCCCCAGGCGAGGCTCGCCGCTCCGAAGCCGGATGCGAGGAGCGCGATGGTGACGACCGTCAGCGCCCCGTAGGCGGCCACATCGACCCAGGCGCGCGAGACGAAGCGCAAGGTCCGTTCGAGCGCCGCACTCGACGCGACGCCGGCCGAGCCGATCCCAAAGGCGAGCCCCAGGAGGCGAACGATCTCGGCGGCCTCGGGGACGCCGAGGATGTTCGTCAACGGGTCGGCGAGGCTGATGATGACCACCGCCAGGACGACTCCGATGGACGTTGCCGCGAGGAAGGTCGGCCAGGTCAATCCCGCCCGCCGCTGGCCGACGATCACGAGTCCCTGCCCCAGGCCGGCATCGCGGATGAAGATGCCAGCCTGGAGAACGACGAGCCCGATCGCGAGGCTCCCGTAGGCCGCTGCACCCGCGACTCGCGCGACGACGATCGTCGCTCCGAGCAGCATCGCTCGCGACGCCACAAAGGCCGCGAGCTGGCTGATCACCGGGGCGACGGCCGGGCGACGGGCGCGTGCGGTCACGCGCGGTGCATGCCCATCACGCGGATATCATGGAAGGCCCGGGAGCACGAGCAGCGCATGAGAGAACGCCATCCGACGCGCGCCCCGATCGCCGGTATCAATGAACAGACCGGATCCTCCGTGGCCATGGCCCTGCTGGCGAAAGGCTACGGCGCGGGATGACAATGCGGCGGACGGCGATGCGCAGGAGCCTCGACTGGGCCCATGGCGTCCTGCGTCGTGCAGGCTTCGATGTCGTCCGTAGCCGCGGCCTTGGCACGGTCAACGGCCGGCGCCAGGCGTTGTTCCGAGCCGCCGGCATCGATCTCGTCATCGATGTCGGGGCGAACCGCGGCCAGTACGGGCGGCTCCTCCGCGCTCACGGCTATGCGGGCAGGATCGTCTCGATCGAACCCCTCGCTGCGCCCTTCGCTGCGCTCTCCGCCGCCGCCGCGCGGGACCCGCAGTGGCTGGCCGTCAACGTCGCGCTGGGCAACGCTGACGGCGAGGCGACCCTGACCGTCGCAGCGAACTCGGTCAGCAGCTCATTCCTCGAGATGCTGCCACTCCACCGTGAAGCAGCGCCGACCTCGCGGAGCGTGGGCGCCGAGGTTGTGGCGATGCGGCGGCTCGACTCGGTTGGACCGGCCTGGCTCCGCGGGTCGTCGCTGCCGTTCCTCAAGCTCGACGTTCAGGGCTTCGAGGCCCAGGTGCTCGCCGGAGCACAGGAAACGCTCGCAGCGCTCGCCGGCCTCCAGCTCGAGCTGCAGCTGGCGCCGCTGTATGCGGGTGCTCCAGCGCTGCCGGCGATGATCCAGGAGCTCCAGACGCACGGCTTCGAGCTGATGGGCCTGGAGCCCGGGTTCACGGACGCGCGAACCGGTCGCCTGCTCCAGGTCGATGGACTGTTCTTCCGGCCGGCGCGATTCGACGTCCCAACGGCATGACGGGCGCTGGGCCGCTCGTCTCGATCGTGACCCCGACGCTCAACCAGGGCCGCTACATCGAGCGCACCATCGAGTCGATCCGGGCGCAGACGTACACCCGGCTCGAGCACATCGTTGTCGATGGCGGCTCCAGCGACGAGACGCTCGACGTGCTGCGCAGGTACGAGGGGACGTACGACCTTCGCTGGACCAGCGGTCAGGACTCGGGTATGTATCAGGCGATCAACCGCGGCTTCGCGCTCGCGAAGGGCGACATCCTCGCCTATCTCAACAGCGATGACCTCTACCTGCCGTGGAGCGTTGAGACCGCGGTTCGCGGGCTCGAGCAGGCTGGGGCGCCAGAGCTCGTGTACGGCGATGCGCTGCTCCTGGACGAGGAGACCGGCCGCCTCCGGCCTCACTTCCAGCCGCCGTTTCGGCGGGCCTACCTGCACTCGATTGGGTCGTTTGCGCAACCGGCCACGTGGTGGCGCCGCGAGCTGCTGGACCGCGTCGGCGGATTCGACGAGGAGCTGCGATTCACGGCGGACCTGGACTTCTATCTCCGCGCCGCTGACGCTGGCCGGATCGTTCGCATCCGTGAATTCCTGGCCGTCATGCGCCTCCACCCCGCGATGTCGACGGTCACGCAGGCGACGCGGATCCGCGACGAGAATCAGCGGACCCGCGAGCGCCGAGGCGGCACGGCAACGCCGATCACCGCGCTTGAGCGGATGCGTGCCTGGGCCGCCAGGCGGCAAGCCTGGCTGGCGCTGACTCGCTCGGCCGCGAGCGCGGCGCGACGGGCTCGTTCCGCGGGCGGCGGTGGATCCGAAGGGCCATGGCCACGATTCGTCGCCCGCGGGGTCAGGATCCGGCCCGCCCGGGTTGTGCTCGGTCTCCTGCCGGGTCTCGGAAATCGCTTCCAATGGGGCGCGATCGAGGCGCCCTGGGTCGCCGAGGTCGCGGGCTAGACGCGCGAGATCCGTCGACGGAGCGCCTCTTGCAGGACCGACCCGCGACGCTCGAGAAGCAGCCCCAGCCCGATGAAGCCGTAGGCGACATAGGGGAATGGCGAGGCCACGATCAGGCCGCCGATCATCCCGTTTGCGACGTGGACGATCGCGAAGGCGTACAGCGCCCAGGCTGTCGGGCTGTTGAGCGACTGGGCAAGTCGGTAGAGCCACGCCAGGGCGATGGCGAGAAGGGCCGGCACGAGGAGCCAGCCCGGCGGTCCGAAGTTGGCATAGCTCTCGCCGAGGAGCCCGGGCACCGTGCCGCCGCCGACGTACGTCTGGCCGAGGGCTTCCTTGAGGTCCTGGTCGAACGTGGACTGATGGCCGGGTAGCACCGTTGCGAGCGGTTGGAGGTAGGTGGAGCCGAGGCGCCAGCCGATCCGGGTCGGCACTGCATCCACCGTGGAGACCAGGTTCTGGATCGGGACGCGGAGGTAGCCCACGATCGCGACCCGGGTCAGCGTGGCGTAGTCCGGCGGCGGACCGACCATCACGGTCATGCCAGGGAGCGGCGGGCCGAAGTACGGTGCAGACCCGAGGCGGGCCGCGCCGATGACCCCGGCAAACACGACCGCGGTCAGGGCCAGGGCGAGGAGGCCTGCGAATGCGCCTCGACCGATCCGTCTGGACCGGATGACCACCGCGATGACGATCGCGACCTCGACGCAGATGAAGCCCGGCGCACGGTTTCCGGTGAGGAGCCAGCCTCCGGCGGTGACGAGCACCGCAAGCCAGGCCCCGGCACGGAGCCAGCCGCCGATCCTGGAGCCGACGGCCAGGACGAGCCAAGCTCCCGGGATCGCGCTCAAGGCGAGCACGCGAAGCGGCGCGCCCCCGATCGCGGCTGCCTCCACACGGGCGGCTTCCGCCGAGGGCATCAGGATCGGGAGGCCGCCGATCCGCAGGAAATAGCCAACGAGTGCCGCCAGGCCGACGGCGATGAGCGCGGCGCCAAGCGCGACGACGCGACGGTGGCCGGCCGGCAGTGCGGGCCTTCCCTCGGGCTGGGAGCGATCGCGAGGTCGAAAGCCGATGACCGTGCCGGCAAGCAGGCCTGCCAGGCCCAGGGCGACGGCGAGGATGACCTCAGCATTGCGGCGATGAAGCGCGGCGGTCGCGAGCCCGGCGCCATACACCGCGACGAACGCACCGACCAGGACGAGCTGCGGCGAGGCAAACGCAATGCCCGAGCGCGTCACGTCGAGGAATGGGGCAGTCAACGCCGCGGCGATGAAGTCCCAACGCGATCGCCGTTGGGCGGCGGGAGCTTCCTGGCGTCCCTCGTGCACGCTACGGACCGAGTGAGAGCCGAGCCATGGGATCGACCGTGACCGTGAGCATGACCACGGGATCGCCGGCCTTGTTCAACGGCGGCCCGCCATTCGGCCCGGCTGCGATCTCGTCGACCACGTCCATCCCCGAGATCACGCGGCCCACGATCGCGTAGTTGTTGGTGACCGAGAGTGCCCGGCCAGCCTCGTCGCTCAGGACGATGAAAAACTGCGAGCTTTGTGAGTTGGCTGCCGCGGTTCGGGAGAGCGCGACGACGCCGCGTTCGTAGACGCCGCGCTGTGGTTCATCCGTGATGGCGTACCCAGCTCCGCCCTTGCCCGTCCCCGTCGGGTCGCCGCCCTGGATGATGAAGCCGGGCACGATCCGGTGGAACACGAGGCCGTCGTAGAAGCCGCAGCCGGCCAGGGCAACGAAGTTGGCCGCGGCGATGGGTGCCTCGGCAGCATCAACGTCGACCTCGACGACACCCATCGTGGTCGCGATCGTCACGCGCGGGGCAATCGTCGCCGCGAGCGGCGGCGGCTGACGGTCCGGGCACACAAGCTCCCCGGGTTGCACGGTCGGGCCGGGGCCGCCACTCGGCGCCCCCTCGGGAGCACATGCGCCGAGGCCGATGACCGCCACGAACAGGAGAAGCATTCGCCAACCTGAGCGTCGCCGGCAATCGATCGGCGGCCGCGACGGCGCGATCGTCACGCGGACCGCCGCCGAACCATTGACGCGAAGAGCTGCTCGTACTGATTCGTCACCTGCTCCCAGCTGAACCGGCTGCGTGCTCGCTCGGAAGCTGCGGCGCCCAGGCGCGCTCGCCCGTCCGGGTCGGCGACGAGGCGTCGAAGGTGCATGGCCAGCGAGCCCGCGTCATTCCGGTCGTAGTACGCCCCGGCGTCACCGAGCACTTCGCGGTGCTCCGGAACGTCGTTCGCAACGACGCAGGCACCCCGGCCCATCGCCTCGACGAGGGCCGGGTGTGTCCCGCCGACCTCCGTGGCCTGGATGTACAGGAGCGCGTTCGACTGCAGCTCCGCGTAGCCGTCGCCGAAGACGTAGCCAGTGAGCGTCACACCCGGGGTCCTCGCGGCCAGCTCGTCCAATCGCGCTCGGTACGCGCCAGCATACGGGGCATCGCCGACCACGATCAGGGGCACTCCGAGCGTGGCAAGGCCGCCCGCGAGCGCATAGGCTTCGATGACCGTGGCGGCGTGGTTCTCGGGTTCGAGCCGGCTGACGTAGAGGAGGTATCGCCCGTCCTCGAGGTTGAGCCTAGCGAGGGTTGGGCCGGCCGGACGGCGGCTTGGATCACTGCCGTACGGGATCAGGACCGTCGAGCGTCGGTGCTTCCGGCGATACCAATCCGCGATGACCGCGGCGTCCGAGATCAGCACGATCGGCAGCTTCGGTGCCAGCCACGCGCAGGCTTTGTAATACGCTCGACCGAGCGGACCCCACTTGCCCCGCTCCCACTCGAGCCCGTCGACGTTGAGCGCGACCTTGGCTCCGGTCAGCCGCGGAACGAGGGCGAGCGGCGCATTTGCGTTGTTGCAGATGAGGACGACGTCGAAGCGCCGGACCAGGCCATCGATGACCGAAAGCGCGGTGTGGGCGACCGTGTCGAAGTACTTGTGGCGGATCGTGGGCAATCTCCGGATCGCCACGCCGCGATGGCTGCGGAGGCCCGCCGGCACGACGTGGGACCGACCGTAGACCGTCACGACGTGACCGCGTTCAGCAAGCCGAGCGCCGATCTCCTCCGCGAGCGTCTCGAAGCCGCCGTATGTTGCGGGCACGCCCCGCGTCCCCATGATCCCAATGCGCACCCGAGGAAGGGTAGCCGCGGAGGGCTGCAGGACGTGACGCACTGGGCAGCCTTGGATCGTAGACTCGGCCACGGCCGCAGCGGCCGCCCGGCGGGAGACCGCCGGTCAGCCTTCGGGGCGGGGACGACCCCAAGGAACGGGAGGTCGCAATGACGATGGACCTGTCTCATGAATCGCCTGCAGCGACGGCCGCCGAGCCGTCGGCTCTCGGAACCCCCAGGTCACGGCGGAACATCCTGGCCGCCGCGGTCGGCGCGCTGGCCGGCGTCGCCACGTCGCTGTTCGGACGGCCGCAGGCCGCGAGTGCCGCGGCCGGCGACGCGTTGCTTCTCGGGAACACCTCGAACTCCGCGGGGACCGCGAACACGAGCCTGACCACGTCCAGCTCGGGCACCGCGCTCCTCGTCACGCAGAACGGCTCCGGCACGGCGCTCCGCGGCTCCGCCGTGGGCGCCGGCTCGATCGCCGGCTTCTTCACCGCCAACAACGGCACCGGCGTCAGCGGCGTGACCGGCAACGCCTCGAGCTACGGCGTCTTCGCCTCAAACGACGGCGCCGCCGGCACCGGTGGCGCGCTCCGCGCCTCGGGCG
>Ga0075428_100006513_pt1 | contig 12985 bp, 11 predicted proteins | sample RhiMetdeltSRZDD2_FD_75291 | JGI IMG/M metagenome (GOLD analysis project Ga0075428, IMG submission 75291) | Populus rhizosphere microbial communities from Tennessee, USA - Rhizosphere MetaG P. deltoides SRZDD2 | ecosystem: Host-associated > Plants > Roots > Rhizosphere > Soil | place: USA...
CGCCCGGATGAAGTCCTCGACCTGGACGTTCCAGTCAATGTGGACGGTGCTGCGCCCGAAGACCGGCGCCGGGCGTACGACCTGCACCGTGATGGTCCGGAGCAACCTGTTGCTGGTCCCCTTGAACACGTAGAGGCTGTAGCTCGCGTTGGCGTTCGCGTCGCCGACGGGCATCACCCATCCCGAACCGTGCAGATCTCCGTCCGGCTGCGAACCGACGCTGGTGACGAGCAGGTGCAGGGTGCCCGCGGAGCAGGTACCCGGGTTGACGTTCCAGGACAGCGTCGTGCCCTGTCCCACTGCGACGGTGGACGGTGACGCGGTGAGGCTTCCGGTGACGCTCGACAGGTTGCACGCGGTGGGCGGCGGGTTGCCTCCACCTCCGCCCTCGCCGTCGTCGTCAGGAATCGCGAGGGCCGGCGTTGCCATCGCGGCCACCAAGCTGGCCGCAACCGCGAGCACCATCAACGATCGTCGTACTGTCGAGCGGGCCCTGGCCGAACCGCTCGACCATGTGGCAGAAATCACAACTCCCCCTGAGTTCTCAGCGCACAAATGAGCACTTTGGACACTCGAAGGAGAACAGGCCGCGCTGATGCGGCGCTGAAGCGGTCTAGAAAGCGAGAGGCGCGGCGAGCCGCTCGAGGTCAGCGCGGACCTCGTCGGCGGCGGGAGCGCCGAACTCTTCCAAGATGGTCAGCGCCTTGGACCAGGAGGCGCGGGCCGCCTCCACGTGGCCGCTCGCCCGAAGGCTGTGGCCCACGTTGACCCGCGTACACGACTCACCAAAGCGGTCGCCAACCTCATCGAAGAGATTGAGCGCGTGCTCGTAGCAGGTGATCGCCCGCCGGTAGTCGCCCAGCTGATGGTGGGTGTAGCCGAGGCTGTCCCAGGTATCGGCCAGCCCTTGCACGTCGTCCACCTCGGCGAGCAGCTTGAGTGCCTCGGTGCACGAGGCGAGCGCAGGCTCGTACTCCCCAAGCTGAGCATGGTGCCAACCGATCGAGTTGAGCAGGTAGGCCTCTCCGGCAACCACGCCGGCCCGCCGGAACAGTGCGAGCGCCTGCTCGCAATGGCCGAGCGCGCGTCGATAGTCACCCTGACGCTCTGCCGACTGACCGAGGTTGTGGTGCGTGTGTGCCTGGCCGGCGTACTCGTCGTGCGTCGCGAACAGATCCAGCGCACTGCGCAGGTGATCCTCCGCCTCCTCGTGACGGCCCAGCAGGGAGCACGCACAACCGAGTTCCCGGTGCGCGTGAGCCTGCCCGATCGGGTCGCCGGCGCGGGTCGCTGCGGCGAGTCCGATCCGTTGCATGGCAAGGTGATCAGGCCAGCACCCGCGCGGGCTGAGATAGGCGGAGCAGGCCCAGGCGAGGCGCCACGCATGCGCCTCGAATCCGTGGTCGGCCGCGTAAGGGATGGCCGCCAGCAGAACCGCGTGCTCGGCCGTGAACCACGTCATGGCTCCCGCCCGGTCGCTCACCGGTCGTGGGATGGACCCGCGGCGCGGCGCCGCCAGCTTGATCGGGCTGAACTGGGGATGCAGCTGGAAGCTGGCGGCGTTCGCGGTGTGCAGGTAGTGGTCCAGTACGCGATGGAGGGCGGCCCGGTGGTCGGGTTCCACATCGAGGCTCGCCGCGTACGCGCGAAGCAGGTCGTGGAGGCAGTGCCGGCCCGGGGTGTGCTCGGTCAACAGGTTCGCTCGGGTCAGCTCGGCCAGCAAGGGCATCGCCTCGGACACGGACACGCCGGCGAGGCTGGCCGCGGCGGCCGTGCCGATGTCTGGGCCGGGATGCAAGCCCAGCAGCGCGAACAGGCGCAGGGCGCCGGCGCTGAGAGTACGGGATGACCAGGAGAAGACGGCTCGTACGTCGGTGGTCGCGTCGCCGCCGTGGAACGCGTCGAACAGACCAGCGTCGCGGAGCTGGCGGGCGACCGTGTCGAGCGCGAAGTTCGGCCGCAGAGCCGCGTGGGCCGCGACGATCGCGAGCGCCAGCGGCAGCCGTGCGCATCGAGCAATGATCTCCTCGGCGGCGTCGGGTTCCGCGGCGACCCGCTGGTTGCCCAGCCGGCGGACCAGCAGATCGCGAGCCTCGCCGGTGTCGAGCAGGTCCAGGATCAGTGGCCGCGCGCCCTCGGTGACAACCAGCGGCAGCAGCTGATCTCGGCTCGTCACGAGCGCCAGACAGCCGGGCGTATCCGGCAGGAGGGGTCGCACCTGCTCCGCGTCTCGGGCGTTGTCCAGCACGACGAGCACCCGCTTGCCCGCCAGCATCCGCTGGTACTGGTTGGCCAACGCTTCCAGATCAACCGGCAGACCCTGTGCCGGGACGCCCAGCGCCTTCAGCAGATCCCGCAACGCCTCCGCGGGATCCTTGACCGCCGCGGCCGGATCGAACCCGCGCAGGTTCACGTAGAGTTGGCCATCGGGGAAGTGTGGTGCGGCACGACGCGCCCAGTGCACCGCGAGTGTTGTCTTCCCGACGCCGGCGGTTCCGGACAGCACCGCCACCACGGCCGTCGACAGTGGATCCCGGGTGGCGCCGACAAGCTCGTCCAGCTGAGCCAGCTCGGCCCGTCGTCCAGAAAGCGCCGGAACGACCGGTGGAAGCTGCGCTGTGCGGACCGAGGACGGCTCGATCGCCCGGTCCTGGCGGAGGATCGCGGTCTCGAGCTCACGCAGCCGGGGGCCCGGATCGATGCCGAGGTCCTCGGCTAGGGTGTCGCGCAGCCGGCGGAACGTCGCGAGCGCGTCGTCCTGACGGCCGCACCGGTACAGCGCAAGCATGAGCTGGCCGTGGACCTGCTCATCCAGCGGATGCAGGCGCGCGAGCTCCTCGAGATCCGGCACGAGTTGGGCGTGCTCGCCGAGGGCCAGCCGGGTGTCAATCAACGTGCGCTCGGTCTCGAGGCGCAGTCGCGACAGATGCTCTGCCTGTTCCCGGAGCCACGGCAGTTCGACCACATCGGCAAGTGGCTGTCCCCGCCACAGCGCGAGCGCAGATCGCAGCCGGGCCGCCCGTTCCGTCGGGTCCACGGACTGGTTCGCCTGGCGCACCAGGCGTTCGGCGGTCTGCACGTCGGTGGGTTCACCGCCGGTGTTCAGCACGTACCCGGGCGGCCGGGCGACGATCTCGGCGGTCGGCTCCAGCAGCTGACGCAGATATGACACGTGGCGCTGCAGATTGTTCACCGCGGTGGCGGGCGGGCGGTCGCCCCATACGACGTCGATGAGCTTGCAGGTGCTGATCGCTCGACCCGGGTCCAACGCCAACGTGGCCAGCACAGCCTTGCGTCGCAGGCCGTTCACCGGCTGCAACTGACCGGCAACGACCACCTCGACCGGGCCCAGCAACCGGATACTCACGTTCCTCCCACCCGTGCCAACTCGTACATGCTAAATAGACGACCATAGCCGGAGGTCTGTTTCGTCGGGCTCTTGACTTCGCCGCCCGTAGATGGTGTCAGTTTGGAGCGTGGGTCGCCCCGGCGCGCGCCCGCAGACTTGACATTGGACCCTACTCCAAGGTTTATGTTTGGTCCGTGAGCACGACGAGCAAAACGAAGGCTCCCGCGAGGCGGCGGGGTCTGCGGGTTGGCGAGCTGGCCGAGGCCGTCGGCGTCGCACCCGACACCGTGCGGTACTACGAGCGAGCCGGTCTGTTGCCGGCTCCACGTCGCACACCGGCCGGCTACCGCGCATACGGCACGGAGGCCGTGGACCGCCTGAGGTTCATTCAGGGTGCGCAGCGGCTCGGACTGCGGCTTCGAGACATCGCCGATCTGTTGGCGATCCGTGACACCGGAGTGTGTCCGTGCGAACCGGCTGAGCAACTGTTGCGACGGCGCCTGGCCGAGCTCGACGCGGAGATGGCGCGGCTCGCTGCGCTACGCGCCGAGATGGTTGCCATGGTGGAGAAGCTGCCCTCGGCCGACTGCCCGCCGCCCGCGCCCGCAGTCTCGTGGTGCCCACCGTCCCTGGAAGGAGGTGACCATGATGCTTGAGCTCATCGGGCGAATCTGCTGCGACGACGCCGACTGCTCGCAGGAGTGCGGCGACGGCTGCTGCTGATCGCGGGTAAACGTGGCCGCCGAGCGCGCCGGCGGACCACCGCGGTATCGGTTGACCTGCAAAACTTACTCAGCAATACTTGACTCAATGTCTGGCGAGCTAATCTCGGTCGAGGCTCGGGCGAGGATACACGCGGCGCTCGGTGATCCGGCGCGGCTGCGAGTCGTCGACCGCCTGGCGCTCACCGACGCCTCGCCCGGTGAGGTCGCTCAGTTGTTGGGGTTGCCGACCAATCTGGTCGCGCATCACCTCGGTGTCCTTGAGTCAGCGGGGCTGATCGTCCGATCCCGGTCGGAAGGTGATCGGCGCCGGACCTACCTGCGGCTGGTCCCCGACGTGCTGGCGAGCACGGTCGCATCGCTGCCGTTGCCTGCGTCGCGGGTGGTGTTCGTGTGCAGCCACAACTCGGCCCGTTCGCAGCTGGCGGCGGCACTGCTGGCGAAACGTTCGTCCATCCCGGCCGCGTCGGCGGGCACGGAGCCCGCGAGGCGGGTCCATCCCCGAGCGGTCACGGTGGCCCGCCGGCACGGGCTTCTCATCGGACATCTGCGACCGGTTCACGTCGACGATGTGCTGCGCCCCGACGATCTGGTGGTCGCGGTTTGCGATCAGGCGCACGAGCGACTCGAAGACGGACCGCGCCTGCACTGGTCCATTCCCGATCCGGCCACGGTGGACACCTATGTGGCCTTCGAACGGGCCTACGACGACCTCTCTGACCGCATCGATCGCCTGCTGCCCGCCCTCAAGGAGATGCGACCGTGACGGAGACCAACCTGCACCGCAGCGACGATCTCTCTGTCGACCAGCAACTCGCCCTGCATACGGCCGCGGGCCGGCTCGCCGATGAGTTCGCCGGAGTCTTCGGACCCGAGACCATCGAGCGTTTCCTGCACGGTAGCTACGACCAGTTCGCCGCTCGGTCCACCGTGGCGCGATTCCTGCCGCTGGTGGCTGAGCGGTTCGCTCGCCAGCGGCTGACCGCTCTCGCCAAGGTCGAAGGCCTCAGCGCCGATGGTCGGCCGACGGTGCTGTTCCTCTGTGTCCACAACGCGGGCCGCAGTCAGATGGCGTTGGGCTTCTTCCAACACCTCGCCGGCGCCCGCGCGGTCGGCTGGTCGGGCGGTTCCGAACCGGGTGTCGAGGTCAACCCGGCAGCCATCGCGGCGATGCGTGAGCGGGGCATCGACATCTCGGCCGAGTACCCGAAGCCGTGGACCGATGAGATAGTCCGCGCCGCCGACGTCGTTGTGAGCATGGGCTGCGGCGATGCCTGCCCGGTCTTTCCGGGCAAGCGGTATGAGGACTGGGTGCTCGATGATCCGGCCGGGATGAGCCTGGAGGAGATCCGGCCGGTGCGGGATGAGATCGAGCGCCGCGTCCGGCAGCTGCTTGAGCAGCTGCACGTTCCGGTGAGCGCGGCCTGACCTACGCTTCCGGCTTGCGAGCCCGGACGATCGCCGAGTGCATCCCGTCCGCGACCTCGTTGGTCGGGGTGATCTCGACCTCGACGAAGCCCGCGGCGGCCAGACCTTGCTCGTACTCGGCCATGGACAACGCTCCCGCGATGCACCCGACCCAGCCGCCGCGCTCGGCGCGCTGCTCGGCCGTGAGGTGGTTCTCGGCCACGATGTCGGACACGCCGACCCGACCACCCGGCCGCAGCACCCGGTGTGCCGAGGCGAATACCGCCGGCTTGTCGGTCGACAGGTTGATGACGCAGTTGGAGATGATCACGTCGACGCTGCCGTCGGGGAGAGGAATATCCTCGATGTGGCCGCGTAGGAACTCCACATTCGTCGCGCCAGCCTCGGCCGCGTTACGCCGGGCCAGGTTCAGCATCTCGTCGGTCATGTCCAACCCGTACGCCTTGCCGCTCAGGCCGACCCGACGAGCCGACAACAGCACGTCGATGCCGCCGCCCGAGCCCAGGTCGAGCACAGTCTCGCCGGGCTTCAACTCGGCCACCATCAGCGGATTGCCGCATCCGAGGCTCGCCTCGAGCGCGGCACCGGGCAGCTGCGACCGCTCGGCCTCCGAGTACAGCTCGGCCCCGAAACCCTCCTCGGCCTCGGCAGCGGCCGTGCCACAGCAGCTGCTCACCACATCAGCCGGTCCGCAACAGCCGGCACCCTCGTTACCGCCCAGCACCTTGATCGCCGCCGCGGCGTAGCGCTCCCGAACCTGGTCCCGGGTCGCCGTCGTGTCCTGCGTCATCACTCGCCCTCCGTTTGTTTCGATGACCGTCAAGACAAGCCTTCCACGCTGATTCGACAGTTGTCAAGATGGGGCGAGCTCCGACACGGGAGAGATCGCTGTTTTCCGTACGGAAGTGCAGTGTGACTGCACATTTGCACGGAAAACAGCGATCACCGTTGTCGTCAGAGGCCCATGCCCCCGTGGTTGTTGGTCGGGCTCGTTGCGCGCAACCTAGCTTCGCTCGCTGACGCGCCGGTGACCCCTCGCACGCCCCTTGGACCCGGCCTCCGAAGACGGAGCCCGTTGCATTCGACAACTGCAGAATCGAGAAGACTTCTACAGCTGAACGATCATATTCCTCAATACCGATCACTATCGAAGATGCGGATGTCGTACCAAGGACAGAAGGCTTGATGGTTCATTGATGGAGCCGTAGGAATACGCAGAGGCAGGAATCGAATGGTAGAGAATTTGCGATCGTCACAGCACAGTTCGCGGCCGGCACCCGCGTCGTGGCCCGATGGGCGCTCGGTGGCCGTGTGGCCGGTGGTCAATATCGAGCACTTCATTCCCGGCCAACCTGGGCCGTCGATCCAGCCGCACCTGGTGCACGGCCGGGACATCGCCAACTACGGGTGGCGCGACTACGGCAACCGGGTCGGCATCTGGCGTCTCCTCGAACTCTTCGCCGAACTGAAGATCCCGGTCACGGCGGCGCTCAATGCCGAGGTCTGCCTGCGGCACCCCGACATCGCCGAGGCGGTCGTCGCGCAGGGATGGGAGGTGATGGGACACGGCTGGGACAACACCGCTCGGCAACACGACATGTCCATCGACGTCGAGCGCGACCACATCGCCAGGACGCTTGGCACGCTGACCAATTCGACCGGCCAGCCGGTGATGGGGTGGCTCACACCGGGGTTCGCGGTCAGTGACGCCACCGAGGAACTGTTGGCCGAGGCAGGGCTCAGCTACACGGCGGACCGGTGCGATGACGACGTCCCTTACTGGTTCGACACCGCCCGGGGCACGCTGCTCGCCATCCCGTACAGCCTGGAGACCAACGACATCTCGCTGTTCCTCGGTCTGCACTACACGGCCGTAGAGTTCGCCGACGCGTTGGTCGACCACGTGGCCCGCCTCGCCGCGGAAGGCGCGACCGGCAGCGTCGCGGCGCTCGGTCTGCATCCCTTCCTGGTCGGCCAGCCGGGTCGGATCGAGCACCTGCGCCGGGCCCTCACACACATCGCAGCCATGCCCCGGGTGTGGCTCGCCACCGGCCGGGACATCTACGTCCGCATCGCAAAGGAGCGCAGCGCATGACCACCTCATCCGAATCAGTTGTCGATCTGCCGGTGGTCGATGCCACGTCAGAGAACGTGGCGCCATTTGGGGTCCTGATCACCGACGAGGTCAGACCCGACCTGGACATCCCGTACTACCGCGGTCGGGTGGTCGAGGGTGGTGATGTCGGGTTCCGGTACCGCGGCCGGGCCAGTCTGCGGACGGCCAAGGTTTTGCCCGGCGATGCGCCCGAGGTCGCCTGGCTGGAACGGCACCTGGCACTGACGCAGCTGTTCATCGGGCGCGGCAGCAGCCCGTTTGTCATGGTGCTGGCGCCGCCCAACCACGACGCCGGCGGGAACCTTCCCGACCTCGCCGCCGCGTCGGCCCTGAGGTTCCCGGGTGGCAGCGCCCTGATGCTCCACCTCGGCACGTGGCACGACTTTCCCATCGCCGTCAGCGAACCAGTCGCCCTGCTGATCCTGAACTCCGAGGAGGTCGTCGACGCGTTGCATACGGCCGGACGCCCGCGCGAGCTTGACGAGGGCGATGTCTTCAAGGTCTCGCTGCCCGACCGGTTCGGCGTGACACTCTGCCCTCGTTGGTGAGACGCGTCCGGTCCGTCCCGGCGGTACCTTGTGGATGCGGCGAGCGACCGCGACACAGGGCAGCCGGGAGGTCGAGTGGACGTGGCAACGGACGGGGCGCGCCGGCTGACCGGTGCAATGAGGACGGTCCTCGTGGCCTTCCTGGTGCTGGCGGGACTCGCGTTCATCCTGCTCTACCTGCGTAGCGGGCACACCGATCGGGAGTTCGCGTGGACGATCCGGCCGGAGATCACGGCCGCATTCCTCGGAGCTGGCTACGGCGCCGGCTGTGTCCTGGTCGCTGCCAGTCTGCGTAGGCGCCCGTGGTCGGAGCTGCGCGTCGGCATCGGCATCGTCTTAGTGTTCACCGCGATGATTCTGATCATGACGTTGCTGCACCTCGACCGGTTCCACTTTGGAGCCGCCAATGGCGGCCTGGCACGCTTCGCCGCCTGGGTCTTCCTCGCCGTTTACGTCTTCACGCCCACCGTCGGCACCTGGCTGTACGTGCGGGAGCAGCGGCTCGCCGGGCCCCAACCGGTGGTCGGCCCGTCCTTGTCGGGCTGGCTCAAGGTTGCCATCGCCGTGCAGGGCGGGCTCATGGTCTGTTTTGGAGCCGCCCTGTACGTCGCTCCGAGCCAGGTCGCCCCGGCGTGGCCGTGGACGCTGACCGTCCTGACCGCCCAGGCAGTCGGGAGCTGGCTAGTCCCCATCGGACTGGGCAACCTCGCGGTGATGCGTGAAGGCAACCTGCGACGGGCCCGGGTGCCCGCGCTCACCTCGGTGGCGTACGGCTTGTTGCAGCTCGGAGCGATCGCCCGCTACCCGGACCAGGTCCAGTGGCACGAGGTCGGCGCGTGGGTCTGGCTCGCTGTGTTGATCACGGCGATCGTCACCGGCGGCTGTGTCGTGTGGGCGACCACCAGAACCTCCGCCGCAGGCACCTGAACCTTGCCTCCACTTTTCATTGTACTGGTGGGACAAGCCCTGCCGGATCGGCTCGAATGATGATTTCTGCCCTGCTGGCGTGTACCTATGCTCGGCGAGACCGGAGTCTGCACTCACCGGGGGAGCACTGTGCCCGACGTCAGAACGCAGGAGATCGCTGCCGAGCAGCAGGTCGTCGACCGGATCTATGAGCGCCTGGAGGGGATGCGAGCGCAGGCGAATGCGCTCGCCGGAGAGGGTCACCGGATGGCGGGGGCCGGCTCGACCGCGGGATTGGTGGAGCGGGACGCGATGGTCCACCGCGCCGCCGCACAGTTGCACGCGCTTGACGCCGAGGCGGAGGGTCTCGTGTTCGGCCGGCTCGACTTCGACGACGGCGAGACCTACCACATCGGACGGCTAGGGGTGCGTGATGGTCTGGAACCACTCCTCGTCGACTGGCGAGCGCCGGCCGCCGAACCCTTCTACCGGGCCACCTCGGGAGAGCCGCTCGGCGTGGTGCGTCGCCGGGTCATCATCTGCCGTGGCCCGAAGGTCATGGACCTCGACGACGACGTGCTGTCTCCCGACGGCGTCGGCGACCTGCGGGTGCTCGGTGAGGGTGCGCTGCTCGCCGCGCTACGGCGCTCCCGCGGGTCGCACATGCGCGACATCGTCACGACCATTCAACGGGAACAGGACGCGGCCATTCGCGCACCCGCGCGGGGCGTCACCGTCATCACCGGCGGGCCGGGGACCGGCAAGACCCAGGTCGCGCTGCACCGGGCGGCCTACCTGCTCTACACCGAGCGGACGCGGTTCACGGGCGGCCGCATCCTGGTCGTGGGCCCGTCGACGGTGTTCACCAACTACATCAGCCGGGTCCTTCCCTCCCTCGGTGAGGACAGCGTGCACCTTCGCTCGCTCGGCGAACTCGTCGAGGGCGTGACCGCCACCCGCCGCGACTCGGCTCAGGTCGCCCAGATCAAGGGCAGCGATCGCATGCGGGATGTGCTGATCGAGCTGATGTGGCAGACGCCGCCGACCGCACCGGGTCGGTTGCGTCTCGTGTACGCGGGAGAAGTGCTCACGCTCGGAGCGCACGACCTGGCGGAGGCACGCCGTCTCGTACGCGCCCGGTGCGACGCGAACGGAACCATGCCCAACGCCGCGCGTACGGCTGCCGCCGCCGTCCTCCTGGACGCGCTGTGGTCCAAGGTGGACGGCCAGCATCTCGAACGGCAGCTGTTCGCCGACGATGTCCGTGATCGCGGCGAGTTCCGTCGGTTCCTGCAGGCGTGGTGGCCGGCGCTGACGCCGACGACGGTGTTGGCGTGGCTCGCCGACCCTGCCCGGGTCATAGGCCTCGATGCCCGGGCGGCCGAGACGCTGGCCGGTTCGTACCGTAGCCGGTCCAACTGGACCGTTGACGACGTGCCGCTGCTCGACGAGCTGACCGAACTGCTCGGCGAACCGCCCCCCGCGCCGAGGGCACCCGAGCCCGAGTGGCGGCTGCGCGAGCTGACCTCCGAGATCCGGCACGTGACGACCTTCGTCCTCAGCTGCGGTCTGCGCGAGGGATGGGAGCTGTACGCGCCCGGACATCCGACCCCGATCGCGCTCGCTGGGCCGTCGATCGACAACGACAAGGTCGCGGTCGCTCAACGCTGGGCCGAAAAGGTCATTCTCCGGGAAGGCCACCGGGTCACCAGTTGGACCGACGGGTTCGACCCGCATGGCGAGGAGGGCTATGTGCCGGTGCTGGCCGAGCCGCTGCCGGTCACGGAGGCAGACGACGACCCGCCGACCGAGGAGCCGTACCTGCATGTGATTGTCGACGAGGCCCAGGATCTGTCTCCGATGGAGTGTCGGATGATCGCGCGGCGCGCCGAGTACGCGTCGATGACGGTCGTCGGCGATCTCGGGCAGGCGACGCATCCGCTGGCAGCCGGATCGTGGCCACAACTGCTCACCCGCCTCGGCAAGCGCGAGTCCCGGACGCTGGAACTGAACACCGGCTATCGAGTACCCGAGGCCATCGCGGACTACGCGGTTCGGGCACTAGCCCCGGGAATCGCACCGACGCGTTCGTACCGGGCCGGCGGCACGTTGTCGGTGCGGCACGTCGACGACCTGCACGCCGCGGTTCGGGAGGAGGTCCGTCAGGCTCCGCCCGACACGACGGTCGCGGTCATCGCGACTGACGACGCGGCCGAAGAGCTCGTCGCGCTCCTGGGCGGGTCCGAGGTCGCGGTGATACCGGTGAGCCTGGTCAAGGGCCTCGAGTACGACCACGTCATCGTGGTGGAACCGGCTGACATCGTGGCCGCCGAACCCCGTGGCCTGAACCGGCTCTACGTCGCGCTGACCCGAGCCGTCGCGGGCCTGGTCGTCCTTCACCGGCAGGCGCTGCCCGCCGCGATCCGCTAGCCTCCCGGTACGGGCCTGGCGATCTCACCGCAGCGCGTGCGGTTCGGCCAGGCAAAGGACGGGAGAGCCGTGGTTCCCGTGCTAGGGCACATCGGCCCGCTGCCGATCCCGACCCACGACGTCTTCGTCGGGCTCGGTGTAGTGGTGGCCGCGTTCGTGTTCCTTGCCGAGGTGAGGCGGCGCGGTGTCACGGACGACCGCATCTGGGTCGTCGTCGCCGGCGCCCTCGTGGGAGGAGCGCTACTGGAGCGGCTCGGCACGTGGGTGCAGCATGTCGACCTGAGCCAGAACGCGAGCCTGCCGGAGCAATGGCTCTACGGCAACCGCAGCATCCTGTCGGGGCTCGTCGGTGCCTACGTCGGTGCGCTGATCGCGAAGCGGCTCAGCGGCTACCGGGCCAAGACCGGCGACCTCTTCGCGCCCGCGGTGGCGATGGGGATGGCGATCGGCCGCATCGGTTGCCTGCTCACCGAGTTGCCGGGGACCTCTACCAGTCTGCCGTGGGCGATCACCCTCACCCCGGAGCAGGCCGCGACCATTCCTCACGCCGTGGCGGGCGTGCCGCTGCATCCGTCGTTCGCGTACGAGATTGTCTTCCACCTGGCGGCCTTTGCCGCATTGTGGTGGCTGCGCGATCGGATCAGCGAACCCGGCGAACTTCTCAAGATCTACCTTGTCGGGTACGCGATCTTCCGCTTCCTGGTCGAGTTCGTGCGCGGAAACGAGGTGGTATTTGTGGGACTTACCCGCCCGCAGCTCTTCCTGCTGGCGTGCGCGCCGCTACTGACGTGGCACGTCGTGCGCCAGACCCGGCGAGGCGTCTACTTCAGAGACCGGAAGGCTGGACAGATACCGGAGGTGGCTCGATGACCGACGAGGCGCCCGATCCCCAGGAACCGGGCAATCCCCAACGCGGGCAGTACCCGGAATACCCGACCGGTCCCGAAGGCCTGCAGCCGGCGGCGACCGCACCCAGGCTGCGGACGGGTCGCGTTTGGGCCGGCATAGGTCTTGCGTCGCTCGGTCATCTCATCGTGATCTGCGCGAGTTTCGTGCTCAACGCCTTCACGAGCGAAATAGGTGGGATCGCGGTGGTGTTGCCGGCGGCTGAACTGGCTCTGTTGGCGGCGTGCGTTGGCGGCGGCATCGCGCTGATGAGGCGTGGCGACCGTAGCCTCGGCGTGGGACTGTTGATCGGCTGGGCGGTCGGCGCCGTGGTCTTCGCCGGCGCCTGCGTGGCGCTAATCGTGGTTGTGGCGAACGCTCTGGGGGGTTGATGACGATGGCGAGCGGGATGGGTCTACGCGGTGATCGCGTTCATCGCTATGTCAACGCCTTCTGTCCGCGATGCCACAGCGAGCAGCCCAACCGTCCGTTGGAGAGCGTCAGGCGGTTGTCGGGCTGGCTGGTTGAACGTGACGGGCGCATCTGGCTTGAGCGCGGCTGCCCCGAGCACGGGCTCGTGCGAACCCTCTATGACGAGTCC
>Ga0075428_100006515_pt1 | contig 12983 bp, 14 predicted proteins | sample RhiMetdeltSRZDD2_FD_75291 | JGI IMG/M metagenome (GOLD analysis project Ga0075428, IMG submission 75291) | Populus rhizosphere microbial communities from Tennessee, USA - Rhizosphere MetaG P. deltoides SRZDD2 | ecosystem: Host-associated > Plants > Roots > Rhizosphere > Soil | place: USA...
GGATACGCGATCGAGTACGACTACTTCGACCCGCGCCACCTGAAGGCATCCCTGGAGACGAAAAGCATCCGCGGCCTTTATTTTGCTGGCCAGATCAACGGCACGACCGGCTACGAGGAGGCCGCCGCCCAGGGGTTGCTCGCGGGGCTGAATGCTGGCTTGCAGGCACAGGACAAATCTGCGTGGTGCCCGCGTCGCGATGAAGCGTACCTGGGCGTCCTCGTCGACGACCTCGTCACACGCGGCGTTTCCGAGCCGTATCGGATGTTCACGAGTCGCGCCGAGTACCGCTTGATGCTGCGCGAGGACAACGCAGACCTGCGCCTTACCGAAACGGGTCGCACGCTGGGTCTTGTCGACGATGCCCGGTGGGACGCCTTCAATCGCAAGCGTGATGCGGTGGCCCGGGAGACCGAGCGCCTGCGAACGACCTGGGTGAATCCGCGTACCGTGGAGCGCGCTCTCGCCGAGCAGATTCTTGGCCAGCCGATCGAGCGTGAATACTCGCTTTTGGATCTTCTTCGCCGGCCTAACGTCAGTTATCGCTCACTTTTGGAAATAGCATTGCCTGGACTGGGCGTAGAAGACGAGAAGGTCGCTGAGCAAGTCGAGATTCAAGCCAAATATCAAGGCTACATCGAACGCCAGCAGGGTGAGGTGAAACGCCGCTCGGCGGCCGAATCGACGCGACTGCCCGTAGACGTCGACTACGCGGACGTGCGCGGCCTTTCCATGGAAGCACAGCAGAAGCTGAATCAATTCAAGCCCGAGACGATCGGGCAGGCGGCGCGCATTTCGGGTGTCACCCCCGCAGCGATTTCACTCTTGCTGGTGCACCTGAAGCGCGGACTGAACAAGAAAGGGAACGTCGAGAAGCAAAGCGCATGACGCCGCGTGCCGCCCTTGATCGTGGTCTCGGCGAATTGAACCTGGCGGTGCCGGATTCTGCGCGGGGCAAATTGGTCGCGTATCTGGAATTGCTCGCGAAATGGAATCAGACGTTCAACCTGACTGCGATTCGCGACCCGCTGCAAATGGTCAGTCACCACGTGCTCGATTCGCTGGCCGTGCTCGGCGAGCTTCCTGCCGGGCGTCTTGCGGATATCGGCTCGGGCGCGGGATTGCCAGGCATTCCGATTGCGATCGCCGAGCCTGAGCGCCCGGTCGTGCTGCTCGAGGCAAGCGACAAGAAAGGCTCGTTCCTGCGCCAGGCTGTGATCGAGCTCGGGCTCGCCAATTCGGCGGTCCATATCGGCCGCGCAGAGGCGTGGCGTCCGATCGAGCAGTTTGCAGTGGTGATCTCGCGCGCCTTCGCCGAGCTCGTGGAATTCATCACCTGCTGTCGCCACCTGGTCGCCGATGGTGGCGTGCTGGCCGCGATGAAGGCGGGCTATCCGCACGAGGAGCTTGCGCGCGCCGCCAGCAGTTGCGATTGCAGCGATGTCCGGCGTCTCGCGGTGCCCTTGCTCGACGCCGAGCGACACCTCGTGTTGTGCAGGCTGAAGAGCTGAGCATGGCGCGCACGGTGGCGGTCGCAAATCAGAAGGGCGGCGTCGGCAAGACGACGACGAGCGTGAATGTCGCCGCAGGCTTGGCGAAGGCGGGCAGGCGCGTGCTCCTGGTGGATCTCGATCCGCAAGGCAATGCGACCATGGGAAGCGGCATCGACAAGCGCAAGGTCACGCGAACGGTGTATCACGCGCTGCTCGGGCTCGGAGACATCGGGACGATCCGAATGCCCTCGACAGCCGGCGGATACGATCTCGTTCCGGCGAACCGCGATCTGGCGGGCGCAGAGGTGGAGCTCGTCGATCTTCCCAACCGCGAAGCGCGGCTGCGCTCGGCGCTCGAGCGGATCGCGCCGGAGTACGACTTCGTATTCATCGACTGCCCGCCATCGCTGAGCTTGCTCACGCTCAACGCGTTCGCTGCAGCCGATGAAGTGCTGATCCCTATGCAATGCGAGTACTACGCGCTCGAAGGGCTGTCCGATCTGGTCGGCACGATCAAGCGGGTGCGCGCCAACATCAATCCGCGTCTCGAGATCGCGGGACTTTTGCGCACGATGTACGACGCGCGGAATACGCTCTCGCATCAGGTCTCGCAGCAGCTCGAGCAGCACTTCGGCGACAAGGTCTATCGCACCCTCGTGCCGCGCAACGTGCGGCTCGCCGAGGCGCCGAGCTTCGGTGCGCCGGCCGTGGTTTGGGACCCGAGCTCGAAGGGTGCGCAGGCCTACCTTGCGCTGGCCGACGAAATCCTCGCGCGCGCCGGATTTCTCGACGGAAAAGCTGCCTGAGAGGCCGCCAGAGTGAGCAAACACAAAGGATTGGGACGTGGCCTTGATGCGCTTCTCGGCGCGGATGAATCGGAGCGCAAGGACGCTCTCGGTACGCTTCCGGTCGGTGCGATCCGGCCGGGCAAATACCAGCCGCGTACCCGGATGGACGAGGCGGCGCTCGGCGAGCTCGCAGCCTCGATCCGTGCAAAGGGGCTGATGCAGCCCGTGCTCGTTCGGCCCGTCGAGCGCGGATCGTTCGAGCTGATCGCTGGCGAGCGCCGCTGGCGCGCCGCGCAGATGGCCGGGCTGACCGAGATTCCCGCGCTAGTGCGCGAGGTGCCCGATGAAACCGCGCTTGCGATGTCGCTCATCGAGAACATCCAGCGCGAGGATCTCAATCCGATGGAAGAGGCCTCCGGCGTGCAGCGGCTGGTGGACGAATTCCGGATGACGCATGATCAGGCGGCGGACGCGATCGGCCGCTCGCGCAGCGCAACGACGAACCTGCTGCGCCTGCTCAAGCTGACGAAGCCGGTGCAGCAGATGCTGCTGCAGGGCGCACTCGAAATGGGACATGCGCGCGCGCTGCTGATGCTCGAAGGCGCGCGCCAGGTCGAGGCAGCGAATCGCGTCGGAGCGCGCGGTCTTTCGGTGCGCGACACGGAAGCGCTGGTACGGCGCCTGGCACGAACGCCCAAGTCGCGCGGCCGGCCGGGCGCGGATCGCGACCTGGCGCGGCTTGAAGAGGAAGTGTCGGAACGACTCGGTACGACCGTCGAGATTCGTGCCGGGCGCAAGGGCAAAGGAAAAATCGTGCTGCATTTCTCCGGGCTCGATCACCTCGATCAGCTGCTGAAGAAACTGCGCTGATCGCGCATGCTGTTTGCACTGCAGCACATTGACCCGCGGCGCTTGATCCGAATATACTTTCGCCCGCTTCCAGGGGGCGTGGATCGATGAACGCCAGTCCTCGCGCCCTGAGAAGGCCGATCCGCACTGTATTGCGCTGGCAGTTGCTCGCGACTGCCGCCTTGACGCTTGTGGCCGGGCTGGTGGCCGGCGTGCATGGTGCGCTGTCCGCGGCCTTGGGGGGAGCGGTCAGCATGTGCGCTGGGGGGGTATCGGCCGTCGTGGCTACACTGGGAAACACTGGATCCGCGGCAGGCAGCGTGGTCAGCGCGCTACGCGCCGAAGGGGTGAAGATCGCCTTGATCGTGGGCCTGCTCTGGCTGGTGCTCGCGACCTATGCGGATGTGGTGGCGCCTGCATTCTTCGGGTCGTTCATAGCGACGATCCTGATTTTCTCGATGGCGTTTTTTGTACGCGAACACGAATAACGCTCCACGATGGCCGCCGACAAAGAGCTCACCGCCACCGACTACATCAGTCACCACCTGGCCTTCTTCACTAAGCCGGTCGGCGAGGGTGGGTTCTGGACGTTGAATATCGACTCGCTCGTCGTGTCCGTTTTGGTCGGCGTTCTCGGATTCGGCTTCCTCTGGTGGGTAGTGAAGAACGCCACCACGGGCGTTCCTGGGAAGCGCCAAGCGCTGGTCGAATTTCTGTTCGATTTCGTGTCCAGCCAGGCAAAGAGCATCTTTCATCATGGCGACTTGAACAAGTTCGTCGGGCCCCTAGCGCTCACAGTGTTTGTCTGGGTGATGTTGATGAATGCGATGGATTTTCTTCCCGTGGATGTCGTGGCGGTTGCCACGCATGGGATTTCCGAGCACGGGTTTCGCATCGTCCCCACCGCGGACGTGAACACCACGTTTGCGCTTGCGCTCACGGTGTGGCTGCTGATGATCTTCTTCAACATCAAGGTGAAGGGCCTGGGCGGCTGGCTGCACGAGCTCACCTGCGCGCCGTTCGGCGCGAAGCCGTTATGGGCGGCCCCGTTTCTGATCTTCTTCAACGTGCTGTTCAACTTGATCGAATACATCTCGAAGCCGCTGTCGCACTCGCTGCGACTTTTCGGCAATATGTACGCGGGCGAAATTATCTTCCTGCTGCTCTGGATGTGGGCGGCGCACGCGACGTTTACGGGAGGATTCTGGAGTTCTGCCGGCGGCGTGACTTCGTTGGTTCTTTCGATCGGCCTCGGCGTGGTATGGGGACTGTTTCATATCCTGATCGTTATCTTGCAAGCGTTCATTTTCATGATGCTCACCGTCGTGTACATCGCGCTTGCCCACGAGCATCACTAGCCCGCACTAACCGTTATCGCACTCTCCGCAGAAAGGGAAATCAAAAATGGACAAACTGCAGTATCTGGCAATGATCCAGGCCTACACCAGCATCGGGATTGGCCTGATGATCGGGGTCGGCGCAGCGGGCGCCTGCATCGGCGTCGGCGTCATGTGCAGCCGCTTCCTCGAAGCCGCTGCGCGGCAGCCCGAGCTTACCAATTCGCTGCAGGCGAAGGTGTTCCTGCTGCTCGGTTTGATCGACGCGTCGTTCATTATCGGCGTCGGCCTTGCGATGATGTTCGCGTTTGCCAACCCGCTGCTCGCGGTGATTCCGAAGTAACCGGTCTGGCCGACCTTTTCTCTAGGGTGACGGGATGAACATCAACTTGTCGCTGCTCGCGCAAGTGATCGCGTTCGGGCTTTTTCTTTGGTGCACGAAGAAATGGGTTTGGCCGATGTTGCTGACCAAGATCGAGGCGCGCCAGAAGCAGATTGCGGACGGTCTTGCGGCGGGCGAGCAAGGACGCAAGTCGCTTGAGGTGTCGACGCGCCAGGCCGAGGAAGCAATCAAGGAGGCGCGCACGCGCGCTGCTGAGATCGTCTCCCAGGCGGAGAGGCGGGCGTCACAGTTGATCGAAGAGGCAAAAGGCGCTGCCAAGGAAGAAGGGACGCGCGAGAAGGCCGCGGCCAAGGCTGAGATCGGACAGGAAGTGCAGCGCGCTCGCGAGCTTTTGCGTGAGCAGGTGGCAGCGCTTGCCGTGGCGGGCGCCGAGAAGATCCTGCGACGCGAAGTCGACGCCAAGGCGCACACGGAACTGCTCGAAGGCATCAAGAAGCAACTCTGAGGATCGATGGCCGAGCCCAGCACCATTGCGCGCCCCTACGCCGAAGCGGTTTTCCGGCTCGCGGACGCACAAGGCAAGCTCGCCGAGTGGTCGGGTGTGCTTGCGAACCTTGCGGCGGTCGCGTCCGACGACCGAATCCGCGCAGCCATCGGCGATCCGAACCTCCCGGCGGCGAAGGTGGCGGGATTGTTCATTGCGATCCTTTCCGGAAAGCTCTCCGGCGATGCGGAGAATCTGGTGCGCGTGCTGGCGGAGAACGGGCGCCTGGAGGTGCTTGCCGAGGTCCGCGCACAGTACGAGACGCTCAAGAACGAGCGCGAGGGCGTGGTCGAAGCCGAGGTATACACGGCGTTCGACATGGACGAGGCGCAACTGGCCGACCTGGTCGCGCGACTCGAGAAAAGGACCGGCCGCAAGGTGAAGGCGCGCGTCCACCTGGACAAGGATCTGATCGCCGGCGTCAAGGTGGTGCTCGGCGACAAAGTCATCGACGGCTCGGCGCGCGCGCAGCTTGGCGCGCTCGAAAACGCATTGAAGGCATAAGGAGCAGCCATGCAACTCAACCCCTCCGAAATCTCTGAGCTCATCCGCAGCCGGATCGAGAATCTCGACGCCGGCGCGCAGATGCGCACTCAGGGGACGGTGGTCTCCGTGACGGACGGCATCTGCCGCATTCACGGCCTCTCGGAAGTCATGCAGGGCGAGATGCTCGAGTTTCCGAAGAACACGTTCGGCCTTGCGCTCAACCTGGAGCGCGATTCCGTCGGCGCGGTGATTCTCGGCGAGTACGAGCACATCACCGAGGGCGACACGGTCAAGTGCACCGGGAAGATCCTGTCGGTGCCGATCGGCCCGGAACTGCTGGGACGCGTGGTCAATTCGCTTGGCGCGCCGATCGACGGCAAGGGCCCGATCAACGCCAAGCTGACCGACGTGATCGAGAAAGTCGCGCCGGGCGTGATCGCCCGGCAGTCGGTCTCGCAGCCGGTGCAGACCGGGCTCAAGGCGATCGACGCGATGGTGCCGATCGGCCGCGGCCAGCGCGAGCTGATCATCGGCGACCGCCAGACCGGCAAGACCGCGGTGGCGGTGGACACGATCATCAACCAGAAGGGCAAGGATCTGTTTTGCGTCTACGTGGCGATCGGCCAGAAGGCCTCTACCATCGCCAACGTCGTGCGCAAGCTGGAGGAGCACGGCGCGATGGGCTACACCATCGTGGTCGCGGCGACCGCCTCGGAGTCGGCCGCAATGCAGTTCATCGCGCCCTATTCCGGATGCACGATGGGCGAATACTTCCGCGACCGAGGCCAGGACGCGTTGATCATCTACGACGACCTGACGAAGCAGGCCTGGGCCTACCGGCAGGTCTCGCTGCTGCTGCGCCGGCCGCCGGGACGCGAAGCGTATCCAGGCGACGTGTTCTATCTGCACTCGCGGCTGCTCGAGCGCGCCGCACGCGTGAACCCGGAGTATGTCGAGAAATTCACCAAAGGCGCGGTGAAAGGCAAGACCGGTTCACTGACGGCGTTGCCGGTCATCGAAACGCAGGCGGGTGACGTGACGGCGTTCGTCCCGACGAACGTGATCTCGATCACCGACGGCCAGATCTTCCTCGAAACGGACCTGTTCAATGCAGGCATCCGCCCGGCGATCAATGCCGGCATCTCGGTGTCGCGGGTCGGCGGCGCCGCGCAGACCAAGGTCATGAAGCGGCGCGACACCGGCGGCGGCGTGCGCCTGGCTCTCGCACAGTACCGCGAGCTTGCGGCATTCGCGCAGTTTGCTTCCGACCTGGATGAGGCGACGCGCAAGCAGCTCGAGCGCGGCCGCATGGTCACCGAGCTGATGAAGCAGCCGCAATACCACCCGCTGCAGGTGTGGGAAATGGCAATGACGCTGTTCGCGGTGAACAACGGCTTTTTCGATGACGTCGAGGTCAAGAAGGCGCTCGCTGCCGAGCGCTCGATGCGCGACTACGTCAAAGGCAAGTACGCCGATCTCGTCGCGCGCATGGAAGACAAGAAGGACCTTGCCGGCGACGACGAGAAGGCGCTCAAGGAAGCGATCCAGGACTGGAAGAAGAACGGCTCGTTCTGAGCTGAACGCCGATGCCGGGCACCAAAGAAATACGGATGAAGATCCGGAGTGTGCAGAACACCCGGAAGATCACCAAGGCGATGGAAATGGTCGCCGCGTCGAAGATGCGCAAGGCGCAGGACCGCATGCGCAAGGCGCGGCCCTACGGCGAAAAGATCCGCACGGTCGCCGCGCACATCAGCCATGCCAACCCCGAGTACCGCCACCCGTTCCTGGTGCACCGCGATTCGGTGAAGCGTGTCGGCTTGATCGTGGTCACGACGGACAAGGGCCTGTGCGGCGCGCTCAACACCAACCTGCTTCGCCTGGTGCTGAACCAGTACAAGGCGTGGCAAGCCGAAGGCGAAGAAATCGACGTCTGCGCGATCGGCAACAAGGGGTTCGGCTTCCTGCAGCGCCTCGGGGCGAACCTCGTCTCGCACGCGGTGCAGCTCGGCGACCGGCCGCAGATGGACAAGCTGATCGGCACGATCAAGGTCATGCTCGATGGCTATACGCAGGACCGGTTCGACCGGCTGCTCATCGGCTATACCCGCTTCATCAACACCATGAAGCAGGAGCCGGTGGTCGAGCAGCTGCTGCCGCTCTCGGGCGAGCGCATGGGCGCGCCCGAGACGGTATGGGACTACCTCTACGAACCGGAAGCGAAGGCGGTGCTCGACCAGGTGATGACGCGCTATATCGAGGCGATCATTTTCCAGGCGGTCGCCGAAAACATGGCATCGGAGCAGTCGGCGCGCATGGTCGCGATGAAAGCGGCCTCGGACAACGCGCGCGACCTGATCGACGAGCTGACGCTGATCTACAACAAGAACCGGCAGGCGGGCATCACCAAGGAACTTTCTGAAATCGTCGGCGGCGCGGCCGCCGTCTAAAGGAAACGTCACATGGCACAAGCACAAGGCACCATCGTCCAGTGCATCGGCGCGGTCACCGACATCGAATTCCCGCGCGAAGCGATGCCCGGGATCTACGACGCGCTTACGCTCGCCGATACCGGCGAGGCGGGACTGGTCGAGAAAGGCCTGACCTTCGAAGTCGAGCAGCAGCTCGGCGACGGCGTGGTGCGCTGCATCGCGCTGGGTTCATCGGACGGGCTGCGCCGCGGCATGAAGGTGAACAATACGGGCGCGCCGATCTCCGTCCCCGTCGGCGTCGGCACGCTCGGCCGCATCATGGACGTGCTCGGCAGGCCGATCGACGACGGCGGCCCGATCAAATCCGACAAGCTGCGCTCGATCCACCAGGCGGCGCCGAAGTTCGACGAGCTCTCGCCCTCCGTCGAGCTGCTCGAGACCGGCATCAAGGTGATCGACCTGATCTGCCCGTTCGCCAAGGGCGGCAAGATCGGCCTGTTCGGCGGCGCGGGCGTCGGCAAGACGGTCAACATGCTCGAGCTGATCAACAACATCGCCACGCAGCACAGCGGCTTGTCGGTGTTCGCCGGCGTGGGCGAGCGCACCCGCGAGGGCAACGACTTCTACCACGAGATGATCGAAGCCGAAGTCGTCAAGCTGGATAACCTGACCGAGTCCAAGGTGGCGATGGTGTTCGGCCAGATGAACGAGCCGCCCGGCAACCGGCTGCGCGTCGGACTCACCGGCCTGACGATGGCCGAGGCGTTCCGCGACGAGGGCCGCGACATCCTTTTCTTTGTCGACAATATCTACCGCTTCACGCTCGCGGGAACCGAAGTCTCGGCGCTGCTGGGACGCATGCCTTCGGCGGTCGGATATCAGCCGACGCTCGCCGAGGAGATGGGCCGGCTGCAGGAGCGGATTACCTCGACGAAGGTGGGCTCAATCACGTCGATCCAGGCGGTCTACGTGCCCGCCGATGACCTGACCGATCCTTCGCCCGCGACTACGTTCGGCCACCTCGATGCGACCGTGGTGCTCTCGCGCGACATTGCCTCGCTCGGCATTTACCCGGCGGTCGATCCGCTCGATTCCACCTCGCGCCAGGTCGATCCGAACACGATCGGCGAGGAGCACTACAACACCACGCGCGCCGTGCAGGCCACGCTGCAGCGCTACAAGGAGCTGCGCGACATCATCGCGATTCTCGGCATGGACGAGCTCGCGCCCGAAGACAAGCTCGCAGTGGCCCGCGCGCGCAAGATCCAGCGCTTTCTCTCGCAACCGTTCACGGTGGCGCAGAACTTCACCGGCACACCGGGCAAGTACGTCTCGCTCAAGGATACGATCAAGGGGTTCAACATGATCGTCAACGGCGAGTGCGATCACATCCCCGAGCAGGCCTTCTACATGGTGGGAGCGATCGAGGAAGCGATCGAAAAGGCGAAAACGCTGCAGTAATGGCCGCCCCAACGATCCACGTCGACGTCGTCAGCGCAGAGGAATCGATTTTCTCGGGCGAGGCGGAGTTCGTCGTCCTGCCGGGCGAGGCAGGCGAGCTCGGCATCTATCCGCGTCACATGCCGCTGATCACCCGCATCAAGCCGGGCACGGTGGAGATCACGCCCGCGGGCGGCGGCGAGAAGCAGCTGATTTTCGTTGCCGGCGGAATTCTCGAGGTGCAGCCGAAGGTCATCACGGTACTCGCCGATACAGCGATCCGTGGCCACGACCTCGATGAGGCAAAGGCGAACGAGGCGCTGAAGCAGGCCGAGATTGCGCGCGCGAACGCCAAGGACGCGGTCGGCGTAGCCGCCGCTACCGCGGAGATGGCAAACCTCGCTGCGCAGATCGCCGCGATCCGCAAGATGCGAAAGAAATAGCGGACGCGGCGGAGCGCCACTTAGCAATTACATCCAACGGCCTTCGCGCCGGTGGAATCTACTCGCGCGGTACCACCACCACGCGGTCGCGCTCGATGATGCGCGGCTCCTGGATCACGGGCTGCTCCACAACCGTCCTGCGTTCTACGATCGGCTGCTGCTGTTGCACGATGGGTTGCTCGCGCACGACCTCACGCGTAGTCGTGCGGGTATAACAGCCCGCTACGGACGTCGCTACCAGAGTGAGTGCTGCGACTTTCCACAGAGTGTTCATGGAACCACTCCTTTCCTTTAGAAACGCGGAAGACCCCGCGATCTAAATTCGACCGAGGCGTATGGGGCGAGTTCTAGAGAGGCGGCGTAGGACGAACGCCGACGTCGCGCGGGTGACGCGCAGCGAAATCACGACATCAGAAAACGGCTACTGCGGGCCGCTATACGTTGCGGTGCCGCTCGGCGTGCGAGTGACGACGTAGTTCTGCGACGTCGCGCCGCTCGTCAGCGCCGGCACGTCGAAGCGCCGGCTGGTGACACCGTTGTCCCCCGTGAGCAGCAGAATCGGCGCCGTCGTCACGCCGCTGAAGTTGCGCGTGAAGAAGGTGTAGTTGCCGGCTGGAATCGTCGTGCCGTTCACGCGAATATTCTCCACCGCATGGAGTTGACCCTGGAACGTCGTAACCGCGGTCGGATGATTGACCCCGGACGTGTTGTCGATATCGAGAGTCGCGGTCGCGGTCGGTGAAGTCGCCGGGAAATTCACCGTCGGATTGCCGAAGAACACTTGCTGGTTGTCCGGCGTGAACATGTGCAGATCCATGTCGGCGGTCGTATTCCAAAGCATCTGGCCGCGCACGATTCCCGTCCCGCCGATGTTCACGAAGCCTGTCGTGACGGCGAGGGTCAGGATGCTGCCCGATGGCAACCCGCCGCCGTTCAGGTTCTGGGTCGGCTGGAAGGTATTGAAGTTGCTGGACACCTGGATAACCTGCTCGAGCGATGTCGGAAGCGCGTTCGGCCTGCTGTCGGAAGCGATTCCGCCGATGCCAGCGCCGCCCAAGCCACCGAGCGCACCCGCGATTGCGCCGTCACTCTGTCCCGGAAGCCCCAGCGCGGTGGCGGTTGGCCGGTCCGCTTTGCCCGCGCCGGCAAGCGAGTCGATCAAATGCGCTGGAGGCTCGAGCAGCAGTTGCGGGGCGCTAGAGTCATTCGCGACATAGAACACCTGCCCTTGCCGCAGCACCGTTTCGCCGGCCTTGTTGGTGAGCGCAAGCTTGTTCGTACCTTGCGACTGGCCGATGACCATCCCGTACAGGCCGTCCGGCGCGAGGCTGCCGTCCGCGTTCTTGCAGTCCTTGTCGCAGACAGCGGCTGCGTACATCGTGCCGCGAATGCCGATCGTGGCGGATGGCGTCCTGACGGCGTAGCGGGAATTATCGCGCCGCCCGATCAGGCCCGTGACGGTTCGAAACGCACCCTTGACCAGGCGAAAGACCGCAGCGTCCTGCGCATCGTCCTTGCCGCTGAACCTGTATTCCTCGAGCCGCATCTGCGACTGCTCGCGGAGCGAAAGGATGCTCTCGTCGGTCAGGCGCACCTGAAGATTGCTGCGCGGCCCGGTCTGCAAGGTGTCGCGCGCTTCGATCGACGAGCCGAACGTCAGCGGCACGACTTTTCCGTCCCGCACCGCGCTCGTTTCGCCGGCGGTCATCAGCACGCGCCCGGCTGCCTGCGCCAGCGCCGAGGCCGGCGCAATCAGGCATGCGCTACAGAGCGCGAGCGTGCACGTTTGCAGTCGAGTCATCATGGCGAAGTCTCTCCAACCGGTCATTTGAAGTCGTATCGCACCTTGAAGCCGATGACCTCGCGCCGGTAGTCGGCCAGTGCATCGTTCGACGAGTTGCGCGATGCGAGCAGCTCTCCCTTCAGCGTCCAATTGCGCGTCAGCGCATAGGACACCGTCAGATCGATCGCTACGTAATCGTCCTTGCGTGTCGGCTCGGGTGGCAGGCCGAAGACCGGCGACGGCGCGCCGCCGTCGAACCGGCTCGTCTGCAGCGAGAGCCCGGCTTGCAAGCTCCATCGCGGCGCCGGCGTGAGGCTGGCGGAGATCCGCAAACCGTAGAGGTCCCGCGAAAGGTCGCTTCGCACCGACGAGCGGACGTCCTCTCTTCCGACATACGCGGCGAAGTTCAGCAGCGGTTGCATCGGCGACTGCAGCGCCTGCCGGTAGCCCACACCGAGCGTACCCAGCCCCGAGTCCCGCAGCGAATTTCCGCCGGTGTAGGAGAAATCGGCATACTGCGCAAACACATTGAAGCCGCGCAGCTCGTCGATTTGCCGGTGCCATTCGCCGGAAAGCGACCAGATGTCGCGGAAGCGATCGCTCTCGACGCGCAGCGTGGAAAACCCGGCCACGAGCCGGTATAGATCCTTCTCCCGGATCCAGGTCAGCCCGCCATCGATCCGCAGCGCCTCCTGGTCGAGCCGCGACTCCGAATGATGGTATTTGCCGTCGAAGCCTCCGCTCAGTACGCCAAACAAGCCGGGTCGAAAGGGCCGGCTGAATGCGAAACCGCCCGAGAGCGTGTGGAAGCTGTCGGACTGCTCTACGCCGGCGGAATTGACCACGAGAGGAATCGTCCAGCGCGTGATCGAGGCGTTGTTTATGCCGGCATTCGCATTCGAGTCATGGCCGAGACCCGCCTCTAGGTAGAAGCCCTGCGTCGGCCGGTAGAGGTGTTCGCGCGAGCGGATCGCGTCGAGGAAGCGTTGCACGTTCGCCTGGACCTCGGCCGGCGGGTTGGTCGCGAGCGCGATCTCGAACTCCT
>Ga0075428_100006516_pt1 | contig 12983 bp, 8 predicted proteins | sample RhiMetdeltSRZDD2_FD_75291 | JGI IMG/M metagenome (GOLD analysis project Ga0075428, IMG submission 75291) | Populus rhizosphere microbial communities from Tennessee, USA - Rhizosphere MetaG P. deltoides SRZDD2 | ecosystem: Host-associated > Plants > Roots > Rhizosphere > Soil | place: USA...
TCCGAGCGGATGGGCCGCGGACATGGAGCGCATCGGCGCGCTGCGGATTCCGGGCGGCTTCGCGTCGCTGCTGATGGAAAAAGTCGACGCGCTGCCGCCGTCGCAACGCGCGCTTCTCGAGATCGCGTCGGTGTGCGGCGAGACGCTCGACGTCGAGCTGGTGACGAAGGTCTCCGGTCTCGCGCCGGAAGAGGCGTACGCCGGTCTGCGCGAGCTCGTGCGCAACGGTCTGATCGACGAATCGAGCGACGGGCGCACGGTGATGTTCCAGCAGATCCATCTGCGCGATGCGGTCTACAACGCGATGGCGGACCGGCATCGCACCGATTTGCATCTGCGCGTCGGCGAGGCGCTCGAGCCCCAGGCGAACAGCGGATCGACGCAGCTCATCGGCGACGTCGCGTTTCATTTCGCGCGCGCGAACGACATCGAGCGCGGCACGCGCTACTCGATCGAAGCGGGCGATCTCGCGACGCGCACGCTCGCGCACGAGGAAGCCTCGGAGTTTTATCGCGTCGCGCTCGAGCTCATGGATCTCGGCGGCGTCGAAGAAGCGCGCAAATCCGAGGTGCGCGAAAAGCTCGCGGATGCGTACTACCGCCGCGACGACTATCGCAGCGCCATCCATGCCTATCAGTTCCTGCTCAAGAGCATTCAGGCTCGTCATCACGACGATGAGCCGAACGTCGACGTCGCGCGCGTGATGAAGAAGATCGGCAAGGTGCTCGCTCGTCGCGGCGATCAGGACGCGGCGATGACGTACTACCAGAGCGCGCTCGCGACGTACGAGCGTCTCGGGCAGACCGTCGATGTCGCCGAGATGCTCAATCGCATCGCCTGGCTCTATCGCATGCGCGACGATTTCGACACGGCACGCGAGACCGCGGAGCGCGCACGAGAGATGCTCGAGGCGCCTGCGTATGCGTCCGCGCCGACCGTCGTCTACGGCTACGTCAAGAACATTCTCGGCTTGATCGAGTTCGCGCGCGGGAACTGGCAGCGCTCCCGCGAGATCCTCGAGGAGGCCGTGGCGATCGGCGAGAGGCTCGGCAGCGAACAGCTCGCGCGCGTCGCGTCGATGAACCTCGGCAACACGCTCTGGAAGCTCGGCGAGTGGGAAGCGGCGCTGGTGAACTTCCGCAAGAACCTCGAGCGCTCCGAGGCGGAGGGCGATCTCTTCGATCTCGTGACGGCGTACAACAACGTCGGCGTGGTCGAGTACGGCCGCGGCAATTTCCACGCGGCGGTCGAGCTGTTCGAGAAGAGCGTGCGCATCGACGAGAAGATCGGCGCGCTCGATCACGAAGCGCTGGCGCGCGAAAACCTCGCAGACGCGCTGGAGATGTTAGGCCGGTGGGACGAGGCGCTCGAGCAGTACCGGCGCTGCATCAGCCTGGAGGGATTCGACGAGACGCGCGCGTCGCGCTTGTCGGTGTACGTCCCGCTGGCGCGCCTGACGAAGAAACGCGGCGACATCAATCGCGCGCTCGACTACGCGCAGAAAGCGATGGCCGCCGGCGAGCGCGCTCGCGACGAAGATCTCATCGCCGAGGCGGCGTACGTGCTCGCGTCGATCGAAGACGAGCGCGGGAACGTCGAGGAAGCGCAGAAGTACCTCGACCGCGCGATGCGCATTTTCGAAGCGAATCGAACGCTGCACGGACTCGCGCGCGCGCACACCGCGGAGGCGGTGCTCGTCCTGCAGAAGGGCGACATCGACGGCGCGGTGAAGCACGCCCAGGCGGCGGATCAATACGCGCGGCAGCTCGGCGACCGCTTCTCGCTCGCGAAGAATGACTGGGCGATGGCGAAGATCAAGGGCTCGCGCGGCGAGCGCGAGGCCGCGGCGTCGCTGTTCGAGTCGGTGCGCGCGACGTTCGAAGAGCTCGACACGCCGTACGAGCTCGCGCGCCTCCTGTTCGACATCGGTCTGTTGCGCGAAGAGCCGGAAGAGGCGACGCATACGATTCGCAGCGCGATCCGCATCTTCGAGCGGCTCGATGCCACGCACGATCTCGAGCGCGCGCGTGGCGCTCTGTTCCGAATCCGTCCCGCGGGCAAGGCGCCGGATCAGGGCGTCGTCGGCCTGTACGAGATCGTGAAGATCATCAACTCGACGCTCGATCTCGAGGAAGTGCTCACGCGCGTGCTCGACGTCGGCATCCGCAGACTGCGCGCGGAGCGCGGGATGATCCTGCTGCTCGATCCGCTGACCGGTGCGCTGCGCACGCGCGTCGTGCGCAACATCAAAGAAGGTCCGGAGGCGGAGCGGAAGCGCTCGCCGCAATCGATCGTCAAGGAAGTGATTCAGACCGGCCAATCGGTGATGTCGGCGGACGCGCGATCGGATCAGCGCTTCGTCGAGTCGGAGTCGGTCATCGCGGAGAACATCGTCTCGATTCTCTGCGCGCCGTTGATCATCAAGGAGCGCATCGGCGGCGCGATCTACGTCGATCACCGCCAGGCCAAGCATCTCTTCTCGCAGAAGGACCTCAGCTTTCTCGAAGCGTTCGCGGATCAGGCGGCGATCGCGATCGAGAACGCGCGGTTGTACGAGGAGCTCGAAGAGGCGCGCACGCGACTGTCGCTCGAAAACGAAACGCTGCGCCGCGAAGTGCTGGTCGAGAAACATCTCGACTCGATCGTCGGACAGTCGGAAGCGGTGGCGAAAACGCAATTCGCCATCCGCAAGGCCTCTGCCGGACATTCGACGGTGCTGCTGCGCGGCGAATCGGGTACGGGCAAAGGTCTGGTGGCACGCATCATCCACAACATCGGCCCGCGCCGGCACGGACCGTTCATCAAATTCAATAGCGCGGCGTTGACGGAGACGCTCGCGGAATCGGAGCTCTTCGGACACGAGAAGGGCGCGTTCACCGGCGCGGATCGCCGCAAGCTCGGACGCTTCGAGCTCGCGAACAACGGCACGATCTTCCTCGACGAGATCGGAAAGATGTCGCTGGCCATGCAGTCGAAGCTGCTGCGCGTGGTCGAGGACAAGGAGTTCGAGCGCGTCGGCGGCACGCAGACGATCAAGACCGACCTCAAGATCATCGCGGCCACGAATCTCGAGCTCGAGAAGGCGATCGAAGAGGGGACGTTCCGCGAGGATCTCTTCTATCGTCTGAACATCATTCCCATCATGCTGCCGCCGCTGCGCGAGCGGAAAGACGACATCCCGCTGCTGATCGAGCATTTCATCCGCAAGATCTGCAAGGACCTCGGCATCGACAACAAGCGCCTCGAGACCGGCGTGCTCGATCTCTTCATGCGCTACGACTGGCCGGGCAACGTGCGCGAGCTCGAAGCCACGCTGCACCGCGCGATCGTCATGTCCAACGGCGAGATCGTGACCAAGAACGAGTTCTACAACCTCTACTCCGACTCGCAACCCGCGATCGTCGCCTCGACCGGCAACGCAACCATGCCCAGCTCCGTCCTCAACCCACTCGTCGGCAAGATGGAGATCACGAGCGAGGTCTACGACGAAGTGATGTCGACGGTCGACAAACAACTCATCCTCCGCGCCCTTGACAGCTCCGGCGGCCGCATCCGCGAAGCGGCGCGGCGGTTAGGCCTCGCGCGGAACACGCTCAAGTCGAAGATCGTGAAGTACAACATTGCGGTGAGGGAGTAGGGTACGCGGAGTAAGATCAAGCGAGCGATTTATGAATAGCGATTATGTCGAGCGTCGCGACGATGCTTACGCGGTCACCGGCAGCCGTGTGTCCCTGGACTCGATCGTCTACGCGTTCCTCTCCGGAGAATCTGCGGAGAGTATTGCCCAAGCATTCCCGGTCCTGACACTCGAACAGGTTTACGGCGCAATCACCTTCTACCTCGCGCATCGTCACGAGATCGATCGATACCTTGTGCAGCGGCGACACGAGTTCGAAGCCGCACGGCAGATTGCCCGCGACTCGGATCCCATGTTCTATCAGAAGCTCGCGGATGCAATGAAGCAGATCCCTCTCGCCCGCTGATGCCGATCCGATTTCAGGCAGACGCCGACTTCAACCAGATCATCGTCAGTGCGGTGGTTCGGCGTCACCAGGAGATCGACGTCCGGACTGCCACAGTGGCTGGTCTCGCCGGGCTGATCGTTGTTCCACAAATCCTGGCCATTCGTGACGCTGCCGATGCACTGATTCTCATCTGGGCGGCGACGAAGCCGGAAGAATGGGTGAACCGCGTTGCTTATTTGCCGATCTGAAGATGCTGTGCATTGACTGATGCTTGGCGCGCTCTGACGGCTCAGAACCCGCGACCTCCGGCGTGACAGGGCGGCGTTCTAAACGTAGGCTCCTTCGGATAACCAGAAAAGCGTCAGGCCGCGGCGGCCAATACCGGCGCGAGTCTCAATCAGATAGAGCATCATGAGTCAGCGAAGCACGACTGGATCGTCCACCCGTAAACATCACGAGCCGTCCGCTTCGGGTCGACGTGAGCTGACTGCAAGAGGAATGACGAAAGTAATTAGCGAGGAAGAGAACCGCCTTTGACAGCCGCTTTCATAGAACCAACTGAATTACGACCTCGCGTCGAAGGGAATTTCGCTAACGGAAACGCGATCAGGCCCTGTCGTCCTCGTCAATCACGTCACGAACGCGACTCGCGCGTTGGAGACCTGTGGAGGCTCAAGGAATCGCCATTGCCGGCCGCGAACTATTCACGATGTCCCCGGCATCGACGGCGGCACGACGCCGATCCTCGCGTTCACCGCGCACACCGCACGCGAGAACCGTGACTTGGGGCCCTGACGTGGGGGCCGGGGCTTTGCGGCGATGTAGCCTGCGGCGATTCGTTTACGTGCCGGTCAGCAGCCGTCCGCGTAAGCAGCGAGGAAACGAAGGAGATCCTCGACGTCGACCCGTTGGTCGCCATTAATGTCCAAGGACGGATCAGTCTCGCGGAACAGCCGCAACAGCGCTTGGAGATCCGTGACGTCGACCCGCCCGTCAAGATTGACGTCCGCGGGGCACCGGCGCTCGACGGAGCGCACGCCGATGGAGGTGAGCGGCTCATAGCGGCCATCACGGTCCGTATCGGTAGAGATGACGAGGTCGGAAATTTCGAACGGTTGGAGCCAGCGATCAAATACCTCGACGGTGATCCTGCCGCTCGAGCCGCGGGGGACCTTGAGTGTCCCGCGGCTGGGCACGCCGAAATACCCGCGGTCGAGACTGATCGCACCGCTGGGCTGCATGTCGGGGCCGAACGCCTCGATCTGATAGTTGATCAGGGCCGAGTCCAAGGCGGTGTTCTCGACCGAGAACTCAAGCCGACGTGGCACGCCCACGACCAGCGTCGTCTCGAAACCGCCGCCGACGAACCCGGTACAGAGATCGCGCCGGTCCTGGACGGAGCCGTGTTCCGTGACGGGTACTCCCGAGCTCACGCTGGTCGCGGTCACGGCGTAGCATGCGGTAATCCCCGCGGCGGTGAACCCGAGCGGGCGCGCAATGACCACCGGCGTAGTCAGACACTGGCCGGCGGCGATGGGCCCAATCGGGTTGGCTCCGCTGACCGTGAAGGACGTCGGGCCGGCAACACTGCAGCCCGGCCCGCTCGGCAGGCCAGCGAAGCTCAACAGAAAGGATTCGCTGGTCGCCGAGGTGTTGCACACGGTGACCTGAGCCGTGACCTGAGTGTCGTTGAGACAGAAAGGCGTATCCCATGGGGCGTGAACGGTGTGCGGGCACATTTGCTGGCGCGCGGCAACGAACGCGGGCTGGTTGATCCAACTGGCCGAACCGGCGCAGGCGGGGCCGCAGCAGGTGTTGATCCCCACGATTGCGTCTCCCCCGACGGTAAAAGCGTGGATGACCCCGCTGCCGGAGGTCCCCCCGGTAGTCGTTCCACCTGAATAGCTCAGGGAACTGGTGTTGACGCCCGTCAAGGTCTCCAGAGTAAGTTGCTGGACGTTGTTCACTACCGGATTCGAGCTGCTGCCGAAGCCGTAGATGCGCGCCGCTCCGCTCACAGGAGGCAACGACGTGGTGATCGGCTTGTGCACCGAGCCGTAGCGCTGGAAGTGCGTCTCGCCGAGACTGTTAGGACCGATCGTGCCCACTCGCCAGTCCGGAGTGCACGGCGTACCGTTGGCGTTGGTGGCGAGCACCGGAAACTGGTCTTGTACAGATGGCACCTGGGACGTGCAATCGCTGAGCGACTGAGGGTTGCGGAACCACAGTGCGCTGCCGCCGCCGATCCAGCAGTGGCCGGCGCTGACAAAGCAGCCATTGCCATTGTAGATCGACGCGGTGCACCCACCGGTGAGGTAGCGCCCTGACCAATCCTCATTGGACGGGACGCGACCATCAGGGTTGCAGGCGCCGCACGGACCGTCGGTACAGTTGGCCTGAGAGGCTCGAGGGACACCGAGAGCGCCCAGTGCGACGCGGTTGGCCCGAGTGCGGGGCGCCGCGATCACCTCGATGCGGATGGTGTCGCCGTTGAAGTATGCCGAGTTCCATCCCCACATCCGCGCCGTGAAGCGGTCCAGCTCCTGGACTTGACCGTCCTTCAGCGAAGTAATGCGGAGGAGGCTGCCGGGCTCGAGCTCGATGGCCGAGAAATAAGCACGCAACCAGGCTACCCCCGCGGAACGGACCTCCCGTTTGAAAACGACGGCCGGCTCGCTCGTGTCGTTCCTGAGGCGTCCACTGTCGAACACCTTGGGAATCCGCTTCTCTGTGGGCTGGTCCAACGTCGAGGAGCCGCGCGGAGGCGGAAGAGTCAACACCCACGTGTCGTACGAGGTTTGCCCCATTGGGATCTTACCGCCGTTCATGACGGCGGCCTTGCGGACAGAGTCGTAGGCCATTCCGTGACCTTCGCGGGCGTCGGGGCCGGCGCCCGTAATCGAGGCCCACACACCCTGCTGAAGCTCCCAGGTGTCCCCAAGGGCTTTCGGGTTCGAGCCGCCGAAGAGCAGGATCCGCGAATGGTCCTTGTCGTAAGCCATCGCATGGTCGGAACGTGGGCTCGGGCCGCCCTCACTCCGCAGCTGCTTCCAGGCGCGGCCGTCCCATGCCCAGGTGTCGCCGAGATATCCGGATGCCGAACTTTTGCCGCCGAAGAGAACCGTCAGTTTGAGGGCAGGGTCATACACCATGTCGGCGTCGCCGCGCGCGGCTGGGCCAGCCGTCGCCACGAGCTTCCACGACGAGCCGTTCCATTCCCATGTGTCTCCGAGGAAGCGGGTGCCGACGCGCCCACCATGCATCACGGCGACCCCGCGATCGGTGTCGAAGGCGAGCGACGCACCGAAGCGCCCGCTGGGACCCTCGTTCGCCAGCAGTTTCCAACTGGCACCATCCCAAGCCCAGGTGTCCTTCAGCGCGGCGCCGTTGCGGCCTCCGAACAAGAGGGTCACGCCACGGACAGCGTCGTAGCACATGCTATGACCGTAACGGCCGCCCGGGCCCGTGGTGGCCTTCTGAACCCACGAGTTGCCGTCCCACTCCCAAGTATCGGCGAGGTTCAGGTCCTCTGCACTCTTGCCGCCGAACGCGACCACGACGGTACGCCGCTCGTCGAAGACCATGCCATGGGCGGAGCGGGCGCCGGGCCAACCGACGGTCCCGAAGACCGGCCACCACCTCCCGCCGGTCTGCGCGGCGGCAGCGACGGCAGCGACGGCAATGAAGAGGCAGAGAAAAGTGATGACGGAAGTCCGCCGGTTGATTCCCATAGTCGCAGTTCCCGCCTGTTAGCCCATCGGCACTGGTCTGCCTTGGTCGACCTCAGCACGTGAAGCCAGCGGCTTACCGAAGCCGACCGACGGCAAAGCATGCTTCGATACTTAAGGAGTGTCGTAAAAGCTAAAAACCCTACCGCAAAATAGGAATACAGGGTCAGCAGCGTAGTTTCGCCGCCCGTGGAACATTCGTGCGGAATCCGGAAACACTTCGCGGGTTTTGGTCGCGAGTCAGCGCAAAATTCCACTCGCAAAAATGCGACCTTGCGAGAGGCGAAGTTGCGGCGCATGAGTGTTTTAATTTTAGCGGGGCCGACGGGGCTCGAACCCGCGACCTCCGGCGTGACAGGCCGGAGGGCTAAGACGAGTATCGTCGGTCAGCTCGCCCCATTACTCTGGAACGCGTTGCGGAGTCGTTCCTTGGCGCGCATGTATAAACGACCCCACGGAGCCGGGGGGGCGGCGGCACGGACTTCGTCGTAGGAGCGTTGTTCGAGGCCGATCATGGTGCAGAGCATGCGCGAGCGCTCGTCGAGTTTGGCCAGGGCTTTGTGGACGGCCGGATGTCGTCGCCGCCGCCGCTGGTGTTGCGCGAAGCTGCCCGTACGGCGCGGTTTGGAAGAAATCCCTGCATGAACGGATGCTTGCCGATTTGCGAAGAAGGTCGCGAACATAGAGTCGCGCAAGAAAAGTGGGGGAAATCGCGGCGGTTGTCCCTCCCACTCCCGAACGCTGTTGTAATCGGGGAGGCACGGCCATGTTCGGTTCTGATGTTCTTGATGTCGCCGTCGGTTTGATCTTCGTTTACCTGTTGGTGAGCGTTCTCTGCTCGGCCATCCGCGAGGGTCTGGAGGCGTGGCTCAAGACGCGCGCTGCGTATCTCGAGCATGGGATTCGGGAACTGCTTCATGCGAACGACGGGAATCGGAGCGATGCGAAGGGTCTCGTCGAGCAGATCTACAAACACCCTCTGATCAACGGGCTGTTCTCGGGCAACTACGAAACGGCCCGCGGCAAGCGCCCGAGGCTCTTCAGCAAGGGCGGTGACCTTCCGTCGTACATTCCTTCCAAGAACTTCGCCATGGCCCTCATGGATCTCGCGGCGCGCGGCCCGGTCGATTGCGCCGCGGCGGGGCCGGCGACTCCGGTCATTTCCCTCGACTCCATTCGCTCAAACGTCAAGAACATCCCGAGTCCGGACGTCCAGCGCGTTCTTCTGACGGCACTCGACTCGGCTCAGGGCAGCCTCGATCGAGCCCAGCAGAACATCGAGGCCTGGTACGACAGCGGGATGGACCGCGTGTCGGGTTGGTACAAGCGCTCGACGCAGTGGATCATCTTCATGATCGGGCTGATCGTCGCCGTCGGCATGAACGTCAACACGTTGGTCATCGTCGACTATCTCTACGTCAACGACGCGGCCCGCGCGGCGATCGTCGCAAGAGCGGAAAAGGCGTCGGCCAATCCGACGTTGCCGAACCAGAGCTTCGAGCAGACGAAAAAAGAACTAAATGAATTGCAGCTGCCAATCGGCTGGGAAGGTTCGAACGGATCTACGAACGGACCGAGGTGGGGAAAGAGCTCAGGGACGGTGTGGGTCACAGCCGTTTTCGGCTGGCTCCTCACGGCGTTTGCCGCGTCGATGGGCGCACCGTTCTGGTTCGACCTCCTGAACAAAGTGATGGTCATCCGCTCCACGGTGAAGCCGCATGAGAAGAGTCCCGAGGAGTCTTCGGAAGATCGTCAGAAAAAAACAGTCGAGGGCACGGGGGGTACGTCACCTTCCATCACGGTGCAGACCACGGCGCCTGGAGCAGGAACGACGACCACGCCTTCGATTGCAGGCACGCCGGAAGACGAAAACCTTGACGGATGCGATGTCAGCGTCGAAGACGTGACCTCCGATGAACAACTTCCCGCCGCTGAAGGAGGGGTTCAGTCATGACGTTCAAGCTCACCTGGTTGCCCAAGGTCCTCAAAGACGCCCGCCAGAAGGTCGCGCTCGTGGATGGCTGGGAGGATCGCGGCCGCGGCGACGTCGGTCCGATCTTCGGTGTCATCTGTCACCACACCTCGGGGCCGGTCACCGGAAACATGCCCAGCTTGGCGACGCTGATCAAAGGGCGTCCCGATCTCCGCGGTCCGCTTGCGCAACTGGGCCTCGGGCGCGACGGCACGTGGTACGTCATCGCTGCGGGGCGCTGCAATCACGCCGGCAAAGGCATCTGGCAAGGCGTGGCCACCGGCAACACGAACTTCATCGGCATCGAAGCCGAGAACACGGGGTTGGCGAATGATCCCTGGCCGGACGTGCAAGTCGATGCGTACCAGCGCGGCGTGGCCGCGATCCTCACGCATATCGGCCGCGGCGCCGACTTCTGCGCCGGGCACAGGGAGTACGCGTTGCCGTCGGGACGGAAACCCGACCCGAGTTTCGAGATGACGCTCTTCCGCCAATCGGTCGCGGCGATCCTCAGCGGGACCGCCGCGCCGCCGGAGCTGATCCCGGCCGTCGAAGCGCCAGTGGGCAATGCCTCCGGCCGTCCGACGCTACGTCGCGGCGCCACGGGCGAGCTCGTGAAGACGATCCAGAAGAAGCTCGGCGTCGAGGTAATCGGCACATTCGGTTCGAAGACCGAGGCCGCCGTTCGCCAGTTTCAGCGCGATCACCAGATGGTCGCGGATGGCATCGTCGGCCCAAAGACGTGGGCGGCGCTGGATACGGCGTGAGTGGCACGCAGTCGGTTCGCCCCGCTATTCTGAAAGGCGTTGCGCAGTCTCTCCTTGGCGCGCATGTATAGCGGCCCGCGGAGCCGAGGGGGATGGCGGCGGCGCTGACTTCGTTGTAGGAGCGTTGTTCGAGGCCGATCGTGGCAGAGCATGCGCGAGCGCTCGTCGAGTTTGGCGAGGACTTGGTGGACGGCCAGGATGTCGTCGTGGCGTTCCACTTCGATGCTGGGGATGAGCACGTTGCGTCCGCGCTCGCGCACGCGGGCTGGATTTCCTGGCGGCAGAGATTGGCGGATGGTGCCGGAGAGGCAGCTCTTGGGCGTGGGGACGTCGCGGCGTCTCTCGAGGTAGAGCAGCCATGTTTCCTGAATGAGCTCCTGGCGTCTTCGGTGGAGAAGCCGCAGCGGCCGCGCGCGACTGCCTGCAACGTCCCGACCGTGCTGGCGTAGAAAGCGTCAGATCGTCGCAGTCCGCAAGCCTTTCGCGCGCGCGCCCTTCGCGCCGCTCTCCGCTCGTTTTTTAGCGCGTGAAACATTGGCCCCGTTCGTGTGGAGCATTCGCGATTTGCACTGTTATTCGGTGTGTTTCGCGGCTCCTGAAAACTCGTATCTTGTGCGGAACCTTGTGCGGGTCGTTTCGCGGTTTCGCGCTGCCACAAAACACGAAAGCCGCCAAATGGCGGCTGGTGAGCACCTTAATTTGGCGGGGCCGACGGGGCTCGAGCCCGCGACCTCCGGCGTGACAGGCCGGAGGTCGAGTCTAACCAACAAACGACCGCGGGTTGGCGCTGGCGAGCCCGGGCTGCCCAGGAGGTCAGAAATCGGTACGGACATCGTCCGGTTCCCTTTCGGCCCGGAACGTCTTGAGACAGTAGGCGGATTGCTTTAACTCCGGCATAATCCTTCCATTCGAAAATCCATAGGACAGTTCGCCGCGATCCTCGGGATCGTGCTGGCCGTGCTGCTTGTCGTATGGCAGCGGATCGTCGCGGCCGACGACTTCCGACAGGTGGTCCGTGTGTTCGAGAAGCGCGGTTACCGAAGCTCGGATACGCGGTTGACTGGATTCCCTTACGCGCCGGTGGAGCAGCATCGAGCTCGACTCGAGCATGATCCTCACCTTTCGGACATTGCCCGGCGCCTCGAGGGTAAAACTGATCCACAGAGTCTGCGTGTCAGGGCGGCTGCACTGTTGCTGAACGGCGAAGATCGACACGCCGTCGCGATACTCGAGAAAGCGGTCCAATCGAATTCCCACGATGCCGCGATGTGGAACGATCTGGCTGCAGCTCGCCGTGCGGCCAGCGTCAGCACAAGTGATCCTGCATTGCTCGCCGACGCATTGGGAGCCATTCGGCGAGCTCTTCTCCTTCGCCCCGACTTCCCCGAAGCACGTTTCAACGAAGGGGTCATCCTCGAACATCTTGGCATTTATCCCGCCGCCGTGCGCGCATACGTCACGTTTCTGAATACCGGCGAACGGTCCGGGTGGGCAGCTGAGGCGAGATCACGCTTGCCCGTACTCGACATACCTCCACAGCGACCGGGCTTCTCGCCCGTCATCGCAAAGGTGCTTCCTCAAGGTGACACCGCAGTCCTTCGCCTGGTTTCAGAACGATCTTCCGACGCGAGGGTTTCGGCTGGAGTCCTTCTCGGAAACTGGGCTAACGCTATGCAGACCGGCGATCTCGACCGAGCGGCGCAACATCTGCGTTCCGCCACGGCAATTGCCCGGGCACTTCATAGGCTGCAGGGCGATACGTTTCTAGTAGATTGCGTCGCCGCCATCCAGCACGCGAATGATGAACAGCGTCGTGCCTTGATCTCAGCTTACGTTCTGTATTCGACTACCTACATGCCGCGCGACCGCGGTCACGATGTCGCGGCCGTTCTGAGCGCAGCGGAACGAAACTTCAGAACAGGTGGTAGCCCGATGTGGATCGTCGTTGCGCTGCGACGATTATCGACCAACCCAAATCAATCGGAACAAGTTATTCGCGAGCTCCTTGGCGCGAGCGCACAAACTCATTATGTACTTCGTGCCGAACTGCTTTCACTTTTGGCGAGTCACTATTGGGAACAAGCACGCCCGGATGACGCAAAAACTGCGGCGCTACAGTCCATCCAGATCGCCAATGCTGTTGGTGACAGATTCCAAATGGCATCATTGGCTGAGATGTTCGCAAGCACGCTTGCGGAGCAGCAAAAGCGCCATGATGCTTGGCTGATGTACATTGAAGCCTTCAAAGGCATGAGCCTTCTTGGGATCCGCTTTTTGCTGTCAGATTACCTCGATCGGGCCGCTCGATGGGAAGCGGAGGCCGGCCATATCGATTCAGCGTTCGCGTTGCTCGCGCTATCCACCGGCGCTTCTCCGATCAATGTGCAAATGTACACAAATGTTGATATCAATCGTGCGCTTGCAGCCTATCGTGACGGACGTCCAATTGATTCCCAGATCCGTGAGTCCGCCGCGCACACGGCCACGCATGTAAGAAATGAGCAGGCTCGCCAGATAGCACTTAATGATCTGAAACTTCTCGATGCCACCG
>Ga0075428_100006520_pt1 | contig 12977 bp, 10 predicted proteins | sample RhiMetdeltSRZDD2_FD_75291 | JGI IMG/M metagenome (GOLD analysis project Ga0075428, IMG submission 75291) | Populus rhizosphere microbial communities from Tennessee, USA - Rhizosphere MetaG P. deltoides SRZDD2 | ecosystem: Host-associated > Plants > Roots > Rhizosphere > Soil | place: USA...
GCTGCGTGGTTGCCCGACGATCATGGCGCACTCTCAAGTTGAGGACGCGGCAAACGAGTGAACCCTGAATAGACCTGAGTCGCCAAGCTCCGCAGTCGTGGGCCGAACGTGACAACCAAAAAGGGGAAACCGGGTTAATTAGCCATCACGAGCAAGTACTCGTGATGGAGAGAAGTAAACTGCCGACAGGCTCGTTTTGGGGATTGACGAATACTCGAAGCGTTCCAGTCGCCGTGAAGTTGGGAGCGCCGTTTTTGCCGATGAACCTGCCAGTCCACGGGACATCGTAGCGATTTGATAAGGCGTCGAACTGATCCGTCGCGAACCGGCTTACCTGATACACGTTACCCTGATCCCCATTCAAACTCGCGTGTGAACTGTGATGCACCTTCACTCGCGTAGTTCCTTCGCCAGTTACCGACGAACTTACCACTATGAAGACGTCGATCGACCCACTGGCAAGTTCGTCGTTGCAAGGGTTAACAACCGCGAATGTGCCAGTAAATGACACTGTGTTGTCGGCGTTCGCGATCGGGACTGCGGAAAACGATAGAACCAAACTGAGAAATATCAAGCTCACCCTGTTTCTGGTCATTTTCAATCTCCTTCGAATTGATCTGGGCCGATGATGTCTCGCTCTCTGATGCTCCACATGAGACGACACACGGTTAGAAAATGTAATAGAGGGAACCCCACGATTTGCGTATGTAGTTCCACACTTTCTTCTGTGTAGTTCCACACGGAGAAGTAGTCCGTAGTCCGTAGTCCGTGGTCCGTAGTCAGAGGTCAGAAGTCAGAAGGCAGTGGTCAGAGGCGGGAGGTAAGTGGGCGGTCAGAGATCAGTGGTCAGAGGTCAGAGGTCAGGGTCGGAAGTCGGAGGGTCAGTTGTTATTAGTCGGTGCAACGGAGTACGGACTACGGACTACGGACCACGGACCACGGACCACGGGCTACGGACTACGGACTACGGGCTACGGACCACGGACCACGGGCTACGGACTACGGACTACGGACCACGGACCACGGACTACTGCTCACAACTCTTGCTGGTGTTTGAGGGCGAATTTGATTAAGGAGTGGCTGCCGCGCAGCCCGAGCTTGGCGGAAATGTTAGTGCGGTGGTTTTCGACGGTGCGGTAATGTATGCAGAGCTGCTCGGCAATCTGCTTGCTTGTCTTGTAATCGGCGATCATCTGCAGGATGCGGCGCTCAGTGGGTGTCAGGTCATTGACACTAGCGATCTTCTCGCCCAATGATCTGGCTCGGTCCGTCCGGCTAATGAGGTGGGTGGTGATGGAAGGGCTGATGTAGTGGTGACCTTGCCGCAGGGCGTGAATGGCGTTGACGATGTCGGTCGATGAACTGTCTTTCAACACATAACCTTTCACTCCCAGGTTCATCGCCTCATTGAACACGTCTTGTTCGCTATGGATGGTCAGGAAGATGCACTCGACCCGAATTCTCCTGCGCCCCAGCTCTTTCACCACTTGGAAGCCATCCATGTTCGGCATGTCGACATCGAGAATAGCAACGTCTGGTCTCAACTCCTCGATATTCCTGAGCGCCTCTTCTCCGTTCGCCGCCTCGGCAATCACCACCAGGCCCTTTTCTGCTTCGATGACGGCCCTCAATCCTTTGCGAAAAATGGCGTGGTCATCGGCGATGACCATTCGTGTTTCGGTCTTCATTTCAGCAGCTCTCCAAGAACTACATTGACGTTGATAAAGGTCCCCTTGCCGGGAGCTGAATGGATATCGCACCTCGCGCCCAACATCTTAGCGCGCTCGGCCATTCCTACCAGGCCTAACCCTCCGGTTGTGGGGTCGCCGGAGCTTCCGGGCACAAAACCTTTCCCGTTGTCTCGAATCTCAATGTGAATGTTCTGCGCATCATTGTTGACGGTGACACTCGCCTCAGTTGCCCCGGAGTGCTTGACAATGTTGTTCAGGCTTTCCTGAACGATGCGGTAGAGGTTGATCTCAGCTCCTTTCGGCAGGACGGAGTCGAGGTCGGTGATATCCGTGGTAAAGCGAATGTCGGAGGAATCGGAGACCGCCTTCACCATAGCGTCGAGCGCTTTTTTAAGCCCCAGCCGGTCGAGCTGGTAAGGGCGAAGGTTGTGGGCGACGGCCTTCACTTCCACGAGCGCCTCGGAAGCAGCAGTCGAAACTTCATCGAGTTGTTCGAGAGCCTGAGAGTGATCGTCCGGCGTGCTCAACCCGACGAGCGCGAGGTTGCGGATGATCGCCAGGCTCTGTCCGATGCTGTCGTGGAGTTCGCTGGCGATGCGCTTGCGCTCGGCCTCCTGAGTTTCGATCAGTTGCCGGGAGAAAGCCTGTTGCGCCACGTGCGCCTTGCGTAGTTTTCTCATCCGCCCCTTGTAGACGATGACGATTACGCCGGCCAGACTCGATGCAGCCAGGGCGTAGAACCACCATGTTTGGTAAAAGCGCGGGCGCAGGTAAAAGGTCAGCGCTACGCTGCTTTCGTTCCAAACGCCCTCGTCGTTGCTGGCGATAACGCGGAATGAGTACTTGCCCGGCGGGACGTTTGTGTAATAGGCCACGCGTCGCGCTCCTGCATTCACCCAGGTATCGTCATAGCCTTCGAGTTGATACTTGAAGCGTAATTTCTCCGGCGCGCTGAAACTCAGTCCCGTGTAGTGAAACTCCAGATCGCCTTTGCCGGGCGGTATCTCGACGTTGCCGCGCGGGTCAATTGGTATCGTGTTTATCGACGCCTGCTCAATGGCGACCAGCGGCGGAAGGCGGTTGGCAGTGATTTTGCCAAGGTCAACGACTACAGGGCCCTTAACAGTCGGAAACCACATATGGCCCTCGCGCGTCTTCCACCCGGCGGGCTGGCCTCCGCCGTTGCACTCGCGGTTTGCCATTCCGTCAGCCACTCCGTATGAGATCGAGGTGATCGCCTTCACCCGCCCGTCGGCGAAGTCATTCAACTCTTTCCGGCTCACACGGGAGATTCCTTTGTTACCGCTCATCCACAGGCTTCCGTTCGAGTCTTCAAGGATCTGAGAGACTGTGTCCTCAAAGAGGCCCTCACGCGTGCTGTAGTGAGTGAACCGGCCATCTCTGAACCGGTTCAAGCCGCCGCCATAAGTGCCCATCCACAGCGTACCGTCGGCGTCTTCGTAGATGACCCTCACGCTGGCGTTCGACAGCCCGCTTTCCGTCGTGTAATTGGTAAACGCGCCGTCTTTGAAACGGCTTAGACCTGCGTTAGTGCAAACCCAGATCGCGCCTGTAGAGTCGCCGGTTATGAAATTGATCCGCTCATTGATCAGCCCGTCACTGGCGCGCCACACTCTGAATTTCCCATCCTGAAAGCGGTTCAGTCCTGCATCGGTGCCGATCCATAGAGCGCCATCTCCGTCCTGCCAGATAGCTTTCAAGACCCTGCCGGACAAACCGCTGTTCTCATTGTCATAGGTCGTGAAGCGCCCACCCTTGAAGTGAGTCAACCCGCCGCCCCAAGTCCCGATCCACAGGCTGCCGTCCCGGTCGGCGGCCAGGGCCCACACACAGTTGTTCGGCAGGCCATCCTTCAACCCGTAGATCGTGAAGCGCCCGTCATGAAAGCGGATCAAGCCGCCGCACGTCGCGCCGAGCCAGATGTCCCCCGCGCGGTCTTGCGTGATCGGTACGATACTAGTAGCAGGAAACCCATCGACCTCGGCGTACGATTTCAGTTTCTTCTCTCTCAACCGGTTGAGACCGCCAGTGGTAGTGCCGACCCAGAGATTTCCCTCACGGTCTTCGGTAATGCAACGAATGTTTTCATCTGAGAGACCGTGTGCGGCCCTTATAGCTGTCCACTGTTCGCCTGTCCGCTGCATCAGCCCACCCGCTTGCGTGCCAATCCATAGGTTTCCTGCGCGATCCATGGTTAGACAGGTGATATGATCGTCGGTCAGGCCGTCTTTCACTGTGTAGGTAGTGAACGACCCGTTCCGGAGTGTGACCAGCCCGCGCTCAGTTCCTACCCAGAGGCTCCCGTCGAGATCCTCACAAACCGCATGGACGCGATTGTCGGGCAGACCCTCTTGCGTTGTGTAGAGGGTAGAACGTTCTTTGCTGCGACGGAACAGCCCCCGGTTGAGTGCGATCCACAAATCACCGTGCCGATCTTCAACCATTGACCGTGACCAGGGCACCAGCCTGGCAGGCAGCCCGTAGTCTGCGGTGTAAGAAGTGAACGCTCCATCCTTGAGCCTGACCAGTGCGGTGGCGGTCGCCATCCACAGGCCGCCCTCTCGCGCTTCAATAATACCTGCCACCGCCCGATTCTTGATTTCTTCGACATCGGGATAGGAGGTGAACACTCCATCCTTCAACCGCATAAGACCTTGATTCTCGGTCCCGATCCAGAGGCTGCCCTCGCGGTCCTCACATAATGAGAGAATTCGGTTGCTGGTCATCGACGGAGTGTTGCCGACATCAAAGGTCTTGAAACTCACGCCGTCGTAGCGCGCCAGGCCGCCGTTGGTCGCCAGCCATATGTAACCATCGTGGGCCTGCAGGATGGCATTGACGGAGTTCTGCGGAAGTCCGTGATCCACCGTTCGGACTTCGACGTGGTACTGAGCTTGTGTAATTGTTGAATTCAGGAGCAATCCCGGAAGAAATGCCGCGAGGATAGCCGAGCAAACGACCAACCTTCCGAGCCGGAACGTAGCAACTATCCCAAATCGATCAGGCACGCGGGTTCCTCTGATTCATAGACCTTGACGTCCCCATCGCCTCCAATATGCCGCCCATGGAGCGCGAGTCCGCCCGGATATTGAGCGAGATAGCCTCAGCCATCCGCCCACCTTAGCTTCTTGAAAATCGAATAATGAGGATCGTCGTTCGGAGCCACACGACCAATCCATTGATAACCTGATAGCAGGGTCGATCTTAGATTGGCTCGCGAGAATTTTCAAACAGTATTAGTCCGGCACGACCTTCCGCGTAGTGCCGTAAAAACGAGATGATGAAAACAAAGATCTGGCAGTCACTCTCTCCTCCTGGCTTGGGTCAGCGGCGGTCGCACGGTCGCACTTCGCCTCTGTGCCATGTCGAAAGCGAATCCAAACAGATCATCAGCGCACCTCCCGGTGTTGGGGTCGCGTGAACCTGACTCCGATCGACCCTGCGATACAGTTCCTCAAGCGCCTCGCCCAGCAGGATTGCGGCCTGCTCGGCAGTGACTTGCGGACACGATGCCGCGCACCACTCGCACCAGTTGAATTGGAGCAGATCGCCACGAATAACTATCTTTTCAGTCTCCAGCGTTATCTCTCGCCTACGCTTCATGACGTGACTCCCTTGACCCGGTAGCGACTGTGTCCCAGTGTACGAGCTAACCCGGTCGCCACTGCGGTGTTTACGCTCTCGTTAAGACTCGACTTGTAGACGAAGCGACAGACGAACCGCCACAAGCATGACCAAACACTCCACACAACCGCGCATCTCGCCTGCCGCTTCCCATCGGTTACCAGTAGTCTCAAGGTTCTATCCGGAGCACCTCGCCGACACCGCTGAAGATGCTGTTATTAGTTACGTAGAGAGCGCCGTCCGGGCCGACGGCAACACCGCCCGGCGCAGTGAGCGAGCCCTCGGCTATCTCCGTTCGCGTGCCGTCAGGGGCGACGCGGATCAAAGCGCCACCCCAGTCATTGAAAATAAAGGCGTCGAGTAAACCGTGCTTGGCAATTTCAAGAACATACAGCGAGCCGTCCGCACCGAAGGCCACGTCTACGATCGCGGTGAATCCTTCAGCATAAACCTCCGGTGTTCCGCCATCCGCCGGCACCCGATAGATGTTCGCCCCGCCGGCAGGAAATGGAAAACCCGTGAGTTGGCCAACGTAGTAATGCCCGTCAGGCCCGAGGGCGACCGACGTCGGCACGGCGTCCATTGGGAGCAATGTGCCCGGTGGAAGCTCCAGGAAGGGCGGCGCTTCGACCATCCGATCGGGAAAGACTGCCAGCGTCCTTGTCGCGCCGTTCGACGCCACTTCATTGAGAGCGTTTGCGCCGGCGTCAGCAACTACTTGTTTGCCGGGGAGAGCAAGGATCCCGTACGGATTGGAGTCCGCCTCATCGCCGGCGGGGTTCGCGGCCGCCTCATAAGCGCCGAGGTCCTGCTGAAGGTTCCAGTTCCCGCTGGCATTCATGCGAGCCAGTCGCGCAAGGCTCGCTCCCGCCGGCCCGAAGTCAATCGTCCGAGCGGCCGGATCGCCGCCGAAGCCGATGGTCAGAAAGCCGTTGCCCCGACCCTGGAAAGATACGTCGTGGACGCCAATCGCGAAGCTGCCGTCCTCAATGGCAAGGGATGGCAAACCGGTCGCGACGCGTTTTACTGTTCCGCTGCTCAGGTCAATGCGAGCGATTGAGCCGGTCGTACCGTAGCAGCGAAGGCCTTCCGGGCCCTCCGCGCAGGGACCAGCGCCGCCACTGCCTGCTTCGGCCACGTAGAGCGCGCCTTCGGGCCCGAAATTCAGCCCGCGCGGGTTGTTCAAACCTGTGGCTATCACGTCTATGGTTTCAGGGTTCGCAAAAACATTCACAGGCTCGACCGGGCTACCGAAGTTGACGCCACCCAGTGCTGCGCAGAGCAGCGCTACCGTGAACGCACACGAGATTCTGTATCTGATACTCATGAGTTTTCTCCTTAAGGAATTGTCCGACAAACATTTGTTTGTCGCGGGAATATGAGTTGAGCCGAATCCAGTGAGTCAGCCACAAACTGGGTTAAGGGGCATAGCCGGTGTTCGATTGTTTATTCCCCTTCTGTCAACGGCTGGCTTGCGATAGAATTCGGCGCGTCCAGGTCGCTGCCCCTCACTCGCGTCGACCACGCGCAGACCTTAACGCGGATGGTGCGGCTATGTCTTTTACAGTGTCTTGAACTTTCTTTTACATTCTTTAGCGGGTCTTAATGCAGCCTGTAAGCCAACAAAACGAATCGAGTTACCGGTTTGACGCGTTCGAGCTGGACCCTGTCCGGCGAAGGTTATTTAGAGACGGGAAGCCGATCGCGCTCAAGCCGAAGGTCTTTGAAACGCTATTGGTGCTGGTCCGCAACAGCGGCCGGGTGATGGACAAGGATGAGCTGATGCAGATGGTCTGGCCCGACACCGTGGTCGAAGAGGTCAACCTGGCTCACAACATCTCGGTGCTGAGAAAGGCTCTTGGCCAGAAGTCTGACGAGAATCGCTTCATCATCACTGTACCGGGTAGAGGTTATGGGTTCGTCGCCGAGGTGACGGAGACTGAACGGAACGTCCCTGCCTCGGCGACCATTTCTGAGTACGAGTTAACGCGATCGCGCCTTGTCGTCCAGGAGGAGAGCGAGGAGAGCGAGGAGAGCTCACTGCCAGGTGCACGCGAGTTCTATGCGACCGAAACAGATGCTCGTCTGATACGCGAAAACAAGCCGAAAGGAAAGATCGGGACCGGAATTGAGCGTAAGAAATACTTAATTGCCGCGCTGGTCGTTATCGCTCTCGCGATCACGATAGTGTTGCTAATCAATGACTCTCGGCAACGGAAGCTACAGTCTTCCAACCAGATCAAATCGATCGCGGTGTTGCCGTTCAAACCACTGGTGAATGAAAACCGCGACGAATCGCTCGAGATGGGAATGGCCGATACGTTGATTGCCCAACTGAGCAACCTAAAGGATATCAACGTGCGCCCAATAACCGCGGTTCGAAAGTATGCGGGCGTAGAACAGGATGCGGTTGCCGCCGGTCGCGAGCAGAAAGTCGACGCGGTAATTGACGGGCAAATACAGAAGTCGGGCGACAAGATAAGGGTCACGGTGCGGATGCTCAGGGTGGAAGACGGTGCGTTCTTGTGGACAAGCCAGTTTGATGAGGACATGAAAAACATTTTTCGCGTCCAGGATTCGATCTCCGAGCGAGTGTCAACCGTGCTGGCAGTGAAACTAACCGGCGAAGAAAGGGAGCAGCTCGTCAAGAGCTACACCGATAACGCCGAAGCATATCAGCTTTATTTGATGGGCCGTTACCACGTGAACAGACTGACGGACGATGGGCTTGTGAAAAGCGTCGAGTACTTTCAGCGGGCGATTGAAAAAGATCCAAACTTTGCTTTGGCGCACGCGGGACTTGCTGGCTCTTACAACGCACTTGGCGGGTTCAATGTCCGACCTCCCAGGGCGGTCTATGCAAACGCCAGATCGGCTGCCCTGACGGCTTTGAAGCTGGATCAACTGCTCGCACAAGCTCATACGGAACTGGCGATAGTCAATTTCGCGTTTGACTGGGATTGGGCGGGCGCAGAGACAGAATTCAGGCGGGCAATAGAGATTAGCCCGAGCGATTCGGATGCTCATTACTCCTATGCGTACTACTTAGCTTTTGTGGGACGGTTTGACGACGCGATCTCAGAGATCACAAGAGCCCAGGAGCTTGATCCGGTCTCGCTGGTAAAAGTCACCGGACTGGGACAGATTCTGTTGTTGGCGCGCAGGTATGACGAAGCGATAGAGCAATGCCGAAAGGCGCTCGAGATGGACCCGAACCTCGGTTTTTCTCATTGGTTACTGGGTCTCGCGTATACGTACAAAGGATCTTATGAGGCGGCTATTAAGGCTCTGCAGAAGTCGATACCGCTCTCAGGAGACAGTCCAGATGAACCGGCCTCTCTCGCGCATGCGTATGCGTTGTCTGGGAACAAGACGGAGGCCCGAAAGATCCTCGATGAGTTGAAGCAGCAAGCAAACCGCAAGTACATCTCGCCAGGCACGATGGCTGATCTTTATTTCTTGCTTGGAGACAAAGACCAGGCGTTCGCGTTACTCGAGAAGGCTTGCGATGAACGGGACAACATGGTGGTTCTCCTGAAGATCGATCCATATTTTGATCCGCTTCGATCTGATCGGCGTTTCACCGATCTTCTGCGACGCGTCGGCTTCCCTCAGTGAATTCAATGAAATCCGTTGGCCCGTTCAAAATACTTTCGCGGCTGGGTGCGGGCGGGATGGGAGAAGTCTATCTTGCGGAGGACTCAAGGTTGGGCCGCAAGATTGCTCTAAAATTACTTCCTCAAGATTTCAGCAGCGACCTCGATCTAGTGGCGCGCTTCAAGCAAGAGGCAAAGGCCGCATCGGCATTGAACCATCCGAACGTAGCGACAATATACGAAGCGGGTGAATCGGATGGCGTCGGCTATATAGCAATGGAATATGTCGAAGGCCAGACTCTTGAAGCGAAGATAGGCGGCCAGCCTCTCGGCTGCGCTGAGATCATCGAAATTGCGGCGCAGGTTACAGACGCATTGGATGAGGCGCACTCAAAGCGCATCACCCACCGCGACATCAAATCGTCAAACATAATGGTCACCGCTCGAGGCCAGGCGAAAGTCCTCGACTTCGGTTTGGCAAAGCTCGCTGTGACGCGCCCGGATGTCTCGATAACCGACCTTCCGACTGAGAGGTTGACGGAGCCTGGAATCATCCTGGGCACCATACAATACATGAGCCCGGAGCAAGCGCGAGGGAAGATCCTGGATCACCGCACGGACATCTTTTCGTTTGGAGTGGTGATGTATGAAATGGCGACCGGCAAACTGCCGTTCAACGCCGCGACCGCACCTGAGACAATCGATCGCATTACTCATGAGCAGCCGGACGCGATTGCGCGGTTTAACTATGATGTTCCCTCGGAGCTGGATCGAATAATAAGAAAGTGTCTCGAGAAGGATCGCGATCGCCGTTATCAAACCGCGAAAGAGCTGCTGGTCGATCTCAACAACCTGAAACGGGATAGCGGTTCGGAGCGAGCCACGAGCGCGGTCGCATTCAACGCCCGGCGGAACCTGGTTCTGCGTTGGGTATTGTTCGCAGCCGTATTGGTTCTGGCAGGAATTGCGACAGTCTATTTTCTCAACCGAGAACCCAGCAGAAGATCTGATGTCGCCGGAGCCGGGATAAAATCGATCGCGGTGCTGCCGTTCAAGCCGCTTGTGGAACAGAGTCGGGATGAATCGTTGGAACTTGGGATGGCGGATTCGTTGATTGCGAGGCTGAGTAACATTAGAGAGATCACCGTGCGACCGGTAAGCGCTGTGCGCAAGTACGCTGCGTTAGAGCAGGACGTTCTTGCGGCCGGTCGAGAACAGAAAGTAGACGCGGTGCTGGAGGGAAACCTCCAACGGGCCGGCGATAATCTGCGGGTGACCGTTCGTCTCATCCAACTAAGCGACGGGTCTTCGCTCTGGTCGGGTCAGTTCGATGAGAAATTCACCAACATCTTAGCGGTCCAGGACTCAATCTCTGAACGAGTGGCAGGAGTGCTTGCGCGCACGCTGTCTGGCCAGGAAATGGAGCGGCTGAAGAAGCAACACACGCAGAACACGGAAGCATATGAACTCTACCTAAAAGGCCGTTACCACTTGAACCGGCTGACTGACGACGGCTTCCTGAAAGCGCTGGAATACTTTCAGCAGGTAACAGAGAAAGATCCAAACTTTGCCCTGGCGTACGTGGGGCTGGCGGAATCTTACAACGATCTTGCGGGCTTTAACGTCCGTCCGCCCAGGGAGGTCTACCCAAAGGCCAAATCGGCAGCACTGACCGCGTTGAAACTGGACGAAACGCTTGCCCAGGCTCACACCGCGTTGGCACTGATCAATCTGACCTATGAATGGGATTGGGCGGGCGCCGAAAGGGAATTCAAACGCGCAATAGAGATTAACCCAGGCGATTCTGATGCTCACTACTCCTATTCATATTACTTAACTTTTCTGGGCCAGTTTGATAACGGCATCGCCGAAATAAGAAGGGCTCAAGAGCTTGATCCGGTCTCATTAGTAAAACTCACGGGACTAGCGCAGGTGCTGTTGGTGTCGCGTCGGTTTGACGAGTCGATAGAGCAATCCAAAAAGGTGTTGGAGATGGATCCGAATCTCGGTTTTGCGCATTGGTTGCTTGGCTTGGCATATATGTACAAAGGGTCTTATGGACCAGCCATTCAGTCGTTGCAAAGGTCGATCCCGCTCTCCGGAAACAGTCCCGATGAGCCTGCCTCCCTCGCGCACGCATATGCGTTGTCCGGGAACAGAACTGAAGCGCTAAAGATCCTCGAGGAGTTGAAGAAGCAAGCAAGACATTCATATGTTTCGCCAGGCACATTAGCCGATCTGTATGGTTTACTTGGAGACAAGGATCAGGCTTTTGCGTTACTCGAGAAAGCATACGCCGAACGGGACAACATGATCGTTCTGCTAAAGACAGAGCCCTGTTTTGATCCGCTGCGAACAGATCCGCGATTTGACGACCTCCTGCGCCGAGTCGGGTTTCCTTAATGAACTCAGTCAATCCGAATGTTCAGGGCGGTTCGAGACGACCAGCTCTAAGTTGGGTTTGCCAGGTGAATAGACCACGGATGGGACGGATTGGACGGATTCACACGGATCTGATCCGTGCTCATCCGTCTGATCCGCCCAATCCGTGGTCTATTTCTCCTCCAAACCTCGCCTCATGCCTAACCCAGCTAGATAGCAACATGAATAGGACACTAAGAGGCTTCTGCCTGAAGGCGGGCTACGACTAAACCACTCCCAATCTACCGCGGCGTGGGTGTAACAGGTGCGTGCGGATCGCCGACGAAGTTGCTGAGAAGAACTGCCTGTTGCGTGAAGTTGATGTACATCTCGAATGTGGGAACGACGAGCGAGCCAGCCGAACCTCTTAGCACCTTTAAGCAGGGGATGATGCCAACTCGAGTGCCAGGGGCAGCGAGATCGTTCCCGTTCAGCTCGATGAAATCCGCCTGGTTGGGATCAAGGATCACGATCTTTCGAGCCTCGCGGCCGCTGCGATCTAAGAACGCGTTGCCGTTTGCATCGTGAAATTCTATTTCCACGGTGACGGGTTCGTGCGGATCGCCAACGGTCGGATTCTGCGCATTGAGCACATATAGACGTGCGGCCACTCCTTGCGTGATTCCCACAAGGCCGAACGCGACTTCGGGAAGCGTGGGCGGGTCAGGCTGCGGGTCAAATCCTCTAGCCGTTCCGGGAGAGAGGACGAATGTTGTCTTTAGCAGGTTGTTGAACAGTTCGATGGTGGGGACCGCAAGCGTGCCTTCACTTATCCTCAAGACCCTGATACAGGGAACGATCACGACCCGCGCGCCGGGGACTGCTACGAGATTTCCGTTCAGATCCAGGAAATCGCCATGGTGAGGATCTATGGTCGCGGTCTTTTGAACCGGGCGCATGGAGCGATCCAGTATGAGGTCGCCACGGCTATCGTGAAAACAAATCTCAACCTCGATAGGTCCAGGCGAGATTGAGCTACGGGGATCCGGAGAGTTGACCACATTGATGCGCGCGGTCTGCCCAAGTGTGACGCCGACGGTGGCGAGAGGAAGGTGAACAGGACCTGTTTCATCATGCAGCTCGGTTAGTGGAACTGTCGGCCTGCTGACCGCGAGAGCCGGTCCAGACGCATTGACCAGGGTCAGGCTGCCGGCAAACAGCATCGCCAAAACGATCGTTGTTACCCGCGTAGAAATGTTCAGTCCTTTGTTGGTTCGCATGCTTTTAGACATTGAGGACTCTCCTTTTCGAAACTCTCGATTTTTAAGCGGCTCGATTAGCCGCGGCCCTTGTAGATACAGACCCGTGCATTAAGGCGCAGCGACGCTGACGCCCATGTGTGCGCTTGAAAAGGTGTTGAACTGCTGAAGCAGAGGGAAGCCCGACGAAGAGCCGCCAATGAGCTGGCCCAGTGAGCCGCTCGCGCCAGTCATCAGTGTGAGGTTGGCGGAGCCGATGAAGATCGCCGGCACAGACGTGTCCATTCTTGCGTTCCCGCCGTTGACCTTTGCCCACCAGATGGCTTCAAAGGAACCAGCCAGCGTCGCTGACTCGCTAACGGTCCCGGCGAGCGAAAGGATTGGATTGCCGGGAGCAGGGACGGCGACAAATAGCGGGTTGCTCG
>Ga0075428_100006526_pt1 | contig 12972 bp, 11 predicted proteins | sample RhiMetdeltSRZDD2_FD_75291 | JGI IMG/M metagenome (GOLD analysis project Ga0075428, IMG submission 75291) | Populus rhizosphere microbial communities from Tennessee, USA - Rhizosphere MetaG P. deltoides SRZDD2 | ecosystem: Host-associated > Plants > Roots > Rhizosphere > Soil | place: USA...
GGCCCGCGATGCCATTACGCAACGCCTTACCACTACTCTCACGGCGTACGATATCCGTGGCACGCTGAGTGGCCTCTACACGGTCTCATCGGCCTCCGCGGCCCTGCTCAGCACCGACTTTGTGCGTATCACCCTGCTGGCGTTCCTGAGTATCGTGCTGCTGGTCATTCTGCACATGCGACGTCTGTGGTTGATCGGCATGGTCCTCCTCCCTGTAGGCTGCGGCACACTGTGGGCGGCAGGTTTCTTCGCGTTGTATGGTTTCAAGCTGAACTTTATGACCATCTGTATTCTTCCGATGCTTCTCGCGACGAGCAGCGACTATGGTATCTATATCGTGCACCGCTTCATCTTCCATGGCCGCTCTGACACGCAGGACGCCATGCGAGTCACCGGGCTGGGGGTCATCTTGAGTGCATTGACCACCCTGGAGGGGTTTGGTACACTGGCTCTCTCGGTGAATCGCGGCATTGCGTCCGTGGGACTGATCTCGCTGGTGGGCATCTCGTCCTGTCTCTTGGCGGCGCTATTCACGTTGCCGGCAACGTTGCAGATATGGAGTGCGCAGCACCACAATGGAGAGCATGGCTAATGCGCCTGGGTATTCTCCTTGTGCTGGCGGTGTTCTGCGTCAGCACTGCACGTGCAGAAGACCTCGGCAACTCGGTCACAGGTGAGGCAAAAACGGCCTTTCTGATGACATGGAGTGAGCGCCTGCGCCGTATGCGTTCTCTGCATATGGTTTTCACCCAACAAAAGCGCCTGCGGCTCTTGCGCCAGGCGCTGGTGGCGCAGGGAGAACTCTGGCTGAAAGGGGAGACGCTTCTCTACGTGCTTACCAATACCGCGGGGGAAAAAGAACTGACGGTGCGCCTCGATAAACAGACTGTCAAAACCTACTATCCCCTCCTGCATACCCTCGAAGTGATTGACCTGCAGACCACTGGTACTCTCCCGCAGTCCCTCGCCTTCTGGCAGGCCGATCCGGAGGCTCTGGCCAAGGACTATGACGTGGACTTGTTGCAGGCCGCTGGACTCCACACGCTACGTCTTGTGCCCAAAGACGCCAAAGTGTCGCTGCAAGAGATGCGTATCGTCCTGCGTGATTTCCAACCCCAAGAACTCGTGCAGATCGAAAAAAGTGGCACCCGCATTCTCATGCATATTACGACCTTCACCATAAATCCGGAGATCAGTGAAGCGCAGTTAGAGCTCTACATTCCAGCAGGGACCAAGGTGACCCACCCATTGAAATGATCCTGCGGCAGGAAGGGTCCCAGTGGGAAGGAGAGCCTGGAGACCAGGACGGTATAATGCGTATTTGTGATCTCACCACCTTGTATATCGATGGCGGTGCTGGCGGCGTGAACACCTATCTTCTTGAGAAAGCCCGCTATCTGGCGCACTATGATGGCGTGACGAACCATACCATTATTGTGCCTGGGGTACGCCATGCCAAACAGTCCCTTTTTGGCTCGACGCTCTATACCATCAAAAGTCCCCGGTTCTTTTACAACCCGCATCATCGTATTCTCACCAATTATCAGCAGGTCAAGCAGCTTCTCAGGTCGGTGCAGCCTGATCTCATCGAAGTGGACTGCTCCTACCTTCTGGGCCATTGGGCGCAGGCAGCCATGAGTCAAAGGTCCATACCACTGGTGGGGTTCTATCACACGCATCTGCCGAGTTTTTATGCTCGCCCGTTGACGCAGCGCTTTGGGAATGCCGTGGCCCAGATGGCTGAAGCATGTGCCTGGCGGTATACCGCGTATTGCATGGCACCCCTCGATAAGGTGCTCGTCGCTTCGCAGGACATTTATGCGCGCCTGCTCACCCGTCTCGAGACGAAGGTGGAACAAGTCCCTCTCGGGGTGAATATGGACCTCTTTGCCCCGCGCCCGCGTCAGAGTATGGCGGATGGCCAAGAGCGGCCTGTCATCCTCTACGTAGGTCGCTTGAGCCAGGAGAAAGATTTAACGATTCTGTTTGAGGCGTTTCGCATCTTGAATCGACGGGGCACCTATCAACTCTACATTGTCGGCGATGGGCCCCTGCGTCTACAAACCGAGCGCTTCGTCCGGAGCACAGCGCACACTGTTTACACCGGGATCATTCCCTACGGTGAGCGCCTGGCGGAACTCTATGCCACTGCCGACGTCCTGGCCCTCCCCAGCCGGAACGAGACCTTTGGCCTCACCATTCTAGAAGCCCTGGCCTCGGGCATTCCTGTAGTAGCGATGAACCAGGGAGGGCCTACCGATCTGCTCCACGCGCGCGTCGGTGCCCTGGCGACTCCTGGCGATCCCGTAGATTTCGCTAACAAGCTGGCACGTGTGCTCGTGGACAAGAGTCTGGCCAAGCAGTGCCGGACGTATGTGGCAGAGCATTTCTCGTGGGACAAAACCTTTCTGAAGCTGCTTACCATCTACGACAATTTGCTCTCGCGTGCGACCAGCTCCTCCTCACCCTAGTCCTCTCCCGCGTGCAGGGCCTGGGCTACTGCGCTGTCATCGCCAGGCGGAAACCGTGGGTGCCGTAGATATAATTCGGGGAATCATAACTGCGAAACGCCACGCGACAACGTATAGAGGGGTAGCCCCAGCCTCCACCCCGGTACCCTCTGGCATTGCCTGTAGCAGGACCTTGCGGGTCGACTTGTTGCCCTGCTGCGTACGGTCCCCGCCAGTCCTGCACCCACTCCCAGACATTGCCCATCATATCGTACAGGCCCCAGGCGTTCGGCTTGAGCTGCCCGACAGGATGCGTCGTACCCTTGTCATTCTTGTTATACCAGGCATACTGCTCCAGCGACGCATCATCGTCTCCAAAATGGTATTTGGTCGTTACCCCGGCCCGAGCCGCGTATTCCCATTCCGCTTCGGTTGGGAGCCGGTAGAGAGTATGTCCCTCACGCGCATTGAGCTTGCTGATGAATTCCTGCACCATTATCCACGATACTCGTTCGACTGGCCGACTGGGGTCACCTTTGAAATGACTGGGATTGGTGCCCATGACCTCCTGCCACTGGGCCTGCGTGACTTCATACTTCCCCAGATAGAATGGCTTGCTAATGGTGACCTGATGGAGAGGCTTCTCGTCCGGCCGGTCGGCGTCGGAGCCCATCATGAACTCGCCGGCTGGAATGCGCACAAGCTCCATACCAATGCTGTTGCGCCGTGTTTCTAACGATGAGGCAGGGGCTGGCATGGGCGTAGCAGGAGGGTATACCCCAACCGCGACCTGGGGTCCTAACGATTGCTGCCCACTCGCAGCTGGCGGCTGCGTCGTGGTGCCCAGCCGGCTTACGGTGCCAGACGACGGCGCTGGCCTCTGGAGTGTCTCTAGAGGTGGGGCGGCGGACGCTACCGCACTGCCGGGGCTGGCAAAGTAGAAATCGCCGCGTAGGGAGGTCGTTTCCCACGGGGTCTGCTGGCCATTGGTCGCATCCTCGACCGAGAGTCGTACCCTTTTGAACACATCTTCCACTTTCATGCCGGGAGTGGCCATGTAGCGTAAGAGCTGTTGAGTATAGACTCCGTTCCGGGCATTGCCATCAGCGGCCGTTTTCCCTGGCGCGGTTGCATAGGCCATCAGAGACCCGCGCACGGCCTGGGAGACCGCTAAACCCCGCTGCGCCCCAGACCGGAAACTCCGGGCAAACGGGTTGTCGCGACAGGCATCCAAAATAATGAGATTGATATCATTGCCAGCATCTTCCATTCCGCCTAATACACGCCCAACCTGTATTGTCTCAAAGCGTACATCCTGTTCCCGGCTGATGCGGGAACCAATGGGGACGATATAATTCTCGCCAGCCACTTGCACGCCGTGACCAGCAAAATAAAATAGGCCAACGCCTCCCTTGCGGAGCTTTTGGCTAAACGCCTCGATGGCATCTTCCATGGCGCGTAGTTTCGCATCCTTTAACAAGCTGACCTCAAATCCAAGGCGTTGCAATAAGGCTGCCATGTCGGTGGCATCGTTGACCGGATTGCGCAGGGGCCCGGTCTCATAGGCGGCATTGCCAATAACCAGGGCAATACGGCGCTGTTGCGCCAGCGCGGGGTTCAAGGTTATGCAGAGCAAGGTCAGGACGAGTAATCCCAGCCGACCTGAGTACCACAACATTGTTTCCTCCTTCGCTAAATGTCCAACTGCTTTGCCAGATACAAGGAGCTAGAGCCATGCTTGGGGAACTAGGGAGCGTTTCTGGCCAGGCGGAAGCCATGCGTCCCATACACATAGTTGGGAGCATCATAACTGCGATACGCCACGCGACAACGCCCAGGACCGTAGCCCCAGCCTCCCCCTCGATAACCTTTGACATTGCCAGTGGCGGGACCTTGCGGGTCAATGATTGTACCTAAGAGGTATGGGCCCCGCCAGTCCTGCACCCATTCCCAGACATTCCCCTGCATGTCGTACAGGCCCCAGGAGTTCGGCTTGAGTTGCCCGACAGGATGCGTGGTGCCCCCATCATTCCTGTTATACCAGGCATACTGCTCTAAGAGAGCTTCATTGTCCCCAAAACTGTATTGCGTCGTCGCCCCGGCGCGCGCCGCATACTCCCACTCTGCTTCAGTCGGGAGCCGATATTTGTTATGGCCCTCGCGAGCATTGAGCCGGCGGATGAATTCCTGCACCATATGCCACGACACGCGTTCTACCGGACGATTGACATTGCCCTTAAAATGGCTGGGATTGGTGCCCATAACGTCCTGCCACTGGGCCTGTGTGACTTCATATTTGCCGAGATACAACGGCTTGCTAATGACGACCCTGTGCACGGGTCGCTCCTCAAGCTGGTAAGAGTCCGATCCCATCATGAACTCGCCGGCGGGGATGAGCACCAGCTCCATACCAATGCTGTTACGCATGGCGGATAACGGCTCCGGCATGCCGGCCGGGGGGGGGACGGGGAGGAATATGCCCTGAGACCCTGGTGGGGCTTGAGGGCGTTGGAGTTGCTGGAGTTTCAGACGTGCTGCCGGCGCATACTTGCCATTGGGATACGCTTGCAGAAATGCGGCAACATCTGCCGGATGGGGCGAATTCCTGACGAGACTCCACATCTCTGTCTCGGGATCGTCTACCACAGCGAGTGTTCCCGGTTCTTGTGCCACGGCGAGGATGCCCTGCGTCATACACCAGACGAGGACGAGGATAATGAGCCGTGCGGCACGACCTTGCCAACCCATGTATGGTCTCCTGTGTGTCGTAGATGCCCTTGCTCTCGAAGAGATATTTTGAGCAAGGGGGTATAGCAAATCCTCCTGCCATATGCAAGGCTCTACCTCCCACGTTTAAACCGGTCCCAACAGGAAGAGAGACATTTTGACAGCAATAAGCGCATATGCTAAGCTACTTTTGCCTTTATGGACGATTCCCCTCCTTCGTCAATGGATAAGATACGCAGCGACAGGCATGACGCCTGGAGTCCAATGTATCCTTGAACCCGAGGTAGCGGTGCCCAAGGTAGGCACACCCCACGCGCAGGGTCGATGGTATACCCATACCTATAATCGACTAGCTTTCTATCGTCTAATCGCTGTATGCTCTCCCTGGCTGCCGCGCCCTGTGCAGCTGCATATAGCACGTGTTGTAGCAATGGCTCTCTATCGGCGGATGCCACGCGAATACACTGTGGTCCAGGGCAACCTAACACGTGTCCTGCCTGACGCCAGCCGGCAGGAGGTCGAGCGGCAGGCGCAGCAGGTTTTTAGCAATTTTGCATGCTTCTTTACTGACTTATTAGGGCTCAACCGTCGTGTGTTCCCCCTGCAGCAGGCGTACGTGACCAGGGTGCAGGGGTTGTCGCATCTACAAACGGTGTTGCAAGACCCCAGGGGGTTTGTCGCTGCGACAGCACACCTGGGTAACTGGGAACTTGCTGGTCGGCTACTGAGCACATATGGCAGACGCGTCCATGTGCTCATGGCTCCAGAACAAGACCCAGCGATCCAACATTTCCTGCGGCATAGGATGCACGAGGCTGATCTGTGCTTTGTGAACAATAATAATAGTGCGGTATTTGTCCAGTTGCTCATGGCACTGAGGCGAGGCGATGTGGTAGCCGTGCAGGTGGACCGTGCAACTGGCCATCGCAGTGACGTCACTGTGCCATTCTTTGGCACTCCAGCGGTGTTTCCGCTTGGTCCCTTTCTCTTGGCCAGGGCAGCCCAGGTCCCGGTGCTACCATGTTTTTGTGTGATGCGTCCGGATGCGCGGTACGAGATCTGGGTTGAGCCAGCTATTTCTGTAGCGTCTGGTCAGGAGGAAGCGGCCCTGCAGCACATGGTACGCGTCTTGGAGCGCTACATCACTATGGCCCCGAATCAGTGGTACAACTTCTATGATGTCTGGGACACCACGCCAACCGTCTGACGACCGCATTGCCATTACTGGCATGGGCGTGCTCAGTCCTATCGGTGAGGGTGTCGAGGCGTTCTGGTCGGGTCTGGTCAACGGCGTCTCTGGCATCACCACTATCGAGCGGTTTCCGACCCATGACCTGCGTGTGCGCCGTGGGGGTGAGATCAGGCAGTTACGCGGTATACCAGGGTTTGAACGGCCCTTGCCCCCGTGTCGTGCCTCACAATTTCTCATTCACGCAGCGACGGAAGCCACCCGCATGGCGCGCTTGCCGGAAGCAGTGGCGGCAGGTGGGCGTGTGGGGGTAGTGATTGGTTCGGCCTTAGGCGGGATTGCCGAAGCTGAGCGCTGGCATGAGCAGCCCGCGGATCTGCATGCGTTGGCCGGGGCCTCCTATGATGGGCCAACACGGCAGTTAGCGCGCTGGCTCGACGCCACGGGACCGGTGCTCACGATCTCGACCGCGTGTGCCTCTGGCGCCACAAGTCTGGGGTTGGGCGCTGACCTGTTGCGCACAGGGGCTGCGACTGCTGTGGTGGCCGGCGGTATGGATGTACTATGCCGTTTTGTCATGCGTGGTTTTAACCATCTACGGTCGCTGACACGCGATGAAGTGCGACCGTTCGACCGACGGCGCAAGGGCCTGTTGCTAGGAGAGGGGGCCGGCGTGGTGGTGCTGGAGCGTGCTCAGGCGGCGCGACAGCGTGGCATCACCCCGTGTGGTTATGTGTTGGGCTATGCGAGCTGCGCGGATGGTGCGCATATTACCGCTCCTGACCCCCAGGGTCGTGGTCTCGAACAGTCCATACGGTTAGCGCTCGCGAATGCTGGAGTGCGGAGCGAAGAAATCGATTTCATCAGTGCGCACGGTACTGGCACCCCCCTCAACGACCGCATGGAAACCCAGGTATTCAAGAACGTGCTAGGGCCCCGTGCCTACGAGGTGCCAGTGAATTCGATTAAGGCCCACCTGGGCCATACCATGGGTGCAGCAGCCACGCTGGAAACGATTATGTGTCTACTCGCCTGGCGCTATGGCCAGATCCCCCCCACACTGAATTATGGCGAGCCGGACCCCGAGTGTGATCTCCCGTATGTCACCGGGCAGGCACACACGTATCGTCCACGGCTCAGTCTCAATACGGCAGCGGGGTTTGGGGGATGTAATGCCTGTCTGGTGCTAGCCGGTGGAGAGTAAGATGAGGCAGGAGGCGTACAGGGCGTGTAACCCGCAGGCCGGTGGGGTGGCTGTAAGGGGGTGGGGCCTGTTAACCGGTTGGGGGGCGGGCCTGCAGAGCCTGCCAACGCTCCCTGCCGGGGCTATGCAGGCCCAGCGCCTGCTACCAGTCGCGACGCCAGATCTCGCCAGCGAACGCCTACGTCGGGCGACGCGGGAATGCCTCCTGGGAGTGGCTGCAGTGCAAGCCGCGCTGGACCATAGCTGTCTAGCGCCCCACGAGGTGGCGGGGGCCCGTACGGCGCTGGTCTATGCCAGTGCTTCGTCCTATGCGGCGGCCAACTGGACTTTTGTCACGAGTGAGACCGAAAACGCCCTGCATTTCCCCTACACGGCCCCCAGTGCCGTACCAGCAGAAGTCACCATCCAGTTTGGCATTACCGGGCCGTACCTGACGCTCTTGAGTGGCGCCAATGCTGGTATTGAGGCGCTCTGGCAGGCAGCGACTTTGCTCACCACGGCACAGTGTGACCGAGCGCTGGTCCTGGGAGTGGAAACGTTCCAGGAATGTGCCGAGCTCTATACGGCAGGCCGTTGGCTCCTGGGCACACCGCTCCTGGAAGCCGCAGCCTGTCTTGTCCTGGAACGGCACCCTAGCCTTGCCGCAGTGCGCTACCATGCCGAGTGGGGGGCTCGTAGTTTGGCTAGCTTAGTGGCTAGAGAGCGCGAGGGAGCCCTAGCGAGCGTGTATCTCTGCACGCCAACGGCGCATGCCGGACAGGTGGCTAGCCAATACCTGCAAACCCAATGGCCGGCGATGTCCCTGGTATTGCTCCACGAACGTCTCGGTATCTGTCTGGCATGCGCGCCTCTCATCGCCTTGATGCTCGCTGTCACTGCCGGCCAGCCAGACGACGTTTTGTTGCTCTCGCAGTGGTGGGATGCCTGGGCCATGGTACGCTGGCCTGGGTTATCTGCCCAGACGGGACACTGAAGCAAGCAAGGACCCTATGTATGACACAAGCAGAAATTGTCGCACGTTTAAAAAAACTGCTGTCTGAGCGTGTGCGTATCCCTGTGGCCCGTGCCCAGGCGCTGGAGCTGGAGACCCCCCTGCTCAAAGACGGTCTGGGATTAGATTCGCTGGATTGTGTCGAGTTGACGCTCGGTATGGAAGAGGAGTTCGGGTTAGTGTTTGATGATAGTGAGGAGGACTGGATGCATCACTTCTCCTGTCTCGATACGCTGTCCCAACTCGTGCTGCATATCAAGGGTGAGTAAGCATGGATCAGCACCACGTCAGGAGTGACGCACGCCGTGTGGTCGTGACGGGCCTGGGGGCGGTGAGTCCCTATGGACGCGGCTGGGAGGTCTACTGGCAAGGCTTAGCGCAAGGGCAGTGCAAGATCGGTCCCTTAACGCTCTTTCCGACTGACGGTTTTCGCTCCTGCCTGGCAGGGGAGTTACCAGCCGCCACGGTGCGAGCGTTGGGGACTGCCCAGCAGTCACGGGCGACGCGTTTTCTGCTAGCGGCCGCCCAGGAGGCTTTGCAGAATGCCGCTCTTGACCCGGTGGCGTTGACGACGGCTGCGGTGAGTATCGGTGGGGCAGGAGGTGGTATGCTGGGAGTGGAGGATTGGTATTGGGCGCGCTACCACCAGCCTCAGGGCTCTCACAGACAGGTAGCACTACGCTCCATGCTGCCAACGCAGCAGACCGATGCGTTGGCATACCACTTGCGTATTGGCGGGCCACGCGAGAGCCCCATTCTGGCGTGTGGGTCGAGTGCTGCTGCCATTGCGACCGTCACTGACTTGATTGAGACGGGTGTGGTGGACGTGGGTCTAGCGGGTGGGGTAGATACCTTGACACGCCTGTGTTTCATGGGATTTAACGCGTTAAAATTGCTCGATCCGCAACCGTGTCGTCCGTTTGCCCGCGACCGGCGTGGTATGTCCCTGGGCGAAGGCGCAGCCGTATTGGTCCTGGAGTCGTCGCAGCATGCGATAGCGCGGGGCGCGCCTGTGCGCGCCTGGGTGGGAGGGTGTGGGCTCTCGTCGGATGCGTTTCATCCGACCGCTCCGCCAACCGACGCGGAGGGCGCTGTGCGCGCCATGCGCGAGGCGCTTGCACGGGCGCATCTGACCCCAGCGGATATTACGTACATCAATGCCCACGGCACTGGCACTGTGCAGAATGATCGGGCCGAGGCGGTGGCGCTCGCCGAAGTCTTTGGGCCTGGGAATGTGCTAGTCAGTTCCACCAAATCCCTCATCGGGCATACGATGGGGGCAGCTGGAGCCCTGGAGGCCGTGGCGACGATTGGCGCCCTCGAGGCCGGGCTCCTCCCCCCCACGGCTAACCTCTGGGAGCCGGATCCGGCCATTCCTTTCGACTGCATTCCCCATACAGCACGGCCGGCGACGCTGGATTGTGCTATGTCAAATTCCTTCGGCTTTGGCGGCCAGAATGTGAGCCTGATTTTTCTGCGTCCCGAGGCGGCGGGGTGACTCCATGGTGAGGATGCCTACCTACCGGGCGGTGATTACGGGAATCGGCTGCGTCAGTCCTTTTGGTGTGGGTGGCTACGACCTGGTAGCTGAGGTGCTCAAGGCCAATGTCTCAGCAATTCAGCCGCTACAGAGTTTTCCAACCGCTGACCTGACGTCCTGCCTGGGGGCCGAAATCCCAGCGGCGTATCTGCCGAAGACCGAGGAAGCCCGGCGTTGGAGTCGGCTGAGTCAGATGACGGTTCTGGCCTGTCGTCAGGCTGTTACCGAGGCTGGTCTGTGCGATGCGACAGCGCTCTGTCAGGCCGGGCTCGTGGTCGGATCCCAGTTTGGGGATCTGCGCTCTACGGAAGCGTTTTGTCTAGGGTTCCTCGGCAAGGGGCCGTTGGGATTGAGCCCGCTGCTGTTTCCCAGTACAGTGATGAATGCCATGGCTGGCACAACTAGTATCGCGCTGGGTCTCCAAGGACCGATGCTCACCCTCAACCAAGTGGGGGTGGCCGGGGAACTCGCCGTAGCGCGCGCCATGCTCCTGCTACGGGCAGGACGTGCGTCAGCGGTGATTGCGTGTGGTGTGGACGAGCTGTTTCCACGGTTGTACGAAACGCTCGTGCAGCTCCGTGTCCCCTCACCGCGTGGCCATGGTGAAGAGGTGTGCCGGCCTTTTGATCAGCGTCATAACGGTCCGATTCTCGGTGAGGGAGCTACTGCCGTGGTGCTTGAATTACCTGAGCATGCCCAGATGCGAGGGGCTCCGATGCTGGCCGAGGTACGGAGTGCCTGCTGGGGAGGGATACCGGCACGCCCAGGCCATTTCCCCATGCTGCCTCAGGGGCAACATCCTGTACTCGACCAGGCTCTGACCGAAGCTGCCGTGCATCCTGCCGATGTTGGCATGGCCTATCTGTCGAGCTGTGGGGATCCACAGCATGACGCCATGGAACTGGCATGTATAGCAGACACATTCGGTCCTCATGGCCCTCTGCTCACCTCTGTGACGCATCTGACCGGCGAATACGGTGGTCTAGGGACGTTTCGTGTAGCCGCGGCTGTGGCTACCGTGCGCCAGGGCATCAGCCCTACGCTCGACTACTTGCGCCAGCCCATCCGGACAGATGTGCGTTTTGCCGTCCAGCCTGTCACGCCGCCACCAGCAGTGGTCCTGGCACACGGTCTCGCGCCTGGTGGTGTACACACCGCTATCCTTATCGGGCGTCTGCACGACACCAGTGACGTGGCGCAGTGAGGGGTAGATGGATAAGATCATAGCCATTATCCCCGTGCATAACGAAGCTCTGACCATAGCGTCCGTCGTGCTCACCGCACGGGCCTACCTTCCTGTCATTGTGGTAGACGATGCCTCTGAGGATGGTAGTGGGCAGCGGGCCGCCGCCGTAGGGGCTAGTGTGCTCACCCTCCCCCGGCACTGTGGGAAGGGGACGGCGTTGCAACGTGGCTTTGCCGAAGCGCTGCGGCGCGGGGCCAATGCCGTGGTGACCCTGGACGGCGATGGACAACACGACCCGCGCGACATCCCGCGTCTCCTGGCTGCGAGCCAGTGCTGGCCTGAGAGTATTATCCTTGGTGGTCGCCTCGACAGCGCTGAGGTGATTCCCCTGTCGCGCTTTTATGCTATGCAAGTAGCCAGTTTTTGGATTAACTGGCTGGGCCATTGCCAGGTGCGGGATACGCAATCCGGATTTCGCTTCTATCCAGCCGCTATCCTGCGCACGCTCCGCCTCAGACACGGAGGTTTTATTTTCGAAAGCGAGGTGTTAATTAAGGCAGGTCAGGCTGGCTGGGGCGTGCGCGAAATCCCCATCCGCGCCATGTATACGCCGGGACGCACCAGTCATTACCGCCCTCTAGGCGATGGTATACCGATCACGGCCTACCTGCTCTATCGAGGCTTGCGTTTCTGGCCAGTCCAGTGCTGGTTGGCTTGCCTGGGCTGGCGCATGCGCGATAAAACCATACGCCACTATGTCTGGCGGTGCACGGGTGTAGCGGCCCTGGCAACACTGTTATTGCCTCTGCTCGGGCTCTGTGTGCTCGCCTATCTCTGTACCGGGCACGTGGGGAGGGCCCTTCTTGCTACAGCTGTCAGGCGGTTCTATGATCCACGCCTGTTTACACATCCACCAGCAGTCGTAAGGGTGTTGCATGACCGCTACCGACTCAAGCGTTGGAAACTCGTATGATGCCCTCATCGTCGGCGGGGGGCCAGCCGGCTCGACGGTGGCTACCTTGCTGGCGCAGCACGGGCTGCGTGTTGCTATTTTTGAGCGGGAACGCTTCCCGCGCTTTCATATTGGAGAATCACTCTTACCTGCCAACGTGCCGATCTTCGAACGTCTGGGCTGTCACGATGCCTTACGCCGGGCTGGTTTCCTGGTCAAGCCTGGGGCGTCATTCTGCGATGAGTATGAGGGGCGTGGTACCAACTCTTTTACGTTCCAGCCCAATGCCTTTCAGCCAGCCTTTGCCTACAATGTTGTGCGAGCCTCCTTTGATGATATTCTCCTTCAACACGCTGCCAGGGCTGGCTGTGTGGTGCATCGTCAACACACCGTACGGCAGCCGCGCATTGAATCTGATAAAGTTGTGGTACAGGTGAGCACGCCGCAGGGCACGCAACAGACGGTGCGGGCCAGTGTGCTGGTCGATGCGAGCGGACGCTCAGCCCTGCTCGGAAGCACATTGGGACAGCGCGAACTGCTGCCAGACCTGGGGAAAGTCGGGCTCTTTGCCCATTTTCAGGGCGCCCAGCGCGACCCAATGATTCCCGATGGCAATATTCGCATCTACCTCGTGCGCGGCGGCTGGATATGGTGGATTCCATTTGCTGATGGGACTGATAGTGTCGGCTGTGTCCTGCACGCGCAAGTCGTCAAGGAACGTGGGGGCTCCGTG
>Ga0075428_100006527_pt1 | contig 12971 bp, 10 predicted proteins | sample RhiMetdeltSRZDD2_FD_75291 | JGI IMG/M metagenome (GOLD analysis project Ga0075428, IMG submission 75291) | Populus rhizosphere microbial communities from Tennessee, USA - Rhizosphere MetaG P. deltoides SRZDD2 | ecosystem: Host-associated > Plants > Roots > Rhizosphere > Soil | place: USA...
TCCTCTGTTCGTCTTCGCCTATCCCAACGCCGGCTTGCCGAACGAGTTCGGCGGTTACGATCTCGGTCCCGCGGATATGGCCGAAGCCTTGGGCGCGTGGACTAAAGACGGGTGGTTGAACTTAGTCGGAGGTTGTTGCGGAACGACGCCTGAGCATATCAACGCGATCGCTGATGCGGTCCATAGAAACCGCCCGCGCGTGCCGCCGAAGCCCCATCGGTTTACCCATCTCAGTGGATTCGAGAGCCTGACCATTCGTCCGGAATCCAATTTCATCATGGTCGGTGAACGAACTAATGTTGCTGGTTCGCGGAAATTCGCTCGCCTGATTCGCGAAGAGAATTACGAAGAAGCGCTCTCCGTCGCTCGAGAACAAGTCGAAGGCGGCGCCAATATCATCGATGTGAACATGGACGAAGGCATGCTCGACTCGGCGGCGGCGATGAAGCAGTTCTTGAATTATGTCGCCTCCGAGCCGGACATTGCCAAACTTCCCATTATGGTCGACAGCTCCAATTTTGACGTCATCGAAGCAGGGCTGCAGTGCGTCCAGGGCAAGGGCGTGGTGAACTCGATCTCTCTTAAAGAGGGCGAGGAGGAGTTCAAACGGCGCGCGCGGCTGATCAAGCGCTACGGCGCGGCGGTCGTCGTTATGGCGTTTGACGAAGAAAAACAGGCCACCACGGTCGAGCATAAGGTCGCTATTGCGAGGCGAGCGCACAGAATCTTGACCGAAGAGATCGGTTTCGACGAAGGCGACATCATTTTCGACCCCAACATTCTGACCGTGGCCACCGGGATCGAGGAGCACAACGACTACGCCATTAACTTCATCGAGGCGACTCGGCAGATTAAAGAGTTGTTCTCGCGCTGTCATGTTTCAGGCGGCGTGAGCAATATCTCTTTCTCGTTTCGCGGTAACGACCGGATGCGCGAGGCGATGCACGCAGCGTTTCTCTATCACGCGATCCAAGCGGGCATGGATATGGGAATCGTCAACGCCGGCCAGCTCGCGGTTTATCAGGAGATTCCGGAGGATTTATTGGAGAGGGTGGAGGACGTGCTGTTCAACCGTAGACCGGATTCCACTGAGCGGTTAGTGGAGTTTGCCGAGCAGGTCAAGGGTTCGGCGAAGGGCGCGGCCCAGGGAGATGATTGGCGCAACGAAGCCGTTGAACAGCGGCTGTCCCATGCACTGATCAAGGGAATCGTCGATTACATCGAACCGGACTTGGAAGAAGCGCTCAAGAAGTACGATCGGCCTCTGAAGATTATCGAGGGGCCGCTGATGGATGGCATGAACGTGGTGGGAGATCTTTTTGGCGAAGGCAAGATGTTTCTCCCTCAGGTGGTGAAAAGCGCTCGTGTAATGAAGAAAGCCGTGGCTTATCTCACGCCGCTCATGGAGGCGGAAAAACAAGCGGCGAAACAGGCTGAACACCGCACCAAGCTGGTTTTTGCCACGGTTAAGGGCGATGTCCATGATATCGGCAAAAATATCGTCGGAGTGGTGTTGGGGTGCAACAACTACGAGGTCATCGACCTGGGCGTTATGGTTCCTGCGGACAAGATCATCGAAACCGCGATCCAGGAAAAGGCGGATATCATCGGCCTGAGCGGCCTCATCACTCCGTCGCTGGACGAAATGGTGCACGTTGCCGGCGAAATGGAACGCCGCGGTTTGAAGATTCCGCTGCTCATCGGCGGTGCGACGACGAGCAAACGGCATACGGCCGTCAAAATTGCACCGGCCTATGGGCATGAGACGGTTCACGTGATCGACGCATCCCGCGCCGTGCCGGTCGTGGGCGCGCTAAGCAATCCTGAAGCGCGCAGAGGATTGGACGGAAAAAATCGCGCGGAGCAGGCGGAAATGCGAGAGCAATTCGCGAATCGCTCAGCCGCCCAGCTGCTGGCTTACGAAGAGGCGGGACGGCGCAAGCTCCACGTTCCTTGGGACCCAACTCATATCGCGGTGCCCGAATTTACCGGCCGCAACGTGCTTACCGATTTTCCGATTGCGGAGTTGGTTCCCTACATCGACTGGTCACCCTTTTTTCATACTTGGGAGATGCGCGGGCGTTACCCGGATTTGCTCGACGATCCGGTTCGAGGTCCGGCGGCGCGGGAGCTGTTCGCCAACGCGCGGGAGTTGTTGGACGAGATCGTGCAGAAGAAGTTGTTCACAGCGCATGCCGTCTACGGCCTCTATCCGGCGAACAGCGAGGGCGACGATATCGTTCTCTACAGCGACGTGTCGCGGGCGAAAGAGTTGACGCGCTTTCACACGTTACGCCAACAGAAAGAGAGCTCGAGAGGGAAGCCGCAGTTGGCGCTGGCTGATTTTGTTGCGCCCCGCGCCGAGGGTTTGATCGATTACATCGGCGCGTTTGCCATCACCACGGGTCATGGGACTCAAGAACTGGCGGAGCGGTTTGAGCGGGAAAACGACCAGTACAACTCCATCATGGCGAAAGCTCTGGCGGACCGATTAGCAGAGGCCTTTGCCGAGTACCTGCACAAGCGAGTTCGCGTGGAGTGGGGTTACGGTCAACAGGAGCATTTGACCCATGAGGATCTGATCGCCGAGAAATATCGTGGCATTCGGCCGGCGCCCGGCTATCCAGCCTGCCCGGACCACACCGAAAAACCGATTCTTTTCGATTTATTGAAGGTTCATGAGGCGACGGGTATCGCTTTGACTGAAAGCTACGCGATGTTCCCCGCCGCTTCAGTGTGCGGGCTCTATTTCGCTCATAAGGAAGCCCACTACTTCGCCGTGAGCGCCATTGGCAAAGACCAAGTGGAGTCCTACGCCGCGAGAAAAGGGATGACGGTTGCAGAGGTAGAGCGCTGGCTCGGAGCGGTGCTGGGCTATGATCCGGCGCGCATGTAGCGGGTGATTCAGTTGTCGGCGATCTACGCGTAAGGGACGGGAACCAGCTGATCCGTCGCTGAGCGCGAATCCTCTTCCCAGAGTTGGAGTAGCTTTTTGGTGATCGGGCCCGGTTTGCCGTCGCCAATAGGTTGTCCATCCCATTGAACTACCGGCGCTACCTTAATGGAGCTGCCGATCAACATCATTTCGGCGGCCTGCCGCCCTTCACTGACGGAAATATCCGCGAGTCGGATCCCTTTGAGGTCACCTTGTGCCACCAGACGCTCGGCGAGCTCGAGCATCCGCTGGATGGTGATTCCGGAAAGGATCGCGTCGAAGGACGGGTGGCGCAACACGCGGTCTTGCGTGACAAAGGCGACATTCATGTTGGAACTCTCTGCGACCATGCCGCGCTGATCGATAAACACACCATTGTCGGCGCCGTGATCTTTGGCTTCCAGTACGACTAAAACATTGGGCAAATAATTGGTTGACTTGGTGCGCGCAAAAAGTGGCGGCTTGATGGGGATCTGACTGGTAATAACTTTGACGCCTTCGGTATAATAGCTTGGTGGGTAGAATTCTTGTTTGAAGACGATGACGTAAAAGCTGCTCCCGATGCATTCCGCCGGCCCGAGGGCAAAGCCACCAGGTCCGGCTGAGAGCCAGTAACGAACCGAGCCGTCGCGTTTGCCGCTGGCGGCGGCGGTGTCCAAAATGATTTGGCGGAGCTGTTCTCTCGGGAACGGAAGCGGAATCTGTGCCAGCTCCGCGGAACGAAGCAATCGATCCAAGTGAGGATCTAATTGGTAGAGCATACCCTGGGTCAAGGTGGCGGTATCGAAGACCGCATGGCCACGATGGACGATATGATCGTCGAGCGGCAGAACCATCAGCGCTGGGTCGGTGACAATGCCGCCGAGAACGCTGGAATACATGGAGTAAAAGTTAACCGCTTTTGAATGGACGGCTTGACTGAGATGAGCGATGGCCTCATCCGACGTGAAGATCCGAGTTTTCTTCGCGCTCGACATATAAGGATTTGGGAAATCAAGTCAGAATAACAAGATCCACCGGCCGCTGCTTTTCACTCTTGCTCTGCGGCCACGCCAGCAAGTCAGATTTCATTGGAATGATGGAGAGAAACCGCAATCAGCTGTCGAGTTCCGGTTTCGGAAGCGTAACGAAAGGAACGCCCTCTTCTGCCAGCTCAGCTGTTTCCTTAGGGGTTGCCGTGCCATGGATGGGCCGCTCTTCGGCCTTACCCTGATGGATCTGCCGTGCCTCTTCAGCAAAGCGAGAACCAACGTCTTCAAAGTTTTGCTTGATGTAGTGGTGGACATGGAGCAACATTTCTTTGAACTCGGCGGGCGACGGCGGCGTCGGAGGCGTTGCCGCCGGTTGTTCTGCCTTTTTCGAAGGAGCCGGCTGCTCCTTCTTGACATGGACGGCGCAGGCATGGGGCATCTTCTCTACCCGCTTGTTGCCGCACGTCGGACATGAGATCAGCTTTTTTTCCGCCTGCTTTTGAAAATCTTCAAAGCTCGGAAACCAGCCTTCAAATTGATGCCTTTTTTGGCAGATAAGATTGTAGACGACCATAGGATCCTGCAAGGTATGAATAGGTTTGTTTTAGCAGGTTGTCAAGGGACTAGGGATCTTCTGGCCAGCGAACAAACCATAGTAACTTTGGGCTCAGCCCCAACCCCTGGCGGATTTATCTTTGTTTCCGGTAGTTTGATGAGGCAAGGCGGCGTGCTAAGATCGCTTATCGATGAGCAATGAATTGGCGATAAAGATCGTGCGCAAGGTTTCCGCCGTCCCACGAGAGACATGGGATGGTCTGTTGGGTTCTGGCTCGCCGTTCATGAAATGGGATTGGTTGGACACTTTCGAGCAGACCGGCTGTGTCAATGAAGAGACCGGTTGGCTGCCACACCATTTGGTGGTTGAGAAGGGCGACAAAATTGTCGCTCTCTGTCCGTTGTATCTCAAGCTGCACAGCATGGGAGAGTTTATTTTTGACTGGGAATGGGCGGAGGCGGCCCACCGGGTCGGTATCCAGTATTACCCCAAGATGTTGGTGGGCGTGCCGTTCACACCCGTCACCGGCGCGCGTTTTCTCACGGCGCGGGATCAGGACCGGAAAGCTCTCATTCGCCTCATGGGTCAAGCGCTTGCAAAAGTGGCCGCGGACAACAAAATATCTTCAGTTCATGTGAACTTTTGCTTGGTCGAGGAGAGGGAGGCTCTGGAAGAAGTCGGGTTTTTTGCCAGAGCAGGTCTCCAATTTCACTGGCAGAATCAGAATTTTCGCACCTTCGACGACTATCTCGGTAGTTTCCGCAGTGATCGACGTAATAAGATTAAACGGGAGCGACGGGAAGTCACTCAGAGGGGAATTGTTATCCGGGCCTTCGAAGGTGCTGATCTCACGCGAACACAAATGCGCACCATGTTTCGCCTCTACAAGGGCCATGTCGATCGGCACTACTACGGCCGCCAATACCTCACGGCGGAATTTTTCGATGAGGTTCACCGTCGGTTGGCGCCCAATGTTTGCCTGATATTGGCCGAGCGCGAGGGGAAAATCATCGCCGGCACTTTCAATGTGCGGGACGGCACGGCGATGTATGGCCGCTATTGGGGCGCTTTCGAAGAGCAACCTTTCCTGCATTTCAACGTGTGTTACTACTCCGCCATCGAGCATTGCATACGTATGGGCTTGGAGCGTTTTGAAGCCGGCGCCGGTGGCAGTTTTAAGCAGCTTCGAGGTCTAGACCCTGCACCTACCGGTAGCGTCCATTATATTGTCGACGGAAAGTTCCGGCGGGCCGTGGAACGATTCCTTCAGCAGGAACGCGAGATGATCCGTCAAAAGCGGGAAATGCTGCTCGATGGAAGCCAGCTGAAACGCGCGCCCCAGGAGCCTTAGGTCTTCGACAGTTTCCTTGACAGGTTGATAGCTTTCTTCTAACGTCGGCTTCGGAGCTGTGCTTGTGAAATCCTCCGTGAACAACATCATCGAGCCGATTATCTTTTTTGCCGCACTCTTGATTTTATGGGAAGTCTTGGTCGAGGTGATCAAGGTTCCCTCTTTTATCTTGCCGCCGCCGCGAGATTTGTGGACGTCCTTCATAAAGAAATTACCCATTCTGGGCCATCACTCCCTGATTACATTCGTCGAAGCGGTGGGTGGGTTTACTCTCTCCTTGGTTCTCGGGGTGACATTCGCCATTGCCGTAGTCTATTCGCGCCATCTCCAGAATACGCTCTACCCGCTCATCGTGATTCTCTACGCCATGCCGAAAAGCGCCTTCGCGCCGCTCATGGTGATCTGGGTCGGCTACGGCCTTACTTCTAAGATTGCGATCGCTTTTCTGGTGGCGTTTTTTCCGGTCGTTGTGAATACCGTCGTGGGACTCAAAGAAGTCGAGCCGGAGCTTTTGGAATTGGCACGGATCAACCGCGGGTCCGAGTTCGATGTCTTTAAGAAAATTCGGCTCCCTAATTCGATACCGTTTATGTTCGCCGGGATCAAAGTCGCGATCGTTCTCTCCGTGACGGGTGCCATAGTGGCGGAATTTGTCGCCGCCAACGAAGGGCTGGGCTATCTGGTGCTGCAGGCCAATTATAGTCTGGACACGGCCTTTGCTCTGGTGGTCCTGCTTATTTTGGCCGTTCTGTCATTAGGTCTTTTCTGGCTGGTCGAGATCGTGCAAAGAAAAATCGCTCCCTGGAGCGCCGAAGTTCGTCAGGTCGAAGGCTCTTTCTAAAATATTATGGAGGACGATGATGGCATTGCCGAAGAGGCATTTTTCTCCCTGGTCTCCCGCAGTCATTGCTGCATTGGGAATTGCGCTGGTCTCTTTCACATACGCCGGTTCCGACGCCGCTGAGCCCAAGCCCGCCACGATACGCCTCGATTTCATCATCGGGGGCAAGCACGCACCGTGGTACGTCGCAATGGAAAAGGGCTTTTACGCCAAGCGCGGTTTGGCTCCGACCATTCAATCGAGCACCGGCTCTGCCGACACGGTGCGCACGGTTGCGGCGGGCGGTGCGGATTTTGGCTTTGCCGACATTGCGACAATGATCGTCGCCAAATCCCGCGGTACACCGGTGCAGGCCGCCGCTCAGTTTGGTTACGTCGGGGCGACCATTCTCTGGCGCGACGAAGGCGTGATCAAAGGAATCAAAGACCTTGAAGGGAAATCTTTGGCGATCAGTCCCGGTCAAGCCCAATGGTTTCTAATGCCGGCGTACTGCCGCATCAATAAGATCGATTTCAAGTCGATCAAGATTCAAGAAACGGCGGCGCCGATTCAACCGGCAGCGTTAGCGACCAAGAAGGCAGACTTCATCATCATGTTCCGCGCTTCCAACGACGAAGTTGCCGAGCAAGCCGCGTCGAAAGTCGGGGTCAAACTCTCGCGGGTGTTCATGAAAAATACCGGGCTCGATATTTACGGAACCAGTCTGATCGTGAAGGATGAGGATGTCAAAAAACGCCCGGATTTCGTTCGAGCCTATGTCGAAGGGACATTGGAGGGATTGCGCTATTCCCGCGATCATCAAGAAGAGTCGCTCAAGATTCTGCTCAAGCACAAACCCGAGCTCGATCCGGCGCTCACGACGCTGCAGCTCAAAAATGCGCTGACGGAGGTGTTCTTGCCGTTCGAATCCGCACAAATCGGCTTGGGTTATATGAAGCCGGAGATCGTGGAGAAAACCGTAAAGGTGACCAATGAGTACTTCGACGTCGGTCGGAAAGTAGCGGCGAACGAAGTTTTCACGAACCAATTCATCAAGCGCTAATTAGGATAGCCTCCGAAGTATCTCAGTGCCGCCGCTGATTGCCGTCCAGAATGTCTCTAGGGTTTTTACGAGCGGCGCGAGGACCGTTCACGCCCTCGAAAATGTTTCATTTGAAATCCAAGCAGGCGACTTTGTCTCCCTGGTGGGACCCAGCGGTTGCGGCAAAAGCACACTGCTCAAAATCGTGTCTGGGTTGCTTCCCGCTTCCTCCGGAAGCGTTGCCGTGAGTGACAACCCGGTTGACGGGCCACTGGAAAATGTCGGCATGGTCTTTCAATCGCCGGTCCTTTTAAAATGGCGGCCGGTATTGGGAAACATTCTCTTACCGGTGGAATTCGCGAAACTGGACGTGGCCAGCCACATCGAACGTGCTCACTCGTTGCTAAATCTGGTGGGCTTGGCAGGGTTCGAAGAAATGTATCCCCATCAGCTTTCCGGCGGCATGCAGCAGCGGGTGTCTCTATGTCGTGCCTTGGTAACAGACCCGCAGCTGCTGCTCATGGACGAACCCTTCGGAGCGCTCGACGCTATGACGCGCGACGAGTTGGACATCGAGTTGCTGCGAATCTGGCAAGATAGAAAAAAGACCGTCCTCTTCGTGACACACAGCATTCAGGAAGCGGTGTTTCTCTCGGACCACGTGATCGTGATGTCAGCCCGACCGGGCAGGCTCTTAGAGCAGATTGCGATTCAATTGCCACGGCCGAGAACTATGGAGATGATGAGCACGACGCAATTTGGCGAATACACCTTCAAGATACGCAGCCTGCTTCAAGGTCTCGACGGTATTCCCGCCGCAGTCCCGGGGTCCACCGCGTGAATTTGTTTCCTGCGCGGGCTATAATGCGCCCAGCTTCATTTTCATTCTACTAAGATTCGCAAACATTCCACCTTTCGCATGGCACCATCCGGAAACATGACCTACGCCAAAGCAGGCGTAAGCATCGAAGCAGGGGATGAACTGGTGCGCCGCATCGGTCCCATCGCGTCGAGAACCAAGAGATCGGGAGTGCTCGCGGGTGTCGGAGGATTCAGCGCCCTCTTCGATCTAAAGAGTCGAGGTTATCGCCACCCGGTGCTGGTTTCTTCCACGGACGGCGTGGGGACCAAGCTCAAAGTGGCGTTCATGATGAAGAAACACGATACCGTCGGGATTGATCTTGTGGCCATGGGCGTGAATGATATCATCACTCAAGGCGCCGAGCCGCTTTTCTTCTTGGATTACTTTGTCTGCGGCAAGCTTGACGTCGATGTCGCCGAGATGGTTGTGCGGGGTATTGCCGCGGGCTGTCGCCAGGCGGGCTGTGTATTGATCGGGGGCGAGACCGCTGAGCATCCCGGTGATTTTTCCAACGGTGAATATGATCTGGCTGGCTTCGTCGTCGGAGTCATCGAAAGGAAAAGAGTTCTCAATCCCGAGTCCATTGTCCCCGGAGATGTTCTGATCGGGCTTCCGTCCAGCGGTCTTCATAGTAACGGTTACTCGTTGGCGAGAAAGATCTTGCTTGAGGTGGGTGGGCTGAAACTCCGTCAACAGGTGCCGGAGCTGGGGAGGAGTTTGGGCGAGGAGTTATTAAAGCCGACGCGGATCTACGCGAAAATGGCTCGCGGTCTGTTGGCAAAATATCCGATCAAAGGCGCAGCCCATATCACGGGCGGAGGTATTCCGGGCAATCTGCCGAGAATTTTGCCCGAAGGGCGGCGCGCCTGGATCGACCGGGGAAGTTGGCCGGTTCCGCCGGTGTTCGATTTGATCCAAAAAATCGGACGCGTTTCACGAGATGAGATGGACCGGACATTCAATAACGGCCTGGGCATGATCCTGGTTGTCGGCAAGCAGCATGTGGCCGGCGTTACCGCGCTGCTCAAGAAAATGCGCGAGCGGCACTTTGTGATTGGCGAGATTAAAAAAGGAAACCGACGACAGGTTACTTTTGTTTCCTAAGGGACAACCCATGCGACGACCAGTTCCCATCGGCGTATTGATTTCCGGCAGCGGTACTAATCTTCAATCCATCATCGATGCCATCGAGGCGAAGGAACTGGACGCGAAGATCCAGGTCGTGCTCAGCAATCGCGCCGATGCCCACGGTCTCGTGCGCGCAAAAAAACACGGGATTCCCACCGAGGTTCTAGATCACAAGACGTTTGCTAGCCGAGAGGCCTTTGATCAGGCGGTGGTCGATATTTTGCGCGCCCGTGAAGTCGAACTGGTTGTGCTCGCCGGTTTTATGCGCCTCCTGTCCCCCATACTCGTGGGCGCTTATTCCAACCGCATCATGAACATCCATCCGGCATTGCTCCCCGCGTTTCCCGGACTCCATGTGCAGAAAAAAGCCGTGGAGCACGGCGTACGCTTCTCCGGTTGCACGGTTCACTTTGTCAACGAAGCTTGCGACGAGGGGCCCATCATCATTCAAGCCGTGGTTCCGGTGTTTCCGGAGGATACGGAGGAGTCCCTCGCTGCCCGTATCCTGGAGCAAGAGCATCGTATCTATCCCCGCGCAATCCAACTTTACAGCGAGGGCCGCTTGCGCATCGAAGGACGCAAGGTCTTTGTCGATGGCCTCGCCAAGAAAGAAAATCAGGTGCTTGTCCAGCCGCCTCTATCAAGATGAAAAAAATTAAGCCGGCGCTCATTCTGTTGATGAAGCTCCTGGTCAGCGCGGGGCTTCTGGTCTTTTTCTACACACGTATCCATCCTGAACGGTTTCTCGATACCCTCGCTGCGGCGGATTTTTCCTACGTTGCTTTGGCGCTCGTCGTTTATTTCCTCGCGCAGTTAGCCAGCGCCTTTAGATGGACGATTCTTGCTCGTCCCCTAGGTTTTGATAACCGGTTCAAGGATTTCAGTTTCTATTATCTCATCGGGATGTTTTTCAATCTCTTCGCGCCGAGCACGGTAGGAGGGGACGTCACTCGGGTTTATTATCTTGCCAGGGATGGAGAGAAAGATCGGCAAAAGGGGTGGGCCACCGCCACAGTCCCAGCCGCGGTGTCTGTGTTCGTGGATCGTGCTGTCGGGATGGCGGTTTTGGTGTGGCTCGGAGCCGTGGGTCTCGCATTATTCCCCAGGTACGCCGTGCCGCCGGCAATTCGTTCTCTGACCTTCGCCCTCTCCATCGGGTTGGTGGCCGGTGGTTTGCTTGTTCCTTTGCTTCGCCGCATTCTCCCCGTTGACGGCCATCCGATTGTGGTCAAATTGAGACTGGCGATGAGCGCCTATCGCGCCCACTGGGGAGTAATTCCCCAGGCCATACTCCTTTCCTTTATTTTGCATCTGGTTCAGGCGTGGCTGCACGTCATGATGGGTAAAGCTCTGCAAATTGATGTTCCTTTTTCTTTTTGCATTATCTTATACCCGCTCGTTGGGACCTTTGCAGCACTGCCAATCAGTCTTAACGGTCTCGGACTACGCGAAGGCGGATATCTTTTCTTACTCGGTCTTATCGGGATCAATACCGAGAAAGGTGTCGCCTTCGGGTTATTGCTGTTCCTGATTGTGGCGCTGGATAGCTTGATCGGTGGACTGCTGTTTTTAATGAAGAAGAGTCCCAAGCCGGCGGCTGATGCTTTGGCGAAATTACCTTAGTTCAGGTAGCCGCGGAATAGAGTGGCGAGACCTAAAAACGAAAGGAAACCGAAGGCATCCGTGAGACCGGTTACGATAATACCGGCTCCCATGGCCGGATCGAACTTTAGAGCCTTTAAAACCAGGGGAATGACTGCGCCGGAAAAACCTGCCATCAAGCCGAGATTGAGAATCATGGCGCTGGCAAGCACCAAGCCGAGAAAAGGATCGCCTTTCCAGAGAAAGGCGGCTACGGCGATCACGCCACCGGCGGCAAGCGCGATACAGATATTGACCAAGACTTGCTTAACGACGGCTTTCCAGGCAGAAGAAAATTCGAGTTCACCCAGTGCAATGGCGCGAATAATGACCGTGGCGGTCTGAGTGGCGCCGTTCCCGCCGACGCCTGCGATGACGGGCATAAAAGTGACCAGAGCGATGATCTCGTGCAGGGTCCCTTCGAATAAGCCTACCACGGAGGCCGCCAAAGTTGCCGTCATCAAGTTCAAAATGGTCCATGGCAGCCGCATTTTTACCGAGCGAGAGACCGGCGTGAAGACACGATCCTCCTCCGCCAACCCCGCCATCTTGTACATGTCTTCGGTGGCTTCTTTGTCGATAATGTCGATGACGTCGTCGACTGTAATAATCCCCTCCAATCGTCCTGATTCATCGACAATGGGCAAGGCAAGCAACTCGTATTTTGACACCAAGCGCGCCGCTTCTTCCTGGTCCATCATGACGTTGGCTTTGATAGGATCGGCGATCATCATGTCGCCCAGAGAGCGATTCGGCGGTGCCACCACTAAATTCCGCAAGGGGACGACGCCCACGAGCTTGCCGGCCTCGTCGACCACGTAGAGATAGAAGAACGTTTCCAATTCTCCGCGCTCGCGGATCTTATCAATGGCGCCCTGGGCGGTAGTGTTCGGGAGGAAGGTCATGAAATCCGTTGTCATGATGCGCCCGACGCTTCCTTCCGGATAACTAATCAACTCGCGCACTTCAGCGCGTCGCTCTGGGTCTAAGAGTGCGATAATTCGTTCGCGCCGCTCCTCGGGAAGGCTGTCGATGAAAGTCACGGCGTCGTCCGGGTCGGCCCGGGCGATCATCCGGCTGAGCTTGTCGTCGTCGATCAGCGCCAGGATGTCGGGCAGCAGTTCAGGGGGGAGCTCTTTAAGTGTTTTGTCGGCGCGGCGCGCGGAGAAAAGGATATCGAAAAGCTGCCTGATCTCCGGCGGCTCGAGATCTTTGAACAACAGGGCGATATCAGCGGGATGGCGCTGGCCAATAAATCTCAGGACACGGTCTGGCGTAGCGGTGCGGAGCATCTCCCGTACGGTGTCGTGATCGATGGGGGCGGGCTTCATGTTGTTGCTCGCGAATCAAGCTCGTTCCTACATAACCATTGGTATGCGGATTTGCAAATTTATGATGATAGTTGCCCGCTTAAAAGCACGGTCGAAATTTGCTATCTTGCCCTAGCGTGGCAGCCCAGCGACGGAGAAGAAAGCGGATGGCGCAGAAGCGAAATTCATTGGCCCTCTGGCACGGTACGGCGATTGTATCGTTGCTGTCGGGGACCCTTTTGCTCATCGGTTTCGGAATGCCACGGGCCGGGGCGGCCAGTCTCGCGGCCCTGGACAATCGTCCCCCGTCATTTTCGGCCATTGCAAAGAAAACCATGCCGGTAGTCGTGAACAT
>Ga0075428_100006528_pt1 | contig 12971 bp, 7 predicted proteins | sample RhiMetdeltSRZDD2_FD_75291 | JGI IMG/M metagenome (GOLD analysis project Ga0075428, IMG submission 75291) | Populus rhizosphere microbial communities from Tennessee, USA - Rhizosphere MetaG P. deltoides SRZDD2 | ecosystem: Host-associated > Plants > Roots > Rhizosphere > Soil | place: USA...
AAACTGGCCGTGCTCCGTAGTTCGCCACGTAAACCAGCAGCAAACAACGAGCACAATCAGGCCGAACAACCCGAGCACGCTGACGATAGTCTTGAACGCAGGCAGTTCCGCTTTGATGTCGATACGAGCGGAAAGTGTTACCAAAGCCGCCGCGTAAGCCAACGCCACAATGACCAGCCACGGGACCACCGCATATCTGCCTCGCGCGAGCAGGTTGTTGATCAGCACGTTCGATAGCGTTAGCGGCAACACGCACCAGGCGAACCACGGGACAAGGGGCTTAATGACCAAATAGGATTGGTCGTACATGATGCGCAAGGGCACCGCCGGAAATAGCGTGCAGAAAAGAGCGCCTGCGCCGCCGAGCAAGGCGGTAGCCCCGAGCGCCTGGGCGAGCACGTCCGTGCGTTCGGCACGAGCCGCGCTTTGAACGATTTTCGGAAACATGACCGCCGCCATCGGGCCGGTAAAATAGGCCAGTGCCCGGCCGAGAACTCCTGCCGCGGAATAGAAACCGGTTTGGTCTGCGTCGAAGGCGCTGCGGACAAGAATCATATCGGCCGTCATCATCAAGGTCGTCGCGCCGATACCCAGCGTCAGTGGCACGACTCGTCGCAACCATGGCCGCCACGGGAAAGTGTCCGCCGCTCCAAACCAAACGCAACGCGTTTGCCAGGCGGAGATGAGCAGCGTCAAGAGGACTCCGGCCAGTACGGCAGTCATCGCTCCCGTGACGCCGGCGCCGAGGAGCCGCACGATGATGAAAATCGCCAGGCAGCGTCCCAAGCCACCCAGCATGCTCACCCAGCCAAGCCAGACAAAATTCTGCTGGCCTTGCAAAACTCCGGTGAGTAACGGGCTCCAGAGCATGATCAGGCCAGCGAGCAGGGTGACCCACAGTGCTGCGGAGTCTTTGATTTCAAATCCAGCCAGCAGTTCGCTCCGAAACAAAAAAGTGACGAGTACGCCAACGGCCCAAATGACGAATGTGGCCGTTAGTAGAAGGCGAATGACCCCTCGCAGTTCGCGACGCTGGCCTTCCGTAACGGTCATGGCGGTTTGCTGCGCGACGATCGTTTGGACTCCCGCGGCTGGAATGCCGATATAGCCCAGCACCAGGACCAGCGTGTAAAATAATCCGTAGGCTCCTTTGTCAAGCGGAGGCAGGCGCTCTAGCAGATCCGTCAAAGGTCCAAGGCGAAGCGAACTGAAATCCTTGGCCGCAAGAATATGAACGGCGGTCATGAATATTCCGCCGACAAAACTCGCGAGGACCATCCAACCGCTTTGACGGAAGAAAGCGAAGCGGCTCATGGGAGCGATCGCAGGAAACGAATCAGTAGCCCCTCGGCTCGTTCAAGCGATTCGATCGAAATCCATTCGTCGGGCGTGTGCGCCTGCGCGATGTCCCCCGGCCCAAAAAGCACACTCGGAATTCCGCCCGCCGCCAGGAGCGCCGCATCGCTGAAGTAATCGACGCCCTTTGGCTTTCGTTGCCCCGCGACCGCCATGAACTGCGCGACCAGCGGCAGTCGCGGCGAGGTTTCCAACGGCACGCAGGGGCCGGCTTGAAGCGAATCGAACTCCGCAGGCAATCGCTTCGATTTGAGAAGCGCGCGAATGTCCTTGCAGATCACCGCATCGCGCTCGCCCGGCAGCGTGCGCCGGTCGATCGAGATTGTGCACTGCGACGGAACTATGTTCGGCTGCGTCCCGCCGCTGATCGCGCCGACGTTGATCGTCGCCCGTCCGAGCAGCGGATGCTTTCGCCGGCGCAGTTGAGCAGCGTACTTCGTTTCCAAAAGGTCCACGATTTTGGCCATCGCATGAACCGCGTTGCGCCCAAGCTCCGGACGCGCTCCATGCGCAGCCTTTCCCGTCGTTGTCAACCGCAACCACAAGACTCCTTTGTGCGCGGTAACAACGTTGAGCAGCGTCGGCTCGCCGACGACCGCCAGGTCCGCTTTGAAGCCATCGCCCGCAAGCTTTCGTGACCCGAGTTGTCCGCACTCCTCGTCCACCAGGCCGGCGAAGACGATCTCCGTTTCAGCCGGCGGTTGGTCACGCGCCACCGCGAGCAGGGCCGAGAACATCGCGGCGACACTCCCTTTGGTGTCGCACGCGCCCCGCCCAAAGAGCCGGCCATTGTTCACCACCGGCGTGAACAGGTCGCCGGGTAACTCGAGTCCGCCCACGGTGTCCAAATGCGGCGCGAGCAGAATCGTCTTCCGCGGTGGACGCCTCGGCCTCAAGCGCACTAGCAGATTGTCACGACCGGGCAAAACAGTAGAACGCCGGCACTCCAGTCCAGCAGCCCTCGCGCGGCTTTCGAGGAAGGCGGTGACCGGCTCTTCGCCAGTGTGAGAATCGTCGGCCGGCGCCAAGGCAGGATTGACACTCGGTATCGCGATCAGGTCTGAGAGCAATTCAACGAGTGGTCCCATCGTGCGTGCTACTGCTTCACGTTCTCACGAAACCACTCAATGAACAGCGGAATTCCCTGCTCGACTTTGATGCCTGGCGAGTACCCGAGCAGCGAACGCGCCTTGCCAATGTTCGCGTACGTAATCGGCACGTCGCCGGGCTGCGCCGGTTTCCGGTCAATTACCGCTTTCTTTCCGAGCGCGTTCTCAATCAGCGAAATCAAGTACCACAATTGGACCGTCTGGGCTTCTCCAAGATTGAAGATTTGAAAGCCAAACTCCTTTTGCGTCACTGCGATCATCCCATCGACGATGTCTGTGATGTACGTGTAATCGCGCTGCGTCTTGCCGTCGCCGAATACCGGAATCGGCTTCCCCTGGTTGATCAGTTTCGTGAACTTGTAAATCGCGAGGTCCGGCCTCTGCCGCGGACCGTAAACCGTGAAAAAGCGCAGCATCACCACGTCCATGCCGTACACGTGGTGATACACGTGCCCGAGCGCCTCGCACGCCAGCTTGCTCGCCGCATACGGTGAAATCGGCGAGAAGATTGGATCATCTTCCGAGAACGGCACCTTTGAATTAACTCCATAGACCGATGACGACGACGCGATGGTGACTTTCTTCACTCCGGCCTTGCGCGCGTACTCGAGCAGCTTGACTGTGCCCTCGACATTCACTCGCTGGTAAAGCGCTGGCTCCTCCAGGCTGGGCCGCACGCCGGCCCGCGCGGCGAGGTGAATGATTTGGTCGAACTTGCCCTGGGCAAAGACGCGGTCCAGCACGGGCTTGTAACTGAGATCCCCTTTAACAAACGAAAAATGCCGTCCGCCCGCTTTAATCGCTTCAAGATTCTGCAACTTCAGCGCCGGATCATAAAAGTCATTAAGGTCATCGACGATGCAGACCCAATGGCCCATCTGCAACAACCGTTCGCACACGTGCGAACCGATGAACCCTGCGCCGCCCGTCACCAAAAAATTCATGGCCGTGGACGGTACTGGACTGCGGGGCTATTGGCAATGCGAGCGAGGGCTTGCCCGGCTAAAAGTCAGGCCAGCTTAGGTCAAATTCACTTCACTCTCGCCGTGCCTTGCCACATGCTTATTCTGTGATGCACAACCCGATTATCGCTGCGCTGGATGTTCCCAACCTCGACCGTGCCCTGGGGTTGGCGCAGAAGCTGCGCGGGGTGGTTCCCACCGTGAAAATTGGCAGCGAACTGTTTACCAGTGTCGGACCGGAAGTCGTCCGCCAATTGCGCGGGAACGGATTGGGCGTGTTCCTCGACCTCAAATTTCATGACATCCCAAACACCGTCAAAAGTTCGGTCGCCGCGGCCACGCGGCTCAATGTTCAAATGGTGACCGTCCATTGCAGCGGTGGAGGGGAAATGCTCAAAGCAGCCGAGGCCGCCGCGCAGGAAACCGCCCGCACAACCGGTCTGGAACCGCCGCTCGTGCTCGGCGTCACCGTTCTCACCAGCATGGATCAGCAAGCCCTCAGCCAAATCGGAGTGTCATCCTCTGTAGAGGCGCACGTCGAACGTCTCGCGAAATTGGCAATCGATGCCGGTTTGCGCGGGCTGGTTTGTTCACCGCTTGAGCTTCCGCTTTTGCGAAAGGCGTTGCCCGCCTCAGTAAGGCTGGTCACACCCGGCATTCGCGCGGCAGGAGACCAGGCCGGCGACCAAAGGCGCACGATGAGCGCGCGCGATGCGATCGCCGCCGGCGCGGACTGGCTCGTCATTGGCCGGCCCATCTGCGCCGCGCCGAACCCGCGCGTTGCCGCCGAGCAAATCCTGGCGTCACTTCACGCCTGAAGTGGATTGGAGAATTCGTTCGGCTTCGCGGTCCGGGTCGCTTTCCGTTCGCCGGATCAGCGTATAAGTATTCACTCGCTCGATGCGGCCGCCGGGCTTCAAGGTTTGCAAAGGACCGAGGGTCTCCAACTCGATGTACTGGAGCGGGTCGGGGTTTGTGTAAATCTCAACGCTGGATCCTTTGTCCGGATATTCCGCACCGGCGACGCGCGGGGAATCGATGCGCAGCGCCACAGTCTTTCCCACCCACAGGAGCATTCCCGCGTCGGCGCCAATCTTGTAAGCGCTGGCGGTGTCACGTCCCAACGAGAGCCATTTCGGCTGCACGCGCAGGCTTGGTGGCGGCGCCTTCGAGAGCAATGTGTAACCTTCGTTGAACTGTGAATTGCCCGGACGCGGAATGTAGAGTCGTGCGGGATGTTGCAGTTGTGTGATCACCCAAACTCCGGCTTCGATCGTTTCATCCGCGACCCGCTCGTAAGTGGTCGTTACCGTCATCACCGGCGAATCAGCATCGAGGTGAATTCGGCGCTGCGCGCGAATTTCGTAAAACTGATCAACGGTCGTGGTGAGCACGACGTCGCCGTTGGGTTCGACGCGCGCCTGTGACGGAGTACCGTCAAACGCCGGCGGAGGCTGCCACGCCTTTAGGTGCGTGTGCTTCGGCCAGTCGGCTTCCGGGGCGGGCCAGGTTTTGTCCCCGCCAAAGTTCACCCAGTTCGTCGGACTCCAGGCCGCGGCGACACCGTCCAGCGCGCGGTTTTCCCAGAAGACGCCCTCCTCACCTGCGAATCCGAATTGCATGATCCTGCCGATCCGCGGCACTACGACGACCTCCGCTTTGCCGTTACTGATAATGTAGGAGTCCGGCCAGCCATGGTACGTTGTTTGAGTGACGCGAACTTTTTCGTTCGCGCCCGCCCCTCGAGCCGGTCCCGAACCCGTGATTTCGGACAGCAGTTTGAAAAATCCGCGCTTCGTGTCGGTGTTCAGGTCCCAACGCACTGGCGGCGACTGGTAACCGTCCTGATAGTTGTTTTTGCCGGGATCGAAATAGCCCCACGACGCGTACTCGCTTATCGCCGCGACAAAGTTGTTCATGGGTTTTTCGAAGTCGAAATGGTCGTCTTCGTTGAAGAGGATTGGCTGGCCTGCGTAGCCCGGCACGGCGCGCGTCTTGCGGACCATCTCGGCGATTTTGTTTGGATCGGAAACGCCGTTGCCGTGAACGAGGAGGAAGTCCGATGCGCGGACGACGTTCTCAGACGGGATCGTGCCGCCGCCGTAGGATGTGCCAACGTAAAAGCGCGGTTTTGAGCGCTGCACGCGTTCAATCAATTCGTGGACGCGGGGCGGTTGCAGGATTGGGTGATCGTAACGGACGTTGCACTCATTGTTGATCTCGATGAGCACGTTGCGATAACCACGCTCGATGAGCCAGCGGGTGGCGTTGTCGGTCGCGCGAATAACGGCAGCGTCATCGGCGAGCCGCTGGTCCTGGCCAAAATAGAAATAGCCGAGGATGACCACCATCCCCAGTTCGTCAGCCCGGTCGAGAATCCGCTCCAACCGCGCCATGTAATTCGAGCGCAGTGAGCCGTCGGGTTCGATCGCCGAATTGTGCCACGGTTGCTCTCGCGAATAGCCTTCGGGTGAGCCGCCCTGGAGGTTGATGGTGAAGGCGAGCAAGCCATGGCGGCGCCATTCCGGCATCGCGTTCAGAAATTCACGCGTGTTTCGTTCCGGGTCATACTTTCCCGTGTCCGGATAGGCCCAGCGATGAACGGTGTTGGTGTTCAGGTCATCGAAAATGCCCTGCACCATTCTGGAATTCATCAGCAACCCCTGAATCCTGTGCCCGCGCCACGAGCGGCCCTCGTAGGTGGGTTTGCCGTTGATGCGGAACTCGTTGCTCACGACGGATACCGACGTTTTGCGCGCCGGCGCCGCGGAGAGCGAGCAGGCCGCCGCCACAAGGAGGCCGATCGGGATCGCCTGCTTTAGAGAGATAATGCGCGATGGAAGCAAGCTGCGGTGTGACCTGTCAATTCCGTCGTTTAAGCGAAACCGTCCATCGGATTTCGGGAAAATTCCGCCTTTGTCCGGTTTCATACGCAGGGCGAATAGAAGCAGAACCAGTTTGTCCCTCACCCTGCCCCTCTCCCCGAGGGAGAGGGAATAGCAGTGGCCAGGAATCGCTCCTCGTAAAACCGGCGTGCGCCGATTTAGATTTGCGTAAGTACCTGGTACAGTGTGGTCGCATCGGTAAGAAATCGGCGAATGCGCCGATTCTGACGATTTTGTACAGTGATTGTAAAATAAGTTGCCACCTCGCAACGCAGAGATGCCAAGATGCAGAGATGGAACGGAGTCGGCCGCAAAAAACGCAAAACAACGCAAGGAAGCTGGTCGAGCGACAACCGGTCTGTCCCTCATCCTGGCCCTCTTCCTGAGGGAGAGGGAATGACGACGACGCCGGAGGAAATTCAGACACTTTAACGCGTTAACGTTGTAAGTTGTTGATGCAGAGCAATTAAAGAAATCGCATTCGCGTTTTTGTCTGAATTTTGTCTGAGTTTTGTCTGAATTTTGCGGCCAGATCGGATTTATAAGGAAGTCAGGAAGAAAGGAAAAGGAGAGCCGGTGAGGCGGCCCTGGCGTGTCCCGAAAGATCGGGACTTTCTGCGCTGGTTGGCGCGCAATCATATCGTCGAGCAGAGCGATGCTTTGGCACTGCTGTCGCTTGTACACTACAACTGAACAGTGATCTGTGCAAATGTTCTTTTTGCAAAAAGCAGCGAACGCTGGGGAGCAGGAACAGGTAATCACAGTTCCGGTCAGTAATCAGACGGCGAACCGGAGCAGACCCCTTTCCGACCTCTTTCCCTTTCCCGAAGGCGATCCGGAAGGAACAGAATGAAAGAGCTTCCCATGTCCTTCCCTGGTTAACCGGGACAGCGCCACGAGGCGGGCAAGGCGTTTGGATGTTCAGTCTGACGTAGGTGAGCTTTGCTCGCTTTGGAGAAGCGTTCGTAACCGAGACCACACTTCGCAAAGCGAACGTCATCCAGGGGGAAACATTTCGCGTGGCGGGCTTGGGAAGCCTCACCACCTGCCAGCGTTACAAGGCCTTGAACTCCAAGAAGCTGCGTCTCGGTACCTTGCGCCAGTCGAAAAGTGGGCATCTCCCTGCTATTGGTTGCCGTCTATGATGGTTGGCGCGTACGGTTTACTTTAGACATTTTACGGGCCTTCGACTTCTTGTTCCACCGGAAGAAGGACCAACCCATCGTGAGATACTTTGGAAATTGCCCGCTCGAGTACGCTGTCGGCAAGCAACGCATGCGGATTGCCGACAAGCCGAAATACGTGCACATCGTCGGGCACCCGAGACGAAACTATGCCAATTTTCAAAATCGGATAAATCGAACCTAACGTGATTCTCGAGCGCACCGTCCTTCCTTCCGAAAGAGCATTGACGAAGCAAAGTGCATTTAACACAAAGAAATCGTTCCGCACCAACTCGCCATCTAAATTCCTGATCTCAACGGGCAGCAGCTCTATATGATCTCCCGCGGCTTTGCAAAAAGCTTCGCCAAGCCGCTTGGAAACAATTGTCCAACCGAGAGGATTAACTACGACGTCGAAATCGGCGCTCGTTGGCGCTCTTACCTTGACTGCGAGCGTTATGGGCGGCAAACTGCCGATCCTTCTTCCTTCGTGCAGCGCGAGGCTATTGAAACCACCGAGGTCGTGATAATCCAACTCAACTGCGTTTCCAATTCGACCTTCGGCAGCAGAAGCAACCTTAAAAAACTCGCGCTTTGACGACATTATGGCGCCGGAAATACGTCCTTTGAGTTATATGGCTTTAGCGTCCCATCAGTAATACCTTCGCGCAAAGTTTTGCAAACTGCCTTATATGCATCTGCCGCACTAATGTTGCCTTCATTAACCTGCTGAAGTGCATCGTTCAAGAGATTCTCGACGGCATCATAATACTCGCTGGTGCGATCGCCACCGTGATTTGAGTGTCGTTTACGATATCAACCCCTGCCCTCTGAAAAGGGGTCGGTCCCAAGTATTTACACTGATACATGATAAAGGCGGTTGGCCACGTGCGTCCACACGCCCATGTTGAGCCGCTCGGCAATCCATTTCAAGGTCATGGTGGTCTCGGCGCGAAGGCGTTTGGCCATGCGTACCTTGCGTTTGTCTCCTTTCAGGGTCGTTCGCAGGTCCTTCTGCGTCCAGTTTAGGCGCGCCAATTCTTCTTTGAGAATGCGTTCGGCCTGGTGTACTTGGGACCGACCCTTTTCGACCCCTTTCCGACCCCTTTCCCGGCAATCCAGAAAACATCCCTGCTTGCTACGCTTTTTCTCGCGTCTTAATCATCGCGAGAAAGCGGCGGCTCGGCTACCACCCGATAGAACCGCGCCCGCGACGCCGGACCCTCTGGATCGACGAAATGCAATGCGCCCTCCGTCACCACGTTCGTGCACACCGGGGCCCATTGCGTCAGGTTTGTTGATGCCTCGATCCGGTATGAAAAACCGTTGGTCGCCGGCCTGCACAAATGAAACTGTCTGTCCGAAATCATCCCGCACGATGGGCGCTCCCGATCGTTGTCAACAATGATCGCGCTCCCGCGCGCCGGGAATCCGATCCTGTAATCCTCCGATGCTTTGACCGTCAATTTGACGCTCTCCAATCCTTCAGCACGCGCGTCGTCAATCGGCACGACCGCAATTCGCGCCGTGCGCCTGCCCGCTTCGATCGTTACGGTTCCCGCCAGGGTCGCGTAGTCCACTCCATTGGAAGCGCTCCCTCCGATCTCGTACTCCACGGCTAGAGCACTGTTCGTCGGCCCGTCTCGTCGCACCACGAACGTCGCCGTGTTCGTGCCCCCGCGGTTCACATCCCACCAGTTCGCTATCGTTGCACCACTCGACTGCTCTTGTGCGTCCCGCCACCAGAAAGTCCTTCCCTCGGCAGCCACCGGGTCGCGCGCGATGATGTTTACCACCGGCAACTCTTTGGCCTCATCATTGTCGCGCAGCGAGATGGTTGCGCTGCTGTGCGGCCCAATAGGGAAGCAATTAGTACCGCTCGGCAGGCCACATTGGAAAGGTACCGCGAAAATACACGGCGGGCATTGCGGAATCAAAGTCACTGTCACGCTCTCCGTCCCTTCCGATATGAGATCGTCAATCGGCGAGACGTTGATTTCCGCCGATGACACTCCCGCCGGCAAAGCGACGTGGCCCGACAACATCTCATAGTCCACCCCGTTCGACCCCGTCCCGGTAATCTCATAGAAAACCACGATTCCAAAATTCGTTCCATCTTCACGTCGCACCGTAAACGTCCCCGTGTCCGGCGGCTGCGCGCTCAGCGGCGACACCTCCGTGGCGACGGGATCGGTCGCGGAGACGTTCACCGCACCCTGCGGTCGAACATCGGCCACTGTAATGTTCACTGGCGCCGACGTTCCCATTGCCCCGTGCCGATCGGTCGCGCGCGCCGTTAGCACGTAACGCCCCGGAGGAACGTTCGTCCACATCAGGGAATAGTACGGGCAGTAATAGGCACACCGCGTTCCATTGAACGTGCCGTGTCCAAGGCTCCTTGTGCCTTCAAAAAACTCAACATCGACGAAATATCCGTCCTCCTCGTCCTGCGCGAAGGCCTGCAAATAAATGTTGGTTGACGTCTGCGTATAATAAACGCGCCCATTTTCGGGGTCGTCCAGGCGAACGAAAGGCGCCCGGTTGGTCGGCCCAGGCTCGTTGTCCACGATCTGCACCACAGCATTGCTTTGCGGGCCGAGGACGTAACGATCCTCAATGCGCGTCCACCACGGCGGTTGTAACATCAAAGCGACTGTTTCAGTACCTTCCGCTGCAAAATCATCGATCGCCGCAACTTCCACGTTCGCCGAAGACTCTCCCGCCGGGATAGTCACCTCGCCTGGCAGCCACGCGTAATCCACGCCGTTTGATGCGGTGCCCCGCACGGCGTAAGAAACCCTTAGCGCTTGATTGGTCCTTCCCGTCCGAATCACCGTGAAAATCCCGAGATCAACTCGTTGGGCTATGTAAAGGCCGGGTGGCACCTGCGGTATTTCGGTAGCGGTGTCGTCAGTCGCCAGCACGTTTACAATCGCGGGTGGCGGGTTGCTCTCATTCACAGTAATCCTCGTTATGCCCGACACTGTGGTGGCCCCATGGCTGTCCGTTGCTTTCGCTCTCAGCTCGTACACCCCCGGAGGCGCGTTTGACCACACCAGCATGAAGTAAGGACAATAAGGCGCTGGGCACGTTGTCGGTTCAAACGTCCCAAACCCCAGGCTTCGCTCCCCTTCAAAGAACTCCACTTTTAACGAATATCCATCCTCGCGGTCCTGTGCAAACGCCTGCAACCGAACATCGACAGGCGCGGTGAATACTCTGCCGTCTTGCGGTTCGTAGAAGTTCAGCAGCGGCGCCTCGTTGTTCCCTTCCCGGTCGTTGTCCCGGATGAAAACCTCCGCCGCGGTCGGATCACCAATTTCATACCCGCACGTCGGACACTGCAAGGGGGACGGCGCCACGCGCGCGAGCACGACTTCCGTTCCTTCCACCCGGCTATCGTCAATCGGTATCACGGTAAACGATGCATTCGTAGCGCCCGCCGGAATCTCCACGGTCCCCCGAAGCTCGGCGTAATCGACTCCGTTGGACGCAGTTCCGCTCAACTCATAGAACACGAGCACAGAAAAGTTCGTTTCCCCGGCGCGTCGGACCGTGAAAGTTCCTGGATCCGAAAATCCCTCCGCCGCCGCCGAATCGCTGGCGTGTATCGTGATGGTCACGTCCTGGGCGACAACGGGCCGGACTCCGGCAAGCGCTGCCAAAAACAACCAGGAAAACAAACTTTTTTTCATGCGGTCCTTTCGACCCGACACTGCAAAACAGCCCACGCAAGCTTCCCTCCATGCTTGTGCCTGAAGCAGGCTTTACCACTGATAACAGAAGAAAACACCGCAGCAAAGCCAAAACAGAGTCCCCTCTCGTCTCTTATTGTACACTTTTCATCGTTTTGCCCGAATGTTCGCCGGGAAATTACCGTCGACAGCCACGGCTCGTAAGTTGCGCGTGCAGCATCCCGACAGGAGCATCGAAACCTATCGTAAGCGAGAGGCTGTTCCGCCGTCTAAAAGCTATGGTACCAAGCGCGCTATCGTTGGTGCGTACAGGTCAAACTGGGTTTCAGTTTTCCAGCTCGGCTGGTTTCGTGAGTTGAACCTCGGCGATCAGAGCGCACGGCTAGCGATGTCTGGGCTTGCGTTTGGAGGGGGTTGGTTTAGGAGTAGCGGCACTAAACCATGAATGCGCAAGTAAATGCTTTTTCACGCGGGTCGCGGCGGGGATTTCTGAAGACGACGGCTCTCGCGCTGGGTGCAACTGCCGTGGGTGTATCATCGGCCCCCGGCGGAGAGGCGGCCCCACCGGCGAAACGGCGGAATATCAAGTTGGGGCTCGATAATTTTGCGGTGCGGGGGATGGGGTGGAAAGCGCCTGCGCTGGTCGATTACGCGGCGTCGCTTAAAACGGATTCGCTGTTGATTTCTGATCTGGATGCTTTCGAAAGTTTCGATGAGACATATTTGAGTGGTGTGAAGTCGCGCGCGGCTGAGAAGGGGCTTCAGATTCACGTGGGTACTTGGAGTGTTTGTCCGACGTCGAAGGCGTTCCGAAACAATCGCGGCACGGCCGAAGAACATCTGGCGCTTGGAATTCGAGTGGCCAAAGCGCTTGGTTCGCCGGTGCTGCGCGTTGTCCTCGGCAACGGCGAGGATCGGAAGACGCCGGGCGGCATCGAGGCGCGCATTGCGGACACGGTGAGAGTGCTGAAGGCGCAGAAGTCGAAAGCGGTCGATGCCGGGGTGAAGATTGCGATGGAGAATCACGCGGGGGACATGCAGGCGTGGGAGGTCGTCTCGCTGATCGAGCAGGCGGGCAAGGACTTCGTGGGCGCGAATATGGATTCGGGCAACGCGGTGTGGACGATGGAGGACCCTCTCGCCAGCCTGGAGGTTTTGGGACCTTATGTGGTGACGACGAGTCTGCGCGACTCGGCGATTTGGGAGTCCGCCAACGGCGCGACGGTGCAATGGACGGCGATGGGTGAAGGAATGATCGATTGGCAGACTTACTTCGATCGTTTCGAGAAGTTGTGTCCGGGGGTGCCGGTACACATCGAGACGATCTCGGGTTTCAATCGGGAAATTCCGTATCTCAAGTCCGATTTTTGGAACGTGTGGCCGAAGGCGAAGGCCACGGACCTGGCGAAGTTTGTCGCGCTGGCGCGGAAGGGGAAGCCGCGTGATGCGTATAAAGCCCCCGAGGGCAAAGACAGAAAAGTCGCGGAGCAGGAATATCAGAAGGGAGAGATCGAACGGAGTATTCGGTTCTGCAAAGAGAAGCTGGGGCTGGGACCTGCTTAAGGAAATGAAAAGTGACGATTGGAAGATTTAAAATTGGGGCGCTGCGTGATGGAAGCGCCGGGGACGCGGATTTGACCGGCGGTTGATGAGACGGAGTGATGAGAAGTGGGACTCGCATCACGAGTCTCACCTCTCATCGTACATTCGCGCAGTCCCCTGCCGTTGTTCGCGAAGCGTCCCGCCCTCTGGCCCCGCGGCCTGGCGCGTTCGTCTCCCGCACTTCGGCCGCCACGCGACA